>Ga0126371_10004252_pt1 | contig 12613 bp, 10 predicted proteins | sample PanSoiMetaPlot_4_FD_110145 | JGI IMG/M metagenome (GOLD analysis project Ga0126371, IMG submission 110145) | Tropical forest soil microbial communities from Panama - MetaG Plot_4 | ecosystem: Environmental > Terrestrial > Soil > Tropical forest > Bulk soil | place: Panama | collected 2016-02-17
ACGACAATAGCTCGGAATTGATCAGCCGAATCTACGATTGCGCATTCCAGAAGCGCTTGGCTGCACTGATGATCCGCGACGATCCCGGCAATTGGAAGTACTGGAAGGGAACCGTTGAGAACAAGGTTGGTCTGCCCCCGGTTTCCCGTCTGCGACGTATGCCCTGAAACCTTGTATTCGTCCTCGGCTCGACTGAGGTGCCGATTTCCTTGACCAGTTGGGTGCGGCGCGGACCGCCGCCTATGCCGATCAAACGGCGTTGCCGGAAGGTGGCCAAGTCTGTCTCGATCGACCGCTCAATTCCACCTTCCGCTACAGGCCCCCGCCACACCGCCTTCTCAGTTCAGCGCGAACACGAACAGGTAGCTGGAATCCTGCAAGTTGTCGTACTTCACTGGATGCAGGTGCCGGCCGCTGGCTTGCACTGCCAGATACTGCTTGGGTCCGATCGCATACGTCACCGGCGCGCCCTTCAGCGCCGTGCCTACGTTAAAGCGCCACAGCTCTTCGAGCGTCTCATCGTTATACGCCACTACCCAACCGTCCTGCAGTGCAGTGAACACCAGGCCACCTGCCGTGACCGTTGCGCCCGAGCGAATTTCGATGTCCGTCACGGCTTTCGCGACGACCTTGTGGTTGATCGTGTCGAACGCGGTGATCGAGCCATAGTAGAGGTCGCTGTTAGAGGTGCGTTTTCCGCTGTTTTTCCGGTCGATACCGCCGTTCGCCGAAAGGAACTTCGCCTCTACGCCGTTTGATGAGAAGCAGCCTTCGACACCTACGCCGTAGGCGATGTGCTTGACCGGGTTGTAGGCAGTGGGCTGGTGGGCAACGCCGCCGTGCCACGTCGGGCAGGTGCGCTTCTCAGGGTCGCCGCGCAGCGCCCGCGCCACGGGATTGTAGGTTTGCACATCCAGCTTGGGATTGTATTCCACCGGCTTGCCGGTCTCCGGATCGAGGCCCTTGGTCCAGTTCAGATCGTTGACATACTGAGAGCCCTTGATGAACCGTCCATTGGTGCGGTCCAAGGAGTAATAGAAGCCGTTGCGCCCGAAATGGCCGACCACCTTGCGCGCCCGGCCGCCAATCATTTCGTCGTACAGCATGTGGACGCCGATCTCGTCGTAGTCCCACGAATCGTTGGGCGTGTATTGGTAATACCAGCCCAGTTTGCCGGTGTCGATATTGAGGGCGATGACGGAATCGGTATAGAGGTTGTCGCCGGGACGCGACTGCGGATCGTATTGCGGCACCGGGTTTCCGGTGCCCCAAATGGTGAGCTTGGTCGCGGCATCGTAGGAGCCGGTCTGCCAGATGCCGCCGCCGCCCGTTTTCCAGGCGTTGTTCTTATCCTTCCACGTCTCGCTACCTGGATCGCCAGGCTTCGGAATTACATACCACCGCCACAGTTCCTTGCCCGTTCTGGCTTCCAGGGCCGCGACCCAACCCCGCGTTCCGGCATCTCCTGCTCCGTTGGCGATGAGGACCTTGTCGTCCGCCGTGAGCGGCGCCGTATCAAAGAACTCCTTATTGCCGAACTCATTGGTCGTCGCCATCATCTTGTCCCAGACGATTTCGCCTGTGTCGCGCCTGGCCGCGATCACCCGGCCGTCGGGAAGATTGGCGATCACCAGGTCTTCCCATAAGGCCACGCCGCGTGTGCGCGACGTGTTGCCTTGGTGCTTCACGCCGGGGTCGGTGACCCAGACGAACTTTCCCTGGTACGGATCGCGCGCGTCGATTTTGTAAATTGTGCCCCAGCCGTCGGAAGTGTACATGAAGCCGTTGTCAATCAGCGGATTCAGCTCGTTTTCCGGGCCGTTCTGCCCGACGTCCTGCATCCCGCCCAGCGCCAGCGCCCAGACCATCCGCAGGTTCTTTACGTTGTCCCGGTTGATCTGAGACAGCTTTGAGTAGCGCATGGACCCGTAATCGCCGTTCTCCATCAGCCAGTTTTGCGGCTCGTTCTGCGCGTTCAGCAACCGGTCTTTGTTGACGGTCATGGTGTACTGCGACCACACGACGCTCGCGAATCCCGCCGCCAACCCGCCGGCCAGCAGGGCGGCTCTCCAAGACTTCTGCACACGATAAGGCATCACGATCTCCTCCAAAAGAGGATAGGTATTCAAACGCCGCTGGTCAAGCGGAGGCCGGAGCCGAGCTCTCGCTCATGACGCGAATGCTTGCGAGAATTTGGACCCTTGCGCTAGACTTCAACGTGGACGGCGCCGCGCACCGCATTCGCTTCAATCTTCTTCTGCCCCTTGCCCTATTTGCTCAAGGCCTTCTCCTCTTTTCTCATCTGGACCTTCTCGACGCTTGGGGCGACGAAATATTCACTCAGAATGTGGTGACCCGGTCGTTGCGCGAGATCGTGCCGATTCTCCAACACGATATCCACCCTCCGTTGTACTTCTTTCTCCTACACGGGTGGACGCGAATTCCTCTTCCCTGGACCGGCATCGCGGCCTTGCGCGCGTTTTCCGCGGTCATGGCATTGCTCTCGACGGTGCTGTTCGACCAATTCTGGCTAAGACGTTGGAGGCCCGCCCACCGCGGCCTGGCGCTGGCGTTGTTTGTGTTTTCGCCGTGCCTGTTGTTGTACGGGCGTATGGCGCGCTCTTACTCGATGCAGACAGCCCTCGCAATAGCCGCCCTCTTTCTGTTGTGGCACTGGGCAAAGAATCCGCGAGCCGTCTTCGCGCGGGGCCTGCCCGCCTGGGCTACCCTGGTTCTTCTCCTCTATACGCACTACCTGCCCGGCCTGGCGATTCTGGCCGGCTTCGTGTTGACGGCGGCCCGGCGGCTCGGTCTGATCCGCATGGCGGCATTTTTGACGGCAACGCTCGCCGCCTACGCTCCCTGGATTCCAACGCTGGCGGGTTCGTTCGACAGTTGGCGGCACGCCGCCGGGTACGATCTGACGCCGAGTCCCCTGCTGGAGCAAGCGCTGAAACTCAGCTTCGCGATCACATCGTTGTCGATTGGGGAATCCTTCGCGCCGGTTGTGCTTCTGCTAGTTCCGGCAATCATCTGGATCGCCTGGCGTGGTTGGCGGGTCCGCACGCCCCGGCCCTCTCCTCTGCCGATGGTCGCCGCCGCCGCCATTGCCGGCTACATCGGCGCCGTGCGCTGGGTGGCTTGGCCATTTGTCGCGGCGCGCCTCCTCTGGTTGTTGCCGTTTCTGATCCTCGCCATCACCATCGGGCTGCTGCGTTTCCGCACTCCCGCGCGATCTGCGTTAGCCGCCGCCATCCTGCTGGCTTTCGCTTCCTCCACGTTCTTCTATTTTCGCCGCGAGAATTTTGTCAACCTGGGTTACGTGGCTCCCGTGCGCGAGATTGCGAACCGAGTTCGGTCCGAGGCATCACCACGCGACGTGGTTCTCGCGGACGCGTCCAATGCGGACTCCGAAGCCATTCGCTATTACCTGGGAAACGGACTGAAGCTCGTTCCGCTCCATGCAGGAAGTGCCGTCCCAGTAAAAGAGGCCACCAGCGCCGCGGATGCCGGCACGATTTGGATTGTTCGCAATACGCGCGACGTTTCCCCGGGCGGCTTCCTCACGGCCCTTGCCACCGAGGCGTGCCGAGGCCGCGCCAGCTCCGAAACATTTTATGAACCATACCCGGCCTGGGAGCGCGCCGCCATGAAAATCGTCGCCGGCATTCCCGCCCCGCAATATTTCTACCAGCTCACAGTCTGCCGGTGAAAGCCTCTCACGTTTTGCTCGTGGCCAGCGGGTAAGCCAGGCTCCCGCGCAGCCAGGCGGCGTTGTTGTTGACATCCCCGGTCAACTGCTCGCACAAGCGGTCCCGGTGGTCGAACAGCCGGTAGCCGTCCCGCGGCCGGAGATAACCCCGCGCCTTCGGCTCCCGCGCCAATACCGCCGCCTCTCCTACTTCCGCGGCCATCTGCTCGTACCGGCGGCGGTTGTCCAATAGCGCCTTGACCAGAAACGGCATCACTGTCGAGTAGTCCGCCTGCATCGATTCGGTAGTTTGCAGATACACGTCTTTGTCCACCTTGCCCCACGTCACGGCTTCGGCCGGCGGGCACGAAGAGAGCGAACCGTCGGTGACCGGCGCCGTCACAATCTGAACATCAAACTGATAGCCGCGCACATCGGGCAGCCCCAATACCTGCCCGAGCGCAGGCTCCGGCTGCAGATTGTAGTTTTTCGGCACGCCGCCACCCAAGATCACTGTGCCGATGGCGTGTGACGGGTGCTCGAACAAACCCCACCGGTGGTATGCGCATGCCTCGAATACTTCGCCGTGCAGATCGAGGTCGAAGCCGTACTCCGGAATCAGGCCGGCTTTCCGCATAGCCCACAGCTTCATGGAGTTGAGAAACACGCTGCCGTCCGCCGGCGCGCCCACGAACACCGGAATTGCCAGACGATGGCAAGTGGACAGAAGGCCGGCGTCCACGCCGTTTTGCCGCTCTTGCGCCGCATAATATTTCCCGAGCAGAAAGCGAAGCTCGGTGCCGGTCATCTTCCGTTGGAATTCCGGCCGCGACAGAACCGCGGTCAAGAAACGATCCTGGTCGAGAAGCACATTCTCGTCGAAGGCCATATCTGTTACGCGGATCGTCCCCTCCGCCCGCAGCGCGGCGTCGTCGGTGAAAATCGGAACTTCGTGAATCGGACCCGACTTATACGCGTCAAGGCTGCGGTGGCCGTCGTGATAGCAGACGGCATCCGTCGTACTTAGATACGCAACCCATCCGGTTTCCAGCAGCGGCAGCAGCCACGTGTGATGCTGTCCAGACACAGTGACCGGGCCAGAAATAGCTAGCGTCAGCGGGCATCCCGTCCCGATCGCCTGGTCCAGAATCTGATAGATGCGGCGCAGATACGCGCCGCCGAACGCTGGTAGGCAGTGCGTAAACAGATCGTGCAGGGTCTCGCACTCGTCCACCCGCCGTACTCGCACATATCTGCGGTGATTGCGCCCGTGAGAAGAGTGGCTAGCCATCACTTCTGACCATACCAGAGTCAGGGTTTATGGAGCGTTCGTAGTCAGGCGTCGCTCTTATTTCGTGACTGCGTAAAAAAAGCCGTTCCATTCCGGGCCTGCACTGTCGTCGCTTCGTACCTCGAGCACGATGCCTCCGCTGCGCCTGACATCTTCCAGTACGAGGTCCCGCCGCACACCATACATCTCCATCACGCTGGAGGCATGAAAGACTCTCCGTCTGATCACCATGTAAGCCTGGTTGAGGAGCGCGCCCAAAGCAAAGCGGGCCCGCGAAGCGGACGGCATCTGAAACAGCGCCAGGCCGCCCGGGCGGAGGATGCGCACAAACTCGCGAATATACTTTCGGGCATGCCGGGGAGGCAGGTGTTGCAGGACGATCCGCGAGTGCACGAAGTCAAAACTATCGCGTCCGAACTGCCGCAAATGATCTTGCGTATTCACGACATATCGGCAGCGATCGCCAACGCGGTTGTACTCGCGCGCCAGCCGAATCATTCCGGCCGAAATGTCAACGCCCGTGACGCAATCGAACGTCTCCGCCAGCGCTTGCGTCAGCCGTCCGACCCCGCAACCGAAATCCAACGCAGCCTCGCGCAGCAAGGGGTGCCCCAAAGCATTCAGAGTTTGCAATAACGCGGCTGCTTCCACGCGTCCGGAAGCGAAGAACTCCTCGCGATTCCACCCGCCGTCTTTTTTCCGTGGATCGGTTAAGATGGCCCACAGAGGATCCTGAGCCGCGAGTTGCTCCCAATGTTTTTGCTGACTACGTAGCCTCATGAGACGGCGCTAGCCTCCGGCGAGGCCCTTCACGACGCCGGCCACTTGGGCGCCCATCTGAATTCCGAAGCGCGGCAGGACCATACACAGTGGCGCCAACGCCACGAAGCCGGATCCATCCAGGTAAAGCAGCGCTTCGAACAACAGTAACGGAGACAGAATGCGGGCGTAATCCAACGCCTCGAGCCAGTTGCCGGGTTCCCAGGCCAGGAGGCCTAAGAGCGCAAAGAGAACGATTGCCATCTGTACCGGGTCAAGACGCCGCCGCCAGGCAACACGGAAAGCCCAGATCATAGCGGCCAGGACTCCGGCCGCGGCCAGGAAATCCATGCTTTGAATGAGCGTCACCTTGAGCGGATTGCCGAAGTATGCCATGCGATGAGTCAGACGGTGTAACACGCCAGAGAAAGGGATCGCGATCGAGCCATACTCCGAATTCGGTGGAGTCCTTCTGGAAACAAACCAATACCAGCCGAAGGCCGGCACGGCGGCCGTGGCAAAGAGCGCCGACTTTCGGAAATCGCGCTCGAAAAGCAGCCAGAGGCAATATGCGCCCGTGAGAAGCAGGCCGGTCTCTCTCACCAGCCCCGCGAGCAAAAGCACCGTGTATAGGATCTTGGGACTCCCGGCTTCCCTCGTATAGACAGCAAAAGCGCAGCAGAAGGCCAGCAGGCCAACGTCGACGGCTTCCCGATCCAGCGACGCGATGGATGCAGGCAGCAGCACAAACACCAGGCCCCAAGCCGGCGGTCTTCCTGCCGCTTGCAACAACCAGGAAAGCCAGAATCCGCCGAGAGCGAAAAAGAGAATGACCACGGAACGATATACGACATCCACTCCCGCGTCATTGCCCCCGGAAAGGACGTGAGCCAAGCCGGGAATCAGAATCCGGCGATAGCGCAGGCGTGCCCCTGCGATATAAGACACGCTGCCGCGCTCCATCAGAGGATCGTGCGCGATCTCGTGATACAGTTGCCCATCCCATCTTTCGGCGCCTGCAAATCGATACGGGTGCTCGGCCGCGACCATCTCAGATAAGACCGCATGTTCTCCCGTGCAAAACAAGCCTGACCAGTCGTTGTGGTAGTTGTATCGGACTGTAAGGAATTGCCAAGTGAGTGCCAGTAGCGCGCAACTCAAGCCGGCGACAGCCGCACTACGGTGGGAAACGCTGGGAGGCATTTAGCCCGACCATCATAACGCGAGTCAGCCGGACTATTTCGTCTGTGCGACCGGCAGTGCATCACCGCCGGAACTCAGCGGGCGTGCCTGCCCGCGCCCCTCCAGCCTCCACAAGCCGCTGTCCGCTACGCCCCCCACACGCGTGGCGACGCTCTCCAATTCGGACAGCACCGCCGCAGTCGCTTTATAGGTCCACACGTAGTCATAGCCGCGCCAGGATTCCGCGTTTGCTAAGTCTCCAGGCACATAGCGGATTCCGGCTTTCGCCACCAATGGCTGTTGCGCCGCTTCCGCGGTAATCGATGGCACGAAGGCATCTCGCGTTATCGCGGCATAGCAAGCCACATGCCGAAAGACCCAGTCCCGTTTCGCTGTGTCGAAGTCCGGCGCGGCGAACGTTACTGGATATAGGCTCGCTCCACGGGGGAGGTTGTCCAAAACGCGAATCATTTGCGCCACTCGGCTGCCCATGTCTACCCAGGCCACTGCCAGGGCCGCAGCGCGGGCGGTCCATAGAGCAAGGAGAATGGCCAGACACGCCGCCGCACCTCGGGTGGGAACGCGCGGCCGAAAGGCCGCCGCGCTCAGCACGCAAGCCGGCCACACGAACCGGAAGTCGACCGCGTTTGACGTGAACAGATCTTTCGGAGACACGACAAAGCACAGCCACAACGCCAGCCCGGCGATCAGAGTCGGCGTATGCACGCTCACGCCTGATGCCAGCCGCACGCATAGCAAAACGCAGATTGCTGCCGCCGCCAACAGCAGCATATCCGCCGGCAGGTTATACGTCCGCACCACCACGGGAATATCCATGAGCTTGCTCGCTAGCGAATTCCATCCCACGCTGCCGATCCTCCCCGGCCCGCGCATGAAAATAAGGAACAGCGCGCCCGGCACGACAAACCCGGTCGCTGGGAACAGAATCGATCTCACGCCCGGCCGTCCTTCTCGGATTTCCCAAAGCCACACGGCCAATACCGAAATGCCCAGCATCACAATCGAAGACAGGTGGGCGAAGTAGCAACAGAACGCCAGCAAGGCGAACCCGGCAGCCCGCGGTGCAGTCCACCGGCTGCTCCACCGGAGCCAGCAGGCGAATGCGACCAGAAATATCGCAACTCCCGCAATGTAATTCATGAACCCGTTAGTCACGGCGGTATTGAAGAAAAAGCAGAGCAACAGCAGCGCGACCCAGGGCGTCCGGCCCTGTGACATCCCGCACAGCAGATAACATCCGGTGGCGTAAACGGCTAGCGCCAGCAGCAGAAAAACCTTCCCGGCCGGGAAAATTCCGATCAGCCGGGCGAGCGGCGGGACAACTAGATCGATCGCGAGATTCGCGATCGGTTCGCGCTGAATTGCGTAGATCTTCTGAAACTGCTCCACCTCGCCATAGCGAGAGAGAATGTCCACGCGGCTGAGGTTGTTTGGATAGTCCACCAGCGGCGGATAACTGGGCAAGAGGATCGGCAGGCTCAGCAAGGCGGTAAAGCCGACGTAGAGGAAGGGAAACCAGCGACCCAGCCGGCCCCGCTTCGCTCGGCCCGCGTCGGTCTCTGTTGTCAACACGATATCAACTCTTGTAGCACGTCCTCGCTCGGCGCTCGGTCCTCGCCCCGAGCCCCTGTTTGCCCGTTCTTTCCGGCGCGAGCACCCGATTGGCGCCGTCAGCCTGCAGAGCGGCGCGTCTACCAGGATCCTTCGAGACTTCTTAGGGGGCTGGTAAACTGGAAATCATTTGAGTTTTGGCATGGATTCTCGGTGGAAGGAAAGAAGCGTCGCCGTAATCGGCGGAGCGGGTTTCATTGGGAGCCATTTTGTTGATTCTTTGTTAGCCAGCCCGCAACTGGAATCCCTCACTGTGTTCGACAATTTCTCATCGGGACGGGAAGCGCACTTGGCGGCGCACGCCGGCGATGGACGCCTGCGCGTGGTCCGCGGCGACGTTGGCGACCTGGAGGTGTTGCGAGCCGCTCTTGAAGGCCAGGATTTGATCATCCATCTGGCGTCCAACCCGGATATTGCGAAAGCCATGGAGGATCCCGCGGTCGATTTTTGGCAAGGAACTCACCTGACTTTCAATGTGGTCGAGGCGATGCGTCTGGCGCGCGTCAAGAGCCTCCTCTACCCCTCCGGCAGCGGCGTTTACGGAGACCTCGGGCCTTTGGAAGTCGACGAAGACTTTGGTCCCCTCATCCCCATCTCGACCTATGGTGCCAGCAAACTGGCTGGCGAAGCGCTCATCGCGTCCTACTGCCACATGTTCGGCTTGCGGGCGCGGGCATTTCGATTTGCCAACGTTGTTGGACCCCGGCAGACACACGGTGTCGGGCTTGACTTCGCAAATCGCTTGCGCAAGGATCCCACCCAGCTTCGCATCCTTGGCGACGGTACGCAGAGCAAATCATACGTTCACGTGCTGGATATCGTCGAAGCCGTGCGGATCGCGCATTATCGGGAACCCGCTCCGTATCGCGCATTCAATGTCGGCACGGGCGATGCCGTTACGGTGACCGAGATTGCCTGGCTGGCCATCGAATTGATCGGGATCCGTCCGGAGTCCGTTAAGCTTTGTTATACCGGCGGTGATCGCGGCTGGAAAGGGGACGTTCCGGTTGTGCGGCTGAATTGCGACCGGATTCGCGGGCTCGGATGGCAGCCCAGCATGGGTTCGCGGGAAGCGGTGGCCCGGTCCATCCGCGAAATCCTCCAGGGGGTGCCGGTGTCGTGAGCCGGTCTGCGAGCGTTCGAGCCGAGGACGTCGGAAACCGCGGCCCACGCCTGCTGGGGCCGGTTCAGGATGTGTCCGACCCCGAAGTCTCCATCGTGATTCCGGCCATGAATGAAGAGTTGACCATCGGTGAGTTCGTTGATTGGTGCAGGGAGGGCTTGCAACGCGCGGGCGTGCCCGGCGAAATCCTGATTGTCGACAGCTCCGAGGACCGCACCGGGCAAATCGCTCTGGAGCGCGGAGCCCGCGTCTTACAAGTCCCGAAACGCGGGTTGGGCCGGGCCTATATTGATGCGATCCCGTATATCCGCGGCCGCTATGTCCTCATGGGAGATGCGGATTGTACTTACGACTTTCGCGAATTGCAGCCTTTTATCGATCGCTTTCGCACCGGCGACGAGTACGTGATGGGCTCCCGTTTCCGAGGCTACATCGAACCACAGTCTATGCCGGGCCTGCACCGGTATTTGGGTACTCCCGTGACTACCTGGCTGCTTAACCTCATCTACGGCACGCACTTTTCCGACATTCACTGCGGGATGCGCGGCATTACCGCCGACGCTCTGCGCCGGATGAACCTGGCTTCTCAGTCCTGGGAATACGCTTCGGAGATGGTCCTGAAGTCCGTTCGCATGCGGCTGCGTACTTCGGAAGTGCCGGTGCGCTTTTTGAAAGATCGCGAGGGCCGCCTGAGTCACCACCGGCGCGCCGGCTGGTTATCTCCTTGGAAAGCGGCTTGGATCAATCTGCAAGCCATGTTCGAAAACGGCGCGGATTTCTTCCTCTTCCGTCCAGGCGCCTTACTGTTCGTGGTGGGCAGCGCGATGGTGCTGGCTGCGAGTTGGGGGCCGGTTAATCTGGGCTACGTGACCATTTCCATCTATTGGAGTCTGCTCGGTCTGACTCTCGCAGTCCTCGGTGTCCAGAGCTTTTGTCTCGGATGTCTCGCTCGAGTCCTTTATGACCGAACCGGTCAGGACGCAGCCCGTTGGACCGCGCGCTTTCCCTACAACCGGACCTGCTTCTTCGCCGGCGCCTTTTTCGCAGCAGGTTTAGGGATGATGGTCCCTCTGGTCAGCGAGTATGTTCATCGCGGCTTGAAGCTGTCATCGGTCCTTGACCCCGCCAAACATATCGCCATTACCGGGATGTACTTCGTGATCACCGGCTTTACAACCTTCACGTTCCTGCTGGTGTTGCGCGCTCTTGCGAACTATGTCACTAGAGCCCAAGGTCAACAATAACCGGCGCACCGCGTACGAGCAGGACCGTGGGCCCACCGTCGTTGACCGCTTCGGAGTGTGGCTTTCCAGCCGCCAGATCCGCCGGTTTGTTCCTGATCTTCGCGGCTTGCGGATTGCCGATATCGGCTGCGGATACCACGCCCGGTTGGCGAGCCCGCACCTTGCCGCCGTGCGGGAGGCCTTCCTGATTGACGTCGCCCTGGCGCCCGAATTGAAGCAGCGCGCCAACGTCCGCCCGATAGAAGGGTACCTCCCCGCCGTCCTGGAGCAGTTGCCGGATAGCCGCCTGGACGTGGTTCTTTGCACGTCCGTGTTGGAGCACGTCTGGGAACCCCTCGATTGTTTGCGGCACATCCGGCGCGTTCTGGCGCCTGGAGGAATCGCGCTGATCAACGTTCCCTCCTGGAAAGGGAAACGATATCTGGAACTTTCGGCGTTTCGTTTGGGCCTGAGCCCGGCTCTGGAGATTGACGATCATAAGATGTATTACGACGTTCGCGACCTGTGGCCGTTGCTGGTCCGCGCCGGCTTCGCGCCTCATCAAATCCGGTGCTTTTCGCACAAATTCGGTTTGAACGTCTTTGCCGCATGCCGGGTGCAGCGATGACCCCGAATACAGGAGAACCACTTGCGACCGGGACAGCCGACGATTGGGAGGCGCACTGGCTTCAATATGCGTCTTCGGCAAATTTCAATCCGGCTCAGGCTTTCCGCCGGGATCTGATCTGGGAATTGGTTCGCCGCCGCGCGCCGCAAGCTTTTCGTATCCTCGACATCGGCAGTGGCCAGGGCGATCTTGCCGCGGATCTCCAGGCTCGCTTGCCAGGCGTCGAGATCCTGGGGGTTGAACTGAGCGCCGCCGGAGTCGAAATCGCTCGCCGCAAGGCGCCTTCGGCGCGCTTCTTGCAATATAATCTGCTGCAACCCGCCGAACCCCTACGCGAACACCGGCACTGGGCCCAAGTGGCCGTGTGCTCCGAGGTGCTCGAACATGTGGACGAGCCGGCCGCTTTGCTGCACAACGCCCGCGTTTTTTTGGCGGCGGGGTGCCTGCTCGTCGCGACGGTGCCCGGCGGGCCGATGTCGGCCTTCGACCGTCACATCGGGCACCGGCGGCACTATACTCCGCAGGCCTTGAGCCTCGTCCTGAGCCAGGCGGGGTTTGAAGTCGAGTTTGCTGCCGGCGCCGGCTTCCCGTTCTTTAACCTCTACCGGCTGGCCGTGCTCGCACGGGGAGCGAGCCTCGTGGACCGGGCGAAAGTGCAGGCGGTGGGTAGTCTTTCGCGGACTGAGGAGTTGGTGTTATCCGGCTTTCGGCGTTTGTTGCGGCGGAATCACGCCAGGGGGAAACGAGGGTGGCAAATTATCGCATGCGCTCGCGAAAGCGGAAACCCGTAGCCCGTGAGGCAACACGGGACGCTGGCGCTCCGGCTGTGCGAGAAGCCGGCGTCGCCGGCATCCGTTTTCCCGGCTGGCGTTGGTGGGCGCATTGCGGCCTTATTCTATTCTTCGCGCGATACTACTACTGGACGATCCGCCCCGCGCCCGGACCCATTCGCGAATCTGGTCCCTACAACCAGTTAGCCGACGCCTTTTATAACCAGCAGACGTACCTGCGCCAGGCGCCCGCTCCAGAGCTGCTGGCACTAAAAGATCCCTACGATCCGGAGCAGAACGCGCCCTACCGGCTC
>Ga0126371_10004254_pt1 | contig 12609 bp, 12 predicted proteins | sample PanSoiMetaPlot_4_FD_110145 | JGI IMG/M metagenome (GOLD analysis project Ga0126371, IMG submission 110145) | Tropical forest soil microbial communities from Panama - MetaG Plot_4 | ecosystem: Environmental > Terrestrial > Soil > Tropical forest > Bulk soil | place: Panama | collected 2016-02-17
GTTCGAGAAGACCGCGACCAACGAATTCTTGGTGAGGCGATTTCAGCGCATTTGCGCTCATTGCAGGCCGACCACCTGACTGACGTTCTGTCGACTGATCAGCACACAGTGAAGCCCTGGTTCAACGGACGCATCGATCTGGCGCCGCCAGTCATCGATCTCACCGGACAAGGCTTTACTTTGGTCGGCGGCAGGCTCGATTTTATTGACGGCAAGCCGGTGGCGGCGATCGTCTATCGCCGTCGCGTGCATGTCATCAATCTCTTTGTATCGCAGGGCCTGGGCCCGGCGTTGCCGGCGCCCAAGACTGAGATTGTGCAAGGATTCAATATACGACGATGGAGCGAGGGGGGTCTGAACCTGTTGGCGGTCAGCGATCTCAATTCCGAGGAGCTCGAAGAGTTCGGCACTAAGTTCGAACAGGCCACAGGTGCGGCGCGAGTTGGGTAAGGAGCACGCTCCAAGTGCCTCACTAAGCGTCAATGGCCGGGACATAGCCGTTCTAAAAGAACGCCCATGCCCGGCCACGACAAATTTGGTCGATGCACAACCTCTCGGTCATGACACCCGCTTCATCCGGCCCCAGGTCTTGAGTGCCGACCAGATGCCACGCTCGAGCCGGAATCGATCGATTGGCGCCGACGATCTGATCGAGTTAATCCGGTAGAGACCAACGCCCGTCCATTGGAATCCGCACTTTTCCAATACCCGACGCGAAGCCGGGTTGGTGACCCGCGCTCCAGCCTGCAACGCTTCATGCGCCAGATCGGTGAAGGCATAGTCGATCAACGCATGCAGCGCTTCTGTGGCGTAACCTTGATTCCAGTACGGTACGCCAAGCCAGTAGCCAAGTTCGGGAATATCATCGACGTGGAACATAATTCCGCAGGCGCCAATAACTGTGCGGTCGCGCAGCGTGATCAGGAATGCTGCTTCGCCGTTTTTGTTCGCCCCGCCGATGAATTTCTCGGCATCCGTCAATCTGTAAGGATGCGGAATGCGCGCAGTGTTTTCCGCGATGCGACGATCATTGGCGAGCGCTGCTACCGCTTTAGCGTCCTCGAGGCGCGCTGCACGCAAAGCAAGCCGCTTGGTCTCGAGGACGGGGATACTTCTCTCGCGGTAAGGCTCTCTCGGTATTTCTTCCAGCAGTGTCATGGCTCGGGCTCCAGGTTTGAAAAGTGAAGAGGGGGAGCCGGTCACCCGTCTCCCCCTCTCAGAGCCCTACGAGGCCCCGCCGGTTTGACTGGACGACCGGCGGACCTCGATTTTGTCCACCGTTTTACTCGGCCGCAGCCTCCGTCATCGGTACAACAGATACGTAGGTGCGGCCTTTAGCTTTCGTTGCGAACTGAACCTTTCCATCGATGAGCGCGAACAGCGTGTGATCTTTGCCGGTGCCGACATTACGGCCAGCGTGCCATTTGGTGCCGCGCTGGCGCGCCAGGATATTACCGGCGAGGACGATCGCACCGCCGCTCGACTTCAAGCCGAGCCGCCGGCCCGCCGAGTCGCGGCCGTTACGCGAAGATCCGCCTGCTTTCTTGTGCGCCATGATGCTCTCTCGAACTCGCTTACTCTGTACACCGATTCCGTGACGGAATCATCTCACTTCTTTTTGCTCTTTGCGGCCGGCTTTTTTGCGGCCGCTTTGGAGGGTTTTTTGGCCCTTGTTTTGGCCGGCTTGGCTTCCGCTGTCGCCTCGGCTTCCGCCTTTGGTTTCGCCTCGCGCTTGGGCCTTGGCGCCGCCGTTTTCGACGGCTTGGCCCCACCGGTGAGAATCTCGGTGATACGGACCACCGAAAACTCATGTCGGTAACCGCGCTTGCGGCGCGAATTCTTGCGCCGGCGCTTCTTAAACGCGATGACCTTGTCGCCGCGGGTATGCTGGAGCACCTCGCCGGCGACAGTTGCACCCGAGACGGTCGGCACGCCGATCTGTGGCGTGTCACCACCAACGACAAGCACCTCTCCGAATTCGATGATCTCGCCCGGCTGACCGTTGACGCGGTCAACGCGAATGACATCCTCGGCAGCGACCCGATACTGTTTGCCGCCGGTCTTGATGACTGCGAACATCTTTGGTCCTCGTGTTCGACCCCGGCGCTCGGACGGTTCCGGGCCGGCTTCTTTCAGTCTTTTGCTGTTTGTTTTTAAGGGCTTAGACAGCCCTCGAAAAATCACGCGGACCCGAGGGCCCGCGCGCCATGCTTATGGAGGGGAAAAGCATGGCCTGTCAAGGAAACCATGCATTTATTGCTGGACCAGTGCCATTAACCTTGTGGTATCCCGCAACGGCGCGGCTCAGGTTTCGCTTTTGGCTGGCGTTGAATCCGACCATGTGCCGGTATCGCCCTCACTGCCCGAATGCACTAGCCGATAGCCCACCCCCAATTCCGTCACGAGAATTTTCGGCGAGTCCGGGTGGGGCTCAATCTTCTGACGCAGCTTGCGGACAAAGATGCGCAAGTAATGAGTGTCGTGCACGTGGATCGAGCCCCAGACCTCTCTGAGCAGATGCTGGTGGGTCACCACGTTGCCGGCGTGTTGGGCGAGGACCTGAAGCAACCGATATTCCTTCGGCGTCAGCGTCAGGCGTTTGTCATTGAGCATGACCGCCCGGGCGGCGAGATCGATGGTAAGGGGCCCAGCCTTGACGGTCGGCTCCCCTGACACAGCGCGCATTTGGCGTCGGAGCGCGACGCGTACACGTGCGAGCAACTCGGCCATGCCAAACGGCTTGACCACGTAATCATCGGCGCCGAGCTCCAGCAGATGCACCTTTTGTGCTTCGTTCGAGCGAACCGATAGCACAATAATCGGCACGCTCGACCATGAACGGATGCGCTCGACAACATCAGCGCCATCCATGTCAGGCAGGCCGAGATCGACGATTACCAAGTCAATTGGACGCAGCGTTGCCGAACGGAGGGCTTCAGCCCCGCTGCCGGCTTCGTGGACGACAAAACCATTGAGCTCGAAGCCGGTTCGCAAGAATCGGCGGATTTGAACTTCGTCATCAATGACGAGAACGATCGGGGAGGGCTCACTCATCGGCATCGCTCTCCAGTTGTGGAACGGCAGCTTGTGTCACCGGCAGTTCGATCGACACGGTCGTCCCAAGCCCAGGACCCTCACTAACCGCGCTGACGTTTCCGCCATTCGCCGCGATGAAGGCATTGGCGATCCAAAGGCCCAGGCCCGAACCGCTAGTTGTTGCGGCATGGCGCTCGCCGCGCGCGAAGCGATCCCAGATCTTTGTCTTTTCGGCGGTGGTCAATCCTGCGCCCTGATCGCTGACGCTGATGGTCATGCGGCCGTCCGCTGTGCGCGCGGCGACCGCGATCTGCGTGGCGGGCGCAGAATATTTTACGCCATTGTCAAAGATCTGTATCAGCGCCTGCTGCACCAGCACGGGATCGACATGAATCAATGGCAGGTCGGACGGGAGGTCCACGGCCAAGCGTCGATCCTCGAGGCGATGGCGACAGCGTTCAATAGCGGAATTCACGATATCGGCGGGATCCGCCCACTCGGCGTGAGGCTTGACGCCGTCACTGCTGATGCGCGTGGCATCAAGCAGGTTCTGGATATCGTTATTGAGCCGCTCGGCTTCATCACGGACGTCGTGGACCAACGCTGTGAGTTTCTTCTCTTTTTGAAGCGCGGGTGCAGCGCTGAGCACAGTTGCAGCGCCTAGGATAGAAGCAAGTGGCGTTCGCAGCTCGTGGCTGACAGATCCTATCAGGGCTTCGCGCAGCTGGTCCGTCTGCGATCGCATGCGCGCTTCGCTGATCGCATGGGCGACGCCAAGGCGTTCAAGCGTTGCGGTCGCGTCGGCCAGAACCGCATCAACCCGGATGCGTAGCTCGTCGGAGCGTTCTTTCGATTCCCGGCCGAGATTGATCGCAATCACGCCGAATTCCGGACTCTTCAGCGATACGGCGCGCACCAACCACACTTCACCGCTATCGGCGGTTACCATCGCGCCGCCGGCGTTATCACGGTGCCCCGATGCGACCTCAACTGCTTCGGAAAGCACGAGTTCGGGGACCGTCACTCCGGCACGCCGACCGCTGCTGTTGGAGGCCTCGCGCGCACTGGAGAAGAGCACCACGTTGCGTTGCATAATGCTGGCGAGGTGATCTTCGATCGCGGCATGAATGTCAGAGACATCGAACGCCACAGCCAGGCGGCGGGAGAAGGCGTAGAGGTCGCGCAGGTCGATTTCACGCTGGCGCGCCATTTCCAGCTGCCATTTGAGACGCGTTGCGAGCTGGCTCACAGCCACGGCCACGAAGATAAACAGGATAAGGTCGATGACCTCCTGCGGATCCTTGATGCGGAAACTGTAAAGCGGCTCGTAGAAAAAGAAGGCTGAAGCAAGGACGCCCCCGATCGCAGCCACAATCGCCGAAACGACCCCCCAACGCGTGGCCGCGATCACCACGGGAATCAGAAAAACCACGGACCCGTGCGCCAGCCCTATTCCCCAGACGAGGGCGAATAGCACCGCAGTCAGAATGGCGACGAGACCCAGCGTCATGAAGACGCCGTGTAATTCCTTGCGAAAATCCAATTTCAGCGCGTTAAGCATCGTGTCGATGGTCGCGGCCGGCTGATCGATGATGATGCAATATACCCCCATGTCCCTTGTCTGTCTTGGCGCGCTTGGTTACATAGCGCCCGTCCATTCCGGGCCTCTTGAGGCCCGTTTTGGGTTCCGGAGAGGTGGCTGAGTGGTTGAAAGCACCGCACTCGAAATGCGGCATACTCGCAAGGGTATCGGGGGTTCGAATCCCTCCCTCTCCGCCACGCTCTTGTCTGTCCTCCCGTTAATTATGCACTGCCAGCGGCCCACGCGATCCCCGCCGTAGCCACAACAGGCCAACATGCTCGTTCTCATAGCAAGCGGATGCGGGCTCGGCGTCCATCGCGCCCCGACGGATGTTATCCGCAACCGCAACAACTACTCTACCGGCTTCAACAGCCGCGGTGAGTGCAGTGGCCGCGGCACGCACCTCGCTTGCAATCCATTTGGGATTTGTAGAGCCGCCTGTAACTGACTGGCTATAGCTGCGGCCCGATCGTGTAGCTGAATCTCTCCCCACACTCGCAAATAAATGTTGTCGTCTCCTTGCGTGTATCCAGAGCCGGATGGGGCTCGAAGACCGCAAATCTCATTCTCTTCCCACATTCGGGACAGAGCACACGTGGGACATTCACGGCATTTCTCCGCAAGGGATTCAGACGATAACTTAGCTCGCCGGTGAAATCGGTTGCCTGACCGGAGATTTCATTTCGAATGAACCAGTGACGCATCACGTCCTCCTTGCGTGCAGCCCAGCGGCCAAAGCCGGTTTGCGTCAGGCTATCGGCTTGCTATTTGCGCGCGCGGGTTGACAAAGATGTAACCGCGTACGTCGCGCACATGCATTCTCGATAAACCGCCTCCGGAATTGTAATCGCGGACCAACCACTGCCCGTTACCGGCCGCGGATTCGATATACATCACGTGGTGATTGCGGACTGCTGCGAGTCCGGCGGCCGGGCCCGGTTGGCGCGGAAGCAGTCGTGCCCAGTTGGAAGCCAGGTTGAGCCGTACATCGGAAAGACCGAGATGCATGCGCAGACCGCAACCACAATAGGAATGCGGACAACCGGCTGGGCGCGAGCCGATAATGGTGCCGGTTCCCGCCATCGCAAACGTCCTGCTACCAACGGAATCGAACGCGGGAGCAGTCGAAATCGCAGTGATGTTGCAGACCCTCTGCCCGTTATTCGTCAGAATGCACTCGTCAGTGCGGTAGCGGGCAAGATGGCGATACGAGTGCTGATGAGTCGCGACGTGATTGCGGGAATGTCGTGAATGGTAGGCGTCGGCTGGAGAAGATACGAAAGGCACAAAGAGCAAAGCGATCAGTGCTGCCATGATGCTTGTACGATTCATGGTTTCCCTCTTGCGTTGATGAACAATTGAGAGACTGCGCCTCGGTGGCGGGCCTAGATTTTTCCGACACGCAGATTGAAATCACCTCCCGAAAGAACCTGCGCATAAACGGTGCAGCGCGGAAAAGGTTCCGACCACACACGGTACGTCGGTTAGCAGACTCAAGAGCGCGCAGCGTAAGCCATTTGAAAATATTGCTGTTTTGCGAAAATCGAATAAGCGACGCCGGTGGCCCAAACCCTTTGACTCGTGCTTTGATTGACCGAACTTTTGCGTCGCGAGATACAGAACACTCAGCGTGATTAGGAAACCTAGCCTGTCAAATCGCCATCGGCGAACTGACGGCAGGTCTATTCCTTTACTGCTCCGGTCATTGCCGAGACATAGTGTTCGACAAAGAACGCATAAAGGATCACCAGCGGCAACGAGCCGATCATCGCGCCAGCCATCAGCGAACCCCAGCGATAGATGTCGCCATCCACCAGTGCGGTTACAATCGCCACAGGCACGGTTTTGTATTTCACGGAGGAAATAAAAGTCAGCGCATAAATGAATTCATTCCAGCAGAGCGTGAAACAAAAGATAAAGGCAGAGATGAGTCCCGGCACGGCAAGCGGCAGCACGATCCGAGTGAGTATTTGCCAGCGGCTCGCTCCGTCGATCAGCGCGCACTCCTCAAGCTCGAAGGGTATGGTCTTGAAATAGCCCATCAGCAACCAGGTCGAGAACGGAATGAGGATAGTCGGGTAAGTCAGGATCAGCGCAAAGGGCGTGTCGAACAAGCCGTACTGAAAAACGACCGTCGACAGCGGAATGAACAAGATTGAGGGCGGCACAAGATAGGCAAGAAAGATTGCACCGCCAACCCACTGGGCGCCTTTGTAGCGCAGTCGAACAATCGCGTAAGCGGCAAGCACGCTGGCAAGAATCGATAACGCCGTCGCACAGACCGCGACCAACATTGTGTTCCATAGCCAGATTGGATAGTCGGTCTCGAACAACAGCTTATAGATATGTTTGAGGGTCGGATTCCACGTCCAGAAGGGGCTGTACGTGTCGAGATCAAGCAGTTGTTCGTCCGGCTTTATCGATGTGAGTGCCATCCAGTAGAACGGAAACAGCAGCACGAAGAGGATGACCGAGAGCGGCAGATAGAGCGTCACCAACCGATGGGGCAATGACTGCAGGTAACTCATGCCCTCGGTCTCGTCGGCAAGCGGAGCCGAGCCGGTCAGCACGGCTTTTGGATCGACGACCTTGCCGGCGAGAGCGTCAGTCATTGCTTTCACCCTGCTGCCACTTCCGCCGCTGCAGACCAAACCATGAAACGAGAATGGCGCCGAGCAGGAACGGGATCATCGCGGTGGAGATCGCGGCACCTTCGCCCAAATAGCCGCTCATGATGGCGCGCTGGTAAGAGAAAGTCGCCATCAGATGCGTTGCGTTGACCGGGCCGCCACGCGTCATCACCCAGATGAGCTGGAAGTCGGTAAATGTGAACAGCACGGAAAATGTCATCACCACGGCGATGATCGGCGTGAGCAATGGATAGGTGATGTAGCGGAATCGTTGCCAATTGGTGGCTCCATCGATGGTCGCTGCCTCGTAAAGCGAGGGCGACACTGTCTGTAGGCCTGCAAGCAGCGTAATCGCGACGAATGGCACGCCACGCCAGACATTGGCAAAGATCACCGACCATCGTGCGTTCCACACGTCGCCAAGAAAATCGATATTTGTCGTAATGAGGTGCATCTTTTTCAGCGACCAGGAAATGATCGAGAATTGCGGATCAAAAAGCCACCAAAAAGCAATAGCCGAGAGCACCGTCGGCACGATAAAGGGTATTAGAACGACTGCGCGGATGATCGCCTTGAAGGGGAGCCTCTCGTTCAGCAGCAGTGCAAGGTAGAGGCCGACGGCGAATTTTATTGTGCTGGCGACGCTGGTATAGAGCAGCGTGTTGAAGACCGAGAGCCAGAACGTCGAATCCTCCTTGAGGAATTCGTAGTTTTCGATGCCTATGAATTCGCCGGCGCGGCCAAGACGGGCATCGGTGAACGACAACCAAATTCCGAGGCCGAGTGGATAGGCAAGGAACAGAATCAGGAAAGCCGCGGTTGGCAACATGAACCAGAGGCCGAGCCAATTGTGATTGGTCTTGAGCTGATCCCACGCTGTAACATCACGCGGTGGGATTTTGGCGGACGATTTGAGGGCGATGTCGGCCATTGTAACTCACAATTCTCAGCGTCATGGCTGGCACAAGCCCCGCCATGACGCCGATGGAATCAGCACTACCTGTAGATCCTCTTCAACTGACGCTCGGCAATCGCGATAGATCCTTTAACGTCTTCGCGGCCGGTGCAGTAGTTCGCAAACATATCGAGGACGACGAAGTCGGCGATCGCTGTGGCGGCTTTTTCTCCGACCGAACCGAGGCCTCCGGCCGTCAAAGTGCGCTTCGCGGCCTGGCCGAACACCGCATTCTTCGGGTCTGCAGTCCAGATCGGATTCTTGTCATAGGCGTTTAGGCATTGTGTGAGGTAGCCTTGCGCCGACTCGATCCACGGATTGAAATTGTCCGCTTCCAGCATGAACGCCATCAACGCCTTACAAGCCTGCGGATATTTGGTGTAGGTCATGGCGAGCACCGGATACATGAGGTGCAACTCCGTTGGCTTGCCGACGGGGCCGATCGGCCAGTACGAATGGTTCATGTCGTCGGCGATCTGCTTTTTGCTCGGATCTTTTTTGGCTGCGACGTAGATCGAAATGCCGTTGTCGGTCCAATTGATCTCACCGGCGAGGAACGCCTTGTTATTTGATGCGTCGTTCCACGAGGCAACGCCGGGAATCATCTCGGCGTAAAGGGCTTTTGCGAATTCGAGTGCCTTGGCCGTCTCCGGTGAATTGATAATGACCTTGTCGTCCTTGTCGACGGAATTACCGCCGTGTGACCACAGGCACCAGTGGACCCAGCCATTGCCGTCGCCGGAGGCGTGACCGAGCGCGAACCCACCAGGCGTGTTGTTCTTTTTCATGGCCTTGGCGTATTCGAGGAAGGCGTCGGTTTTGTCCGGGAACTGCGAGAAACCGGCTTTCGTCGAGGCTTCGATGCGGTAATTGATCATATTGCCGGAATAGCAGATCGGAATCGCGATCCACTTGCTGCCGCTCTTGCCGTACTTGATCGCGCTTTCTACCCAGCCGCCGTATTTCTTGCCGAGGTAGTCGGCCACGTCCGTCACGTCGACGCACTTTTGTGGGAAAAGATGTGGCAGCGAATAGAGACCCCAGAACAGGTCCGGCCCCGTGCCGGTATTGGCGGCCACCGATGCTTTCGGCTGCACGTCTTCGTAGGACTCGCGCGCGATATCGACTTTAACGCCAGTCGCCTTCGTGAACGCTTCAACGAGCTTTACGAAAGCATCATCTTCCGATTGGACAAAATATTTCCATCGCAGCATTGAAAGCTTGGCATCTTTTTCCGGCTTCCAAGGCGCATTCTGCGCCCAAGCCTTTGCCCATTCGAGCAAGGCGGAGCCGGTCAAAGCTCCGGCGGCCACTGCCGCGGTGCCGCCCTTGACCAGGGTGCGGCGGGTGAAGTTGCTCATGGTCGTTCCTCCGTTGTGGTTCTAGTTGCTGAGGCGTTTTCCCGTCGTCTCGTCGAAAAGATGAACGAGGCGCGGATCGGGCTTAAGCCGGATCTTCTCGCCCGGCTTGAACTGATGGCGTTCGCGGAAAACTGCGATGATGTCCTCACCGCCGAGCTTGGCGACGACTTGAAGTTCAGAGCCGGTCGGCTCGATGACCTGTACTTCCGCCTCGGCGCCGTCTTCAGATAACGAAAAATGCTCCGGACGTACGCCGTACACGGCCGGTCGTCCGTCGTTGCCACCCCCTGTGGTCGCCAGCGAAAATTTAACGCCGGCCGGGCCTTCAAAACTGGCCTCGCCGTTCACGCGAATGTGGCCCTTGATCATGTTCATCGCTGGTGAACCGATAAAGCCAGCTACAAACAGGTTGTCGGGACGATCATAGAGATCAAGCGGCGCGCCGATCTGCTCTACGTGGCCGTCATGCATTACGACAATCTTGTCCGCCATGGTCATCGCTTCAATCTGGTCGTGCGTGACGTAGATCGTTGTGGTTTTCAGTCTTTGGTGCAGTTCTTTGATTTCTGTGCGCATCTGCACGCGCAATTTGGCGTCGAGATTGGACAGGGGCTCGTCGAACAGAAAGACCTGCGGATCACGCACGATGGCGCGGCCCATGGCGACGCGTTGGCGCTGCCCGCCGGAAAGTTGACGCGGGTAACGCCCGAGCAATTGCGACAGACCGAGAATCGCTGCTGCTCGATTGACACGCTCGTCGATTTCGCTTTTTGGCGCACCGCGCAATTTCATGGAGAACGCCATGTTGGCGGCGACAGTCATGTGCGGGTAGAGCGCGTAGTTCTGGAACACCATGGCGACGTCACGTTCTTTCGGCGGCACGTTGTTGACGACGCGGTCGCCGATGCGGATTTCGCCCGCAGTGATATTTTCCAGGCCGGCGATCATACGCAACAGGGTCGATTTGCCGCAGCCGGATGGGCCGACCAGCACAACGAACTCGCCATCCCGTATCGAGATGTCCACGCCGTGGATAACGCCCGTCACGCCAAACGCCTTCTTGACATCGCGGATTGCGACCGAAGCCATTTGTTCCTCCCAGGGCTGCCGCAGCCCAACGCGTTGCTTTTCGGCTATTCTTATTCAGCAATTTAGTGGACGCCGGCCTTTGGAGACCGCCTCCGGCAAATCATCGGGCTTTCGCAACCGGAAAAGCAAGCCCGACTTGCGTTTGGCGGGTCAATTCCAGCGGGAAGGGACGCGGTTAAAGCGCCAAGCCTCCATCAACAAGATGCGGCTGGCCAGTGATATAGCTTGATTCATCAGAGGCTAGGAAAACCGCCAGCGCGGCCACTTCCTCGGCCGTGCCAAGCCTCGCCATTGGCTGACGCGCGATGAAGTTGCTACGCACCTCCTTGAGCGGCTTCCCCGTCGTTTGCGACACCGCTTTCACCCGTTCCTCGAACGATGGCGATACAATCGTCCCGGGACAGATCGCGTTGCAACGAATGCCCTTTGTGATGAAATCAGCGGCAACCGCCTTGGTAAGACCGATCACAGCCGCCTTGGTTGCACCGTACGCATACCGATTGGGCAGACCTTTGATCGATGAAACACCCGAAGACATGTTGATGATCGAGCCGCCGCCCTTCTTCAACATGGCGGGCAAGAATGCTTTTATCGTGCGGTGCATTGATTTCACGTTGAGATCGAACGAAAAATCCCAATCTTTTTCGGAACACTCGAGCACGGTGCCCTGGTGCACATAACCTGCCACGTTGGCAAGAACGTCGAGCGCGCCGAACTCCTTCGTTATCGCCTTGGCGAGCGCTTCAACTGGTTTAGTTGAAAGCACATCGAGCTTCACGCATTTTGCGGCCTTCAGCCCTTTGAGTTTGTCGGTCGAGACATCGGTCGCAACGACATTCGCGCCTTCAGCAATGAACGCTTCCGCGATGGCGCGCCCAATTCCCTGGCCGGCAGCAGTGACCAGCGCCAATTTTCCTTTCAGCCTGTTGCTCACGAGAATGACTCTCTTTTCAGTGGTTATCGCGCGGCACGCTTTTTTGTGCGACGCGCTGATATTTAACTGCCGGCTTTAATACCATGCCGTCAGCCAGCTGATCGACGATGCTACGCTGGATTTCCTGCCACGGGGTCTGACTCACCGGATACTTGAAGCCGCCGCGTTTGAGCAAGGCTGCGCGACGTCGTGACAGCTCCGCTTTCGAGATCAGGATGTCGGCGGTGCCCGTGTTGAGATCAATGCGTACGCGGTCTCCCGTCTTGAGCAGTGCGAGGCCACCATTTGCCGCCGCTTCCGGGGAAGCATTGAGAATTGATGGTGAGCCCGATGTGCCGGACTGTCGGCCATCGCCGATGCACGGCAGAGACGTAATACCTTTTTTGATCAAATCGGCCGGGGGCTGCATGTTCACCACCTCGGCCGAGCCGGGATAGCCAATCGGACCAACGCCTCGAATGAACAGCAAAGTGTATTCGTCGATCTTCAATGATGGGTCATCTATGCGATGATGGTAGTCCTCCGGTCCTTCAAAGACGACCGCACGGCCTTCGAATGCGTTTATGTCTTTTGGGTTGGAGAGGTAGCGTCGGCGGAACTCATCCGAGATCACGCTGGTCTTCATGATCGCGGAATCGAACAAGTTTCCTTTCAGCACTTTGAAGCCGGCCTGTTTTTTCATCGGGGCATCGTACGGTTTGATGATGTCAGGATCCCTGCTGCCAGAACTTCGGACATTCTCTCCCATCGTCTTGCCGTTGATTGTCAGCGCGTCGCCATGGATGCGCTTGGCCTTCAGCAATTCATGCATCACTGCGGGCAGTCCGCCAGCGCGGTAATATTCTTCGCCAAGATATTTTCCCGCTGGCTGCATATTGACCAAGAGCGGAACATCATAGCCAATCTTTTCCCAATCCCCGATTGCAAGCTTCACTCCGACATGGCGCGCGATCGCGTTAATGTGGATCGGCGCGTTGGTCGAGCCACCGATTGCCGAGTTGGCAATGATGGCATTCTCGAAC
>Ga0126371_10004255_pt1 | contig 12607 bp, 14 predicted proteins | sample PanSoiMetaPlot_4_FD_110145 | JGI IMG/M metagenome (GOLD analysis project Ga0126371, IMG submission 110145) | Tropical forest soil microbial communities from Panama - MetaG Plot_4 | ecosystem: Environmental > Terrestrial > Soil > Tropical forest > Bulk soil | place: Panama | collected 2016-02-17
ATGCCGCGCCAGGTGGTCTCGATTGTGCGCGGGTCGGTTTTGCGCAGCAGGGTCTTGAGCTTGGCGAAGACTTGCTCGATCGGGTTGAGATCGGGCGAGTAGCGCGGCAAGAAGAACAGCTTGGCGCCGGCGGCGCGGATCAGACGGCGCACTGTTTTGTTCTTGTGGCTGCCGAGATTGTCCATGACGACGATGTCGCCGCGGCTCAGGGTAGGCACCAGGAACTGCTCGATATAGGCGCCAAAGCTGGCGCCGTTGATCGGCCCGTCGATGACGCAAGGTGCAGTGATGCGGTCATGGCGTAGTGCCGCCAGAAACGTCACGGTGCGCCAGCGGCCGTGTGGAACCTTGGCGAGGAGGCGGGCGCCGCGCGCGCAGCGCCCGTGGCGGCGGGTCATGTTGGTCTTGGCCCAGGTCTCGTCGAGGAACACCAGACGGCGCGGATCAAGCCGGCCCTGATGCGTCTTCCACCGGGTCCGCCGCCGGGCAATGTCGGGGCGGTCCTGCTCGCTGGCGTGCAGGCTTTTTTTTAAAGGTAATCCCCTCGCGGGCGAGAAAGCGCCACACCGCACCGTAGCTCGCCGGCGTGCCGCGCTCAGAGAGTTCGGCCACCACCGCCCGCAGGGTCAGGTCCGGTTTCTCGGCGATCCGCGCCAAGAGCCACTCGCGCTCCCCCATCAGCCGCAGTGGCCGCCGCCCACCCATTGGCTTGGCCGCGGCACTGCCGGTGGTGCGCCAGCGCTGCGACCATTTCACCACGCTGGCGACACTCACCCCAAACAACGCCGCAACCACCCGACAGGTGCGGCCGCTCGCCACCGCCGCAACCACCCGATCGCGCAGGTCCTGTGAATAGGGTCTTGCCATTCGCCGCTGGCCCCCAACCCCAGCAAGCATCTTGAATCACAAAACCCAGCGCGTGTGAATATCTTTTTGATTCAGACTCTTAGGATCATGCTCTAGTCGTCACTTTCGCGCAGCGCTACGACAAAAATGCGGGCGTCGGGACGATCATAGCAATGATGCTGCCCTACGGAGTGGCGGTTTCGGTCGTCTGGATCCTACTGTTTCTCGCTTGGGAGCTGCTCGGTATCCCGTTTGGGCCGGGCTGACAGACGACCCCAACCTCCGAGGCTCAGCTTGCCGGCGCCGCGGCGGGTGGAATGGCGCCGGCCAGTGCGGTGCGCAAAGCCTCCTCCTTGCTCTCGTCAAACGAGGTGCGGATAACCGTGCCGCCCTCGCCTTGCAGGGCAGCCAGGACCTTGTCGGTGGTCATCTTGCGCACAAGCAGAAACAGTGCCGCGTTGCCGGATTGCAGGCTCTGCGCGGCATCGCGCATGAACCGGTCGTTGATGCCGACATCGGCGAGCGCGCCGCCGAGCGCACCGGAGGCCGCGCCGATCGCCGCACCGGCCAGCGGCATCAGAAAGATCATGCCGATCAAGGCACCCCAGAAGGTTCCGGAGGCGGCTCCCGACATGGTCGGGTTGAAGAGTTGGTTGAGCTTGACATGGCCGCTAGGCTGCTTGACCGCGATGACCGCATCGCTCAACTCGATCAGGTACTCCTTCTGCATGTCGAGCAGCTTCTGGCGAACCTGCTCGGCCCTCTGTTCAGACGGAAAGGCAATTTCAACAAGATCGGCCATTGGTTTTTACTCCATCCTGCTGTGGAAGCCGACGACAACGATAAATCGGCCGCCTCTAGCGCCACACCCAACCCCAGCCCGGGACCCAAACCCAGCCACCGCCCCAGCCACCGCCGCCCCAGCCCCAGCCAGGTCCCCAGCCCCACCAGGCGGCCGGCCAGCCCCAGCCCCACCAGCCCCAGCCGGGACCCCACCAGCCGCCGCGTCCGCCCCAGCCGCCGCGCCAACCCCAACCGCCACCACGCCAACCCCCACCGTTCCAGCCGCCACCATGCCAACCGCCGCCGTTCCAGCCGCCGCCGTGCCAACCACCGGCACCCCCGCCGCCACCATGCCACCCACCGCCGCGCATTTGAGCTTGGCCGAAATTGGGAGAGGCCGCGAAAATCGCCAGAACAACAGCAAGGACAATCGAGAGTTTGCGCGCCATGGGACGTTCCTTCCTCGCACCGCGCTCGCGGTATATTCCAAATATGGATCGCCGCCGCATCACACCAAATCTTCCGGTTCTTGCCCTCTTCGGTCTGATGGCAGCCTCGCTCGGAGGATTGCTGCTATTGCCGCCGATCCCGCAGGACCCAGGTTATCACCAATTCGCCGATCAGCGCACAATACTCGGCATTCCGAACTTTTGGAACGTCGTCTCGAACCTGCCGTTTCTCGCGGTCGGTGCGGCGGGCTTGCGGCGCTATCGTGATGATCCGGCAACCTTCGTCTTCTTCCTCGGAGTTTTCCTGACCGGGATCGGTTCGTCCTATTATCATTGGGATCCGAACGACGAGACGTTGTTCTGGGACCGCTTGCCGATGACCCTGGCCTTTGCGGCAATCCTGGCGCTGGTCGTCGAGGAGCGCGTGAACCCGCGGCTCGGAGCTGTGCTGTTGTGGCCTGCACTTGCGGTCGGCCTGTTCAGCCTGTTGTATTGGCGCTGGACCGACGATCTGCGGCTCTACTTCTGGGTGCAGTTCTTTCCCGGTGCCGCGGTGGTGCTGCTGTTTGTGCTGTGCCCGGCAAGATACAGCGGAACCGGTTATTGGATCACCGCCGGGGCGCTATACGCGCTTGCCAAAGTGTTTGAGTTTACCGACGAGGCAATCTATTCCGCCGGCAACCTGTTGAGCGGACACACCCTCAAGCACCTCGCCGCCGCGGCGGCATGCGGGGTGATTCTGCGATACTTTCAGACCCGCCGCCCGATCCTCGAAGAGCCGCCGCGGCGCCCCGTCCGCGCCGCGTAGGGCAGACCGGCATCAGCCCACTTCGGTCTCTCTTGGCGTAGTGGCGTTTGCCGAAAGGAGGACCGAGATCGGTCGAGCGGAGGGGTACTTGGCGCACACGGTCGCGAGCGCGATCAGGATCGGAACGCCGATAAAGGCGCCGGCAACACCCCAAAGCATGCCCCAGAAGAATACCGCGAACAGCACCATGAACGGCGAGATCGAAACCGCGGTTCCGGCAAGGCGCGGTTCGATGTAGCTGCCGATGACGAACTGGAGCAGGTTGAGACCGATGAACACAACGAGCGCCGTGGATAGCGACTCATATTGGGCTGCGGCGAACAGGGTCGGAAGCAAGGTCGCGACAAAGGAGCCGATGAACGGTATGAAGTTCAGGACGAAAGCGATGACCCCCCATTCACGTTGCAGCTCCAGCCCGTATATCGCGGCGAAGGCCCAGAACGCGGTCCCGGTCAGCACGCTCATGGCAAAGCGGACCAGCATGTAGGTCTGCAACCGTGCGGCAATCTCCGCCGTTGTATCGATCGCAGCCGTGTCCCGGCCGCGACGCAGACGGCGCCCGAGCGGTTCTACCTCGAGCAGACCCAGGATGACGAACACCAGGGTCACGATGCAAAAGCTGAGCACGCTCTGAAGGCTGCCGCCGATTGTCCGCAGCACCTGCACCAGCCACAATACATTGATCTGCTCGGCGAACAGCTCGGCGGCATAAAGGCCGCGCTGCTCCAGCAAGCCGGCCGCATGCATGTACAGCCCCTGCAGCCGCGCGGCGTTGGCGACCACCCACTGCGCGATCCCTCCGAAGCCCCAGACCACCAGCCAGCCGCCGCCACCGATCGTAAGCAGCGCGACGGCAGCGCTGACCAGCACGGATATCACCTGCGGCAGTGCCCGCCGCAGCCGCCATTGCAGCGGCCAGACGAGGGCGATGATAAACAAAGCGAAGGCCACCGGTGTCATCATAGCCCGCGTCGCCCACAGGCCCGCTAGGACGAGGACCGCGGCGCAAATCGTCGCCGTCGAGCGAAGTGCGCGGTCGTCCGTCAAGGCTCAACCCCAGGCCAGCATCGCGACGCCCAGGACGATCGCGAGGGTCAGCAGCGACAGGCCCGCCATCGGCCATTGCCGCAGCAAGCCGTCGGCGCGTTCGAGCGCCTCGCTCCATGCGGCGGCGCCGCGCATCGCCGCCTCGCCTGCCACCACGACATCCCCCTCCGGCACCCGGGGCAGGCGGTCCCCCCAATGCCACAGCCCAACCGCCAAAACGCCGCCCGCCAGAACCGGCCACGCCGCCGCCCAGAGCACCCCTGGGGCAAGCACCGCGAGCAGGCCTTCGCGCTCGACCATCGGATATAGCAGCCAGGGAAAGGCCACGGCTGCCAAAGCCATGATCAGCCATGGCCGCGTGAGCGCGGTCGGCACCGGGTCGGGTGGCATGGTCTTAGCCAAGCGGCGCAGGAAGTGGAGCATCAGCAGCGTGCTTCCGGCCGCCGAAAAAGTGGCGAGTGTCGCGACGACGCCTTCCCCGAACTGAGCCTTGAGCGCCAGCTTTGCCAGCATGCCTCCGGTAAGCGGCAACCCGCCGAGCCCCAGCGCCACCACCGCGGCCGGGACCAGCACCGGCCACAGGCGGGGACCGGCGGCGGCCGACACGCCGATCGCGAGAAACAACGCACCCTTCGCCAGGATGTGGTGTGCGGCAGCGAAGCTCACCCCCGGCACCGCCCCGATGTCACCTGCCGCCAGCCCCATGCCGAGCGCCGCGGCGAGCAGCCCCATTTGGCTGACACTGGAATAGGCCAGTATCGTCTTCGGGTTGCGCTGCGTGATCCCGACCACAACGCCGTACAAGGCCGACAATATGCCGGCTGCAGCCAAGGCCTCGCCCCACTCGGGCATAGCGACGCCGAGCGGCAGAAAGCGGATAAACCCGATGACGCCGGCCTTGACCGCAGCACCGCTCAACACTGCCGCGGCGGGGAGCGGTGCCGCGGTATAAGCGAGCGGCATCCATACGTGCCCCGGCACCAACCCGATCTTCGCGCCAAAGCCGAGGATCAGCAGCACCAGCGTCGCGTCCCGCCAGGGCGAGGTCGGCAATGCCGAGAGCGCATCGTGTATCGACAGGCCATTGGTGCTCGCCGATGCCAAAAACACGAAGGCCATCAACAGGAAGGCTTCGCCCAATACGGCAAATGCGACATAGACGATGCCGGCCCGCCGGCCCCAGGGCGTGCCGTCATGCACGATGAGGCCCCAGGCCGCCAAACTGACTATGGAGAAGGCCAAATAAAAGGTAACCAAATCGGCCGCGAGGAACACGCCGATGTTGCCGATCTGGGTTAACAGCCACCACTCGGCAAACCGTCCAGCATTCGCATCGCCGCGCAGGTGGGCGGAAGCATAGGCGCCCGCCACGATCCACAGCAGTGCTGCGGCTCCGAGCAGCATCGCCCCGGGCAGGTCGAGCGCCAGGGTCATGCGAAACGGGGGCTCGGGCAAGACCAGGGTCGTACCGAAAGGAGCCAGCAGTGCCGCGGCGAAGGCGGGCACTGGTGCCAGCGCCAGCCACGATGGCACGCGGTCTCTGACCCGCCCCGATGCGCAGGCCAGCAGCATAACGAGCGGCGCGGCGACCGCAGCAAACAGCAACGCTCCTGCGGCGCTCAGCGTCCGCACCCCGGATGTACGAGGTTTCGGTCGGGCTTCACCTGAGCCCGCCGATCGCCAGGTCCGGGCGGCCGATCTGCAGCAGCTCCGATGGCCGCAACGGCACAAAGCCGAGCAATACTGCGCACAGCGCCAGCGCCACCGGGATCGCCTGCCGGCCGGTCGATATCGTTGCGAGCGGCGGCACAGGCTCGCTCGCATCAGCCAATGCTCGGGCCAACACCAGGAACACGTAGCCGCCGGCGAGCAGCCCACCCACCAGGACGACCACGGCCCACCACCATTGGCCTTCTGCGACCGCCGCGGTCAGCAGCATTGCTTTCGCCACAAACCCGCCGCTGGGCGGCAGGCCCATCAGAGACAGGCCGCCGAGGGCGAAGGCGAAGACCGTGATCGGCAAGGCTCGGCCGAGCCCGGAAAGGCCGGCGATGCGATCGTGCCCGACCGCCTCCGCAATCAGTCCCGCTGCCATGAACATGGCAGCCTTGGCGAAAGCGTGGGAGATCGCCTGAAGCACCCCGCCGGTCCACGCCGTATTGCCCCACGGATGCCCCGTCGCCGGATTGATCGCGAGTGGAAACATCAGGAACAGGTAGCCGATCTGCGCCACCGTCGAATAGGCGATCAGCAACTTCAGCCGCGCCTGGCGCAGCGCCAATACACTGCCGAAGATGATCGCCGCTGCCCCCAGCGCGCCGAGCACCTGCGCCGCCGCCGGCTCCGGCAACCTCGTCATGACGTCAAACCACAACCGGACAACCAGAAAAAATGGCGCCTTGACAACCAGCCCGGACAAAAGGGCGCTGGCCGGGGCGGGGGCGCCGGCATGGGCCGGCGGCAGCCACAGGTGGAACGGAAACAGCGCCGCCTTGGCCAGCAACCCCGCGGTCATCAGCGAGACCGCGGCCGCCGCCACCGGGCCCGCATGAATGCGGTCGGACAGCAGAACGATATCGAGGGTGCCGTAGCCGCCGTAAAGCAGCACCGCGCCGAGCAGATAGAGTATCGAGCCCAGCAGCGCGAACAGCAGGTACCGCAATGCGGCCGCGATCGTCTCGGCGCGCCCGTCGAGGGAGACCAACGGCACCGCGGCGAAAGTCAACAGCTCGAGGGCGACATAAAGGTTGAACAGGTCGCCGCCGACAAAGACAGCGTTGAGCGCTCCCCAAACCGCCGGCAGCAATGTCCAAAACACCAGCGGTGTCCGAGCTTCTGCGCTTCTCGGGGTCGAGAACTGGCTTCGCGCAAAGAGCCCGATGCCGCAGACCAGCACTGCCGCGGCTATCATCATCGCTGCGGAGAGACCGTCGGCGCGGAAGGCAACACCGAGCGGCGGCGCCCAGTCGCCGACAAAGTATTGCAGCACATGGTGGGTGCGCCAGACGGTGGCGCCGATCGCCAGCGCGACGGCGAGCCCGGCCGGCATCAGGCCGAGGGCGATGCGCTCCGCATGCCGCCCGCCGAGCGCCAGCGAAAGCAGCGCAGCAGCGACGGGCAAAACGATCGCCAGCACGAGGAGAAACCCGCCAGGGGTCGTGGAAGTTGGCATCAGCGTCGGCTAGCCATCCGATCGCGAACCCGCCTGCCCGGTTATCCCAACCAGCCGCAGCAGCAAGGCCATGGCCAGCGCGGTCGCCGCGAACGCGACGACGAGGCCGGTGATGACCAATGCTTGCGGCACCGGGTCGCCGCCGAACCCAACGGCGGCACCTCGGCGGGCAACCGCTCCAAACAGCAGAAACACGCCGCCGCCGATCAGGTTAAAGGCAAGGATCTTTCGCAGTGGCTGGGAATCCACAATCAAGCCGAACAGGCCCAGGCCAACCAGCACCGCCGCCCCGCACCCGTAGACGGTCGCCGCGCTCATCGCTGCGCCCGTTCCGGCGGGCCCGCCACCAGCAGGGCGAGCATTGCCGCGATCGACAACGTCACCGGTATTTCGATTATCACTATCAGCAGCTTGGCGTGGGACTCGGGATATGCCAAGAAGGCCCCGGCCAGGGCGAAACCGGCGAGCCCGATCGCGAGGAACACTGCCGGTCCAACGATCAGCAGGAGCCGCAACCAGCGCCGGGTCACAGCAGGTGCGTCGACCAGCCCGGCCATCGACGCGAGGATCCACATCGCGGCAAGGATCGTCGCGCCCTGAAATTCTCCGCCTGGAGCCACGGAGCCGACCCAGAAGATGTGGATGCCGACGAGGATGCCGACCGGGACCAGCAGCTGGGCGACAAAGGTCAACACACTGGCCGGATCGGTAGAGACGCGGCGGCCCGGCCGGCCGCCCCAGTCGCGGTCCGGCGCCAGCGACCAGATACCGACGAGGGCGAGCAGCAGCACCACGATTTCGAGCAAGGTGTCGATCGCCCGGTATGCCATCAGAACAGCGGTGACGGGATTGCCGAGGCCTGTCGCTGCGATGCTTGCCGCCGCCTCCGGCGCAAGTGTCGGCGCGGGATCGGGTAGCAGCAGCACGATCGCTGCGAGCCCTGCCGATATGAGAATGCAGAGCATCGCCGCTGCCGCTTTTAGCGCGACACCGGGCGTCTCTTCGGCGGGAGGGGTCCGGCCCCTAGGTAATCGCGAGCCGGCCCCGACCAGCAGTCCGCCGGTCAATCCGCTGCCGAGGGCGGCCTCGGTCAGCGCCACATCGGGCGCCTCGAGACGCACCCACACCACCGCGAGCAACAGGCCGTAGGCGACAAATCCGACAACCGCCGCGAAGGTGTCGCGGGCGGCAATCGTCCACGCGGCCACGCCGAGGACCAGGAGAGCGAGGCCGATATCGAAGGTCAAGACGCCCAGTTAGGCCGGCGGCCCGTTCGGCCGGGCGATGTGCGCGATCAGCTGGGTTACCGTGGCTCCGGCCAGTAGCGCCAGGAGCCAGACGCCGACGAGCTTGAGTGGGACAAGCGGGCTCGCCGCTTGAAACAGCAGTCCGAGAACGACCAAGCCGAGGCCGAGATTGTCCGCCTTGGTAAGCGCGTGCAGGCGGCAGAGCGGGTCGGGAAACCGCAATAGACCAACGGTCCCCGCGAGGAAGAAAAAAGCACCTGCGCAGACTGCAAGAATGCTCGGAATATTGAGGAGGAGGTTCATGTCCCGTCCACCTCCGAGCTGTTGGCCGCCGTGATAAAAGCGACCGAAACAAAGGCGGCGAGCAATGCGAGGAACAGCGCAACATCCACCGCGGCCGGGGTGCCCGTCGCCTCGGCCAACAACAGCAGTGCCGCGATGCCGCCAGTGCCGAGCAGCTGGGCCGCCATGATCCGATCGGCGTTGCTCGGCCCGCGCAGGGCTCGGACCAAGCCCAGCGCCACCATCGCCAGCACGAAACCCGCAGCGGCGAATAGAAAATCAGCCATCTTCCGGCCTCCGTCCGATAGCCTGCGCGAATGCCGCTTCCTCCGCGGCGAGCTGCGCCGTTATCGGCTGCTCGACATCCAGGCAGTGGACCAGAAGTCGATCTCTAGGATCGGGGCCGGTCGGCACGGTGCCCGGCGATAAGCTCATCAAGGCGGTGAACATGTTGCGCCCCGAACCGGGGGGCAGTCCCACCGGGTAGACCGCGAAGCCGGGGCTCAGCGGAAGTCGAGGATCGAAGGCCCGCCGCGCGACATCAACCCCAGCGATCACCGACTGTTGCAGAAAACGCACGGCGAACCGGGCGAAGGCGACAGGCCGCATGCGGCTCCGGCTCGGAGGCAGCAAATGCAGGCTTACCCAAGTCGCTGCCACCGCCGCCACGGCTCCGGCTCCGAGATCAGCCGGGCTGTCGCCGGCAAGCATCAGCCAGAGAATGGCAAATCCGATCACTCGCATCCCTGCAGAACGCGGCGATCTCATGGCGGCGGCGGTCGCCGTGTTCATCCTGGCGTCTCCCTTATCGACATCGGCCGATCGGCCACCTTGGGCGAAGACGCTCGATAGGCCGTGCGGCCCTCGAACCAGGTTACGTACAGCGTCGGCAGAAACACGAGCGTCAATAGCGAAGCGACAAGGAGACCGCCCATGATCGCAAACGCCATCGCACCCCAGAAAACCGTCGGCGCGATCGGGATGAGCCCCAGAACCGTCGATGATGCGGTCAGCATGATCGGCCGGAAACGCGAGCTCGATGCCTCGATCACCGCGTCGCGCACTTCCCTCCCCGCGCGCCGCTCTCCTTCGATCTGCTCAATCAGGATCACGGCGTTTTTGGCGATCATGCCGACCAGTGCGAGGACGCCCAGGATTGCGACAAAGCCGAGCGGCTGGCGCGAGACGAGGAGGGCGGCAACCACCCCGATTAGGCCTAATGGCACGACGCTCAGAACGATCGCGAGCCGCTGGAAGCTCTTCAGCTGGAACATCAGCACGGTCAGCATCAGCAGCAGCATGTAAGGGACCACGGCGAAGACCGAGGCGCGCGATTGCGCGCTCTCCTCGGCGATGCCGCCGAGCTCGATGCGGTAGCCGAGCGGCAGCTCGGTCGAAAGCTTGGCAATGGCCGGTTTCAGCTGGCCAATCACCGTCTCCGGCAATATGCCAGGGGCGACATCTGCCTGTACGGTCAGCACCGGGACCCGGTCGCGTCGCCACACCAGCGGATATTCCTGCGTGTAGTCAAAGGTCGCGAGCTGGTTCAGCGGCACGCTGCGTCCGTTCGGCAGAGGCAGCTGCAAGGTGCGCAAAGTGTCGATCGACAAGGTCTGTCCGCCCTCCTGACGAACCACGACATTGACGAGGTAAATGTCGTCGCGAACCTGGGTGACGGTCATCCCTGAAATCGCAGTGTTCAGCACCGCGGCGACCGCCGCCGAGCTCAACCCGAGGCGGCGCGCTTCGTCCTGGTCGATCTTGACGCGCAGCTGGCGCTGCGGCTCCATCCATTCAAAGTTTATCCGCCGCGTGTCTGGCGCCGTCGCCATCATCTGCGCCAGCCTCTGTGCGATATCCCGCACCTTCTCCAGGTCGGGTCCCAATACGCGATACTGCAGCGGCCAGCCGACCGGAGGGCCGAGCTCGAGCGGGGAGACCCGGCCGACGACACTAGGGAACTCCTCGGCCAGCAGCTTTTCTAGCCGCGGCTGCAGGCGTTGGCGGGCCGCGATGTCCTTGGTGACGATCACCACCTGGCCGAAAAACGGGTTTGCCAACTGGACATTCAGTGGAAGGTAAAAACGCGGAGCGCCGCGGCCGATATAGCTGCTGAAATGGTCGATGTCCGGATCCCCGGCGAGGTCCCGTTCAAAGCGCTCCACCACACTCTGGGTGGCGTGGATCGAGGCGTTTTGCGGAAGATCGAGATCGACGAGTAGCTCCACCCGATCAGAGGGCGGGAAGAACTGCCGCGGCACCAGGCCGAGACCGGCAATCGCCAAGGCGAAGGCGCCGAGAGTCACCGCAAAAGTGATCCACCGGGCGCGGATCGCCCAACCGAGAAACCTGCGATAGCCCCGCAACAGCCGGCCCGGCTCCGGCTCGGTATCCCGATCCCGCCTCGGAGGCTTCAGCAGCATCGTCCCCAGCAACGGGGCAAAGATCACGGCGACAAACCACGAAGCGATCAGCGCGATCGCTACCACCGCGAAGATCGAGAAGGTGTATTCGCCGGCCGAGCTCTGCGCAAAGCCGATCGGCACAAAGCCGGCGATCGTCACCAGCGTGCCCGACAGCATCGCAAAGGCCAGCACCTTGTAGGCGTAGACTGCCGCGACCTCCATCGGATCGCCGGCGGCGAGCCGCCGGGTCATTGCGTCGATCGTCGTCATCGCGTCGTCGACGAGCAAGGTCAGGGCGATAATCAACGCGCCGAGCGAGATGCGCTGCAAATCGATGCCGACCGCCGACATGACCGGAAAGACGATTGCCAGGGTCAACGGGATGGCGATCGCGACCACCGCTCCGGCGCGGACGCCGAGCGCAATAAAGCTGACCGCGAGAACGATGATGATCGCCTGCCACAGCGAGCTCGTGAAGTCGGTGATCGCGTGGTCGACAATCTGCGCCTGGTCGGCGACCAAGGTCGGCTGGATGCCGACCGGCAGATCGGCGGTTATGCGACTCATCGCGGCTTTGAGGTTGCGCCCCAGGGCCAAAATATCGCCGCCGTCGCGCATTGCGATGGCGAGCCCGATCGCCGGCTTGCCGTTGACGCGGAACATCGGCTGCGGCGGATCGGCGAACCCGCGCCGTATCTCTGCGACATCGCGTAGGCGCAGAATCCTCCCACCCGCAGCGAAATTGACATCGAGAAGATCCTGCTCGGAGGCGAATGCCCCGGAGACCTGCAGCGAGATCGTCTCGTCGCCGGTGCGCAGCACGCCCGAGGGACGCACGATGTTTTGCGCTTGGAGCGCCGCAATCAGCGTGGCGGGATCGATCTCTAGTCCGGCCAATTTTTCGTTGGAGAAGTCGACAAAAATCACTTCGTCCTGGGCGCCGAGAACGTCGATCTTCGAGACGTCAGGAATGCTCAGCAGATCGGAGCGAATATTCTCCACATAATCGCGCAGCTCGCGAAAGGTGAACCCATCTTCGGTAAAACCGTAAATGGTGCCGTAAGTGTCGCCGAACTCGTCGTTGAAAAAGGGGCCTACGACACCCTGTGGCAAGGTCTGGCGGATATCGCCGATCTTCTTGCGCACGTCATCCCAGGTGTCGTCGACCATGCGTCCGTGCGTGCTGCCGAGGAGGTCGACAAAGATCACGGTCCGGCCGGCATTCGTATAGCTGCGCAGCACGTCGAGGTTCGGTACCTCTTGCAGCCGGCGCTCGAGCCGCTCGGTCAGCTGCAGCAGCGTTTCCTCGAGCGTGGCGCCGGGCCACTGCGCCTGCACGACCATCGTGCGGATCGTAAAGACCGGGTCTTCGGCTCGCCCGAGGTGCAGAAAGGTGAGGCCCCCGGCGGCGATGATCACGATCATCAAATAGATGACGACCGAGCGGTTGCGGATCGACCACTCGGAAAGATTGAATCGGCTCACGATGCTGCGCCGAGCAGCCTGACCTTCTCGCCCGGCCGCAGCGATTGCACGCCGGCGGTGACGATGACGTCGCCCGGTTCGAG
>Ga0126371_10004256_pt1 | contig 12603 bp, 13 predicted proteins | sample PanSoiMetaPlot_4_FD_110145 | JGI IMG/M metagenome (GOLD analysis project Ga0126371, IMG submission 110145) | Tropical forest soil microbial communities from Panama - MetaG Plot_4 | ecosystem: Environmental > Terrestrial > Soil > Tropical forest > Bulk soil | place: Panama | collected 2016-02-17
AAACGCATTTATCGCTTTCACCTTGTCATGAAGGCGGAAAAGCGGCAGCTTCTTGCCAAAACTCTTCAGGCCATGCTGGCCCATGCTGAAGAGTCCGGAATCCCGCGGCGAAACCTGATCATCGACGTCGATGCAGTCAGCCTGATGTAAAGAGCTCAATAGGTTGCCTGCGCTAGTCACAAGATTTTCGTGTCGTACAAATTATTTTGCATATAAATAAATCCGTTCGCTTGCGAAATTAATGAGCGTAATCGATGATGGTTTTAACCCACTGAGCTGCCTATACATCTAGACCGCTCCAATGAATAACAAATGATGTGAAAACGATTTCCGGAGGCACACCATGTTTAATGGCTTGCGATCACGCCTTACAGGCGTGTCGTTCCGTTCACTTTGTGTAGTTCTTGTCGTCTCGTTTTTATTCCTTGTACCAGCAAACGTTTTAGCACAAATCGACCAGGGATCGATTAGTGGAACGGTGAAGGACACGACCGGCGCGGTCATTCCAAACGCCACCGTCACTCTCACCAATGCAGATACTGCCCTTGAGTTCTCACGCACGACGGATGCCAGCGGTTTCTACATCTTCACGCCTATCAAAATCGGCCATTATTCCCTGGTAGCATCCGCGTCTGGATTTGTTTCGGAAAAGCGCGAGAATATTCAGGTCGATGTCAGCCAGCGGGTCGGCGTCGATCTTGTTCTAAAGGCTGGCGCAGCCACTCAAACCGTTACCGTCACTGGGACGCCGGCTCTCCAGACGGAAGACGCTTCAACTGGGCAGGTTTTCTCCACGCAGGTCATTCAGGACACACCGCTTGACGGACGCAACTATGTATTTGTCGCGCAATTGGCCACCGGCGTAGCCGCGCCGAATCAGGGTTTCCGTCAGGTTGCCGGCGCGGGAGATTTCACGTCGAATGGAAATCGCGTCTCGCAGAATAATTTCATTCTCGACGGCGTGGACAACAACTCGAACATGCAGGACTTCCTGAATGGAGCCACCTATGCCGTGCGCCCGCCCCCGGATGCGCTAGCGGAGTTCAAAGTGCAGAGCAGTGACTACAGCGCGGAACTGGGGCGCTCGACCGGAGCAGCGGTCAATGCCTCCATCAAGTCCGGCACGAATAGTTTTCACGGAAGCCTCTGGGAATATTTCCGCAGCGATAAGATGGCGGCGATTGACTACTTCAACAGTGGCCAGACTGCATATCATCAGAACCAGTTCGGCGCGACCCTGGGCGGTCCGTTTCTCAGGAACAAGCTCTTCTTCTTTGCCGACGCGCAGGGGACTCGCATTTCGTCGTTTGTGCCTGCTTCGCCCGACAATACTGTGCCCACCGCTGCCATCCGGAATGGCGACTTCTCCGAGATGCTTGATCCAAACAATACAGCGGGCAACGGATCCATCCCGCTTTATCAGGTTGGCGGTAATCCCACCAGCGCTCCGGGCGCGCCAGAAAATCCGAACGGGCCTCAGAACTATCTGACATGCAATGGCGTGCAGAATGTGATTTGCCCAGGTCAGGTCAACACGGTTGCGCAGGGAATTCTGAATCTCTTTCCGGCGCCGAATCAGGGTGGTCCGCATCAGGTGTTCAACAACTACACCATTCCGGCAACCTCCTTCAGCAACAACACGACTCAGTATGATGCCCGTCTGGATTTCAACCTATCCGCATCAGACCAGATTTTCGGGCGCTACAGCTACTCCAACAATCCGACGACGTATACGCCTCCGCTGGGAATTCTTGACGGCGGCGGTTTTGGCACCGGTGGACAGAACTCCAACTATGGCAAGAGCGGCGTCGTGAGCGAGACGCATTTCTTCAGTCCGACGCTCTCCAATGAATTTCGCGCCGGCTTTAACTGGCTCTTTGCCGCATATCTGCAGGCCAACAGCAACCTGAACCTTGCAGCGCAACTCGGCATGGGCGGCATACCTTTCGGCCCGAACTTGGGCGGCATGCCGGACATTGGGTTTGGAGGATATCTCAACGGTGTCGGCGTTGCGGGATATGTGCCGTCAGACGAAAAACAGAACGTGCTGCAACTGATCGACAACGTGTCGAAAGTATGGGGAAGGCACAGCCTCAAGATGGGTGTGGACTTTCAGCACATTCGTTTTTATGGCCTGCAACCGCCCAATGGGTTAGGAAGCGAAAATTTCTCCGGCACCTACACTTCCGACCCCGGGAACCCGAATATTCTTACCGGCTCCGGCGCCGCGGATTTTCTTCTGGACCTGATGAACAGCTCTTCCATCACCAGCATCACTCCGGTAACAGACGTGCGCTGGTATGAATCAGCCTATGTCCAGGACGACTGGAAGGTGACGCCGCGCCTGACTCTGAACCTGGGCCTGCGCTGGGAATACACCCAGCCGATACGCGAGGTCCACGATTACCAGGCGAACTTTATCGGCAACTTTGCCGGCATGAACCAGGGAAGCGGCACATATCTCATTCCAAAATCGCAGGCGAGCTATCCGATTCCAACTCAGTTGCAGCAGGCCTTTGCTGCCGACAACATCACTGTGCAATACGTCTCGAATCAATACCTGGTCAATCCGCAGAAGTGGAATTTTGCTCCTCGCGTGGGCGTGGCATTCATGGCCGATCCAAAAACAGTGGTGCGGGCTGGGGGAGGTGTGTTCTACGGCGGGTTGGAGAACATCGGCCTAGGCTTGAACCTGGGCAACAATGCGCCGTTTAATGTGAATGCGAATTTCAATCCCATTCCAAATGTGTGCCAGAACATCAACGGGGATGTCACCTGTCCGACCAATGGGCAGACTCTGGAGACAGGCTTCAGCGAAGCGTTGAACGCTCCTAATGGAGGCCTGGTCAACTTTGCCAACCTGCCCACCATTTACACCGCTGACCAGAATGCGAAAAGCCCGTATATCGTGGCCTACAACCTGAGTTTTCAGCACGCGCTCACCAATACTCTCACCTTCACTATTAACTATCAGGGCAACCAGAGCCGGCATCTGCAGTCGAGCTATAACGCAAACCAATATCCGGGAGTTGTTCCTCGCGGCGCGAATGGACAGGACTATCAGCCCTTCCATGATTTCGGCGTCGTATCCGTCAGAAATACCGGCGTCGGCCGCTACGATTCGCTGCAGGCGAAGATGGATAAGCGTTATTCACACGGCTTGTATTTTCTCGCTGGCTATACCTGGTCGCATTGCCTGGACGATGCTTTTGGTCCGATTGGCCAATCGCAATACGGCGGCTATCGCAACCCGAACTTCCTGGGCTTCCGTTATGACTACGGCGCCTGCACGCAGGACGTCCGCAACCGGTTCACCTTCTCTCCGCAATATGAATTGCCCTTCGGCGCGGGAAAGAGGTTCCTCAATCATGGCGGCATCACCGACGCAGTTGTAGGGGGATGGAAAACGAGTCTCATATTCCAGGTGCAGACAGGCACGCCCATCTTCCTGAACTCAAGCAATCAGGGCAGCAGCTACCCCATCAAAATCGGCGATCCATTTTCAGCCGGAGGCACTGCAGACCCGGCAACGCAGCCGCAGTTTGACTGCACGACGACGGTGCGCTCGCTGCAATCCTGGTATAACCCATGCGCTTTCAAGAACCCTCCGCGTGCATACAATGGACCTGACGATCCAAGCCATAACCTAATCAACATCGCCAATGCCGGCACCCAACCCTTTGGGCCTCCGGGACGCGTCTCACTGAATGGGCCGGGCTTCTACGGGCTGGATATGTCGCTCTTCAAGAGCTTCCGCATCCCGTTCCATGAATCCGCCGTCCAGATCCGGGGCGATGCTTTCAATCTCTTAAATCATCCATCCTTCGGGAATCCGAACAACAGCCTGACCGGCAATTCAGCCAGCAGCATTACTTCAACCCGCTTCAGCGCTTTGATTCCGAACGCACGCGTGCTGCAAGTAGCAGCGCAATATAGTTTCTAGCTTGAGAGGAATGGATGTATATAAAGAGGGGCTATTAGACGGCCCCTTTTTAGCTTTTCTATTCCAGTCCGGCCAATCCGGGAAATTAGGCCGGACACTCTTAGCGTGCATACTTCGATGAGGACAACACATGTCAGATATCAGACAAGCGCGAGCAGCGTTGGTACAGCGAATTCTGGAAGGAGCCGGTAAGGCGTCGCCCTCCGAGCGTCGGGCAGCGTTCGACAACAGCGGTCTCGCCGAACCACTTAGCGCGTTGGCCGACAAGGTTGCCAGACGTGCCTGTTGGATCACGGACGAAGACATCAACGCCGCGCGTGGTGCAGGTCTCAGCGAAGACGAGATATTCGAGATCGTGGTGTGCGCTGCGGTTGGGCAAGCCACTCGGCAGTACGATGCGGCGCTTGCGGCCCTTGGGACCGCGCTCGGGAAGGAGTGAGATCATGCGCCTTCAAATCCTTGATAACGGCCACGGTTTTGGTACGAAGGCGCTTTTCGCGATCATTCGAACTGTCTCGCGCCAGCCTGTGCTTGACGTTGTCAAACTGGTCAAGTATCGGTCTGACTTTTACGGCGGCCCGATGTCGAGAGTGACCGAGGAGGCGATGCGCGGGCCTTCCACCTGGTCTGTAGGTGATCGCGAATTAATGGCCGCGTTCATCGCGAAGACGAACCAGTGCGAATTCTGTATCAAGGCGCATTCGGCGGTTGCGCAAGCGGCATATTATCGCGACGGGAAAGAGCTTCCTGACTTGTCGCCCGATTTCGATAAGGATGCCGTCGAGGAGCCATTGCGTGCGACCCTGCTCATGCTGGGCAAACTAACGCGCGAACACGTAGTGAATGCGGATGACATGCGCGCAGTCCTGGCCGCCGGGGCTACGCGCCAACAAATTGAGGATGCGCTCGCGATCTGTTTCTCGTTCAATGTGATCGGACGGTTGGCCGATGCCTTCGGGTTCTTCGTGCCTGGTCCTGATGCTTTTGAGGCTGGCGCGAAATACCTTCTCGCGCGCGGCTACCGTTGAACACACATCGCGGCTAATTCAGTGTGAGATGGGAAAGGAATAGCTATTCGTCGAGTAGATGCAGTTCTTTGCCAGGTTTGAAGCGAACCGCCTTGCCGGGGGTAATGGTCACCTCTGCGCCGGTCCTCGGGTTTCGGCCGATCCCGGTCTTGCGCGGGCGCACATTGAAAACGCCAAAGCCCCTTAATTCAATGCGATCGCCTGCGGCCAAGGCCTTTTTCAGGCTTTCAAATACCGTGTCCACCGCAGCTTCCGCCTTATTGCGCGGCAGGCCCGTACGTTCGATGACGTGATGAATAATGTCTTGTTTTATCAACGCGTTCACCCCTATCTGTAAGGCTTTGCCGATGGAATCACGGCTACAGGGATACTAGAAAGCTTTTCCTGCAATGTCAATGCGCCTGTGTCACTTAAGATGCACATTTTGAGTGGATTATTCTACTTTTTTTGATTTCGCGATACCCTGAAAGAGCAGGGCAAGGAGTTGCATGTCAATTAAGAGCGACCGCTGGATTCGTGAGCAGGCCACCATACACCAGATGATCCATCCTTTCAGCGAAAAGCAGGTAAAGGAAGGGGTTATCTCCTATGGATTGTCTTCGTATGGGTACGATTTACGGGTTTCCGATGAATTTAAAATCTTTACAAACGTAAATAGCGCTATCATTGATCCTAAGGATTTTGACGAGCGGTCGTTTGTGACAGTGCAGGCCGAGTCGGTGATTATCCCCCCAAACTCCTTTGCACTGGCGCGCTCAGTCGAATATTTCAAGATTCCGCGGGACGTACTGACAATCTGTGTTGGGAAGTCGACATATGCCCGGTGCGGCATCATCGTGAACGTGACCCCATTTGAACCGGAGTGGGAGGGTTACGTGACCTTGGAAATTTCAAACACGACGCCTTTGCCGGCTCGTGTATATGCCAATGAAGGGCTCTGCCAGATTCTCTTCTTCCAGTCGGATGATGTATGCGAAATAAGCTACGCTGATCGCCGCGGGAAGTATCAGAAACAGCAGGGAATTGTTCTGCCGAAGTTGTGATGGAAGAAGCACGCAAGTACGCGCAGCGCCTCAGAGTCGGCCTCTTCGCAGTTGAGCCGATTCGACGCGCCGGATTGCGCAGCATTCTGGAAGAAATGCCCAGCATCGAGCTGATTGATGCTGGCCTGGATGGCCTGCTTGCCGCCGAAGCGCTGCACATAGCCGTCATCAGCCTGATGGTCCGCTCAGAAGTTCTGACGACTATCGAACGGTTGCGGGCGGCCACACCTGCTGTCCGCATCATCGTGATGAGCGAAGGCGGAGACGACGAAAGCGTCATCACCACAATTCTGGCGGGAGCGAAGGGATATCTGCAGGATAATGCAGAGCCGGCCGAGGTAGCACGGGCCGTGGAAGTTGTGGCGAGCGGATCAATCTGGGCGCCGCGCAGGACCCTGTCCATGCTGGTTGACCGCATGGTCGATGGAGGGACATTCTCTCAACGGACCGCCCCTCAATTCACCCATCGTGAACTGGAAGTGCTCCAGCTGCTGGTGTTCGCTCGATCCAACCGCGAGATTGCCGAAGCGCTCGGCATTGAGGTCCGCACCGTCAAATCTTATGTTGGGCGGATGATGCGGAAAGTCGGTGTGGGGAACCGGATTGCACTCTCAATCCACGCCGCAAAGCATGCTCTTGGTGGAGGCCCAGGCAAGAGCAATTAGAGACGCAGCCCGCTTTATCTGCCTGATAAATCAATAGCATACGCTCTGCTGTGCCCGAGTTCCCGAGGGACTTACTTAGGTGCATCCTACCTCAGTTATCTTGCAGCAATTATAGGAAAGCCGTACAACCCTACTAGCAACAACGCAGATCTGGGGAACGGGGCTGGCCTGTGCAGGTATCGCAAGGCCACCCCTTTTTTTCAAGATCAATTGGTAGCCTTCTTTCCACATCACCCGGCAATAACCCTCCTGACATGAATCTGCTTTTTCAAATTCAAACCCGAGTGATTGGTCCGGCATCCCAACTTCTTGAGTGATGGATTCTTGACCGCGGGGTCCTTTTCCAGAAGGATGAAAAGCATGTCGATCTTCGCGGAAGAACAAAATACGACTGTATGGTATGTAAGGGAGAACAAAAATTATGAAAAAGATTTTTGCGTTGTTGTGCATTGTGGGAATGACTTTGCCAGCGCTTGCTGCGAGCGATAAAGCAACTCTTAACGCACGTCTGGAGAGCGCCCGTACGGTGATCGATGAGATCATGCAGACGCCTGACAAGGGTATTCCTAATTCGATTGTGAAAAAGGCCACCTGCATTGCAGTTGTTCCCAGCTTGAAGAAGGGCGCGTTCATCGTTGGTGCGGAATATGGACAGGGGGTGGTAACCTGCCGCACCGGACGGGGTTGGAGCGGCCCAGTCTTCATCCGTATGGCGGGAGGATCGTTTGGTTTCCAGATTGGCGGGCAGGGAACAGATCTTGTATTGGTAGCCGTCAATGACAAAGGATTGCAGGACCTGTTGAAAAGTAAGTTTAAGATTGGCGGGGATGCTGCCGCTTCCGCCGGTCCGGTTGGGCGTAACGCACAGGCTGAGACCGACATCTCCATGCGGGCCGAGTTGTTGACCTATTCGCGCAGCAAGGGACTGTTTGCCGGCATCGACCTTGACGGCACGACAGTCAGCCAGAACACCGAAGACACAACGACCTTGTATGGCGCGCCGCATACCTTTAATGAAATCCTTAAAGGAAATGTGCTGCCGCCGGAGGATTCGCGGCCATTCCTGCGCACGATTGCTAAGTATTTCCATACTTCACAGGTGGAATCGGGTTTGTAAGGTTTCCTCAACCAGTAGAAGAAAGGGCCGCTTTCGCGGCCCTTTCCATTTGGCCCCTGGAGTCTGTATTTACGAATTTTCTTTTGCATTTACACTGACAATTAATTTTCTTAAATGCAGGAAAATCTCGAGTTCGCTGTTGTCTGGATGCTTGTACGTCTACTTGGCCTGTTGCCGCGGAGCATTGCCCGGCCTGTTGGCGCGGCGATAGGGTGGTTGGCATTCCGGATTGTGCCCAGATTGCGAAGCGTTGGGTTGAGAAACCTCACACTGGCGTTTCCAGAGTGGCCTGACAGGCAAAGGCGGGAGACCCTGCGCCTCCTCTATAGAAACCTGGGATGGCTGATGGCCGAATTTTGCCAGATGCCGAAATACACGCGGGAGAATTCGCGGGCATTTCTTCGTTATGAAGGACTGGAACACTACCTGGACGCACGCGCCAAGGGCAAAGGTGTGTTGATTGTGACCGGGCATCTGGGCGCCTGGGAGTTGTCGAGTTTTTACCACTCGCTCATGGGCTATCCCATGAGCATGGTCATACGGCGGCTGGATAACGCCAGAGTAGACAATCTGGTTAATCACATTCGTTGTTTGCATGGGAATCGCGTCTTGCACAAGGATGATTTCGCGCGCGGTCTACTGGGCGCGATGCGGGCGGGTGAGACCGTCGGCATCCTGATGGACACGAACATGACACCGCCCCAGGGTGTCTTTGTTCCGTATTTTGGCAAGGTGGCGTGTACGGCTTCCGGGCTGGCGCGGGTGGCATTGAAAACCGGTGCGACCGTGTTGCCTGGCTTCATGCTGTGGGAGAAGGCTGAGCAGAAATACGTGCTGCATTTTGGCGAGGAGATTGTGCTTGACCGCACCGGTAACAACGAAGCCGATGCGGTGACCAATACAGCGAAATGCACGGCGGCAATTGAGGCGTATGTAAGGCGGTATCCTGATCAGTGGCTGTGGGTACACAGAAGATGGAAAACGTGTCCCGAGGGTGAAGGGCCGGTGTATTGATGGAACAGGCAATGCGCTTGAACGAACTAGCAGCTTCGATTGGCGCAGAGTTGCGCGGAAATGGTGACGCGACAGCAACGCGCGTTTCCAGCGCTGCGCGGGCTGATGCTGATTCCCTGATCTTTGCTGAAGACGCGGCGACCTTGCGCGAAGCGCTGGATTCAAAGGCTGTGGCGGTGCTCGTGACGGAGGAATTGGCTTCACGGGCAGCTTGTGCAAAGCCGCTGCTGGTCATGCGCCAACCTCGTCTGGGATTTGCGCGGGCGGCACGTCTGCTGCAGATGATTGATCGCAAGACAGGCACACACATCTCGGCGATAGTTGCTTCAAATGCCGTTCTTGGAGAGGGTGTTTTTATCGATGCCCATGCCGTTGTCGAAGACAGCGCGGAAATTGGCGCGGGATCAAGAATTGGCGCAGGTTCGATGATTGGCGCAGGAGCGCATATCGGGAAAGATTGCCGGATATATCCGCGGGTTGTGCTATATCCCGGCGTCACGATGGGTGATCGTGTGGTGGTTCATGCGGGCGCGGTGCTGGGTGCAGATGGTTTTGGCTACGTTCGCGACGCTGCGACGGGTGAGTACCTGCAGTTTCCCCAGCAGGGCAGGCTCGTCATTGAAGACGATGTTGAAATTGGCGCAAATACTACGGTCGATCGCGGGGCGCTTGATGAGACGCGCATCGCGCGCGGTGTAAAGCTCGATAATCTTGTCCATGTTGGTCATAACGTTCGCGTGGGCAAAAACGTCGTCATCGCTGCGCAGACCGGCATCTCCGGCAGCAGCGTGATTGGCGATAACGCTGTTCTTGGCGGACAGATCGGGATCGGTGACCACGCCGATATCGGCGAAAGAGTTATTCTCGGCTCGCAGTCCGGGATTCTTCCATGGAAGAAGCTTCGCGGTCCGGGTGTGGTCCACTGGGGAACGCCCGCGAAACCGCTCAAAGAGTATCTGAAAGAACTGGCTGCGCTGGCGCGGCTGGCGCGTCCCCGCAATAAAAAAGAGGACTAGCTGTGGCTATCGTTGTCGTCGGCGGGCACTCTCGCAATATCGGCAAGACCGCCGTGGCTGCGGGCCTGATCGCGCACCTGCCGCAGTATCACTGGACAGCATTCAAGGTTACGCAATACGGTCATGGCTTCTGCACAGCGAACGGCGAGCCATGCGATTGCCAGACCGACGATCATACTCTGGCCTTCAGCGAAGAGCGCAGCACAACCAGTGGCACGGACACTGCCCGGTTTCTGGCCGCCGGGGCAGAGCGATCGATCTGGGTGCGGACGCGCGTGGGCATGCTGGCCGAGGCGATGCCGCGCATCCGCAAAGAAATTGCCGCAGCCGAGGATGTAATCATCGAATCGAACAGCATCCTGCAATTTCTGAAACCGGATTTGTATTTGACCGTTCTTGATCCTGGTACTGCTGACTTCAAAGATTCGGCGCGGCTGTTTCTCGACCGCGCAGATGCAGTGCTCATAAACACTGCGGGACACAGTCTGGTTCCGCGCTGGAGCGGGGTTTCGCTCCGGCTGATCGAGGGCAAGCCGCAGTTTGAGATCACTCCGCCGGATTACATGACTCACGAGGTGGCAGATTTTGTGGAGCGGCGCTTGCACGAAGTTCAGACAGGGCAGATGCGCTTTCGAGGTGAAACATGAAAAGGAAATTGGGGCGGCCGCTTGTTTTGCTTGTATTCCTGATCGTGATTTTGGCGATGGCGTGGGTATTTCTGCGGCGAAGCGAGGGCCGCAGAGACATCGTGGATGCCGAGACAGTACCGGCTCTGACCGTCACCAGCTCGAGTTTTCCCAATGGTGGCATGATTCCGGCAAGATTCACCTGTGATGGCGAAGACGTTTCTCCGCAGCTATCCATTTCCTCACCACCGACCCGAACAAAGAGTCTTACATTGATCGTGGACGATCCGGACGCTCCTGCGGGCAGTTTTGTGCACTGGGTAGCTTTCAATCTCTCACCAGGATTGCATGACCTGCCTGAGGGAGCTTCAGCCAGACCAGAAACCCTGCAGGGCGGGGCGCAAGGGAGAAATGATTTCGATAAGAACGGATACGGAGGTCCATGCCCGCCGGGGAACAAGCCGCACCATTACTTTTTCCGTATATATGCGCTGGATACTTTCTTGCAGCTTCCTGAAGGCTCCACCAGATCAGTGGTAGCGCAGGCGGCAAAAGGGCATGTGGTGGCCGAGGGCAAATTGGTGGGGTTGTATACGCGTAGATAATAGCGGAAGAAGATAGCATGATGAGAGCAGACGAGGCGTTATGGCGACAGCGCACAACCTCCCAATCTCGGTAAGCGAGTACCTGCATACCAGCTACCACCCGGATTGCGACTATGTGGACGGCATTATCGAGGAGCGGAATTTGGGAGAGCTGGACCACTCGGAATTGCAAGGCGCATTATTGGCCTGGTTTGCAGCACACAGGCGTGAATGGGGAATTAAAGCAGTGCCGGAGATTCGGATACAAACGTCTTCGACGCGGTTTCGCGTGGCCGATGTTTGCGTGATCTCAAGTTCAGCGCCACGCGAACAAATCATCATGACAGCTCCGCTTGCCGTCATTGAGATTCTTTCGCCAGATGATCGCGTAAGCCGCTATCGCCGGCGGCTGGATGACTACCGGAAAATGGGCGTGAAGAACATCTGGGTCATCGATCCGGCAGCGCGCAAGGGCTTTGACTGCTCAACAGGTGACTGGATTGAGACGAGTGATTTCGCAGCGGCGGGAACTCCGGTTGAACTACATCTCGATACGATCTTTGCCGACATCGACCAGAAATAGGTTTACTTCTGTGGCGGGAATGGCTCAGTCTTCATCGATCCGTCTCTCTGCTTAATCAGAATCTGTACTTTTCCTTCGGCCTTCTCCAGGTGCTCCCTGCACTCGGCTGAGAGGCGCATACCTTCCTCGAACAACTTGATTGAGTCTTCAAGGGGCAGGTCGCCGCGCTCCATCTGCTCGACGATCTTCTCCAGCCTCTTCAGCGATTCTTCAAAGCTTGCCAATGCCTGTCCCCTCGATTGTGTTTATACAGCGCTGACGCCGGGCAGCACGCTGGCCAGCACTTCTGCAGCGGCAGTGTAACGGCCAAATGGTGCGCTGACCTGCACGCCTTGCACCATGGGACGCGCGGTTTCAAGCATATCCTGCGCGATGCGGATGCCTTCAGCACGCGCGGCTTCGGGCGACGTTGTTGCCTGCATGCGCAGCATGATGCTGTCCGGAACGGCGACGCGCAGGTCGTTCTTCATGAACTCGGCGTTACGCAGGCTGGTGAGCGGCCAGATGCCGGCAATCACCGGGATGCGGAATTCTTCAACACGCTTCAGAAAGGCTTCAAGCACGCGCAGGTCAAAGACGGGTTGTGTGATGGCGTATTCCGCGCCCGCCTCTACCTTGTAGGCAAAGCGGCGGACCTCGCCATCAATGTCAGGCACGCCGGGGTTGGCCGCGCAGGCAATTGTGAATCCGGTAGACGCGCCAATCGGGTTGCCGCCGATGTCGAGTCCATGATTCAGCCGGTGGACGATGTTCACCAGGCCGATGGAATCCACGTCGAAAACAGCGGTGGCGTCAGGATAATTGCCCAGCTTCGGCGGATCGCCGGTAAGGCACAGAATATTTTTCAGACCGATCGACGAAGCGCCCAGCAGGTCACTCTGGATACTGAGTACGTTGCGGTCGCGACAGGTGTAGTGCAGGATCGTCTCGATGCCGGTTTTCTGTTGGATCTGGATGCAAAGGCTCTGTGCGCTCATGCGGGCC
>Ga0126371_10004257_pt1 | contig 12602 bp, 10 predicted proteins | sample PanSoiMetaPlot_4_FD_110145 | JGI IMG/M metagenome (GOLD analysis project Ga0126371, IMG submission 110145) | Tropical forest soil microbial communities from Panama - MetaG Plot_4 | ecosystem: Environmental > Terrestrial > Soil > Tropical forest > Bulk soil | place: Panama | collected 2016-02-17
GAGGACGTATGCATTCCAGTACAGCGTCGATGCTGCCCGCAAGAATGCGCAGATCCTTGGCTTCGCTCAGGAAGACACGAAGTTCTGGGAGAGACCGACTCTAGTGTTCCAATTCCGCGATCTGCACGTGATAGGGTTCCAGCAATTCCCCGGTCGCGTGATCGAAGCTGGCCGCGGCAAGCTGGTAGCCGACTTGGGCCTGCAGCAGCGTCTGTTGCGCTGCCGCCACTTCAGTCTGCGCTTCGAGTACTAAGAAGATCGTTCCCGATCCCAGCTCATACTTACGCTGTTCCGCAGCCATCGTCTTGTTGGCCAGATCCAGCGCGTCTTTACCGGCGACGATACTAAGTTTCGCTTCCTCGAGTTGATGGATCGCATTGCTCACATCGAGCCCGATTTGTTCCTTTAGTTGCCGGTCGCTGTAGAGATCGCTGCGACGAGAGACCAGCGCATTCCCTAATTCCGCTTTCGCCGCACGATTTCGAATCGGTAGCGCCAACGAAAGCTGTGCCACGTACGTCGGATAACCAAAGCCGAAAAGCTGGTTGATCGACGAACTGGTCGTCTTCTGGCCCGTGCTGGCGAATTGGGTGCCCCCGACACCGTTGCTCGCGTACTGGCCGGTTAGATCAAGTTCGGGCAATAGATGATTGTGCGCTAGCCGGACACGAGTCTCATCGTTGGCAAGCGCAGCACGTGTGGCCTCGATCTCGGGGCGCCTGGTCAATGCCTGCTGCAGCGCGCTTGCGGCATCGATAGTCCGCATCTCACCTGCGGGGTCGGCGTTCTCCGTCAGTTCGATATCAAGCGCCTGAAAATATGGGTCCTGATCTGCACCTATCGTCATGCGGAGCGCGTCCTCCTGCCGCTTCAGTGCGTATTCCGCTTGAATCACCGACACCCGCCGCGATGCCACCTGCGACTCCGACCGGTAAATATCCAGCGGAGGCAATGCCCCCAACTCGAGGGCGCGTTTGTCGCGTTTGTAAGTGGCTTCGGCGGCTTCCATCGAGCTACGTGCTACCTCGAGATTGCCGTGGGCTTGAACGACCGCCCAGTACTGTCCGATAGCCTGCAAAATGCTGTTGCTGACCTGCGCGGCGAAGTTCGCGTGCGATTGCTGTAAATTGCGGCGAGCGATGATCAAGGGCGCTCGATTGGCAAACAGCCATCCATTCCTGAGCAGAGGCTGCGTAAATTGGAAAGTGAGAGCCGAAGTGATATACGGATTGAAAAGATAAAAGGAGTTATTCGTGAAGTTATTGTTGGTGGTAAATCCGCCTTGCACATTCGTGCCGGTCTCAAACGTCTGGGAATAATTGAACTGCGCGAATTGGCTAGTACTCTCGACGTTGACGTTCAGTCCTCCGGTTCCTTGCAATTGGCTCACAGGAGGCGCGGTTGTGCTGTTTACGTTATAGGAAGCGGTCACGGCAGGATCGAACGGGGAGTGCGCGCCGAGCAGCGAAAATTTCGAAAACTCCACCTGGGTTTCCTGCACGCGGACAAAGCTGTTGTTCTCGAGCGTCAGAACGACGGCATCGCGCAGACTCAGGTGCAGCTTGCCATCAACGACGTAGTTCCGCAAGTGCTCCGGCATTCCTAGCTGGTCGGAGCGAGTCTGCGCAGTCATGAAGTCGCCGTATCCCTCGCCTTTCTGGCCCCAAACGGGCAGGAAAGAAAACAACAGCAGGCAAACGACCGGATACAGGCGAGAGAGTCTCATTCCTCAATTCCTCCGATGTGATGACTCGTCGTGCGAAGACGGCCGCTGCTACTCGTAACGAATTGCTTCGACTGGGTCGAGGCGCGCGGCCTTTACTGCAGGATAAATTCCGAACACCAATCCAACCGTGATCGAGACCATGAACGCGAGAACGATCGAACTTGCAGTGACGATGGTGGACCATCCCGCGAGCCAGGCGATAAGGCGCGACATCAGGAACCCGAAGATGATGCCGAAACTGCCTCCCATGAACGAGATCAGAACGGCTTCGACGACAAATTGCCGGATGATATCGGACTGCCTTGCTCCCACCGCGCGCCGCACGCCGATCTCGCGCGTGCGCTCGAGAATGCTAGCCAGCATGATGTTCATGATCCCGATGCCGCCCACGAGCAGGGAAATGGACGCGATCGCAACCATGACCGCGTTGAACAGCCGTTCAGTGCGCTTCTGTTCGGCCAGCAATTCGGCGGGAACGATCACGCTAAAATCTCCCGCGGAGTGATGCGACGCATCCAGGATCGCCCGCACGACCTGCGCCACGGAACCCATGTCGGCGCCGTCACGAATGTTTAGATAGATGCCGTCGATCTCGTCGCGCACGTCGCTGTAGTTGTCTTCCAGTCGTAGGATCGCCGAATTCAGCGGCACGTACATGATGTTGTTGAGGTCCTGCGTGGGCACGCCTGCGACTTCCGTTTGAGAACTCAATTGCGGCGAGGCCACGCCGATCACGCGGAACCAGGTTTCATTCACTTTCACGTATTGGCCCACGGGATCCGCCGATCCGAAAAGGCTGGAGCGCGCGGCAGCGCCCAGCACGCATACTGGGGCTGCTCGTGTTTCCTCGCTATCGCTGAAGAATCGGCCTTGCAGGACGTGCAGGCCGGCAATCTTCTGATACACGGGATCTACACCGTAAATCGTTGGCGGATCCTGTTGCGACTTCGGAATTGTCTTCGAGGGAGTCATCCGCTTGCGCGGAGTGCCCGCCACGACGTCGCTCACATCGTCGCGAATCACGCGATAGTCCTGGAACGTCAGGCCCTGCGAAATCTTGCGGACCTTTTGATGCGCCTGCCACTCCGTCGTTTCCTTCGCTTCGACAATCAGGTTGTGGACGCCCATCTGCTCGATCAAAGCCATGACTTTCTGCCGCGCTCCGGCGCCGATCGAGAGCATCGACACCACGGCCGCAACGCCGAAGATCATCCCCAGCATAGTGAGAAGAGAGCGCAGACGATGCAATAACAGATTCTGAAAGCCCAGCTGCAGATCGGGCAGCCATTGCTCGTAGCCGCGTAGAATTCGAGACGGAGTGCTCGCGACAGTGGCCATCATGGCGCGCCTCCGGCGCCGCCCACCGGCGATGCGTTTGGGCCCGACGCCTTCTTCGGCGCTGTCGGGTCAACCAACGCGATCTCGGTTCCTTCGCCTATGCCTTCGATTGCAGCGCGGCTTTCGTTCTCGGCTTGAATCTTCACCTCATGTGGGTCGAAGCTGCTGCCGTTTCGCACGAAGACCACACGCTTGTTGTCCTTGAGGAAACAAGCCTGCCGCGGCACGTAGAGGACGTTCCTCTTCGGCTCGCTATTGATGAACACGTGAGCCGTCAGCCCGGGGCGCATTCGCTCATCGGTGGTCGCCAGCGTGATGGAAACCTCAAATTTCGTGCTCGTGTCATCGTCCCAAAATCTGCGCGTGTTGTTGCCGGATAAGTTCTTTACGGTGCCGTGGAAGATCATAGCTGGCAGCGCATCGAGCTGGATATCGACCGACTGACCTTCTTTAATGCTATTGCGCTCGAGTTCTCCGACTTTCGCGACAAGTTCCATCCCCTTCGGATCGATCACTTGCCCCACGGTTCGTCCCGGCTCGACCTGATCGCCTTCACGGAACTCCGGCAGCGTCATGCCGCTGAAGAAGAATCCACCCGCGGCGCCTTCGTTCTTGTCGAGCGCAACCAGCCCATCCATGGGCGCCGTGACACGCATCTTGCTGATGCTGTCCCGGGCCTGATCCATCAGCAGCTGCGCTTTGTTCCGCTTCTCCTCGGCCAGTTGGATGGTTGCCTGGTTCGAAATGCTACGCGACTTCACGTCCTGCTCGAGCTCTGCCAGAACTCGCTGTGCCCCTTCAAGCGCAAGCTGATTCTTACGAGCATCGATGGCGCTCACCAGTTCGTTGCGTTGCACGTCCAACTCGGCTCGCCGCACGTCGAAGCGCGCTTTCAGAAGAGCGACCTTATCCTGGGCCGCGACCACGGCCGCGTCCGCTTTCGCTTTGGTGATCTCTTGCTCAGCTTGCAGCAGTTCCGAGCGGTTCTGCTCGAGCTTGTAGTGTTGCTCGCTGGGATCGAACTCGATGACGAGGTCCCCTTTCTTGGCCACAGAACCGGTGTGCAGCAGATGAGTGATTTGCAGGGCGCCGCCGCCGATGGGAGGCGCCGTCAGCACCTCCGAATGGCTCGCTTTCAGCTCACCAAGGACGAAGACTTTCATGTCGAGATCGCCGCGCTTCACGCGCCCGGTGGGAACGTCAGCGCTGCTCGCTGTCGGAGCGGAGCGTCTCACGGCTGCCACTACGCCCGCAACCGCACAGAGCACCACCGCTGCGATCGCCCATGTAATCGTCTTCCGGCTCGTCATCGCAACTGTTTATTCTTTTGCCGCTGGATCACGCAGCGCCACCTGCTCTCCTGCGCTGACGCCCTTCGCCACCATAATCTTGTCGCCGCTGCGCCGCCCCACTTCTACGACGCGCTCTTCGAACTCGCCGCGATGCCACACGTACGCAACATTCTGTCCGGATTTCTGGAACAAAGCTTGCGAGGGCATGATGACCGCGTTTTGTACTTTGTCGACGATCACGGTCACATCGCCCGTGATCCCTGGCTTGAACCGCGGATCGGTCTGATCAAGGCCAACTTCGAGAATGAAGTTGCGCGTGATCGGCCACCCACTTGAAAAGTCGAGGCTGGCGATTTCCCCGATTTGCGAGATGTGTCCCGTAAACTGACGGTCCGGGATCGCATTCAGTTGCACGGTAACGGGCTGGTTGAGAGCTAAGCGCCCGCGCTCGGTTTCGTCCACACGCGCCGTGATTCGCAGCGTATTGGCGTCAGGCAATTCGGCAATGGCCGCGCCCGGCCATGCGCGATCGCCGGGACGGTACGTCGTCATCCCGGAACCTCCCCAGTGTTGCAAGAGACTGATCGTGCCGGCCGACGGCGCGCGCTGGTTCATCTGCGTGAGCGCGCGTTCGGCGCGAGCTACGTCAAATTTGGCTTTCTGGCTGGCTTGTTCCTTGCTCTCAATGGTCGATTTGTTGAGAGCGGAATCCGATTTCTCTTTCGCCTCCGCTTCGCGGAGTTTCTGCTCGGCATCAGCGAGTTTGAGACGGGCTTCCTCGCCTTCAATGTTCGAGACAATCTCCTGCTTGCTGGCCTCGAGCTTCGCAGCTTCCACGTCGTAGTGCGCCTTCAATACGGCAGTCTTGTCTTGTTCTTCGTCCAGACGTGCTTGTGCCTTGGCTTGCCCGATCTCGGCTTCGGCCGATTTGAGCGACGAGTTGAACTGCGCCAGATCCTGCTCAGTCTTCGTCTTATCAAATTCGACCACGATATCGCCGGTCTTTACCACCGACCCTTCCGGCGTGATCTTGACGATCTGCAAGTCTCCCGCCTCCGCAGGTGCGCTGATAGTGACCGACCTCAGCGCTTTCACTTCGCCGCGAAACTGCAGCGAGTCCAAGAATTCTCCGCGCTTCACTTCGGTTGTCGGAACCCCCGGCGCTCGCCGCCCAAGCCGCACCGCACCGAGAAGGACTCCGCTGGCAACGAGAAGGACCGTCACAATTGCCACGGATTTTCCGCTGGCCGAGAGCTTCCGAAAGCGTCGAATCATGACCCGCTCCCCGGGTGAGTAGCCGCGGGAGTCTCAGGCGCGACACCCGCTCCGGCACCCTGTTTGGAAGTGTCAACATCAACCGCTGCAGAAAGGTCCGGCATCAGCTTGGGATCGTTTCCTTGAATGGCGACGATTACCACAAACGTCCGGAGCTTGCTGGAAAAATCACCGCCTTCGCCGATCGGCGCGATCTGGTCGAGTTTCCCTGCAAGAACCATTTCCGGATACGCGTCCAGGCGTACCTTCGCGGTTTGCCCAACCTGCAGGGAAGGGAAGTCCTGCTGATTCGCGAGCACGCGCACTTGCATGGTTGCCGGGTTCACGACCTGCATAAACGGCACGCCTGGCCGGACCTGGTCGCCTTCCTGCACTTCCCCCATCGTGCCTTGTTTCCAGATGGTATTGAGCACGACTACCCCGTCGATCGGCGAATGAACCTGCATCTCGTCGGAGTTTGCCTTGGCGTGCAGCATGGTCTGTTCCGTACGGTCGCGCTGAATTTCCAGGATTCGAATCGCAGCCTGTGCCGCTTTGCGCTTCAAGTCGAACGTTTCCCGAAGCTGGTCGTAGGTGGCGTTGGCCTCATCGAGGTTTTCCTGATTCTTCTCGGCATCGATGCGCGACACGATCTCGGCCTTCTGCACTTCCAGTTCAGCCTTGCGCAGATTGTCCTCCGCGGTCTTCAGTTCGGTTTCATCCTTGGCGCGCGCGGCATTCGCTTTCGCCTGTTCGCCGGCGACCTGATCGACCAGCTTTTCATACTCGGCCTGCTTGTCGACGATGTCGCGCATCTGCGCTTGGCGGTCAAACTCAACCAATAGATCTCCTTGCTTGACCTTGGTGCCGGCGGTCGCGAGATGAATAATCGTTAGCGTGCCGATCGATTGTCCGGAAAGCCGGGGTGCGAGGATGGCTCGGGCCTGCACTGCCTCGGTCGTCCCCTTCAGGCGGAGCACCTGCCCCGGATTTTCCAGAAGAGAATGCGACGGGCTGGTATCCGTCGGCGGTTTGCTCCGCAGCGACAGCAGAATCGCGACCGCCACCACGATGGCGACTGCAGCCACCACGATCCAGCGCCACCGGAGGCGCTTTTCCTCCTCCGTCGTTGGATCTGGAGGTGACCCCAGCTGTTCTGGCAACGACGCAGACTCGGGAGTCATGTCCGCAGGGGCTGTAGACATAAGTAGCTACTTCCGTCCTAGGAACCTGTTTATTTTACAAACGTTGCTCGGTTCGAGGTGGCTTTGTCGCCTGGACCAGTGAAACCTCGAACTTCGTCCCACCCGACATGCAGACCGTGCGCAACGCCGAGTCTTGCACACTCCGGTCCAAGCTTAGTCGATACGATAGACGACAGTTGAGGAATGTTATATGTCTCGACTTACACGCAAAGAATCCAGGCTCGCTAGCGCCCGACACAAAAGAAACGTTCAGGCTAACCAATCGTGTAGTGTGCGCGCGCCGTGGGAACAAAAGAGCAAAAAAATCCCCACACGCGGCTTGCCGCCTCGTATGGCTGGTGACGAGGATACGTCCGGGCGGGACGGGTCTCCGGTAATAACGCTTTACTGTACTTCGTTCAGCTTTGTGTAAATCAGCAACGCGAGAAATGCGAGCAGGAACACTCCCGAGCCGATGCTGAACACGCGCATCGGAATCGTCAGCCGGGCTACCTTCGTCAGCAACTCGGTCTGCTCTTCTTGCATGTGCGAATTTGCTTGATCCAGAAACAATTGATCGTCTTCGTGCATAGTGAGCGTGCTCTTGTAGATCATCAGCACGATCAGTCCAATCGCGAAGAGTCCGAAAAGACCACCCACGATTTCTACTGGCGTCATATGCCACCTCGGCAGAGTCGACCTGGTTCGTTTGCGAGCATCGTGGCTTCCACTCCGAGGCGAGGTTCGAGAGCCCCGCGACAGGGGAAGGCCCTAGACGCCAGCATTATAGCCTTGTTTTCAAACCCCGGCGACGAATTAAATCCCTTGTTTCAGATGTCGTTACGCCAACACAAGGGGTGCGACTTCCTGCTTGCAATCCGCATCCAAAGGGCGTAAATGATTTCATATCCGCCCCGTCCCCCCAAGGCTGCCGGCGGAACTTCTGCTATAATGGAACAGCTTTAAAGCCAAGGAGATACGAATGGCCACCACAACCGTCCCCGAAGTTACCAAGAAAGTCGCCCCGATTACCCTGAGCCCGAACGCCATCGCGAAGGTTAAAGAGATTATGGGTCAGCAGAACCCCGTTCCCGCCGGCCTGCGGATTGGAGTTGTGGGCGGTGGCTGCTCCGGCTTCTCCTATTCCATGCAGTTTGAAAACGGCGCCGGCATGATGGATAAGACCTTCGACATGGACGGCCTCAAGGTTTACGTCGATGCCACGTCGGTCATGTATCTCAATGGCTGCATTGTTGACTATGTCGAGACGCTCGAAGGCGCCGGCTTCAAGTTCGAGAACCCGAACGTGAAGAGCACCTGCGGTTGCGGATCATCGTTCAGCGTGTAGGAACGCTTGTATGCGGACGGAAGTCCTCGTCCGTACGCCGTGCCGAGCACGGCTATGATTTTGGATAAGAGAGAGAAGGCCTCATCGCGAAGATGAGGCTTTCTCGTCTTGGGTAACGGGCAAAATTCGTCTCTCGAATTTCATCCACCTCGCCTCACTCAAGCCCGGCGGTTGGATCAATTGGCGGATTGCGCTTTGGACTTCAGGCCGTGCAAGCGATGACTGAAGTTGGACAAAGCGACCTCCAACCGATCCAGTTCGACCGTCACTCTGCGGTAGGCCTCGCCAGCCGCCTCCAGGTTGCCTTGGCGGGCAAGGCTTTCTAGCGTTTTTGTCGCCTGAAGCGCGGCGCCCTGCGTAAAGTTCGCTACAGCTCCCTTCAGGCCATGAGCGGCCGCGGCAAGCGCATCCGTATTCTGTTGCTGGAGCGCAAGGCGCAGTGCGCCATCGTGCGTCGGACGCTCCTTGACGAACGTTCGCACCAGCAGATCACAGACCTCGGCACTTCCTTCGGTACGTTCGAAAAGCAATGCTTCGTTAAAGACTGCATCGCTCGGGGATGCTGCCTCGGTCTGCGGCTTTTGCGCAACCCGTCCGCTCATGACCTGTTCGATCGTATCGAACAGCTCTTTGCTACGAATCGGCTTCGAAATGTAAGCATCCATACCTGAGGCAATGCACCGTTCCCGGTCTCCCTTCATCGCATGAGCGGTGAGGGCGATGACGGGTAGGTGCGCCGGTGTCCCGGTTTCCTTCGACCGGATCGCCTGGGTAGCTTCAAGCCCGTCTTTCCCCGGCATCTGAATGTCCATCAGGACCAAGTCAAATCGCTGGCGCTCGATGGCCGCCAAGGCCTGATTTCCGTCAGCTACGACGGTTACGTTGAAGCCCCTTTTTTCGAGCAAGTGTGACGCAAGAGTCTGATTGACGAGGTTGTCTTCGGCGAGAAGCACGCAGAGCGGCCGACCCTCCGATCGAACAGCCGGTTGTTTTGAAGCCTCAGGGGAGTGATCTTTCGCTGAATTCCGCAAAGCCGAAAAGACCGAGTCGACCAATTCTGACTGAGTGACCGGCTTGCAGAGGTACGCCGCAAATCCCAACTCGCGACAGCGCCGTGCATCCCCGGGCTGCCCCGCCGAAGTCAGCATGATGATCGGTGTGCTGCGAAACTCCTTCATCCGGATGATTTGCTCGGCCAGAGTAAAGCCGTCCATCTCGGGCATGTGAGCGTCGACCAGAATCAAGGAATAGGGCTTGCCTGCATCCTTGACGGCCTGGAGCGCCACCAAGGCTGTTTTTCCGCTGTCGGCCAAGGTGAGCTTCAATCCCCGGCTCGAGAGCATCTCCTGGAGGATCAGCCGATTGGTCTTGTTGTCATCGACCACCAACACCGCCATTCCCTCACAATTCAGCGCGGGCTCTTTCCCGCCAGTATCGGACCCCGCGCTCTGCGCCTGCAGGCGGAGGCGTAGAGTGAAGTGGAAGGTGCTACCCTTTCCAAGTTCGCTCTCTACCCAAACCCGGCCTCCCATCATCTCCGCCAGGCGCGCCGAGATCGTCAGGCCAAGACCCGTCCCTCCGTACCTTCTCGTCGTGGAACCGTCGGCTTGAGTGAACGATTCAAAGACCAACTTCTGTTTTTCCGGTGCGATTCCGATTCCGGTATCGCGAACTGAGAAATGCAGCACCAGGTCATCCCCGAATCGGTTTTCGACATCCGCTGAAACCACGACCTCGCCGGCTTCGGTGAACTTCAGCGCATTGCCCACCAGATTCACGACGATCTGCCGCAAGCGGGCTGGATCACCATAGAGATGGTCAGGAACATCGGAGTGAACCTGGCATGCAAGCTCCAATCCCTTCTGCGCCGCCTTGACTCCAAAAGGCTTGATCGCACCGCCCAATGAGTCGCGGAGCGAAAAGACAATGGGATCTAAATCGAGCTTGCCGGCTTCAATCTTCGAAAAATCGAGCACGTCATTGATGACCTGTAAAAGGGAATCGGAGGATGTCTTCACCAGATTCAGATACTCGGACTGCTCCGGGTTTAGTTCCGTCTCCATGAGGATCTCGGTCATTCCCATGATGCCGTTCATCGGAGTCCGAATCTCATGGCTCATGTTGGCAAGAAATTCACTCTTGGCACGGCTGGCTGCAGTCGCTGCCTCCGTAGTAGCCTCTAACTCGGACTGTTTCCTGCTGTTTTCCCGCATATCCGCAACGCTTTGTATGCAGGATTGGATCAGGAATACATCGGTGAAGATTACCCACGCCGCATGTTCGAACCATCGCCACGGAGCGACACTGAGAACACCGTACGCGGATTGCGGCCAGAAGACTCCGCGTAGCAAATGATCCGCCGCTGTGGCCAGAGTCGCGGGTATCAGCACTCGCCAATCACGGTAAAACGCCAGAAATGCGAGAGAGCCGAAGATATGGAAGTGAGTCTCGATTCGTCCGCCCGTCAGATGAATCAGCAAGCCCGACATCAACATCTGGCTCACAGCGATCACATTTCGCGTGAGCGCTTCTCCCGGACGAAGAAAGGCGAGTGAGACCGGAAACAGGGTCAGAATTCCGCCCAACAGCAGCGCCGTCCAGACGTGAATGTGCACTTGGCTGCTCGCTCCCGCCCAGGTGCGTGGCGAGATCACCATTGCCGCAATTATGCTGGCGAACCACTGAAACAACATCAGCCACGCAAACATCCGGTCGGTGCGCTTGTAAATAGCCTGCTGACTCTCCTGGAGCAAACACTCGGTCCGTTGCTCGATGGTCTGTTTTACGACCTGTTTCACGCTCTCTTGATTCACAATCTTTCTCCACTCGAAGATTTTGGCGTGCGCAAAGCGCATCCATAAACAGGGGTCCGGTTCTGCTGCGCGGCTCCTTCAGTCACAAACGAAATGATGGAAGAACGTCCGGCGTTGTCGCCGGAATGCCCCCGCGCGGCCGTGATGCCCCCGCTGAAGAGCAGTTTTCCAGACGTGTCATACAACATCGTCTGACCCGATACCTGGGCATTGAACAGATCCGCTTCGGCTTCGTCGAGATCCGTCATCACTGTGACGCCCGGAATCGCGGCCGCACTACGCCGTAAATCCGTATCGTCCCAACCGTCGGGTGTTCTCCGTGGCCGCACAAACACGACCACCCCATGGACCTGGTTGTGCAGGCGCGTCATGATTAAAGCCAGCTCGCCTATCGTGGCGCGTGTGCACGGACACTTGGGATGTCCCATCACGACGATTGTCTGAAGTCCTGCAATCCGCTGAATTCGGCTCGTTGCTGGCCACACGCTGGGCGGATCACCTGCTGTTCCTGACGCCGTTTCATAACGCAGCAGCATACCCATCCCGCCTACGACGGCGAGCGCCCAAACAAGGCCAATGACCAGCCACAACCAGTTCCCGCATTTTCCAGCCAGTTTCATAAGGGCGTTGCTTCAGACGTTTTCTACTTGTCTCCCAAGTAGCTGGAAACAGTCTGCAGCAGTTTCGCGTCTTCAATCGGCTTGTTCAGATATGCTGTGCAGCCGCTTTCAAAGCCTCTCTTCACGATGTCGTCCCCGCTGCGATACGTCAGTAGGATGATCGGGATCTTCGCTGTCTCGGTCTTGCTCCGCAGGTTGCGGCAAACTTCCAGGCCGTCCATCCCTGGCATCATGACATCCAAGAGGATCAAATCTGGCTTATTCAAGGCTGCCAACCTCAGCCCTTCCGGACCGTTTTCGGCGATTAGCACTTCGTGTGGAGTCTTTCTGGTGATGACAACCCGGTTCATGACCAGACTGGTTGCAGAGTCGTCAACCAGCAGAACTTTTTTGGGCATAGGATCGCGATCTCTCCGCAGTGATCTTTGATCGTTGTTGACTTGCTACAAAGCCACTAAGGCAGGCTCGGTCTCGCAGAGGCGTGTGTTCGACTGCGGTTTAACGAGGCAAACCGCGGGAAAGAAACGCTCATCGAACTCGTTCCAGTCCGCCCCACGTGATTGAGGGATTCTGTCAGTGATTGCTAAACTTCGCTAGTTACGGAAGTAAGTTCACCGCTATTCAGGCAACTAAGTCAGGTTCGAGGAGAGGTCGGTGAGAGCAAGAATGGGGGACGCTGGCACACAGTCTGCTAGCGCACTGTCGTTCCGGGTTGCCGTTTTCAACTAACGCTCCGCCACGATCGGAACAGACATCTCACAATTCTCACTCGTTTCGTTGTGGCTTTCATTTCTGCGCCTCTTTGGGAGTTTGCGATTACTTCCTGAATCTTCGGAGCATTGCGGAGTTTAGTGAAGCTACTGCGGTTGAGGCGGATTGCTCGGCTGGTTCTGAGGCGGAGCGGGAGTATTCTGCATCCCGCCAGGGGAGTTCCCAAAGCTGTTGCCGAAGCTGCTGTTGTTGTTATTCCCGAAGCTATTTCCGAAACCGCTCGTCCCGTTGGGTGATGCCCCCGTCATGCTCTGAA
>Ga0126371_10004258_pt1 | contig 12600 bp, 12 predicted proteins | sample PanSoiMetaPlot_4_FD_110145 | JGI IMG/M metagenome (GOLD analysis project Ga0126371, IMG submission 110145) | Tropical forest soil microbial communities from Panama - MetaG Plot_4 | ecosystem: Environmental > Terrestrial > Soil > Tropical forest > Bulk soil | place: Panama | collected 2016-02-17
CCTGGAACAAATCCCACAGCGATTGGTCGAATGTCTGCATGCCGTACTGCGAGGTACCGGCCGAGATCGCGTCCCGGATGGAGCGCGTCTTTTCGGGCACCAGAATGCATTCCCGGATGAACGCGGTATTGATCGCCACTTCAACAGCAGGCACGCGCCCCTCGGCGTCGCACCGTCGAACCAGTCGCTGGCTGACGATGGCTCGCAGCACTGCCGCCAGCTGCATTCGAATCTGTTTCTGCTCCGGCGGCGGAAAGATCGAAATCACACGGTTAATCGTTTCGACGGCATCCAAAGTGTGCAACGTGGAGAACACCATGTGGCCGGTTTCTGCCGCATGGAGCGCCGTCTGGATCGTTTCCAGGTCTCGCATTTCGCCCACCAGGATCACGTCCGGATCCTGACGGAGAGAAGCTCGCAGCGCAGCTCCGAACGAGGGGGTATCCACTCCTACTTCGCGCTGGTTAACGTATCCCTTTTTGTCGCGGTGCAGAAATTCGATCGGGTCCTCAATGGTGACGATGTGTTCCGCGCGCGATGAGTTCACTCGATCAACCATCGCGGCCAAAGTCGTGGACTTACCGGAACCGGTCACGCCCGTGACGAGAACAAGTCCGCGAGGCATATCGCAGATCTGTTCGACGACCTTCGGCAGGAACAATTCATCCAGCGCACGAATCTTGGTCGGAATGACACGAAGAACCAATCCCACGTTGCCGCGCTGCTGGAAGATGTTCACACGGAAGCGTCCCAGACCGGCGACGCCGTACGCCATATCAATTTCCGTGGTCTCTTTGAATTTCTGCTTCTGCCGTGCGGACATCATGCTGAACGCCATGTTCAGCATGTCCTCCGCGCTGATCCGGGGTTGATCGGTCAACGGCGCCAGTTCGCCGTCAATGCGCAGGTGCGGATAGTTTCCTACCTTCAAATGCAAGTCGCTGGCTCGCCGTTCCGTCGCAATCCGTAGCAGATCGTCAATATTCATGCGCAATTCTTCCCATGGAAGCCCATTGCCGAAGCTTCCTTGTAGACGCTCTCCAGCATCATCGCCCGAATCGTCACTTGACCCAAGATGACCTAGGTAATGGCCGAGCAGCGAATCGGGACACTAGTCATCTATGCCTTGTCCGGGCCCGGTAGGCGTGTGTAGCCCCGGACGCCTTCGTCCGGGGCGGCCGAAGGCCGCGCTATCCCTTAGATTTCTCGGTGATGATTGGTTTTCTGTTGCGAAATGGAAGACTTGTGAGTGCGCTGTTGGCAATGAAGTATGTTGAGAATTTAAGACATGTGCGCGGATGCGTCCGCGCGTGCCGCGTGTTCCGCCGTGGCTCCCTGTCCTTGCCACTTTCGCGCCAGGGCTTCCAACTGCGCGAGCACCTTCTCGATATCCTTCATCCGCTCCGTGATTCCGTAGGTGACGGTAGGCGGAATCGTCTGCTCATAATTGCGGTAGATAAACCGGGCTTCCTCGAGAGTGCGGAGGCGCTCGGTCAGAACCCGTGCCGAAATCCCCGCCACGTTCTTCCGGAGTGCCCCAAACCGCATAGGCCCGTTCGCGCTCAGGGACCACAGGATGTGCAGCGTCCAGGGACGAGTCAGCAATTCCAGCAGGCCACCGATCGCACAGGGAGAAGGGTCTTTTGCAGATCGTTTCATAACTCACGCATCCCGATCATATTGATTCGCCTGCAGCACCCGCGGGTTCGGCTTCGATGCGCCAACAGCCCGCCATAATGTAATCAACTTACTATAAAGTAACTGATATTGCAATACTCTTTAGTAACAAAGTGTAACCAATACCCCAGATTCCTCATCCAAAGAACCGCTTCAGGAGGATCTCAATGAAACTACTTCGCATCGACTCGAGCGCCCGCAAGAATTCGGTGTCGCGCCAGTTGACCGCGGATTTCGTCAAGTCATGGCGCAAGCGGCATCCCGACGGGGAGGTGATCGAGCGGAATCTGGCGACCACGCACTTGCCTCACATCACCGATGAATGGGTGCAGGCCGTCTCGAAGATTCACGAACTCAATTCGTAGGTTTCTGTCAACGCAGTGCAGTAACAAACAAAGTTCAGATTCCTGGAAAAGGAGATTTCCATGGCTACCGCTGCAGCAATCCCAAATCGTTCTCTCTCGCTCGCTAATACGAGTTCCGTCTCTGCCCCCGTGATCTTTCTAGGGCGCCTGTCTTTTGTGTTGATCTTCCTGATGGCGGGCTTCACGCACATGGCCAAGCAGACCATCGCCTACGCCGCATCGCAGGGTGTTCCGGCGGCGTCGGTGCTCGTGCCGTTGTCAGGCGTGATCGCCCTCGTCGGATCCCTGTCCATCCTGCTCGGATACCGGGCGAAGCTCGGCGCCTGGCTCATCGTGCTGTTCCTGATTGGCGTCACGCCCTTGCACAAATTCTGGGGTGTGTCCGACCCGATGATGCAGCAGCTACAGATGGCTATGTTCATGAAGAACATCGCGATGCTCGGCGGAGCCTTGCTGATTACTCAGTTCGGTTCCGGACCGTGGAGCCTCGACAAGCGCCAGAGCTAACGGAACACGGGTGCCCCACTTCTCGCCGCTGTTGCGAGAAGTGGGAGGCCCGACAAAAAGCATCTCAGAGTCCGGCCTTTGTCGAAACGAATGCATGAAAAAGCCGCCCCGTAAACACAGGGCGGCTCAAGTCCGAAACATAAGGGTCTATGCAACAGCCTCGGCCGGGGTCTGTCGCACTAGAGGTTCGTCGTAGCTGCCGCCGTAGATCCTGGGCACCTTCGATCCCATAGGCCGCAGATAGGTCGCAAGTTCGCCGCGGTGATGGATACTGTGGTTGTTCAGAAAACCGAGGTAAAAAACCGCCGGCATGTTGAAAACGCCCGCAAATTCAACGGGCGTCATCAGTTGCTCAGCCGTCAACGCCTGTACTCGCGCAATTCCACGCTTAACATTCTCTTCGTACCAGGCCGCGATCTCGGCGATAGTTTGCGGTTTATTTTCGCGGCCGCTCATATTGAACTTCTGATCGGCTATGCCATCCAGAAACTGGACATCGGTGTTGGCCAGGTGCCAGGCAAGTTCTTTCGCGTTGCGAGCATGGGGGTCGGGGCGATATTCAGATGCAGCCTCGGGAACTGCACTGATCACGCGTTTCGTACATTCCGCCTCGCGAGCGATGCCGTCGAGCATCGTTGCGCGAAAGCCGAGAGCAAACTCCGGAGTCAGTCCTTGAGACATCGATTCTCCTCCTTTGTGCAGGATGTTTTGTTGCTTTCGTCTGAAAATGACTGAGGGGCGCCGGTTCCGCGCCCCTCGCATAGATGAGCCTGGATCAGCAGGCGTCGCAAATTATACGCCGACGGGTTGCTTGCTTCGGACCGGGACCGGCGTCAGCCAGCCGTGGCGATCGCTCTTTTCTCCCCGGACGATGGCATAAAACTCCTTCTGTAATGTCTTCGTGATGGGGCCCATGCCGCCGTTGCCCACCTTGATCTTGTCGACCGAGCGGATCGCCGTGACCTCCGCCGCGGTTCCTGTGAAGAAGACCTCGTCGGCGATGTAAAGCATTTCGCGTGGAATCATCTGCTCGAGGATAGGAATGTTGAGGTCGCGCGCGATTTGCAGCACTGAGTCGCGCGTAATCCCAGGCAGCACTGAGTTGCCCAGGGGCGCCGTAATCAGTTTGTCGCGATGGACCAGGAAAAGATTCTCGCCGGAACCCTCGCTGACGAATCCGCTTGCATCGAGCGCGATACCCTCGACGTAGCCGTTCGCAAGCGCTTCCATCTTGATGAGTTGCGAGTTCATGTAATTCGCGCCGGCTTTGGCCATCGCGGGCAGGGTATTGGGCGCCAGCCGAGTCCACGATGACACGCAGACATCCACCCCTTCGCCTTCGCCCGTCAGATATTTTCCCCAGGGGTAATTGCAGATATAAACTTCGACCGGGCAGTTCAGCGGGTTCACCCCGGCGTCGCCGTATCCGCGGAAGACGACCGGGCGGATGTAGCACGGCCATGCGCCGTTGTGGGCGATGGTCTCGACCATGGCGCGCACCAGTTCGTCGCGCGTGAACGGGATGTCCATGCGATAGACCTTGGCAGAATCGACTAGCCGCTGCATGTGTTCCACGGCCCGGAAAATCGCCGGCCCGGAGGGCAGTTCATAGCAGCGGATCCCTTCAAAAACAGAAGACCCATAGTGGACGACATGCGACATCACGTGTAGAGTCGCGTCGTCCCAGTTGATCAGTTTCCCGTTGTGCCAGATCTTGTCGGTCTTATGGATGGACATCAACACTCCTTGTACGCGTCTTCAATTATAGCCGAGCGTGCAGAGGCGTCCGGCGTCAGCCAACCCTCGTGTAGCGGCGGACGCATTCGTCCGCCCACCGAACCTGCACGCGATTTTCCCCTTGCAAATCTACGCTGATGGGAGATAATCCCATTCTTCTTCCCCGACAATATCTTCCCCTGCAAACCTGAACGCAAAGCTGTCTATGTGCGGCTGCGCGTGTTTCCATCCGCCGTTCTATGGAGGAGCGATCCATGTCGAAGCGCCTTGCTATAACCATCTCCGGGGCAGTCTCTTTGGGTTGTTTTGAGGCGGGCGTGCTGTACGAGGTGCTTTCCGCCATCAAGCAACACAATCAACACGACGACACACGAAAGAACCCGAACGAACGGATCGAAGTGGACGTCTTAACGGGAGCTTCGGCCGGAGGAATGACCGCAACGATTGCAGCGCAGAAGCTGATGTTCGACGCCACCGCGCTGGACGGTGCCTATCAGAATTCGTTTTATGGCCCGTGGGTATTGGATGTAGACATGGAGGGCTTGCTGGCCCTGCAGAATTCGGAAGACCCAACGCACTCCATTCTCTCGTCCGATTTCGTCGAAAGTATTTCGCGGAAATATCTTACCCAGCGATACCAGGCGCAAACCGTCCCTGCCGCCGCACGACACGCCGCGGCCGCGGATCGCATCCACCTTGGGCTCGCTCTTTCCAACCTGAACGGAGTGAATTACACCAAGCCAACCTTTCCGCAGGGAAGCTTCAACTACACGCGATACCAGGATCAATTCAGCCAGAAAATTGAAGCAAACAGTGACAGTCAGGACGTCTGGGAGCCCTTGCGCAACGCCGCTGTCTCCTGTGGCGCGTTTCCCTTTGCGTTTCGCATGAAGGAATTGTCCCGCCGCCGAAGCGAATACCCTGACGCCGATTCCGCCGCTTTCCCTTCCGCAGTCGAGACGTTTACCTATACCGATGGCGGTGTGTTTCAAAACGAGCCACTAGGCATGGCGAAAAATTTCGTCGATGAAATTGATGACCACCTGAATGTGGACACGCGCTTCTACCTCTTTGTCTCTCCAGGAATTCGAAGCGCGACCAACGACTTGACGTTCGCTGAGAAGGGAGCGAATTACCGGGGCGCGGCCGTCGCCTTGGCGAAAAGCATCTTTCAGCAGGCACGCTTCCATGACTGGATCACGGCAGAAAGTGTCAACGCACAGGTGGATCTCTTTAATCATCGCGCGATCGGCCTGAAGAATGCCGTTCTTCGCAATCAGGTATCCCCTCAAAGCCTCACTGCGGTCGCCGATCAGCTGCTGCCGCTCTTTTTCGACCCGAACGATCCTCAGAAGAGTCATGACCGCGATGCCGCTGAGATCAGGCTTAAGAACCAGTTTGCCCAAGAGTGCGCTCAGCTGGGAGCCAGCGCCGATGCCTGGATCAAATCCATTCTCGTCTTTGAGACAGCGGCCGGGCTAGGCGACCGCGATGAAATGCTCATCTGCTCGATTACAGCCGCGGACTCCGAGCTAGCCAGCGGTGCGGTCGCGGCATTCCTGGGTTTCTTCGACCAGCGGTATCGCGATCACGACTACGATGTCGGCCGCACCAAGGCGCAGGCGTTTCTCGCCAGTCCGCCCGCCGGCATAGGGCCCATTCGCTGGAACGCGGAGCCCATCCGCCCAATCGACCACTCCATGGACGGACTGACACTGGAAGCCGTAGACATCGACAAGCGGAAACGCGTGAAATCCCGTCTGCGGGACCGGGCGCACAAGATTCTGGCAGAGTTGGGAGTCCCAACCCCGATCATTCGGGAGGCCATCGATCTGTCACTGATCTCCCCGCAGCTCGACAAGATTCTGATGCTCTAGCTGTAGGCAGTCAGCAAGGCTCATGTGGGGACAGCCGCCTCGGCTGTCCTGCGGCCCAGATGTATTGGGCCGCGGGAACGTCGAGCCATGGGGCATGAACTGACGCGATCACATACATCCGAGGCCTGACGCCTTCTTTAGTGCGTGCCCGGTGACGGTGCTGGGGTGAGCGAAGCTTGCACAGTGGCGGTCGGGAGTTCGTCGCCACGGAAGTACTTCGGATTGTCCTTGGATCCCTCCTTAAAGTTTGCCGACTTCATCTCAGGCATGGCGGTAAACGGTTTCGAATAGTCGTTGGCGGCGTTCCAGAACAGGAATCCGATGCCGCCTTTTTGCCGGGCGACTTCCACCTGAACTTTTATGTACTCCGGAGAATAGGTCTTGGTCCGCCAGTGGAAGGCTTGCAGCCACGGGCGAATTACGACGCCGGAGCCCTTGGTAATGAGTTCGAACCGGTCCATGGATTCTCCGATGAAGTGCGCGGGCTCGTCGCCGGGATGCTCGATACCGTCCATGCCGAAGAAGTGCGACGGGTAGATCATGGGGCTAAGCACGTCACAGTGCTGCGCCATATGAACGATGTCCTGGCCGGTATGCGACAGGTCGATCGGACGCTGCCACGCCATGACGCCGAATACGTCTAGGCTCAGCAGGACGCCGGTGGGATGGAGCTCGGCGTAAGCCTTCTTCAAGAACGCGGTGATTACATCGGAGCGCTGTGGGCCACGAGGCTGGGGAGCCGCCTTCGCCGTTTGGCTATCGGCTTTCGGCTTCCGGCTCTTGGATTTCTGGGCTCCGGGTTTGGCGCTTTGGGGATCAGGCTTGGCGCTCTGGGCTTCCTCTTTTTGGCCCGCAAGTTCCGGTGCCTCGAGCGTCAGGTTCTCAGCTTGCGGTTCCGCGGCCGGCTCGGGCTGGTCTTTTTGGAAGACGAACATGGCATCTTTCTGGTCGCCTTCGGCAGGGAAGCGGACGTAGTCGAATTGGATCTCGTCGACCCCTAGCCCGGCTACGTACTTCGCCAGGGCGATGTCATAATCCTGCACTTTGGGGTTCGAGGGATCGGTCCAGACCAGCTTGCCATTCTCGCGCCAGGCGGTGTGATTCTTTCTCGACTGCACAGCCAGTTCGGGATGATTGACGACCAACTTCTCGTCGCGAAAGATCGCGATCCGGGCGATGGCATGCATGTTCTGCTGGTGCAGAAAATGAACCAGCTTCGGGACATCGTGAACATAGACCGGGTGGGGCCCCACCAGCGGATGCTCGAAGGGGATCATGACGCTGCCGTCGGAGTCCTTGATATCGAAGACTACGGCATTGCCTCCGACTTCACGCCAATGCTTGATGACGCGCAAGCCATGATCGCTGCCGGCCATGAATCCAGTGAGATAAATGGCGCGGACTTCGAAATCCTTGGCGACCGGAATCGCCTTCTCGGTGACCGGGCCGGCGAGAATCCCCGGGATGATCACGTTTTCGTTGGCCTTCAGAATGTTGCTCGTCTCGGACTTGTGGTTAACCTGCCGGATTGCCTCAGCCAGTTCGGATGACGTCAGGTACGAGGTCTTGGCGAGATAGCGATGGGCGATGGTGGGGATGGCTTCTCCGCGCTTGGCGGTGTAGACTTCCGTGCCTGGCGCGGCAACGGGTTTCGGATCGGGGATGGACGGCTTGGTCGTAATGCTGGTCGTTTGCAGTTTGCCGTTGTTCTGCTTGGCTACGGCTGGCTTGGCGGTTTGCGTGGTTTGAGCTTCAGCAACGAAGTCATTGGCTGAGTGGGGTGCCAGCCGCCATGCGGCGGCCCCGAAAAGAAGACAAGAAACTCCTGCAATGATGCGGACAGACGAAAGGCGCAAGCGATCCTCTCCCGGTTACAAGGCGATAGTAGAAGTGGGGTTGGGTTACCGCTAGTTACGGGTGGCGTAACACGGTTGGGCGTAGGGGAAGTTCCCAGTTTCTCGCGACGCTGGATGGGTTGAATTCGCAGCATTGTGGGGGCAGTGCTCAGCTTCGACTGCGCTGGAGTCGAGGGCGGTGGAAACATGGCTGTACATGTTCCTTCCGTCATGCTGCAAAGTATTTCCCACAGATTCTCAGGAGGGCGAATGCGGGAGGTGGAGAATCTCAGGCTGGTGAGTCTAACTCGACGCGAACAAAAGACTTCCGGTCTGAACGGATTTCCGCGGGGCGGTGGCGAAGCGTTTGCTTATTCCAATGCTGCCGGACACAACTTGATTCCTGGAAACCTGGGGGCTTCCAGGATGTAGGTCTAAAAAGCGGCGTTTAGCCTACAAAGTCCGGAAATACATCTAACAGAAGAGCCTAAACGGCCGAAAGGGAAAGTCCGGAAGGTCGCGGACAAGAGAATTATGAGAACGAATCTTGCCACAGTGCTCGATCCCAACCGACGCAGCAATGACGCAGGTGAATTTGAAACCGCCCTCCATCGCCGGATCGTAGGACAGGACCAGGCGGTCGAAAAAGTAGTAGAGATCTATCAGATGTTTCTGGCGGGATTGAATCCTCCCGGGCGTCCAGTAGGCAATCTGTTGTTTCTCGGTCCGACCGGTTCGGGTAAGACGCGCGTGGTCGAGGCGATGGCCGAGGCCCTGTTTGGGGATTCGCGGGCTTGCATCAAGATCGACTGCGCCGAGTTCCAGCACTCGCACGAGATTGCCAAGCTGATCGGATCGCCTCCGGGATATCTGGGACATCGCGAGACCCATCCGCTACTGACGCAGGAAGCTTTGAATCAATGGTTCACCGAGAAGCTCAAGCTCTCGATTTTGCTGTTTGACGAGATCGAGAAGGCGTCGGATTCGCTCTGGCAACTCCTGTTGGGCATTCTCGACAAAGCCACCCTCACGCTCGGCGACAACCGTCGGGTGGATCTGTCGCAATGCATCATCATCATGACGTCGAACCTCGGCGCAGGAGAGATGATGAACCTCGCCGATGGCGGGTTTGGATTCGCACCGAAAGCCTTTGAAGTGGACGAGAAGTTCGACGACAAGATCCAGAGGACCGCAGTCGAGGCGGCGCGCCGCAAGTTCACGCCGGAGTTTATGAACCGCATCGACAAGGTGGTAGTTTTCAAGACCCTGCGCGACCAGCACCTGTCCCAGATTCTGGACATCGAACTCGGGATGGTGCAGCAGCGTGTGCTAATGGCCGCGGGCACGAATCAGTTTGTATTCAACTGCACACCGGCCGTAAAAGAGTTTTTGCTGAAGGAAGGCACCGATCCGCGGTATGGTGCGCGGCATTTGAAGCGTGCCATTGAACGCAATCTCGTGTTTCCCTTGGCGAACCTCGTGGCTACCGGGCAGGTGAAGCTGGGAGATTTCGTCCGCATCGACATGGCTTCCGAGAATCAGATGATCTTTGTGAAGGAAGCCGAGAATGCGATGGCGCCGGTGTTGCTCGAGCGGTATGGGGCGGCGGCCAATCAGCCAGCGGCACGTGGAGCCCGTGTGGCGGCCAATGGACGACGCGATTTTGGAGCACCGTCTCCCGGGGTGGCGGAGAGTAAGTAGATAAGCTACTAGCTTCTAGCTTCTGGCTAACACAAAAATTTTACCTTCTCGCTTGACCGCATCTCGCGAGACGTTCTCACTACGGCGCCGGGTCTTCCGGCGCCTCTTTTTTGTCGCAGCCTGATCGCCAGAATTCACACACGACTGAGATCCGGATGTCACGCCGGATACAGAGGTTTTGCTATGTGACGGACATCACATTCGCACCCCACTTCGAGACCATGCGATGGTGAGCGCAAGTCATCCAGTCCCCTGAACTCCGGCCCCTACGCCGAGCGGAGAGTAATCGAATGTCGCTCAAGACTCTGTCGTGGATCCTTCTTGCCGCGATCGCCCTTGGCGCCGTCCTGTTATTGAACTATTGGGCTTCGTATCAGTTCCTCAGCACGCTGGCCTACGCGGGAATCGTCGCGGCACTTCTAGGTCTGGCGAATCTGGTGATTCCTTTTCGCATTCTCGGAATCCAAAAACGAGCTGTCGGTGCCGTGGTTCTCGTCGGTGGCGTGACTGTCACCCTCGGGGCTCTTTCTTGGCCGGCCTCGATGATCCGTGTCGCACAAACCAGAACCCGTCTCGATGAGATCATGCCGGACTACCAATTCTCCGAGACGCACTCGGCACGCATTCACGCGCGGCCCGAGCAGGTGATGCAGGCAGTTCGCGAGTCAACCTTCGGCGATATGAAATCCCTAGCTACGCTCCTGAAAGTTCGCGCAGCGGCCCTGCGCGCGCCTTCTCATGAAAGCGATGGATTCTCACAGGATAAGCGGATCCTAGATCTGTTTTCGGCATCCGGTTATATCACTGGCGGTAGCGACCGTGAAATCCTGAGCTGTGGAGGTGCCAATGTGCGAGCGCAGTACATTCTGAGGCCCAACACGTTGCGAGAGTTCGCAGAGTATCACGAGCCAGGCGCAGTCAAAATGGCCTTCGACTTCCATGTGGAGGACGCAGGCGGCGGATGGTCCACGCTTACCGCCGAAACGCGTGTGCTGGCCACGGACGACCTAACCTGCCGCGGCATGGGCCGTTATTGGCGATTGATAGTTCCCGGAAGCGGCCTACTCCGCCGCCAATGGCTAGACGGCATTAAGCGAAGAGCTGAGAACAAGTATTAGAAGCACACGTAGCGACAGCCGCCTCGGCTGTCCGGCGATTCTCGGGCTGTCACTCCGAGCGTGGCTTTGGCGGATCGGCAGGCGCTGATGGGGCAGGCGAAGCCGGCGCAGCGGTATCTTCCGGCGCATTCTTGGCAGGCAATTTCGCAGCTTCCATCACGATGGCTGCGGAGCGGTCCTTGCTGGTATTGCACGCGGGATCGTTGATGCGGCATTGCGCCAGCGTGTACTTGCAGCCACAGTCGCAAGTGTCCGCGTTGAGCTTGTGTAACACGGCCATGCGCTGCTCCTGCGTCAATTTCGACGTGTCCACTCCCGGCAGCATGGTCGCGCGGTCCGCATGCTTCAGAAACACTTCACCGGTATCTTGAAAGGTTTCGACTCTCGCCGGAACGGGCATATCCAGCAGCGCGCGCGCTTCGATTTCGTACAGCGCCGGATTGAGCAGCCCGACATGCTTCTGCACTACTTTGCCATCTTGATTGATCACGAACATCGTAGGCAGCGCGCCGATGCCTCCATAAGCGAGGCGCACAGGCAACGAGGTCATGGCCACCGGATAGTTGATGCCCTGGACTTTCACGAACGCGCGCAGTTGCTCCACGTCGTCGTCATCCACATCCATGCCGATAACCTGCAAATGGTCTTTATACGCCTCCTGCATTCGGATCAGGCTGGGGATTTCCGCGCGGCACGGCCCGCACCATGTGGCCCAGAAGTTCAGCAGCACTACTTTGCCCTTGTACGCCTCCAGGCTGAGTTCGTGGCCGTTCACGTCTTTGGCCTTGAGTTCCGGAGCAGGGTCGGGATCGCGCACGAAGTGGATGACCAGTTGCCGTTGCTGCTGCTGCTGTTGTTGCGGTAGCTGCGCATGCGATTGCAGCGGGATCAGCGGCAGCCCCAGTCCCGCCAGCGCGCACACTCCCATCCTGATTCGCAGGCTCTTTCCGTGTTGGCGCATCCGGTTCACGGGGCTCTTAGTAGAAGATCATAATTGGGTGTCCATGCCAAGCGCCGCCCGTGACTGGTCTTCGGTGACTCGTGGGAGTAAACACTGTCGTTCCGGAAGGTCAGCAGGAGGGCGGTTCGGCCCGATGAACGAGGTCACCGTACACTCAGAGGCATCGAAGAAGCGAGATTGCGATTTACAGCAATCATCATCATTCGAGGCCGCACACCTATGTTAGCCTTTCATCGCCAACGGAAGGCCAAAATGCGAGAGAACAAAACCAAGGCTGGAAGTTTGAACGTCGGTGCATACATCGATGCTCTGACCGATCCAACGCGGAAGTCCGACGCCAAGGAACTGGTTCAGCTGATGCAACACGCTTCCGGAGAAAAGCCGAGAATGTGGGGATCGTCCATTGTCGGCTTCGGCAGTTATCACTACAGATACGACAGCGGCCGTGAAGGGGACATGCCGCTCATTAGCTTTTCACCGCGTAAAGCCGCGATGGTTCTATACAGCATGCTGGCCCAAAGTGAGTCAAAATCCCTCCTGACCAAACTCGGAAGACACACGACCGGAAAGGGCTGCCTCTACATCAAAAAGCTTGCTGATGTGGATAGAACGGTCCTGGAAACGCTCATCAAAAACGCGGTCGAGCACTACCGTGCTCGCACGAGCATGACTTCTTAAGAACGAATCATTGACCCGATGATGAGTTCTATAAAAAGGGATGTCAAGGAAAAGAGATGGGCATCGACCGGAGTCAAGAGGATTTCTTGAGATCCAGCCCACTTCGTCTCGGGGAAGCAGTTTTGCCTTTCTTATTCTCATTCG
>Ga0126371_10004259_pt1 | contig 12598 bp, 7 predicted proteins | sample PanSoiMetaPlot_4_FD_110145 | JGI IMG/M metagenome (GOLD analysis project Ga0126371, IMG submission 110145) | Tropical forest soil microbial communities from Panama - MetaG Plot_4 | ecosystem: Environmental > Terrestrial > Soil > Tropical forest > Bulk soil | place: Panama | collected 2016-02-17
CGAAGCCGACACCCCACTTCACGGGAGGAATCGTCGGCTGCGCCAGTTTGACGGCACTGGCAACATCCCGGAAATCGACACCCTCGTTGCGATACAAGCTGAGCGGCTGCCTGCTGTAGCGCGCGGTTAGGAGATCGAGTTTGCCGTCGCGGTTGAAGTCGCCGAAATCACCGCCCATGTTGCCGAACCGTTCGCCATGCGGCCCCAGGGCGGTCCCGGAAAGAATGCCGTCCTCTTCAAACGTCCCATTCCCTTTGTTGTGATACAAGTAGTTGGGACCAGCATCATTCGTCACGAAGAGGTCGGGCCAACCATCGTTGTCATAGTCTCCCCAGACCACTCCCATGCCGTGGAGTTTTTGCGGATCGCCGACGCCGGCTTTCTGGGAAACATCTTCAAAGGTTCCATCTCCCCGGTTCCGGAAGAGGACGTCTGTTTCGCCTTCCATCTCGTCGGGCATCTGCAGAATCACAGATCGGTAACCGGTCGCGCGCGGGTCGGGCGGCGGCAAATGGGCCAAATCCGCATGCACGTACCGGGCAATGAACAGATCAAGCTTCCCGTCTCGGTCATAATCGGCCCAGGCAGCACCGGTACTAAAACCTCCGACAGTTACACCAGCCTTTTCCGTCACGTCTTCAAACCGGCAGCCACCAAGATTCTTGTACAGCACGTTGTGTCCGAATCCGGTTACGTATAGATCAGGCAGACCGTCGTTGTTGAAGTCACCGACAGCGATTCCCATGCCCCAACCTCGGACCCCGAGCCCCGCGGCGCCCGTAACGTCGCGGAAGTGGAGACTTCCCTGCCCACCATCCTGGTGATAGAGGGTAATCATGGGGTCCCCGCCAGCCAGATATCGGTCGATAGTCGAATCGTTGACGACCGCGATGTCGAGTTTCCCATCGTTGTCGCAATCGAATAGCGCAATCCCGCCTCCACCCATCGTTTCTACGATGTAGCGCCTTTCAGAGGATGAGTGCGGAACGGTCGTCAGGCCTGCTTGAAGGCCCGCATCTCGAAACCTGACTGGAACGCTGACAGAGTCGTCCGCTTGCTGCGCAGACACAGGCGACTGCGAATTCGATTTCTCACCGGAGACCTGATGCGCTATTTGACCTCCCTCCAGCGCGGAGACGACCACGAAAACTGCGAGCGCCGCCGATAGCCCACAGGCGGCGAATCGCATTGAACTCGCGGCTCTTATCCGAGCCACCCGCAGTTTCCATGACGTCTTTTTCTCTGGCGATAGCACGGTTGAGTTCTGGCCTTCGCTTATCCGAGGCCCTGCAAGGTAAGGACCTCGAACCAGACGCTTCGTATTCTAATGCCTCAACAAATGCTGCCTGCCAGCCAAAGGAGTTCCGCGAGCCACCTCAGTCCCTCGTAGTTTGGGCGAAATCCGAACGTAGGCAACTCAGCCGGAACGGATGGTCGTCTAAAATCCGCTGCAAAAGGGTCGTCCAGCACAACCAACCATCTCTCCGCGACTTGTCGAAATTTTGACAAAAAGTCCCTTGGCGAATCGGATGGAATGGGATATGTTGGCCGACATCAAAATTTCGGGTCTGGGGTCTCGAAGCCATGCTCCCGAAGGGAATGTGTCTATTCGCGAGGCTATCATCGCTCCCCCTGTTCCGCGGTAGTCGTGATGTAGGAAACGGATGGTGTCTCGGTGACCCGCAAGGAAACCAGCCATGAAACACCGTTTCTTTCTGCCTACGCTCGTTGTTGGCCTTTTCACCTGTATCAGCTTGTCTGCTACAGGGCCACTGAAGGTCCGTCAACCATCGCCCGAGGCTAGCACGGCCGTGCCCTCGGAGGACCGAGCCAGTTCTCCTCAGGACTTTCCCATCCCGGGCCCGCTCCGTTCGTTCTTGCGCATGGCAGGCATTAGTCAGCAGATCCCGCTTGCCGACGTTCTTCCTTCACTGAGTTGGAATGTATCTGCCCTCGGCTTTCAAGGAAGTGACAGGCCGACCGAGTTCCTGGTCCTGCTAAGACGGTATGTTGTCCAAGCGAGAGAGCTGTCAGACCTGGCTGGCGGCGATGGGGTCATCCGCATTTCCAACTGCGAGGAGGCAAAGCCCCTTCTACGCATCCTCGGCTATCGGACTCTCGGTCAGTGCGGAGAGCAAGGGACCTCGCTGCTGACGGCCGATGCGGAACGGGCTTTTCTCACTGTCGATTCAGGGTTTCCTCTCACGGATCTGGAACAAACTCTTTCCGGGGGCAAACCCTTCGAATATCCGTACCCATCGACGCGAGTTCCGGTGCTGTTTGCCGAGAATGATTGGACCACTGCGAGTTCGAAGAATCACATCGAGAGAAGCAAGGACCTGCTGGACACGATTTTGGAGGATCGATCCATTTCCAGGCTGTACTGGGCCGCATCCAAGATGGACCCGCAAACTGCGATCTATCTGCGACAAAATGTCGGGATTCGGAAGCTGCTGGCGTATGCCCCCCTGCTTGATTTCTACGGAACCCACCTTTGCATTCGCAATGGCCGTGTCCTGGTGCCGGGCGGACCTTCAACGGAGCGGACATGGGAGGATCTGGTCGGCGCCAGCCCCGCGGCTCCAGCTGATTTCATTCCCAGATTGCTGTTGAAAGATAAGGGCTGGTTGGTCGCATATTTCGATGTGCTCTCGATCGTGAACCGCAAGCAGCAGACTGAGTTCACGGAACCCAAGCGCTTACATCGTTTCTACGATGCTTTACGACCTCCTGATCGATCCTCAAATGCCGCCAGGGGTGTATTCAGGCCCTCACCCTGGTTGCTGCTTCTCGTCAGTCAAACCCACTGGGATCAAAATGGACAGCCGTCGGTTCCAGGCAGCATCGATGTGTGGAAAGAATCATTAAAGAAGGATAGTTCGCGGGCTGTACGCGAGAGAGAAAAGAACTATCCCGCAAAGACTCCGGAAGAGCTTCTGGAGGCAATGTTCGCCCGAGCTCGCAAGGAAACCGACACAGGCACCTTGCAGGCTTACATTACGCTGGTAGATCTGGACAGTAAGCGTGCCGCCGGGCATCGTTTGTCTCCGGAAACCGCGCATTTGATGATCCTGAAGTACGCCGATTATAGCGACCAATACCGCGTCTTCGCTGAGTTTCCGGAGCTGAGCGATGCCTCGATCTCACTTTTCCTGGAAACGGCAGAGGAATTGGGAAAGGTCCCGAATGCTGTGCGGGCCAATGCCCTAGGCATCATGCAAGCGAACATTGGCCTCTGGCAGATCCTTGCCAGACAGGGTCAGATCGCGAATGCAGATCTTGATGATTCATGGCAGAACGTGGTCAAGCCGTTCGCCCGCATCCACGCGGCGAGTGAACTGTACGATGCCGCAAGAAGCTCCCTGGCTCAACTCTCCCGCGCCGCGATTGGAAAGACCTCCATCTCGCAAGACGACACGATCGAACTGCTGGCCGGCCCGCGGCAATCCACCACGGAAGGAAAGCGGATTCACCGCGAAATGGCTGATCGAATCCGGTCAGTCCTGAACGGACAGAGAATCGTGTCCCTTGACACCTTGACTGCACTTGGCGACGCATTGAAGAACAAAGAAAACGGAACAACTCCGCCTGATTATCTGTTCGACATGGCTGGGGAACTCCACGAATTTGAGATGCCCCAACCCATGTTCACGAAGGGTGAGAGAGAAGAGTGGGCGGCGAGAATTTATAACAATCATCACACCGATCTCCAAATGCGTAGCAACGTAGCGGCCATCCTCAAGTCCCCAAAAGCTTCCCGGGCTCAAATCGAGGACGCGCGAGGTCAACTTACCTCGTTCTTACGAGACACACTGGTCGCGTTGAACTACGCCTACTACGAGCCGCCGGGCGCACAAGCCTTGCATAACAATCCGCTGTTCGTTCGCTCTCATGATTTTGCGGGCGAAACGGTGGAAGGCATCAAATCGCTCTGGCAGGCCCCACAACTGTTCGGTGTGGGCTATCCTGCCGGTGGCGGCGCTCACCTGGTCGGTTCATTGGCCGATCTGCCGTACGTTCTCGCTGACCTCGAGCAGGATTTCATCGCCCCCAAAAATACGCAGGCGCTCATCTGGAAAGAGTTGGTACCCAGTCTCTTGACTAGCGCCGTTCTTCCGCGTTGGTGGAATGTGACCTCCACTGAGATGCACGCAGTAACTCTCTACCAGAAAGCGGGCGAGGAACTGCTTACGGCATCAGCCAATGGTGAGGAGCTGCGCAACAAAGTAATGGCGATTCTCTCGGATCGTGTTCTACCAAGACGGTCCGGAGAGGTAGAAGAAGCGATGCGTGCTGGACAGGTTGCCGACATCATTTCAAAAATGATGCCGGCCGATACCTTCTACTTGGCGACGGAATTCGAGCGCAGATATCCGAATGAGGAGGCATCGTGGGGAAGCGCGGGTCAGGAACTGGCAAGATTGCGACAACAGCATCCCGAAGAAGTGAGTTGGAAACGCTTGTCGCAGGACTTTGGAGTGCCGCATCCGACGTTGGGCCAGACGTATGCGCGCGAATTGCTCAATGTGCCGCCTTTGCCGGCATTCTCGGGCTATGCCAGCCGGCTTTTGGGTGAGTCATGGGATTCCTCGAATCTCTACTGGGCGCGCCTTGCGGATGAAACTGGGCGGTCGCCCGCCGAGCTGAATGTTCTGGTTCCCGAGCTCACCGAGCGCATGGTGGAGAAGATCTTCGCCACCGATTTTGAAGATTGGCCTGCAATCCTTCGAGCGATGCGCGAGACCGGCGACGAATTTCGGCAAAACAAAATGGCTTTGCTTACGGAGAGTCCGGGCCGGTAGTCCTGAGGAGTTTGTGAAATGGGTGGAAGATAACGGCGGAGTCAGGCGGCTTCGCTGAACAGGAGCGTAGCAATCATGAGGCGCAATTTCCTTCTTTTCCTGGGTGTGATTCTCACCTTGGGTTCCGGCCGTAGTGTGAAAGTGAATGGCCAGGAGAGTTCTGACTTCCGGGTCGTGGTTAGTATGGTCCAGCTCAACGTTGCGGTCACTGACAAGAGCGGCAACTACATTACGGGTCTGCATCCTGAAGATTTTGTGATTAGTGAAGACGGTATCACCGAGAAAATGGCAACGTTTGCCGAAGGCAGTGCACCCGCACGTAGTGTCGGCGGAGCGGAAGTGCCGGCAACTCAAGCGGTCGAGGGCGGAGGTGATGGCACCTTAAGCTCATTGATAGCGGGCTCGGAGATTTTTGTTCTCTTCGACACCAGCAATTACATGTATCGCGACTTCGTGTTCGCTCAGGACGCGATCGCAGAATTTGTGCGCTCCCTGGGAACCGCCGACAAGATCGCTTTCTACTCCTACAGCCGCGACCTGTTGCGCGCCACAAGTCTGACCGCTGACCGTGCACAAGTTTTGCGGGGCGTGCGATCCACTGTAGCCGGAGATTCTGCCGCTCTTTATAACGCTCTTTTGCTTACGGTGAAGGACGCCGCCCAATCAACCGGCAGGCGATTTGTCGTCGTATTTTCTAATGGGCCGGATAATTCCAGCGTAGTTCCACCCGAGGATGTCGCCGAAATGGCCCAATCGGCGGGCGTTTCCGTCTACATGATCAGCACGCAAGAGGCAAAGCTGGAGCCGATATCCACTGCGGTTTTCGAGCGCATGACCGCCCAGACCGGCGGCAAGGCATACTTTGCCAAGAGTTGGAAAGACGAGCGGCGCGCCTTTGCCTCGATCCGCGACGACCTCGCCCATCTCTACAACCTCAGCTATTACCCGAAGGCGAATCCGAACACAGGCTGGCGTTCGATTACCGTCAAGCTCGCAGGCGAAAAATACGGAAAGTACAAGGTAAGGACTCGTAACGGATATCGTCTGCAGCCGACGCGGTTTACTGCCCCGCGCAAGACTTCGGCACTCGATACCCAACCTGCGGGATCGAATTAGGCAAGAGGAACAATTGCCAGTTAGTGTGGCGCGGGCACTCTTGCCCGCGCGCTTTAAGCCTTACCCGTTCACTTGAGCGTAGGTTGAGCGCCGCAGGAATTCACCCTGTCCTGCACGCCCGAGAAATTTCTCTCCCTCAACCACGACTTTGCCGCGTGACAGGACTACATCCGGCATTCCCGTAACTTGAATCCCCTCGAACATCGAATAATCGACCCGCATGTGGTGTGTGTTTGCACTGATGGTATGCTTACGCTTCGGGTCGAACATGACCAGATCGGCATCGCTTCCTACGGCAATGGTCCCTTTGCGCGGATAGAGCCCAAACAGTCTCGCGGGTGTAGTTGAAACCAGTTCTACGAATCGATTCACGCTAAACCTGCCACTGGCGACGCCACCGGAATAAATCAAGCTCATGCGGTGCTCGATACCGGGTCCCCCATTGGGGATTTTGGTGAAGTCATCTCGGCCCAACTCTTTCTGTTCTTTAAAGCAGAACGGGCAATGATCGGTAGAAACGACCTGCAGGTGATCACATTTCAAGCCGTTCCACAGCTTCTCCTGATGCCACTTCTCGCGTAGAGGAGGGGTAAAGACATACTTCGCTCCTTCGAAGCCGGGTGCATCGAAGTTCTCAATGGACAGATAAAGGTACTGAGGGCAGGTCTCGGCATAAACCGGAAGTCCGCGATCGCGAGCCTCGCGAACCTTCTCCAGAGCATCGTTGCAACTGAGGTGAACGATATAGATCGGAGCCCCAGCCATCTCGGCGAGTGCAATAGCGCGCGCGGTCGCCTCGGCCTCTGCAGTCGTGGGACGAGTGAGGGCGTGATACTTCGGAGCCTTCTTCCCTTCTGCAAGCGCCTGCTGCACGATCACGTCGATCGCGCTTCCGTTTTCCGCATGCATGCAAACCAGGCCGCCATTCTTCGATGTAGTCTGCAAGGCCTTGAAGATGCTGCCATCATCCAACATGAAAACTCCGGGATACGCCATGAAGAGCTTGAAGCTCGTCACACCTTCGTGGACCAGGTCGTTCATCTCGGAGAGTTGTCCGCCGGAGACATCGGTCACGATGCAGTGAAACGCGTAATCGCACACTGCCTTGTTGGATGCCTTGCTCATCCAAGTATCGAACGCCTGGCGCAGAGGTTGTCCCTTGTATTGAATCGCGAAGTCGATCAGTGTGGTGGTTCCACCGAAAGCAGCGGCGCGAGTACCTGTTTCAAAATCATCAGCACTCGTAGTGCCGCCAAAGGGCATGTCGAGGTGCGTGTGTACGTCGATGCCACCCGGCAATACGAGTTTCTCGCTTGCATCGATCAAGTGAGCGGTATTTTGCGATGGCAGATCCTTGCCTATTGCAGCGATCTTGGCGTTGGAAATGGCAACATCAGCCACGTAGGTATCGGTTGCAGTGACGACGGAACCGTTTCGAATGATTGTGTCGAAGCTCATTAAGTCCTCCGCTGCCAGAATGAGGAGAAAATTATGCTACACTGCCGCCCTTTAGTTCTTCATAATCGTTTCTCCAGCGACTTCGCTTGAAGGAGACCTTCATGCAATTCGGCATCACTCTCAAACCTGACATTTCCGTTGAGCGCATTGTGGGACTGACCAAGCAAGCGGAGAAGGCCGGTTTCGAATACGGCTGGATTTTCGACTCTCATGTTTTGTGGAAGGAGCCTTTTCCGCTCCTTACGTTAATGGCGACGAACACACAGCACATTCGGCTCGGAACCTGCGTCACCAATCCCGCAACACGAGACATCACAGTAACGGCGAGCCTGTTCGCGACGCTCAATCTGATCTCCGGCGGACGCATGGAACTCGGCATCGGCCGCGGCGACAGCTCGCGCCGAGTCTTGGGGAAGAAGCCCGTCTCGTGGTCGCAACTGGAAGCCGCCGTCAAGGAGCTTCGTGATCTGATGTCTGGAAACGAAGTGCAGCATGATGGGCAGCCCGCCCGCCTCAGTTGGGCCAAGGATTCTCCACGAATCTGGGTCGCCGGCTACGGTCCCAAAGTGCTTCACATGGCGGGTCGGGTTGCGGATGGCATTATCCTGCAATTTGCCGATCCTGCACTGATCGACTGGTGCATGGATTTCGTGAGGGAAGGCGCTCGCGCCGTCGGACGTGACGTCAGCCAAATCGAAGTGATGGCGGCCGCACCCGTATGGGTAGCGGATGACCTACATGTAGGACGTGAACGAGTGCGCTGGTTCCCCGCTCTCGTTTCCAATCACGTGATGGATCTGATCCGTCAATACAAGCCCGAAGACCTTCCTCCCGCGCTAACTTCTTATGTGGAGGAACGCGGCCACTACGACTATCAACATCACTGCGAAGTAGAAAGTGACAACGCCAACTTTGTTTCAGACGAGGTCGTCGACCGGTTCTGTCTGCTAGGACCATCGAAAGCTCATCAGGTGAAGCTGCAAGAGCTAGGCAAAGTCGGCGTAACCCAATTCAACATGTACCTAATGTGTGGCGATGAGGAAGAAACCCTCGACATTTATCAGAGAGACGTGCTGCCTACGTTGTTGAACGCTGGACAGCCTTAGGGGATCCTACGCGGCTTCCTGCGGAGCAAGTACACCTTGACGCTGAAAGCGCATCATCGCGTAGTACGCCACAAACGAAACAGCGAAGCCGACAAACCAGGAATAGTCGTATACAACACGGATCGAGGGAAGTTCCAATCCGGCGAGTGCCGTCCCTGCCCCTAAAGCCAAAGCAACAAGTGCGCGCCAGTTGAATCCACGCGAGTACTCGTAGAACCCGCCTCTTAAGTATAGGTCGTCGACCCGAAGCTCCCGCCGTCGAATCAGGAAATAATCGCAAATCATGATTCCCGCCACAGGCCCGAGGAAAGCCGCGTAGCCACCCAGCCACCCGAGGATGAATGTTTTGTAGCTGGCCAGCAGCTTCCAAGGCATCATTGCAATCCCCATAAAGCAGGTGATAATGCCGCCCGTGCGGAAGCTGATCCGTCGCGGCCACAAATTAGAGAAGTCGTTGGCCGGTGAGACAACATTGGCTCCAATGTTCACGTTGAGGGTTGCCAGCAGAATGGCAACCAGCGAGATCACCACTGCGATCGGAGAATGGAAACGACTGAGCAATTGAACCGGATCCCAAATCGCAGTTCCGTAAATGACGACAGTCGCCGATGTCACCACAATTCCCACAAAAGCGTACAGTGTCATCGTCGTGGGCAGAGCCAATGCCTGACCAATCACCTGCTCCCGCTGATTACGGGCAAAGCGCGTGAAGTCCGGAATATTCAGCGAAACAGTCGCCCAGAAGCCAACCGTCCCGTTCAACGCCGGAACCAGGAATTTCAGGAACTCCGGAAAGGTGGTGAAGCGCGACGGCACCGAGAGCATCGGGCCGAAGCCACCGGCTGCACGATAGGCCCATCCTAGGAGAAGCAATCCCACGCCCAGCAAAATGGGAGCGCTTATCCCCTGCAGAATCCGGATGTATTCAATTCCCTTTAAAACGACAGCCAGATTGATAAGCCAAAAAACGAAGAAACACACGGCGGGACCGTACGGAAAATTCTTCCATGCCGGAACCAACGTCGCAAGCAGAGTACTAATTGCTTCCCCACCGATCCATGCCTGGATGCCGAACCAACCGCAGGCAACCAATGCCCGCAGAACCGCCGCCACATTCGCGCCTAATACTCCGAACGATGCCCGAGCCAGCACAGGAAATGGAATTCCATACTTCGCGCCAGGATGCGAATTCAGCAGCATCGGCGCCAGCACGATCACGTTTCCGATAAAGATCGTCGCCACCGCCTGCTTCCAGTTCATCCCGCCCTGAATCAAACTCGCAGCCAGCATGTAGGTGAGAATGTTCACCGACATCGAGATCCAGAGCGCCGCAAAGTTGTAGGTTCCCCAATGCCGCTGCTCAGCACTGGCAGGGGCGAGATCGTGGTTGTAGAGCGGGCTGGATTCAATACGAGATTGGAGATCGGGCGTCGTCATCTGTATAGAATCACCATCCGAAAATCGTCAGACGGAATGCATCAGTCCGCGGCCACGGCTGTCGCGCTCTGCGAAGTAAGCGCACCGTACGTTTCCGGGCGGCGGTCACGGAAAAACTGCCACACCTTTCGCACTTCAGAGATCATGTCCAGATCCAAGTCGGCAACAACAACCTCATCCTTATCTCGGCTCGCCTGGGCAATGATCTTGCCCCGTGGATTGCAGAAATAGCTTTTACCGTAGAACTCGCCGATGCTCCACGGCTTCTCCGTTCCCACGCGATTGATCGCACCAACAAAATATCCGTTGGCCACCGCGTGAGCGGGTTGCTCCAGTTCCCACAAGTATTCTGACAATCCCGCCACGGTCGCTGACGGATTAAACACGATCTCAGCGCCATTCAATCCTAGGACTCGCGCGCCCTCTGGAAAATGCCGGTCATAGCAGATATACACACCCACGCGCGCGTACTTGGTTTCGAATACCGGATAGCCAAGATCGCCGGGCGTGAAGTAGAACTTCTCCCAGAATCCGGGGTGGCAATGCGGGATGTGATGTTTTCGATATTTCCCGAGATAGCGCCCATCGGCATCGATCACTGCGGCCGTGTTGAAGTACACCCCCGGCATGTGCTCTTCGTACACCGGAACTACGATCACCATTTTGTGCTTGGCCGCGATCTTGCGCATCAATTGAACTGTCGGCCCATCCGGCACGCGCTCGACCAGTTCATACCAGCGCGCGTTTTGTTCGGCGCAAAAGTACGGACCATAGAAGAGCTCCTGCAGGCAGAGGATCTGTGCCTTCTTTCGCGCAGCCTCCTCGATCAGTTTCACGTGCTTGTCGATCATCGCCTTCCTGATCTGCTCCAGAGGGCGGTCGGTGCTGAGCGCGTTGCTGGCTTGAATCAGGGCGCAACGAACGATGCGAGGCATGGCTCCTCCAACTCAACGGTCGAGGACCGAACTATAGCAGAAAACGGCGTAGCACCTCACGCGCAATTGGTCGCTCGATATAGATGGCTGCTAGTCAATTCTGTGAATGAATGGGACGAGCGCAGCATTAAATCAATTTGCAATTTCAGGCACAGTCTGCCGTGTTGCGACTGTTAGAATGGGCTCCGTTTGCACCTTTGCCGTTTCATTTCGCACGCAGTCTGCATCACCTTATTTGCTTTGCTCTGCCTTTCTCTCGCCGGTGCGGCATACGGTCAAACGAATGCTCAACTTCACACCGCCGACACCTGGCTTGTATTTGAGGCCGGCTCCTCCGCACCGCGGCTGGTGAGGCTGGCAATCCCCGGAGGGCCCGAATGGAAGAACCGCAGTTCGGAAAAGTTGATTCCATTCGTTGAAATCTCGGGCAAACAATTCCCCTGCGACTGGCGGCTCAACACCGAAGGCAGCGAGCTTGGCGATAAAAAAATCTCTCTCGCCTATGAATCCAGCACTCCGCACCTCCGTCTGACTTGGGAATGGCGCGCGCCACGGCCCTACGGACCGATCGAGCATCAGATTCGCATCGAGAATTTCGACTCGCAGGAATTGTGGATTCCAATGCAGGACAGCTTCGCCTTCGACTGGCAAATCGAAAGGCGCGCGTCGCTGACCCAGTTGTTTGTAGAAAAAGGAGCGAACAAACCATCGTCAATCGGGACACATGAGGTTCCAGTTAACGATGGCTACGACTGGACAGGATCCTCCAGCACGTACGGCGACCTTCGCGACAGTGACCCGCGCGAGATCATTCCCTGGACTCTGCTAGAAGACGCAAACAGATCAGGCTGGTACGCGGGTATCGAATTCAGCGGACGCACTCGGGTCGCTCTCGAGCGAAGACAAGATTCGCTCAAAGGAACTCTGGGGCTCAACCCAGATCCCGGTCCGTTTCGCACGCGTCTCGCGCCGGGCGATACGTTCGAGTCGCCGACGGTTTTCGTGGGCGCCTTTCGCGGCGGTCCAGACGAAGCCGGAAACCGATTGCGCAAATGGGTACGCGAAGTCCTCGGCAATGCCAGCAGTTGGAAGAATCCCGACTATCCGCTAGTCGTGAATAACAGCTGGGGTGGCGGCATGGAGGTAAACGAAGGAATTACGAGCCGCATGATTCGCGATGCTGCCAGCCTGGGTATGGAAATGTTTCATGTCGATGCTGGTTGGTTTCGTGCGGTAGGCGATTGGTATCCCAACCCACAAAAGTTTCCGCAGGGACTCGTTCCGATCGCAGACGAAGCACACCAGTACGGGTTGAAGTTCGGCCTTTGGGTGGATTGGACGCAGGCAGGCCTCTCGACTGAATCTGGCGCACTGAACGCACGTGACCCCAAAGTTCGCGATTGGATGGTCACCGATATCCCGAAAGATTGGCAACCAGAACTGTTTAAGGGACAGACCATCGATATAGGAGTTCCCGAAGCCAAACTCTGGGCGCAGCAAGAAGTGGAACGAATCGTATCGAGCTATCACCTGGACATGCTGGAACACGATGGCTATCTCGTGGCGCACGGCTGTAACCGTACGGACCATGCGCACGCGGCTCCAGATCCGCTCAATAAATGTATTTACAAATCTTCGGGAGCGTATTGGGTCGACAGCTCAAACTCGACCGACGTGAGTTATCACGCAGTTCGGGCATACTACGACATCTATTCGAAGCTGCGCAGAGATCATCCGGGACTAC
>Ga0126371_10004261_pt1 | contig 12595 bp, 9 predicted proteins | sample PanSoiMetaPlot_4_FD_110145 | JGI IMG/M metagenome (GOLD analysis project Ga0126371, IMG submission 110145) | Tropical forest soil microbial communities from Panama - MetaG Plot_4 | ecosystem: Environmental > Terrestrial > Soil > Tropical forest > Bulk soil | place: Panama | collected 2016-02-17
CGACTGCCTCGCCCGACATTGGTGCCACTTCGAGTTGGGTCCGCGCGGCGTCAGCCAGGAACTCATTGTCCCGCGCCAGTGCGATGAAGCCAGTACGCAGCGCCGCCAGCCGGTCGGTTGGAATGCCGGGCGGTGCGATCACCGGCCGCGCCGCCGCCTTCTGGGTGAGATAGAGCTCCATCACCTTGCGGTCGGCATCGTTCCTGACGAAATCCAGCGCGGAAGGAACGTCGGCGAGCTCGGGCTCCTTCTGCAGCGCCGCCTGCATCAGCAGCGTGATCTTCTTGTCGCGCAGCCAATCGGACCGCGCCACCTTCATGCTCGACCACGACCAATCGGCAATGCCTTGCAGCTCGCCCTTCTCCATCGCCAAAATGATCTCGGTAGTCCCGGGATAGCCGTTGACGATTTTGAATTTCGTGCCGAGCAGCGTATTGAACAGGCGCGGCGTGGTCTCCGGGTCCACGCCGGCGGTGCCGCCAACGATCAGCTCTCGCTCGAACAGATCCTTGGCCGTCTTGTGTGGAGCGGTGTGCCAAGCGGCCGCCACAGCTACTTCGCTGTTGATGCTGCCGAGCCAGTTCAGGCGGCCGAGATCGAAGCGCACCGAGGTAGGATTCCAGTTCTTGATCAGCAGCATGCCGCGCATTACCAGAGCTATTACAGTGCCGTCCTTTGCAGCAACATTGTAGATGTAATTGGTGGCCGCGAGGCTGCCAGCCGCGGGCATGTTCTGCACCACGATGGTCGGATAACCTGGGATGTGCTTGCCCAAGTGCCGCGCAACCAAGCGTGCCTGCGTGTCGTAACCACCTCCCGGGCTCGCGCCGACGACGAAGCTGATCTGTTTGCCGGCGTAGAATTCCGCGACCGATTGCGCGACAGCAGGGGTGGTCACCGACAATGTCGCGGCGACGAAAACGGAAAGTGCGATGCGGCCCGGTAAGCGCTCTGCTTGGGACGCAGCTGTTTGGTCTTGGTCGCCGTGCACAGTCTACCCCATATTTTGACAGTCAATAAAATCAATAACATAGGTGGGGATAGCTACCCATTAGAACCTAGCTACCCCAGGCGGGATGTGGGGCTCCTCTTTTCTTTTTCGCTTCGCGGCTGTCGGTTCGCGCCTGTCGGTTCGTGGAGCGCAGCGACTATCGGCTCCGTGTTGGAGGGATGGATGTGGGGTGGGGATGGCCGTGATGGCGATGGCGCTGGCCCGGCCGGCGCTTTCGCTTGCAAGGCCATGCGTCCCGAATGGCTTCGATTGCGAGGTCCTCAAAGTATTCATCCATTCGCTGTGGCCTTGCCGAAACATATCGAACCACGACACGCTTTCCTTGCGCGAGAGTGACACCGTCGGGCACGCACACCCCAAGCTGTATTCCTTCACGGAAGATGGTGTGAACGATCCCGTTGCAAAAGCCATTGCGGAACCAATCCTCGGCTGACGGGTGTTCAGCCCCCATCACGCATCTTGGCAAAACATACTTCGCACTAACTAGATAGTTCGGATCCTGCTGTGCCTGAGCCGACGTCATCAACAACAACGTCGATAAGATTAATCCCCTGACCATCCCTCGGCCCTCTCTGCTTAGAACAACTTCTGTGCTGGCTTGCAGGCGCCGTTTAAGCTATGCAGCTCACCGCTAGCGCTTCGAAGACAATGTGCACCTCTCCGCTAATCCGCTTTATCAGGCCAGTCCATACCGTGCTTACTGAGCCATCCTTGGGTGCAAAACCAAGCTCTCCCTCAGTCATCCGCAAAATTGGCGCAGGGCCTTCATCGTTTACCGCCACTGTCTTGGCGCTCAAATCAAGCGTAAGCGTCAGCATTTCCCTGAAAACACCATTCAATTGAACGCGACCCAATTGATCCTGTACGGATACTATCGTCTCCCCATCACATACAAAATAAAGCGGCGCTGCGTTCGCTAAACTCGTTGCCAGCAGCAACGCCATCGCCATGACGGCACGTGCCCCCTCCGCCCGTTAATCATGCCCGTCGTGGTGGGTCCCTGATTATGAACCACCCTACCCAGAAACCAAAACAGCCAACGCTAGCCAGCCCTGGGAGCCACCAGGCCCGTTCACCAAATGCCTTTGTCAGGAGATAACAAACACTGAAAACAAAGACTGTTCCAATGAGGGAGAAGACCAAATAGTAGATGTCCCTGATCTGTCTTGCAGGCTCCGTGGTCTGTTCCTGCACATAGCCGACACTCTTAATAATCGTATTAAGACGTTGCTCCATGTCCTTAAGACGGAACGTCATGTCCTCAAAACGGAACATCAACTGCTCATGGCGCTCCGCCTGCGCCTTCTGTTCGGGCGTTAGTCCTTTCCGAAGTCGATCCTCTAACAGGTCGAGCCATTCGTGATCGCCATCGTTCATGATTGCCATCCCCTGCCCGCATCCCATCTTACCATCCTTTCCGCGAGCATCGAGGGCGCAGGATACCTCCGTTATTTTTTCAATATTTTTGCGCGGAAGGGGGCGGCCCGCGCACGAAGCCGTTTTTTTCGCCCTCCCCCAGTCCGGCATGGCCTTCGCCGATGCCATGATACCAAACAACCATGGAACAAACATCGATAGGAGAAAACAAGCACGGTGCAACCGTCAGTTCGATGTACTACTATTTCGTAGTTGGTGTATAGGAGCGCACGATGGCGCAACGCCCGCGAAATGCAGCAGCTTGGTTTCTATGACAAGCCGCCAACGGCCGCTGCCGTGCATGCACACTTGGTCACGCTGGGGTTGATGACCCCCACACCTGCCGCGCGGTGTCGACCACAAGCTCCAGCTTGCGCTTTTGATCGTCCGGGCGGAGCAGGTTCCCGACCACGTCGGAGGCGAAGCCGCATTGCGGGCTGATGGCGAGTTGGTCAAGTGAGAGATATTTGGCAGCCTCGTCGATCCGCCGCTTGAGATCGTCGACCTTCTCGAGGCTTGGCACCTTGGTGCTGATGAGCCCGAGCACCACCAGTTTCCCCTTCGGAACGAACCGCAGCGGCTCGAAGCCGCCGGCGCGCGGGCTATCATATTCGAGCAAAAATCGGTCGTGTGGCAGCTCGGAGAACAGCCGCTCGGCGATCTCGTCGTAGCTTCCATCGCGGTGCCACATGCTGCGCTGGTTGCCACGGCAGAGGTGAATGCCGAAAGTCTTCCCGGGGAAGCCGGCAACGATTGCGGCCTCCGCCTTGAGCGAACGCGCAAAATTCACCATCGGATCCTCGCCCCGCGCACGCATCTGCGCCATAGAGGGCCCGTCCACATACGCGGTGAACCCCGGCGCGTCGATCTGGACGTAACGGCAGCCGGCATCCAAGAGACTCTTGACGATCGTGCGCTCAATCGCGACCACGTCGACCAGGAAGTCGTCCATGTCCTTGTAAACCCGGGTTGAGGCCTGATAGTCGAAACGCTGCGAGATACGGTCCGCTCCGATCAGAGACACTTTCGCCGGCTTCTTGGCCGCGCTGCTGATGAAACGGTATTCGTCGAGCGGGATATTTTGCGCGAGCCGAAGGCGCTCTTTGGCTGGCCGGCGATGAGACACCGCGGTTCCGGCCTGCTGAATCTTTGGGATGTCCCACCGCCGCAGCGGCAAGGAGCCCTCGACCCTGCGCTCGTAAGCTTTCAACGTGGAGCGGGTCGCGTCGTAGCCCTCGACCGAGGCCCCGAAACTGTCCTGGAAGTTGAGCCGACGCTGCTCGCCGTCGGTGACCACGTCGAGGCCGGCGTCTTCCTGTAGGCGCACAGCGGCGCGCACCGCTTCGTCCTCGACGGCGCGGAGTTCGTCCCCGCTGATTTTGCCGTCGTCGAAGCGCAGACGCGCGTCCTTCAAGCTCGCGGGCCGCAGCAAGCTTCCGACGACATCCGTTCTGATTTTCGAGAGATCGTTCATCACGGCTACTTCTCAGCCACCGACGGGATCGAAGCGCAGTCATTAGGTGAAATATAGATTTCGTAAAAGTAGGCGACCTCGTCGTAGCTCAAGAACGAGATGCCGGCCGGGAGTGGATCGCAATCTCCCCGAAGTCAATGAGCCCGTTCCCGGCACCCGCGTTCTATACCGTGGATCGCCCCGAATTTGGGTTATCGCACGGCGGAGTTCCTTGCGTCTTGGACGCGCATCGATTGCACGTTCGAACGAAGCCTATTCTTAAAACGCACGCTCCCCGGAAACTACGACGCGCCGCAGCGTGCGTCGTTCCTTGTTGCTGAAATCTGAGCGCGCGTGCAAAGTGCAACGGTTGTCCCACAGAACAAGGTCGCCCGCCCGCCATTTGTGCGCATAGATGAACTGATCTTGCTCGATGTGTGCGAATAGCTGGCTCAGCAGCGCATTTCCATCTGCTTCGTCCAAGCCCTCGATGCTCTGAGTCATCAACCTATTGACGTATAGTGCCTTGCGCTGTGTTTCCGGATGAGTGCGAATTATCGGCTGCAGGTGGTGCGGATGGATGGAAAGATCGAGCTTGGATTTATTGCCCTGCCGGGTCGTTGAGTCATAAAGATAAGCATTGAGCGCCTTCCTGCCTTCGACCCGCGCCTTGAGCGCCGAAGGAAGCGTCTCGTAGGCCTTGTACATATTGAGAAAAAGCGTGTCCCCGCCTTGGGATGGGACCTCGATGGCGTAAAGAAACGTGCCCTTGGCAGGTCTTTCCAAATAACACTGATCAGAGTGAAAATGCATCTCTCCGTCAGGCAGCGAGCCGATGACCTTTCCGTTTTCTCGCACGTTCGAAATCAGCATTGTCGTCTCAGGATGCCTGATCACCGACCTTTCGTTTCGATGCTCAGGTGGCCGGGTACGTTGCTGCAAGACACCAAAATGGCGTGCGAACCGGATCTGGTCGTCCTCCGACAACGACTGGCCTCTAAACAACAGGATAAGGTGTTGATGCCAGGCACCAACAATCTGCGTCGCTGTGCCTGGAGAAATATCCTCCCGGAGATCGATGTCGACGATTTCAGCACCTAACGCCGGTGACATAGGTTTGACCACGAGCGACATGACAGCCTCTATCTTTTTGCGGCAAGTAGCTTGTTCATCGCGTCGATGTCTTCGCGCGGAACCGCCAACGTTCGTCTGACCAGCGCCTCGATCTCCAGCCCCGTGCTGGGCACGACGTCTAGATGCTTCACCCGCGCTTCATCCAAGAACTTCGGGTCGGCAACCATTTGGTCGAAAGCTTGACGCAGCGCCGCAACCCGGTCAAGCGGCGCGCCGGGCGGGGCGACTACGCTCCAGCCAATCCCGGAATCGGAATCGATGAACTCGAGGATGCGCCGGCCTTGTTTCGTCGCTGCCAGCTCTCCGATGAGAGGCACCTGCGGAAGATCAGGATTCCGCTTGAGGCCGCTTTGCATCACGACCACCAGCTTCCCGTCGGCGAGCTGCGCGGCCTTGGTATACTTGAGCGTCGGCCACGAGGATTCGCGGCCGTCTACCTCGCCGCTCTCGACGGCAAGATCGACCTCTGCCGCACCTCGATATCCGGTGACCACCTTGAATTTCGTGCCGGCCAGTGCGTTAAGCAGCACGGGCATGGTGTAACTCGACGTTTCCACGCCCCAGGACCCAATCACCAAAGGAATCTGACGGAGGTCGTCGGCAGTCTTGACCCCTGTGCGGCCAGCCACCTGCAACACGCCCCCGTAACTTGAGACGCTGCCGATCCACTGGAATTTGCTCGCATCCACCGGAACGCCTACGGTACGTAGGACCTGATTGACCGCGATTGCTCGGTCCACCATGCCGATTTCGGTGCCATCCTGCGGAGCCTGCGCAGCGAGATGAATCGCCCCGGTGAGGCCGCCCGCGCCCGGCATATATTGGACGATGATTTTCGGCTTGCCGGGAATGTAGTTCTGCAGATGGGTCGCCACCAGCCTGCTGTATAAGTCATACGTGCCGCCGGGAGCAAAAACACTGACGAATGTGATCGTCCTTTGGCGGTAGAATTCGGTGACTGCTTCGGCCCACGAATGGTGCGGCTGGCCGAAGCAGCACGCAAAGAGCACCGGCGTCAGCTGGATAAACGTCTGCCGCACAACGAACCTCCCCGCAGCACCTCGCTTCCCGCCAAATGCGTCAGGGCATCTTCGATAAGCGGGTAATACTCTGGCCTCTGGTCAACCAACCGATTTCCAGTCTAACGATAGTCCTCCTGCCCTTCAGGCTCAGCCATAAGCTCGGCACGGGTGGTGACATCAGCCGCCACGTCGATGATGTTCTCATAGGCAATGTAGTTGAAGCCAGAAACAAAAAGCCGGTACCGGCCCTTGGTAACCTTGAGCCTTGCGACCCCGTTGGCGTCTGTAAACGATCGATAGGGATGCAGCAGGACGTGAGCCCCCGCTATGGGAGTTTGCTTTTCGCCATCGAATGCCTCGACCTTCACCTCATGATCGGGAGGGCTGACGACCTTGACCGTGAAAATGATTGCGCCCTCCGCATGGGGTACGCCCGAATCGAAACTGAGAATCCTCGCCTGCCACCGATGGTCTCCAAGCGCCAAAGGGGCTTCGGATTCCACTTCCGCAAAATAAAGGGCGCTGGTTCCGGGCCAAGTGTCCTCACGCAGGTATCCGCCACAGACCTGTGCACCCTCGTCATCGAAAATGCTCAGCTGCCTGTCCGTGAGATTGCACCCGACCGGGCACTTGCTCCCGACCGTGAACCTGAAGCGTTCACCCGCCGCGATCGCGGACGGCACACCCCATACGCTGACGTTGGTCGGGTGCGCCTTTGCCACGAACGAGAACTCGGTCGAGGTCGCTTCGTGCAACGGCTCGTCCTGTGCCCCCACTACGGCCCGGCAGACCTGTACCCCTACCCCGAGCGGCGCCCGCAGCGGCACCTCGCGCGCCACGACAGCTTCGCCGTCGCGCTCCATGAACTCGGCGCTTGCGAGCTCGGTATCGTCATCAGCCCGGATCGAGACACGCCGTCCCTTGAGGTCGCATCCGTACCGGCAATAGAGCCGGACAGTGACGGTCAGCTCGGCTCCCGCGTCAACCTCATGCGTGGACTGCTCGACCGCGCATGTGGGCGCCCCGTGCGTCCTCGCCGCTCTTGCCGCCATGGCGGTGCTCGCAATCATCAGGCCGATGGCTCCTGGGCAGCATTTGTCCCGGCGATATAACCGTGCACCGAGGCTCTGCCGATGCCGTGTTGCCAGCCGCCTCCGCTCGCCTCGCCTCCGGCATAGAGGCCGCGGATGACCTCACCCTGCGTGTCCAGCACTTGGGCTCTTCCGTTGATGCGCAAGCCGCCATAGGAATCCAGCACGCGAATGCTTGCCGCGGCCGCATAGAACGGCGGAGTGTCGATCCGGTGCAGGACCGGCTTCTCGAAATCCTCGTCCATGCCTTTTTCGGCCAGTGCGTTGTAGCGGGCCACCGTCTCCTCAAGGTACTTCAACGGCATCTTCTGATACGGATGCCCCATCACCTTCTTGGCGAGCTCCGCCAAGGTATCGGCCTTGTGGAAGTACCCGTCGGGCGGGTCGGCAATGTAGGGATAGCGAAGCTGCCATCCCCCGCGCTGGGCCGCAGCCGAATCGAAGAGCGCCCAAACCGGCCCGGACGCGAAATCAGGCGCTCGCGAGCCTTCGTTCATGGCGAGCGCGGCATCGATCGCCGCCGAGCGCTTGTATTGCGCCTTGACCTGGGCCGGAGAGGCGTTGCGCCAGTCGAGCGGCATGAACGGAGCACGGGTGCCATCGCTGCCGGCGGGATATTTCGCATCGCTCGACACGCCCGCAATGGCCCTCTCATTGTAGAATCGCTTCCCCACCTGGTTAACGGCGATGGCGTGCTCCCATCCGGAGCCGCCGATGCTGATTCCCTTGGCGCGTGCGAATAGAAATGCCGGGTGTCCGGGGAAGATGCTGCCGATGGCATCGCGGGTCCCGATCACGGTACTGATCGTGGGGGAGCCCAGTGAATGTTGATAGTTTTGCATCATGCCGGCGAGGTTCGCGCCAATCTTCATTCCGGCGATGATTCCGCTGCCATCCATGTTGAGCGGGCCGATGAGCGCGCTCGGCCCGTACTCGATCGAGGGCTCGACCATGCGCGGATCGATCATGGTCCGCAGCGGAATACTGCCATGCATGCCGCCGGTGGCGACGATGACGGCGCGCCTCGCCCGGATATGAATCGTTTCGGCGCGCTCGTCGACGTTGCCGTTCTGCCAGAAGCTTTCGAGTCGTGCGCCATTTTGCGGGTGCATTCTCGGCGTATAGCTGGCCTTGACTCCGAGAACCCGGCCGCCGAACGGCTGCTCGCGGATGAGCTCATCCATATGGCGGTTGAGCATGAACCGCACGCCCTTCTCGCGAGCGCTGAATTCGAGCGATCGGGCGATGACGAAGCCGCCGTAGACCCATCCCGGCGCTCCGATCGCGTCGCCCGAGCCGCCGGGTATCTGCCGCATGGGGCTGAAGGGCGAATGCCGCTCGCCCACGGGGTCGCCGCGGTCCTGCGGCGACAGCGTGCCAGCCTTGATGTCGGTCTTGTCCGCGAGCTTCATGATGGCCCGCGCCGCACGGGCGCGCGACATGCCGCCGCCCTGGTGCGTGCCGTCGATGCGCGCGAAACGGACGTAATTGTCCATCATGAATTGCCGGACCTTTGGCGCGTTGTCGGCCCACGCCCGATGCAGCTCGCGGTCGTTGTAGCGATAGCGAGCGACACCGGTGGCATCGACCACCGACCAGTCGGTTACATCCCTGAACAGGCGGTCGGGATCGTCTTCCAAATCTTCCGGCTTGATGAGCGGAGCTTTGAGCCCCAAGCTTTGCGGGTCGGCCCCCGTGCGGTCCCGCTCCTGAATGGCGTCGCCACCGCCAAGCGAGGTCCAGCCGCCGCTGTGCACCAGTTTGCCGCCGACGTCGAAGTTCTGCTCGAGGACGATCACAGACGCCCCGAGGTCGCGCGCTCGCACCGCCGCATGTAGCCCGACGCAGCCCGATCCCAGCACGACCACGTCGGCCTCATAGTTCCATTGAATGCGTTGCGCACCCGATTCCTGTGCGCGCGCGCCACCCGACAGGACGGCGGCTCCGCCGGCGGCGGCTCCGCCTTTGAAGAAATCACGCCGGCTGACGGACTTCTCTTTGCGCGGCTTTGGTTGCTTGCGTCCGCTGTCGCGGTTCCTTGCCATGTTTTCCTCCCGGGGTCGAGCCGTCGGCGCGTTTGCGCATCTCAGAGCGAAAAAACGTAAAGCACGGTCGCGTTGCGCTGGTCCTTCAGCTCCGGCGAGTTGACGAGCCTGCTCCTCGCACCCGCGTTCTGTCCTGCAGTGATCGCCACGAACTGCCTGCCGTCCACTGCAAATGTCATTGGCGGCGCGGAGAAGCCCGTCCCTACATTGATCTTCCACAATTCCTCGAGCGTGGTGTCGTCGTAGGCCGCGACGGTGCCGTCCGCCAAACCGAGGAAAATCAATCCGCCAGCGGTCGCCAGCGTGCCGCTCGCGTTCGGATAGCGCAGATGAATGGTTTTCTTGATCTCCCCGGTGATCGGATCGGCGGCGGTCAGGTTGCTCTCGTAGCGCTCGTTGGTGCTGGCGGAGCCGGCGGTCCAGCTCTTGCCCTTGATGCGCGGTTCGTGGCTGACCGCGACGGATTCGCAGGCGGTCAGGGCCGGGATGTAGATCAGCTTGGTTCTCGGGCTATAGGACGATGGCCAAAAGTTGTTGCCGCCGAGATGCGACGGGCAGAGCTTCTTGAGCGGTGCTCCCGGAACGAGGTTGCCGGCGCCCGCGTACGTCTGCACATCCTTTCCGGGATCGTAGTCGAGCGGCTTGCCGGTCTTCTGGTCAATGCCCTTGGTCCAGTTGACATTGTCCATATAGGGCTTGGCGCCGATGATCTGACCGTTGTGCCGATCCATCGTGTAGAGAAATCCGTTGCGGGCCGAATGCGTCAACAGCCGGCGCGATTGTCCGGCAACCTCAGCGTCGAACAGAATGTGCGTCCCGACTTCGTCGAAGTCCCACATATCGCCGGGCGTATACTGGAAGTACCAGTTCATGCTGCCGTTGTCGGGATTCCAAGAAATGGCGCTGTTGGTGAACAGGTTGTCGCCAGGCCGATAGGTGGGATCGAATTCCGGCACCGGATTGCCGGTGCCCCAGATGGTCTGATTGCTCTCCGCGTCATAGGTGCCGGTCACCCAGACCGCACCACCGCCGGTTTCCCAGGCGTTACTCTTGTCCTTCCAGGTCTCGCTGCCGGGCTCGCCGGGGGCTGGAACGGTGAACTTGCGCCAGATGACCTTGCCGGTCGCGGCGTCCGCAGCCGCGATCCAATCGCGGATGCCGACCGAGCTGCCCGATGCGCCGAAAAGGACCTTGTCCTTGATGGCGAGCGGGGCGCCGCGCAGGCTCACCGCGGGCTCGCCAAACTCGGCATTCGTCTCCCAGACGATCTTTCCGGTGTCCTTATCCGTGGCGATGACGCGGGCCGGGTCGTTGGCGACCGAGATGACGAAATTTCCCCACAAAGCCACGCCGCGATTGGCAACTTGCTTTTGCTGATTGGGATCCATGCGCCACACGATGCGGCCGACGTCCCCGGAAGTCCCGTCGATCTTGTAGACGACGCCCCAGGAATCCACAGTGTAGAGGTAACCGTCCTCGGCGAGCGGTGTCGCCTGGTTGAACTCGTTGCCGGACCCGCCGCCGAGCGGGACCGCGTAGGCCAGCTTAAGCCCTTTGACGTTTCCAGCGTTGATGCGGTCGAGCGCCGAATAGCGCTGCCCGTCATAGGTGCGGTGATTCATCAGCCAGTTCTGCGGTTCCTTGTCAGCACTGATAAGGCGCTCGGGCGTGACCTCTGCGGCTGCAGCCGGCCATGCGGCCATCGCCGCCGCACCTGCCAGCAGCACATTTCGAATCCAACTTGTGCGTTTTGTCGTCATGGCGCGCCTCCCCGCTCAGCCGATGAATCGCCGACCCGCGCCACAACCGTCGAACGGGCCGGACACTTCCTCCGGTCGAATGCCGACAAATAATCTTGGTCCTTTTTCCCCGCGGCCGCAACGTGTGCGAACGCCAACCAGCGCGCTTCCTCTTGCGATCGTCAAGAACCCTACGCTGTACGGTCGCGGTCTCGCACAACGGCTCATACGTAAGCAACGTGTTCCCTCCAGGCAGGAAGTGTCTTCATCGGATTGGAGCGTCGGGCCAATGCTGCGCGAATAAGAGAATGTACCGGTGACCCTCTACGTCTATGGTTCTGGGACTGGTCCGAAGTCCGCCGGTGGAAGGCGGTGTTTTGTTGCTGCCTCGTATGCCGAAGCGATACGAAATAGTATCGGCTCGGAAAAAGGCCTCCCGAAGAACATTATCCCGAGCGGAAGTTTTGCTGGAATGGGCCCGACCAGACGCGTACCACCGGAAGCCGCGGGATCACGAAATCTATCAAACACCTGAGTGGTGAAACCCGCTGGGACGGACAGTGTCGAAAAACCGTATTGTCCCAGCAGACCCCAGACAGAATTGGTTCGGCCTGCCAAAGGTGGCTCGATGGGTGCGCCCAAGATATAAGCCGGAATATTTCCCGCTGGAGAAACCAGGGCGTCGAGGTTGTCTTGCGCCATGCATTGCAGAACAACCTGCTGATAGGCAAACCGATCTTGAACGACGTTCGTCATGTCGAGCGTTGAGCTCCTGTTGATCTCCTCCAGCGCCGCTTTTCTATCCACAAATCCTGCCTCGGGACGAATATCCCGATAGAAATTCGATCTGTCGATCAGATCCCTGAGGGACTTGATATTGGTATCGCCGCGCTCCCTGAGGTAGCGGGTCAGCATGTATTTGGTCAGTCCAGGATTAGACGCCCCTCCGAAGTTCCGGATTGTCGAACCGGGCGGGACGAGGGATGGATCCAAAAACATGTCCACCAACTGCGCGATGCGGTCCGTTAAGGGTTTCCCGTTGGCATCGAGCGGAAAGAGATTGGCAAACTGCTCGATGAAGGCCCGATTCCGATAGAGCGGAACATACTTGTCGATGCAGCTCTGAAGCAGCGCCCCGCCCGCTCCCGGATCGACGATTGTAGCCCCCAGTCGAGCGAGATCGCCAAGGGCGCGTTCGGTGAGATCGATCGCTTCAACGTCGGCCTCATTGAACGCTTTCTTGTCCATATGCTCGCGAATGACGCCGATCCGCATTCCCTTCAGTGTCCGCTCGTTGGCGAAGCTTCGATAGGGCTCTGCAGGCAGCCGGCCGACGCTGAAAGCGGTCAGCTCGTCCAGCGGATCATAGCCGGCGATGACTTCGAGCACGCGGGCGACATCCTGGACGGTGCGACACAGCGGTCCCACTCGCGTATTCAGGCCCGCGCCGACCATCCCGGCGCGACTGACCAGTTCCTGCGTCGGCGCCAGTCCCACGAGGCTGTTGTTCTTGGCGGGATGATGGATGGAGCCCCCAGTTTCCTCGCCGATCGAGCACGTCACCAGGTTTGCAGCAACCGAAGCCCCGGAGCCGCCGCTAGAGGTGCCGGGACTGCGTTCCGTATCGTAAGGGTTACAGAACGGCCCGCCGAAGGAACTGCGCGAGTTCGGCGTTCCCATTTC
>Ga0126371_10004262_pt1 | contig 12594 bp, 11 predicted proteins | sample PanSoiMetaPlot_4_FD_110145 | JGI IMG/M metagenome (GOLD analysis project Ga0126371, IMG submission 110145) | Tropical forest soil microbial communities from Panama - MetaG Plot_4 | ecosystem: Environmental > Terrestrial > Soil > Tropical forest > Bulk soil | place: Panama | collected 2016-02-17
TAGGCCGGGAGGGTGCTGGTATACGAGGGTTCGGTGAGCCGGTACACCTCCAACTCGGTGGCTGGGTCAGAATATCGCTTCCAATCCGATTCGAAGATCTGGCCTTTGGGGCCTTTCGTCTCATCGGCGAACGCCCGGAAGGCCAGCAGGCTGGTTGGCAACAGGGACCGCCGGGAAAAGCGGCGTGAGAAACCCGCCATTTCTCGATGGTACCCCCTCGGGCGGCGGCGCGTTCCGAGGATACACTGAAAGGGCGTATCCGGGTCAACGATGCCGAACGCGCTTCTCACCAGACGCAGGGCCAGCCAGGTTCTAGCCGGCGCTATGTTGGGCCGGTTGTTTCCTCGAGGCCGCGCGGCCGATCTTGCGGCCATCCAGCATTTGAACTGGGACGCGGCGCCCGGACCGGCCGGCGGGCTCGAGCGTCGGTATCGCGCCCACGCTCAAGTTCTGGTGCTTTCCCTGCCGATTGTGCGATGGCCGAACGTGGGCGGCGGCAGCGCGGTGTGGCGCGAAACCAGTTCGCCGGAAAAGAGCGTGCTTCGATTTCTGGAATTCAACGGGTTTTCGAATCCGGCGCGGGCCGCGGGGCTCAACCGGCTGGGGTTCATTCGTGAGATTTCGCGGGTGCAAGGGAGCGCCGGGGAGTCCTTGTATTTCGGCTTGATGACGGCCTCGCCGGAAGAGACGGCCGAAGAAGCGCGGAAGGCGCTGCACCCGAAAGGCAAGCAAGCGGCGTACACGGCGATCGACGGGCGGCTCGACGGAGCTGGCGTCGCGACCGTGGTGGCGCACTTCACGGCGCCCTCGGAGTGGTCGGTCGCGAATCGGAACGATCTGATCCAGCTCGCGCGCTCGGCTCTGGCAATGACGCCGGCGCGGGCGCCGGAGGGCGAGGCGCGCGGGGTGGAGATTCGACCGTTCCTCCAGACCCTGGCGGACGCGCTGCGCCAAGCGGATTCGGCCGAGCGCCGTTTCGCGTACTCTGGGCGTTTCTACAGACTTTCGCTGGAGAGAGCGCCCGACCCCAAGGCCACTACCGCTTTCCGGCAGCGCGGCCTGGCGGGCAGCGGCAAGCAGGTGGTGCGGGTGTCCGGTAAACTGCGCCGCGAGTCGGGCGGCAAGCAAACGAATTTCCGGCTGTGGGTGGAAGACGGAGCGGCGCAGCCCGTGCCGCTGCGCATCGAGTATCAGGCGAAATCCTATCTGCGATTGATCTTCGAAGCCGAAGCCTGAGCGGCTCCGCGGCCCACGGTGTATAATCGCCGGAGATTACGAGGGCCTATGCGATCGTTCCTTTCCAATTCGAAGAAGAGTGCGGTGGCGGCATTGGCTTTACTGTCGATGCCGCTGTGGGGGCAGTGGACGAAGCTGCCGACGGCGGGCGTTCCGCGCTCCGCCAACGGCCAGGCGAACCTGTCGGCGCCCGCGCCGAAGACCCGCGACGGCAAGCCGGATCTTTCCGGCATCTGGGAGCCGCAGGAAAACAAATACGTGCGCAACATCGCCGCCGATCTCAAGCCCGACGCTGTGCCCTTCCAGCCTTGGGCCAAGGCTCTGTACGACCAACGCACCGATGGGTCGCATTCGAAAGAAGATCCGGACGCCAACTGCCTGCCGCAGGGCGTACCGAAGATCAGCGCAGCGCCGGCGCCGTGGAAGGTTGTGCAGATGCCGGGGTCCCTGGTCATTATTTATGAGGCGTTCAATCTCTGGCGGCAGGTGTTCATGGACGGGCGCGAGCGCGCCAAAGACTTGAATCCCACGTGGATGGGCTATTCGCTGGGTTCCTGGGACGGGGACACGCTGGTGGTTGACACCCGCGGGTTTAACGGCAAGGCATGGCTCGACCAACTAGGCAAGCCCTCGACCGAGGCGCTGCACGTGATCGAGCGGTTTCATCGCAAGGATTACGGTCACATGGAGCTGACGATCACGATCGACGATCCGAAAGCGTACACCCGGCCCTGGACGGTGGTCCAGCCAGTGCATCTGCTGGCGGATACGGAACTGCTCGAATTTATCTGCAACGAAAACAATCGCGACGTAGCGCATCTGCCGGGCCAGTAAGATGGCCAAGCGTGCGGCGGAAGATCCGCGCTTGGCGCGGGTGACGAAGATTTCTCTCGCGTTTCCGGAAACGACACGCGAAGTGCACGGCAGCCACGCCTCATTTTCGGTCAGGAAGAAGAAGTTCTTGTACTTCCTGAACGACCACCACGGAGACGGGATTGTGTCAGTGACTGGCAGAGTGTTTCCCGGGGACAACAAAGCGCTGGCGGCGGCGCAGCCATCCCGATTTTATCTGCCCGCCTACATCGGGCCGCGCGGCTGGGTGGCTTTGCGGCTGGATGTGGGCAAAGTCGATTGGGACGAAGTGGCGGAACTGGTGAAGTGCAGCTATCAGCTGGTGGCGCCGAAGAGCGTCGCGCGGCGCCGTCATTCGTAGCGCAATGCTTCGACGGGATCGAGCGCGGCGGCGCGGGCGGCCGGCCAGATGCCAAAAAAGAGGCCGACGCCGACCGACATGATGACGCCGGCGGCGGCCGCCCAGAGCGGCACGGCCGTGGGCAAGTTCGGAAACGCGAGGCGCGCTGCCTGCGAAATCAGCCAGCCGAGCAGCAGACCGAGCATGCCACCGAGTGCAGTCAACACCACAGCTTCGGTCAGGAACTGGAGGACGATGTCGACGCGGCGGGCGCCGATGGCTTTGCGCACGCCGATTTCGCGCGTGCGCTCGGTCACGCTCACCAGCATGATGTTCATCACTCCAATGCCGCCCACCAGCAAACCGATCGAGCTGAGAATCACCATCACCAGCGCCACGGTTCCGGTGACCCGGTGGAAATCTTCGATCATCTGCTCCGCGGTTTGCATGGAGAACGTGTCCGCGGCATTGAAGGGCACGTGCCGCACCAGGCGGAGCGCGGCGCGCGCTTCGTCCTGAGCCTGGTCGAGCTTGCCGGCATAAGCAATGATCACCAGCATGTGCTCGTTCGCATTCGGAAACATCTTCCGCATGGTGAAGTAGGGAAGCAGAATCCGGCGGTCATCCTGGCCGGGAAGCGACGCTGCCGGGCGCTCCATGACCCCCACCACTTGCATGGAATGGCCGTCGACGAGAATCCACTTGCCAATCGGGTCGACGTTCGGCAGCAGCTGTTTCTCGACGTCCTCGCCGATGACGGCCACAGGCATGTGATGGTTGTTCTCGAAGTCGGTGAAAAAGCGGCCGCTCTTCATCGACGTGCCGCCATAAGAATAGCCCTCCTCGGTGCCGCCAAGGTCGAGCTGGTACAGTTCATTGCCCCCGTACTTGGCCGAGTGAATGCCGCGCATTGGGAACAGATATGGGCTGACAAATTCCACCGAAGGGGAGCGTTCTGACACGGCGCGCGCCTGATCGATGTCGAGCGGCTTGCGCTTGAGTTCTTCCGGCGTCCAGTTGCCCATGGCGCTGCCGCGCAGCACGATGATGGTGTTGGGTCCGAAACTGCGGAGCAGGTTGCTGATGGCGGTATCGAGGCCGGCGATGATGGAGCCGACACCGATCACCGCGCCGGTTCCGATGATCACTCCCAGCACGGTGAGGAACGAGCGCAGCTTATGTGCGCGCACGGTGGCCAACGCCAGGCCGATATCGGAGGCAAAGGTTCCGATCATCATTTCTCCGCCCGCAGCGCTTCGATGGGGTCCAGGCCCGCGGCGCGCCGCGCGGGATAGATGCCGAAGAACAGGCCTACCGCCGCTGAGACAGTAACGGCAACAGCGACGGCATCGAGGGGGACGGCCATCGGCACGGGAGTAAAACTGCGCACCAGGATCGCGACCAGCCAGGCCACGGCAACGCCGATCAGACCTCCAGAAGCCGCCAGGATCGCCGACTCCACCAGAAACTGATTAAGGATGTCCTGCCGGCGCGCGCCCACCGATTTGCGAATGCCGATTTCGTGAGTGCGCTCCGTGACCACAGCCAGCATGATGTTCATGATCACAACGCCGCCCACCACCAGGAAGACCGACACGACGCCGACCGCGGTCGCCGCGATCGCGCCGGTCAACTGATTCCAGAAATTCAGCAGGGAATCGGAGGTGACCATGGAAAACGTATCGTCCGCGTTCGGACGCAAATGGCGGTACGCCCGCAGCAGCGCCCTCGTCTCCTCCTGGGCAGCTGCGAGATGCGCGTGGTCAACGGCGATGGCATCGTAGCCCATCCCTTGGCGGGATCCCCAGGTTTTGAAATACATCTCGACCGGTATGATCGCAAACGAGTCTTGCGACTGCCCGAACACGGATCCTTTTGCTTTGGCCACGCCAACTACCTGGAATTGGACGCCATCCACGGTTATGGTTTTTCCGACCGCATCGGTATCGGCAAGCAGGTGGTCTTTGACATCCTTTCCGATAAACACCACCGGCAGGCGGCGCCGGTTCTCCACATCATTAATAAAGCGGCCCTGCTCGGCGGTGAAATTGCCGATGAGGGCGACGTTGGGGGTGCCGCCGATGATCTGCACGCCGTCCAGGTGATCCTTGCCACGGTAGACGGTGGCCCCGCGGCTAGCCTCGAGCCCGTATTCGCTCACGAGCGTGGCGTTGGCGCGCAGGAATTCGAATTCCTCCTGGCGGAGCAGCGGATTGCGCCGCTGCATTTCCAGAAATTTCTTCGGGTCCCACTGCATCATGACGATGCGGCGCACGCGGAACCCGTCGGCCCCCATACTGGAGACGTTCTGCGCAACGTAGACGTCCATGCCCTTGATTACCGACATGACGGCGATCAGGGTAGTGGTGGCCAGGATGATCCCCAGAAGCGTCAGAAAACTCCGCAGCTTGCTCGAGCGGAGCGAGGCAACGGCTCCGACCACGGCTTCCCAGAATGAGGCGTGTGAATGCATCGGTGTCCGACCGGGACTTTATTCATAGACGAGGATAACTCAGGTAAAGTTCCGCAGCAGGACTCATCGGCCGAGATTTGCGACAGAACACCCTTTTGATTCAGCGTTGCGCCGGCCTAAAGCCCTTTCCCGTGCTGGGTGGGCCAGGTATCGGAAAGAGCACCATCACGATTGCGGCGGTCCATCGTCCCGAGGTGATTCGCCGTTACGGCAGCCGGCGGTATTTTGTGCGCTGTGAAGCGGCGCCATCGCGGTCGGCGGTTGTGGCAGTCATGGCCCGGCTGCTAGGCATCGATCCGGCGCCGGGCATCGAAGCGGCGGTGCTCACGGCTTTTGGCGCCGAGCCTGCTCTGCTGGTCCTGGATAATTTCGAAACGCCTTGGGAAGCGGAGCAGTCCGAGGCGGAGGAGTTGTTGGGTTTGCTCTCAGGCGTCCCCGGCCTGGCCCTGGTTGTTTCGGTGCGGGGTGGCGAACGCCCGGGCGGCGTGAGCTGGGCCGAGGCGCTCCGAGCGGTTCCATTAGATCCGGTGGCGGCGCGACAGGCATTTCTGGATATTGCCGGGAAGAAATTTGAAGCCGATCCACTTCTCGATACGCTGCTCGCGGCGGTGGACCGCGTGCCGCTCGCCATCCATCTGCTCGCCCATACCGCGGAACCCGATCCGTCTCTCGAAAATTTGTGGCAGCGCTGGCAGAGCGAGCGGACGGCGTTGCTAAAGCGGGGTGCCGGCGGGGACCGCCTGTCCAATATCGAGTTGTCGTATGAGATCTCGTGGAACGGACCCCGCATGACGGAGGACAGCCGCCGGCTGTTGAGTGTGCTGGCACAGCTTCCAGCGGGAGTGGCGGGAGCACACCTCTCTGTGGTCAATCCAAGCGGACCCGCGGCGGCAACAGCCCTGCGTGCCAGCGGGCTCGTCTATGACGAAGTCGGACGTCTAAGAATCCTGGCCCCCGTCCGGGAGTACGTCCGACGCATGCATCCGCCGCGCTCGGAGGATCTCGACCGGGCGGCCGCCTTTTACCGCCGCCTCCTGACCGAACACGGTCCGAAGGTCGGCGGCAGTGGAGGCGAGGAGGCCGCGCGACTACTTGGGCCGGAAGCCGCGAACATCGAACAAGTCGTTCTGGCCTCGCTAACCACCGCCGGCGCCCCCGAGCTTGCGGACACTGTCTCCGCCTGGGCGAAATTCGCACGCCTTACAGGGGCCGGCTCGCCCGCATTGATCGAGCGAGTGGTTGAAACGATCCGGGCTGCCAATCATCCGCGTGCAGTGGCGATCTGTCTGAAGTCTCTTGGAGACGTTTACCTGAGTCGCTCTAATCTCGATGTCGCGCGGGAGCATTACGAACAAGCGATGCCGTTGTACCGCCAGGTGGGGTCCGTGCTGGGCGAGGCCAATTGCATCAAGAACGCTCGCGGCTTCGGATCATGACGCGGCGCAGGAGCGGTACGAACAAGCCTTGTCGTTGTCCCGCCAAGTGGGCGACATACTCGGCGAGGCCACCGCCATCAAAGGCCTGGGGGACATCGCGCTTACGCGATCGGATCATGACGCCGCCCGAATGCTGTACGAACAAGCCACGGCGCTGTACCGCCAGGTGGGGTCCGTGCTGGGCGAGGCCAACTGCATCCAGAGCCTGGGCGACATCGCGCGCTGGGAATCGAACCTCGGCATCGCCAGTCATCGTTACCGTGAAGCGCTGGCGTTATACGAGCGGATCCAGGAGCCGTACTCGACTGGTCAAACACACCGGCGTCTGGCTCGCATCACGAAGAACGAAAAAGATCGCACCCGCCACGTCGAGGCCGCTCGTGACGCCTGGCGAAAGATTGACCGCCACGACTTAATGAAAGAGCTCCACGACGAATTCGGCGCCGCCTCGGCTGCCAACGCCTAAATCTTCCGCCGCTCCCTTTCCGTCTGCCGTGATGGCTAAAATCTTCGGCACCAAGAACGGACGCTTCATACTTTCCAGTCAAATGCCAAAGCGGGTTATACTAAAGGTATGAAGACGGCCGTCTCCATACCTGACGATGTGTTCCAGCGCGCGGAGCGTCTGGCGCGCCGCACGCGGAAGTCCCGGAGCCAGTTGTTCGGTGACGCGGTTCGAGAGTACGTCGCCCGGCACGCCTCCGACGACGTTACCGAAGCCATGGATCGCGTCTGTGCCGGCCTAAGTAAGGCGGGAGACGAATTCACCAGAACCGCCGCCCGCCGCGTCTTGGAGAACAGCGAGTGGTGATCTCGCAGGGCGAGATCTGGTGGGCGGATCTGCCCGATCCGAGAGGTTCTGGTCCCGGCTTCCGAAGGCCGGTCGCGGTTGTGCAAGCAGATGCTTTGAATCGCAGCCGCATCGCTACCACCGTTTGCGTCCCCCTCACCAGCAATCTCCGGTGGGCGGATGCGCCTGGCAACGTGTCTCTGACTGCCCGGCTTACGGGTCTGCCCAAGGATTCGGTCGCGAACGTTTCGCAAATCGTGACGATCGACAAAGCGCTGCTCACTGAACGCGTCGCGAAGTTACCCAAGCCGAAGTTGGAGCTCATTTTGGCCGGGATCGATGTGATTCTTGGCCGGTGAAGTTGACGCTCCGACCGGTGTCGGGAAGGTCCGAGGCTAAGTCCTTCTCCCCGCATCCGTCTTCCTGAGCAGGGTAGAATAAGAATTACGGAGTTCCCTCCCGTCACGAGAACCGTTCCATGATCGACGCCATACTGGCTAAAATCTTCGGCACCAAGAACGAACGCGAGGTCAAAGCGATGCTGCCGATGATTGCGGCCATCAATGACCTCGAACCAGCCATCCAGCAACTGTCCGATATCGACCTGGCCGCTAAGACCATCGAATTCAAAGAGAAACTCGCCCAGGGAGCGGCCCTGGACGACCTGCTGTTCGAAGCTTTTGCCGTGGTCCGAGAGGCCGGGCGGCGCGTGCTCAACATGCGCCACTTCGACGTGCAGTTGATCGGCGGCATCACGCTGCACCGGGGCAAAATCTCGGAAATGAAGACCGGCGAAGGCAAGACGCTGGTGGCGACTCTGCCTTGTTACCTGAATGCCCTGGAAGGCAAGGGCGTCCACGTGGTTACCGTCAACGACTACCTGGCCAAGCGCGATTCCGAATGGATGGGCCGCCTTTACAAGTTTCTCGGCCTCCAGGTTGGCGTGATCGTGCATGACCTCGATGACCGCGAACGCCAGGAAGCGTACCACGCCGACATTACCTACGGGACCAACAACGAGTTCGGGTTCGACTACCTGCGCGACAACATGAAGTTTCGCATCGAGGATTGCGTGCAGCGCGAACACCACTACGCCATCGTCGACGAAGTCGATTCGATCCTGATCGACGAGGCCCGCACGCCGCTTATCATTTCCGGTCCGAGCGAAGAATCCACCGACAAATATTACAAGATCAACCGCATCATTCCCAAGCTGGTGCGCGGTGAAGTGATCGAGACCGACAATCCCGACGAGAAAGGCCTCACCACCGGCGATTACACCATCGATGAGAAACACAAGGCCGCCGCGCTCACCGAAGACGGGGTGCTGAAGGTTGAAAAGCTGCTTGGGCTCAGCAACCTGTACGATGCGACCAACCTGGAATACAACCACCACGTGCAGCAGGCTTTGCGCGCGCACGTGCTCTATCAGCGCGATCGCGAATACGTGGTGAAGGACGGCGACGAAGGGCCCGAGGTCATCATTGTCGACGAGTTCACCGGGCGTCTGATGCCCGGCCGCCGCTGGTCCGACGGTCTGCACCAGGCGGTGGAAGCCAAGGAAGGCGTCAAGATCCAGCGTGAGAACCAGACGCTGGCCACCATCACGTTCCAGAATTATTTCCGCATGTACAAGAAGCTGGCGGGCATGACCGGTACGGCGGAAACCGAAGCCGCGGAATTTCAGAAAACTTATAAGTTGGATGTCTCGGTCGTCCCCACCAACCGGGCCATGATCCGAAAAGAGAACCAGGACATGGTCTACCGCACCGAGGAAGAAAAGTTTCGCAACGCCGCCAAGGAGATCAAGGAGTTCCACTCCAAGGGCCAGCCGGTTCTGGTGGGCACCATCTCGGTCGAAAAATCCGAGAAGCTATCCGGCATTCTCAAGCGCATGGGCGTCAAGCACGAGGTCTTGAACGCCAAGAATCACGAGCGTGAAGCTGCTATCGTGGCGCAGGCCGGCCGCAAGAATACGGTCACGGTTTCCACCAACATGGCGGGCCGCGGCACCGACATTCTGTTGGGCGGTAACCCCGAGTTCATGACCAAGGACGCTTGCATCAAGGAAAAGGTAGCGGAGCGTCTATCCGAAGCAGATGCAAAGTACGTGCCCGACGAGCACTTCTACTACTTCACGCACCACGACCAGTTCTACCGGGTACGGCGCGACAAATGGGACGAGATCTACGGCCGTTTTAAGCAGGAAACCGATAAAGAGCACGACGAAGTCACGGCGCTCGGCGGGCTCCATATCGTGGCCACCGAACGGCACGAATCCCGCCGCATCGATAATCAGCTCCGCGGCCGCGCCGGCCGCCAGGGCGACCCCGGCAGTTCCCGTTTCTATCTTTCGTTACAGGACGACCTGCTGCGCATCTTCGGCGGCGAGCGCATGCAGAATTTGATGCTGCGTCTGGGCATGGAAGAAGATGTGCCGATCGAGTCCAAGCTCATCACCAAGCGCATCGCCAAGGCCCAGGAAGCCGTCGAAGTTCAGAATTTCGAGTCCCGCAAGCACCTCCTCGAATACGACGACGTCAACAACAAACAGCGGCAATACATCTACGGAATGCGCCGCCAGTTGCTCGAAGGCATCGATCAAAAAGAGCGGATCATGGAGTACGTCCAGGGCATTATCGACCAGTTCATCGAGATGCGCTGCCCGGACGACAAGCATCCTGACACCTGGGACCTGGGGACACTGCGCAATGACGTGCTCAGCCAGTTCGGGGTGAAGATCGATCTCACCGAAATGGCGCAGATGACCCGTCAGGAAATGGCTGACTTCCTGATCGAGCGGCTGCGGCAGAAGTATCAGGAAAAGGAAGACCTGGTCGGAGCCGACGTCATGCGCCAGACCGAGCGCATCGTCATGCTTCAGGTCATCGACAACCAGTGGAAAGACCACCTGCTCTCGATGGACGAGCTGAAGCAGGGGATTGGCCTGCGCGCCCACGGACAGAAGGACCCGCTGGTCGAATATAAGAAAGAATCCTACGATCTGTTCACGGCAATGACGGACCGCATCGAGGACGAGACGGTCCGCTATCTGTTCTTCCTGCAGGTCAGTATGGGTGGAGGCCCCGGCACACCCGCCGCGCCTACTCCCGTACTCCCGTTCCCACCCGAAGACGAAGAGGAGGAAGAAGAGGAAACTCCCACCGTCACCGAGCAGCAGCGGATCGCCGCCAAAACCTCCATGGAGGACTTCACCCGCAACATCCAGCGCAAGAAGGAGAAGGAATTGGCGGAACTGCAGTTCGTGGGCGGCGACGGATCCACCAGTTCCAAGCCGGCGGCCAGCGGCCAGAAAGTCGGACGCAATGATCCGTGCCCCTGCGGGAGCGGCAAGAAGTACAAGAAGTGTCACGGCTCGTAGCCGCGGAGTCTGATCCCAGATGAAACTCGCGCTGCTTTTCTTTATTCCTCTCTTGGCCGGCGCCGCGACATGGCCCGAAATGTTCGGTGAATACCATCGGACTTCGGCCGCGCCCGCGAAACTCACGGACCAGCCGCTCTGGGACGAACTGGGGTTGAAGGCCGCCGAAACCGCGGTTTACGAAAGCGGAAAAGCAACATTCGCGGCGACCAGCTACCGCCTGGCGGACACTACGGCCTCTCTGGCGGCGTTCGACTGGCAGCGCCCCAAGAACGCGAAACCTTCCAAACTGGCGGATCAGGCAGTCGAGACCACGGACGGCGTGCTACTGGTTCACGGCAATTACCTGCTGGAACTCAAAGGGTACAAGCCAACCGCCGAGGAACTGGCGCCGATGGTCAACGGTCTGCTCGATGTGGATCGCACACCACTTCCGACTTTGCCTTCATTTTTGCCAGAGACGGGACTGATCCCGAACAGCGAGCGCTACATTACCGGACCGGTGGCGCTGCAGAAATTCGACCCGGGCATCCCCCCCTCGGTGGCGGCTTTTCATCTTGGAGCCGAGGCGCAACTGGGGGTTTTCCACAGCCCGAAGGGCGACGTGACTCTGGCAATTTTCAGTTACCCGACCAACCAGATGGCCATGCAGAAGGACACCGAATTCCAGAAACTGCCGGGCGCGGTGGTCAAGCGGTCCGGCCCGCTGCTGGCCGTCATCCTATCTCCATCGGACCCGGATCTGGCCGAACAGTTACTGGCACAAGTCCGGTACGTGGCCCAGGTGACGCTGCACGAACCGACGCCAACCAACGTCCGGCAGGTGGGAAATATGCTGGTCAACATCTTCGTTTTGATCGGGATACTGCTGGTGTTCTCGGTGGTGGCGGGGATGTTCGTAGGTGGTTTTCGGGCCTTTTTCTTGCGGGGGCGCAAGGGCCAGGCCGAAGATCCGATGATCCTGTTACATCTGGAAGAGCGTTGAGCGGTTTTGTAAATAGTCGATTTTGTGGAGTTTAGACGGAAATCCGCCAGCCGCGGGAGGCGGTTTTTCGCGGCTCCCCGATTTTTGTGGAAAATCCAGCGTTCTCGCAAGTCAGGCTGCACGAGCAGCTTACCGCCGAAAATTTTGCGCCGGATTTTTTCTTGACTTGCAGGCTGCGGGGAAATAAGATCCAACTACAAAGTTTTTGGCGGTTGCGATGCCGTCGAAAATGGTTCTCCCATTGAACATCACCCTGGTAGAACAGGGGAAAAATGCTCACCCTTCCGGGTGAGCATTTCTATTTTATAGGAAACACTGCCTGTTACACTGAATTATGCATCCCCCTGTGCCGGCGGGCCGGGCTGAGGAACTCTCCTGGCGCGCCCGGCTGGCCTCGCTCCACAACGTCCGGCCGCTGCTCCGGATGGTCTGGGAAACCAGCCAGTTGCTAGTGGTCACTAGCGTGGTTTTGCGGCTTTTCCGGGGCTTATTACCGCTGGGGATGCTTTGGGTCTCCAAACTTATCCTAGATGCCGTGGTGAGCCGCATTTCGCGCGGAACTGGCACTCTGGCGAGCATTTGGAAGCTCATTGCCCTGGAATTGGGGTTGGCGATTGCGAGCGACATTCTGGGGCGGGTCAATACGCTCTGCGACAGCCTGTTGGGGGACCGGTTTACCAACCGGGTCAGCCTGCGGCTTATGCACCACGCGGATCGTCTGGACTTGGCATTCTTTGAAGATCCGCTGTTCTACGACAAGCTGGAACGAGCGCGCCGCCAGACGACCGGCCGGCTGGGGCTACTGGCAGCGCTCCTGAACACGGGCCAAGACCTGTTGAGCCTGGTTTCCCTCTCCGCCGGCCTGATTGTCTTTTCGCCGTGGCTGATGGTGCTGCTGGTTGCAGCCGTGGTGCCGGCGTTTTTGGGAGAGACGCACTTTACGACGCTGGCGTATTCGGTGTTGTACCGGCGCACGCCCGAGCGGCGCCAATTGGATTACCTGCGGCTGCTCGGGGCAAGCGCGCAAAGCGCCAAAGAAGTAAAGATCTTCGGGCTGGGACGGTATCTGGCGGATCGGTATCACCGGCTATCGGAAGAGA
>Ga0126371_10004263_pt1 | contig 12587 bp, 13 predicted proteins | sample PanSoiMetaPlot_4_FD_110145 | JGI IMG/M metagenome (GOLD analysis project Ga0126371, IMG submission 110145) | Tropical forest soil microbial communities from Panama - MetaG Plot_4 | ecosystem: Environmental > Terrestrial > Soil > Tropical forest > Bulk soil | place: Panama | collected 2016-02-17
AGAAGTGACCGCCACTCTGAGACAAATTCCAGTTCTCAAAAGCCGGTCCCAAAATTTAAAAATTTCTGAACCAAGCGACCTTTTGAAGGAGGATTTAGCCATGACCGTATTAACCCGTTGGGAACCGTTCCGTGAGTTCTCCACTCTGCAGGACCGCATGAACCGCCTGTTCCGCGAGTCCTACAACGAGGGCCGGGACGAGTCCCTGACCACCACGAGCTTTGCCCCAGCCGTTGACGTCTACGAGGACGAGCACAAGGTTACGTTGAAGATCGAAGTGCCCGGAATCGAAGAGAAAGACATCGACGTCCGCGTCGAGAACAGCACGTTGACCGTGCACGGCGAGCGCAAGATCGAGAAGGAAGAGAAAGAAGAGAACTACCGCCGTGTGGAGCGTCAGTATGGCAGCTTCACCCGCACCTTTACTCTGCCCCAGACCGTGGACACCGAGAACGTCTCGGCGAACTACGACAAGGGCGTCCTGAAGATCAGCTTGCCCAAGAAAGCCGAAGCTAAGCCGAAGCAGATCAAGGTCAACGTCGGCAGCGAAAAGCAGATCGAAGGCAAGGGCCCGAGCAAAGCCGCATAAGCAACCGTGGAAGAGCGGCGCTTCAGCGCCGCGATAGAGGTAGGAAGAATGCGGGCTTTAGCCCCTGACATGCGGGAGGCGGCAGCGGTGACCGTCTCCCGATTATTTTGGACGCTTCGGCGATCGTGTAATTTGAAACCCTGCAGCTCAATCGGCCCTCCAATTACTCAATCACCAAATCGCCCAATCACTCAATCGAGGTCATGAATCATGCCCATTCGTTGGGACAAATTTACCGTGAAAGCGCAGGAAGCCGTGCAGCGCGCGAGCCAGCTCGCTTCCGAGCATGGCAATCCGGAGTTGCAGCCGATCCATCTGCTGGCAGCTCTGCTTGAGGACAAGGAAGGTATCGTTCCGCCGGTGCTCGAGAAGATCGGGATTGGCCCGCAGGCCGTGCTGAACACGGTTTACGGCGAGATCGACAATCTGCCCAAGGTTTCCGGGCAAGCCGCGCAACCGACGCTTGCGAATGAAACCAACAAGCTGCTTGAGCAGGCGTTTAAGGAAGCCAGCAATTTTAAGGACGAGTACGTCTCGACCGAGCATCTGCTGTTGGCGGTCACGCAACTGAAGCGCGACAAGGCGCAGCAGATCCTGGCGCAGTATGGCGCGACCTATGACGCGATCCTGAAGGCGCTCACCGTTGTGCGCGGATCGCAGAAGGTCACCGATCAGAATCCCGAGGCGAAGTATCAGGCGCTGGAGCGTTACGCTCGCGACCTGACGGAGCAGGCACGCCGCGGCAAACTCGATCCCGTCATTGGACGTGATGAGGAAATCCGCCGTGTCGTGCAGGTTCTCTCGCGCCGGACGAAGAATAATCCCGTTCTCATTGGCGAACCGGGCGTCGGCAAGACGGCTATCGTCGAAGGGCTGGCACAACGCATCATCTCGGGTGATGTTCCCGAAGTGCTGAAGAACAAGCGCGTAGTCGCTCTCGATTTGGGATCAATGCTCGCCGGCGCCAAATACCGCGGCGAGTTCGAAGACCGCCTCAAAGCGGTTCTAAAAGAAATCGAAGATTCGCAGGGACAGATCGTTCTCTTCATCGATGAGTTGCACACGCTCGTCGGCGCGGGTGCGGCGGAAGGCGCTATTGATGCCTCCAACATGTTAAAGCCAGCGCTTGCCCGAGGAGAACTCCGCGCGATCGGCGCGACCACGCTGAACGAGTACCGCAAGTACATTGAGAAAGATGCGGCACTTGAGCGCCGTTTCCAGATCGTTTTCGTCGGTGAGCCGAATGTCGAGGACACGATCGCGATTCTGCGCGGGCTCAAAGAGAAGTACGAAGTCCATCACGGTGTCCGCATCAAAGATTCCGCGATCGTATCGGCGGCCACGCTCTCGCATCGCTATATCTCTGACCGTTTTCTGCCCGACAAGGCTATCGATCTGATTGACGAAGCGGCAGCCTCGCTGCGCATCCAGATCGATTCGCTTCCCACCGATATCGACCAACTGGAGCGAAAAGCCACGCAGCTCGAGATCGAAAAGCAAGCACTGAAGAAAGAGGACGATCCGAATTCGAAAGAGCGCCTCTCCGTCATTGAGAAGGAGTTGGCCGAAATTCGAGAGAAGTCGAACACGCTAAAGGCCAACTGGAAGAAAGAAAAAGATCTGATCGGCAAGGCTCGCTCTCTTAAGGAGAAGATCGAGCAGCTCAAGATCGAAGAACAAGCGGAGGAGCGCAAGGGCAACCTGCAGCGCGTGGCCGAAATCCGCTACAGCCTGATTCGCCAGGCAGAAGAAGACCTCGCCAAGCTCACCAAACAAATGGAGAGCCAGGGCAAACAGCGCATGCTCAAGGAAGAGGTCGACGAAGAAGACGTTGCGCGCATTGTTTCGAAGTGGACCGGCATTCCCGTCTCGAAGATGCTTGAAGGCGAAGTTAAGAAGCTGGTCACAATGGAAGAGCGTCTGCGCCAGCGAGTCGTTGGGCAGGATCCGGCGCTAGAGCGTGTCGCGAATGCGATTCGCCGTTCGCGTGCGGGACTGAGCGATCCAAAACGGCCGATCGGGTCGTTTATCTTCCTCGGACCGACAGGCGTCGGCAAGACCGAACTTGCCCGTGCGCTCGCCGAATTCCTCTTTGACGACGAGCACGCGCTGATCCGCATCGACATGTCCGAGTACATGGAGAAGCATTCTGTCGCACGACTGATTGGTGCTCCTCCTGGATATGTGGGGTACGAAGAAGGCGGACAGCTGACTGAGCAGGTGCGTCGTCGTCCATACTCGGTGATCCTGTTTGACGAGATCGAGAAGGCACATCCTGACGTGTTTAACGTCCTGTTGCAGATCATGGACGATGGTCGACTGACAGACGGCAAGGGCCGCGTAGTCGACTTCAAGAACACGATCATCATCATGACGTCGAACATCGGATCTTCATTCTTACAGGCTGAAGGTCTTCGCTCCGAGGCCGACTTCGAACAGGCCTCTCAACAGGTGATGAACCAGCTGCACTCGCACTTCAGGCCAGAGTTCCTGAACCGCGTGGACGACATCATCGTATTCCGTCCGCTGGGCAAGGATCAGCTGGTCAAGATCATCGAACTGCGCCTGGAAGACGTTCGCAGGCTGCTGGCGGATCGGAAGATCTCGCTCGAGCTTACCGATGCTGCGAAAGACTTGCTGTTCACGCAGGGGTACGATCCGAACTTTGGAGCGCGGCCGTTAAAGCGGGCGATCCAGAAGCTGGTGCAGGATCCGCTGGCGCTGAAGATCCTCGACGGCGAAGTGCTACACGGAGATCACGTCATCGTCGACGCCGACAAGAAATCCGGCAAGATGACGTTCTCCGTCAGCAAACGCGTCGGAGAGAAGGAACCAGCGAAGTCGAAACGGTAAGAAAAGCGCCATGGATCTCACAGATCTTCACGGATAAATCAGTTTTCCGATTTATCCGTGAGAATCGGTGTTGATCCGTGGCGCTTTTGTGTGAAGGCGTCGAGCACTGACGGTGCTTGAGCGAGGTACCATCCCGCAGCGACTCGCAGAGCGATCTGCAGTCCAAGCCAGAAGATCGGCAGTCCGATCTCAGCCATTGAGACCTTCGGAATGAGAGGTACGATGCTGATGGCTATGATCAGCATCGCGAGCCAGCGCGCCCAATTATGCAGACGAAACAATCCCCACGCGATGGCTGCATAACAAATTCCAACCAGCAGGATCATGTACGGCCCAGCGATTTCCAGGCCGTAGGTGAAGTACTTTCCAGACATGAGTGAGATTGCTCCGGGCGCGATCAGAAGGATTGCGGCAATCGTCCAGAGATAGAGCGAGGCGATCGCGAATAGTGCTGAGATGACCGTTAACCCGATCGGACGCGGCATGCAGCTAGCCTAGCAGTAATCGACCCGCAAGAATCTTGTCATCCCGAACCGCTCGGGGTTGCTCATCGATCTCAGCGGACTTTCTTCGCGAACTCAGCGGTAAGAAGGTCTTTAACCGCAGGGCACGCGAAGACTTCGCTGAGTTTGCCGAGGAGCTAAGGTCGGTCTCCAAGCTGGACATGGCGGGACTATGCTTTCCTTCGTGTTTCTTCGTGCCCTTTGTGGCTTAAAAGTTTTTCCGCTTTTGGGGCGATGTTGCGCCAGGCGGCGTGGATCGCTTTCGCCGTGATTTCTTTCTTTGCATTCTTGAGATAAACACTGGTGGCACCCCGGCGCCCCCATGTGCCGCTCACGGGCACGAAAACATCGGGATAGTCCTTTGAAAAATAGTGCTGATCTTCGGGTGAAAGCTTGACCATGCCCCGGGTTTTGTCGGGATAGCCGAGCGTGGCGAAGATCTTTCCAGAGACGCGGAAGTCGGGATGGTCCATATGCGAGCGCTCTTCGGTCTCGGGCAGAGAGAGGGCGATTTTGCGAAATTCGTTGGCGGTCATTGGCTGACTCCGAGGTCGGTAAGTTAGCACAACTGGCCGAGGATGGCAGAAGTTACGTTTCACGATCGGCTAGACATTCCCAGTTCGCTCGGTGGCGTCGTCGTGATCGGAGCCGTTCTCCACGGGGAGCACCGGGCTTTGGGAGTAGCGTCGACGACCTTTTCACGAAGAAGCAGTGGTAGACTCCGGCCATGACGGAAGAGACGAAGATTCCTGGGCCGGCGCTCTATCTTGTCGGGACTCCGATTGGGAATCTTGAGGACATCACGCTGCGCGCGTTACGAGTGCTGAAAGAAGTCGACGTGATCGCCTGCGAGGATACACGCCAGACGCAAAAACTGCTCAATCACTTTGCCATCGCTACGCGCACGACCAGCTATCACGAACACAACGAGATGACGAAATCGGCCGAACTGGTGAAAGAGATGCAAGAGGGTGCAAGCGTGGCACTGGTGACTGACGCAGGAATGCCGGGAATCTCCGATCCGGGATACCGACTGATTACGCTGGCAGTTCGGCATCACATACCAGTAGTTCCAGTGCCGGGGGCGTCGGCATTCCTGGCGGCATTGGTGGCGAGTGGATTGGCGACCGATTCGTTTCGGTTCAGCGGATTCCTTCCGGCCAAACGTGGTGAGCGCCGCGCGGCGCTGGAAGCAGTGAGGAGTTCTCCGCGGACGCAGGTGTTCTACGAGGCTCCACACCGGATTGTGGAAGCGCTGGGGGATGTCGTCGAGCTGCTTGGTGAGTCTCGGCATGTGGTGGTTGCGCGCGAGGTTACAAAGCTTCATGAGGAATTTCTGCGCGGGCGCGTGCGAGAGGTATTGGCGAATCTGAAGGCACGCGAGGCGGTGAAAGGGGAGATCACCCTGCTGATCGGGAAGGCGGAGGAAGATGATGTCGGGACGGCCACCATCGGCCGTCCGAGTGTGAGGCAGAGGACCGAGCAGATCATGACAACGGAGAATATCGATGAGAAAGCCGCGCTAAAACGCGTCGCAAAGGAGCGCGGGATTTCTAAGAGCGAGGCGTACCGGGAGATGCAACGAAGTAGATAATGCTGTCGAGCTCCGCTCGGGGATAGCCGAAGGCGGCTATCCCCACATCATCCGGCGGACGAGGCCGCCATTCCACATTATTTTCCTGCCAATTCTTTCTTCACCAATTCGCTAACCACTTTCCCGTCGACGCGCATGCCCGCTGCCGCGAACTTGGCCATCGCGTTCTTCATCACCGTGCCCATATCCTTCATCGCGGGCGAACCCATTTCGGCGATCGTCGCTTTCACCCCCGCGGCGATGTCGGCTTCGCTGGCTGCTTTCGGCAGATAGCCTTCAATCACCGTGATCTCGGCGGCTTCTTTGTCGGCCATTTCCTGGCGTCCGCCTTTGGTGAATTGCTCGATGGAATCTTTGCGCTGCTTGATCAGCGTGTTCAGGACGGCCTGTGACTCTCTGTCGTCGAGTGGGCTCATCTTCTCTACGGTCTTCAGTTGGAGGGCGCTCTTGACCATGCGCAAGCACGAGAGACGGGCTTCGTCCTTCGCCTTCATCGCGGTGACGATGTCTTTTTGAATCTGATCGACTAGAGGCATGTGGGGATTATAGATGGTGCCTGCAGGGGGCCAAAGCCCTCGTCCAGTTCGATGTTTTCAGCTCGGCGCTAAAAGCGCCGCTCTTCCACGGTCAGATTTGACGGCGTGATGGACTTGGCAGCCATCTTGGAGTGCGCTTTCCGGTAAACTAGAGGGCTACTCCTACACATAAGGACTCCTCTATGTTGCATAAGAACCGTCTTTTTACTCCGGGGCCGACGCCGCTGCTGCCTGCGGCGCAGACGGCCATGGCTGCGTTCACCGCGCATCATCGTACAGCTGACTTCCGAGCACTTTTCCAGCGCGTTCTGGCTGACATGAAGGAATTCATTGGAACAAAGAACGATGTCCTGGTGCTCGCTTCGTCGGGCACGGGTGTCATGGAGGCCTCGGTCTCGAATCTCACGTCACCGGGCGACAAAGTTTTGGTGCTGACGGCCGGAAAATTTGGAGAGCGCTGGACTGGGTTGGCAAAGGCGTTTGGCTGCAATGTCGATGTCCTGAGCCGTCCTTATGGCGAGACGTTTTCCCTAGATGAGATTCGCGCGCGGGTGACGCCGGATGTGCGCGCCGTCTACCTCCAGGCAACTGAAAGTTCGACCGGCGCACGGCACGATGTGCAAGGCATCGCAAAGATCGTGCGGGCGCAGGGAGACGACACCCTGCTTGTTGTAGATGCGATCACTGGTTTGGGCACGACTCATCTGGATGTCGATGGCTGGGGCATCGATGTGATCATTGGCGGATCGCAGAAAGCTTTGATGATGCCGCCGGGGCTGGGCTATTGCGCAGTGAGTGAGCGCGCATGGAAGCGGATGGATTCGACGACTTCTCCCCGGTACTACTTCGATCTGCGCAAAGAGCGGAAGTCGGCGGCCAAGGGCGAGACAGCGTATACGCCGGCGACCTCTTTGTTCGCCGCCTTGGGAGCGGCTCTGGAGTTTGTGCGTGACATGGGCGGCGGCGACCTGGCCAAGGGCCGCGAGGAACTCGTCAACAACGCCGAACTCTGCGCGGAGATGACTCGGGCGGGTGCAGAGGCTTTGGGACTCAAGCTGTATGCTTCAAGTCCCGCGGCGGCTCTTACGGCGATTACTGCTCCTGAGGGGCTCGACTCCGGCAAGATTGTGAAGGAGTTCCGTGAATCATTCGATGCCGTCGTAGCCAACGGTCAGGGTGAAATGAAGGGCCAACTGTTCCGCATCGCGCACATCGGCTATTACGATTATCTTGACACTGTCGGAATTTTAGGCGCACTTGAACATGTGCTGGCACGAGTGACCGACAAGAGTGTGGAATATGGCGCCGCAGTGCGGGCGGCACAGCAGGTGTATGCCCGCACCGTATCCGAAAAGAAGGAATTGGCAAACGCCTGAGCCCCGGTTCGTTTTCAGTTGATCGTGAAGGTCGTCGGCGTTGAGGTTTCAGCCAAGGTGGCACCAGTTCCGTACATTCCGGTGCCTGCGGTGGCCGGGTTGGTTACGGTGATCTGAGCTTTGCCAGGATTCGCGATCATCGAGGCTGGGATCGCAACCATCAGCTGATTATTGGTAACGAAGGTTGTGCTGGCAGTCTGCGCGACGCCGTTCCAGTTCACGATGGACTTGCTTCCAAAGTTGCTGCCGTTGACGGTTAACGTGAACGCTGCGCCTCCGGCGGTTGTGCTGCCCGGGCTGAGCTGACTGATGGCAGGCATAACTCCAGGCGTCGGCGTGGTGTTGTAATTTTTCGAGCCATAGCCGCATGCCGAAGCGGTGGCGATCAAGCTTACGAGCACAACTGTTTTGAGTGTTTTCATGATGTTCTCCCAAGGGACGGGCCCAGTGGAAGAGAGTCTAGAGAGCAGCGGCAGACCATGTGTCAGGCTGGTGTCAGGTCCCCGTCAATTGATTGTCGATTCGATTTGGCTTAATAAATTGAGAGGGTTAGAGGGAATCCAGGCGTGAAAATCATTGTTGCGGAGAAGGTTTCGGCCTCGGCGGTGGCACAGTTGCAGGAGCCGGGCTGGTCGGTGCTGACCGCCGACCAATTGGACGGCAAGCTAGCCGAGCATCTCGAGTCGGCGGACGCATTGATCGTGCGCTCAGCGGTGCAGGCAGACGCGAAACTGCTGGCGCACGCCAAGAAATTGCGTGTGATCGGGCGCGCCGGCGTAGGCGTGGACAACATCGATCTCGAAGCTGCTACGCATAAGGGCATCGCGGTGATGAATACGCCGGGCGCGAATGCTGTGGCGGTGGCCGAGCAGACCTTGGGAATGATGCTGGCAATGGCGCGGCACTTGTGCCGCGCTGACGCTCTGATGCATGGGGGAAAGTGGGAGAAGAAATCTCTGCAAGGCACCGAACTACGAGGCAAGACCTTGGGGATCGTCGGGCTCGGCCGAATCGGTATGGAAGTCGCGCGGAGGGCGCGGGCATTTGGGATGGAACTGGTGGCACACGATCCCTTTGTTTCCGTCACCGTGGCGAAGGAGCAGGGGATCAAGCTGGTGGGGTTGGAAGATATATACTCCGCAGCCGACTATATCACTCTGCATGTCGGACTCACGCCACAGACGGCGGGCATGATCAACAAGAACTCGATCGCGAAGATGAAAAGGGGCGTTCGATTGGTGAATTGTGCTCGCGGCGAGTTGGTGATTGAAGCGGATCTGGCTGAAGCGTTGAAGCAGGGTTATGTCGCGGCAGCGGCGATTGATGTATTTGCCGAGGAGCCTCCGAAAAATTCGCCACTGCTTGCGCTGGAAAATGTCGTCCTGACGCCGCACGTCGGCGGATCGACACATGAGGCGCAGGAAGCAGTCGGAATCCAGATAGCGCAGCAGGTGAAGGAATACCTGAAGCACGGAGTGATTCAGAATGCGGTGAATGTGCCGTCCGTTTCGGCCGAGGAGTACGCCGCGATACAACCCTACATCGTCCTCGCGGAAAGAATGGGTGCATTCCTGGCACAGGTGTCGGAAGGATCGCTGGAAGAAATCGCCATCCGCTACAGCGGGCACATCGCTGAGTGGAAGACGGAGCTCATTCGAAACGGCGCGATCAAGGGAATTTTGAACCAGGCGCTGGAGGAGAAGGCAAACCTGGTCAACGCGGCGACCATCGCGCAAGACCGCGGGCTGCGGGTGATGGAATCGCACAAGGAAAAAGCGTCGACTGGTGGAGCGGGCAGCGTGCTCTCGATTTTTCTCAAGACCGCGACCGAAGAACACATGGTAAAGGGTGCGGTGCTGCATGGCGACGCTCCGCGGCTCTTGCACATAGATGGCATTGATGTTGAAGCCCCGCTAGAGCGGAATCTAATCTACTTACGAAATCGCGACGTTCCCGGAGTGATCGGGAAAGTGGGAACGATCTTGGGCGAAGAGTCGATCAATATCGCCGATTTTTCGTTGGGACGACGTAACGTCGAGAAGGATTCAGGCCAACCACGGGAAGCGATCGCGGTGGTTCATATCGACGGCAATGTGGCCGACGCCGTGCTGACCAAGCTCAGACAGATTCCGGCAGTCCAGCGGGCGAAGGCCGTGCGGTTGTTTTAACTGCCAAACCCTTCTGAAGTTGGTTTGCTTATTACCGCCCTTCAACACCGGCAATAATTTGGCTACTTTCTGGCTCGTTGACTGTCTAATGACTGGACAATCATGAGCCTCAGTCAGGAAGAAAAGGCAGTTCGGTTTCGCGCACTTCACGAAGGTTCCGAAGTTTTTATCATTCCCAACCCGTGGGACTCCGCTTCGGCGCGGCTCCTCGCCGGAACGGGATTTCAAGCCCTTGCGACTTCCAGTGCAGCTTCTGCGGCCATTCTTGGGCGCAGAGACGGGGGACTCACGCTCGACCAGGCCCTTGAGCACGCCCGCACCATCATCGAGGCAACCGATCTTCCCGTATCGGCCGACTTGGAGAAAGGGTTTGGCGAAGCGCCTGAGGTCGTGGCGGAGACGGTAAAGCGGGCAGCGGAGGTAGGGCTTGTCGGATGCACGATCGAAGATTCGACCGGCAGACAGGATCTCCCACTTTATGATTTCTCGCTAGCGGTTGAGCGCATTGCTGCCGCCGTAGAGGCCGCTCATTCTCTTCCATTTCCTTTCATGTTGACCGCTCGGGCGCACAATTTCCTGTACCCCGACGCAAGTCTGGATCAGACGATTCAACGGCTGCAGGCTTTTGAAAAAGCTGGAGCTGATGTGCTGTTCGCCCCGGGCTTACCTGATCTTTTGGCCGTACGCTCGGTGTGCTCAGCAATCACGAAGCCGTTCAACTTCATGGTGGGAATTAAAGGGAAATCTTTCTCCGTACCCGACCTGGCACGGGCTGGAGTTCGACGCATCAGCCTTGCAACATCCCTCTACCGCGCCGCCATGAGCGGTTTGCTTTCTGCCATCCGCGAGGTGAAAGACGCAGGCCAATTCTCTTTTGTTGAACGAGTTGCGACCACCGCGGAACTCAACGACTTGATGGGAATTTGACCGGCAGCGTTTCCCTAAGACGCAGCCTTTTCCGGAGCTGGATCGATCGCACCCGGGGTAATGGAGTCCGCCGGCGAGGTGCCCTTTTGGACTTGAGCCGGTGGGAGCACAGTAATTGTCTCGGATGCGGGAAGAGCGATGTTCGGTAACGCAGTTACGACGCTCGACTCCCAGCCAGGAGTTTTGGCAATCAACTGCCGAATCGCGGCGACGATCTCAACGCTTTCTGACTTCGAGACGAGCTGACGAATTCCAGACTTTCGAGCCTCCAACTCAACTGGCGGAGAGGCGTGCAGGGTACACATCAGGATGGGAGTTTCAGGCAGGAGCTTGGAAATCTCACGTGCCGCGGCGAGCCCATCCTTCACCGGCATGGCAAGATCGAGAATGATCAGGTCGGGGCGAGTCTCCACGGCCGTGGTGACGGCTTCCTGGCCATCATGGGTTTCGATGATTTCCCACGAATCCGACGCTTCCAGGACGTGTCTCAGAGCGGTTCTGAAAAGCGGATTGTCATCGGCAATAAGGATGCGCGTCGGCATGAGTGGCCCCGGTAAAGCGTTCACACCTCGCCCGCGGCGCGCTTCTTTGCGATTGTGTGATGCCCTACGAATTAAACGCTGGGACAGAGCCGAGCGTTATCAGGAGAACACTGTAGGGGGCAGGTGATTCATCACGTGGGAGATACGGCAAATCTGCGTTGGCACTCAAGGCTAAGAATGGCATCTTAACGACGGAATTGATCCATATTTCGAGAAATTCGGAGGCCACTTGGGCAAGATGAATCCAGTTGTTTCCGTCAACGGGGCCGAAAGCGTGCATCCCGGCGAACGTACAAATCCTGAGGGCAAGCCTGTATCCAATGTAATTCTACTCGTGATTCCAGATGAGGAATTTGCGCGCATTCGTCCGGGGCTGCAATTTGTTGACCTGCCGACGCGTACCGTGCTTCAGGAACCAAAGCAGAAACTCGAGTTCGCGTACTTTCTCAACTCCGGCATGACTTCTCTGGTCTTCAAAACCAATGACGGAGAAAGCGTGGAGGTCGGAGTCGTCGGCAACGAGGGATTCACGCCGATTCCTGCGGCGGCCGGGCTGCGAAGAACCCCTCATCAGGCGGTGATGCAGGTGAGCGGAGACGGCTTCCAGTTGCCGGTTGAAGAATTGGAAGTGGCGCTGAAGACAAGTCCGCAACTGCAGTCGGCCATGAACCGCTACGCTGCGGTCCACGGAATGCAGGTTGCGCAGACCGCGGGCTGCAACCGGCTGCACGATTTGGACAAGCGGTTGGCTCGCTGGCTGCTGCTCACGCAAGACCGGGTTGGATCGGGCCTCCTGCGAATCACGCATGATTTTCTAGCGATGATGCTGGGCACGGATCGTCCGAGCGTGAGCCTGGCGGCGGGTGAGTTGCGCAAGAAGAAAATCATCGAATATACGCACGGCGCCGTAAAGGTTCTGAATCGAAAGAGGCTGGAAAGCTCGGCGTGCGAGTGCTATGGGCTGATTCAGCAGTTTTATGGAGAAATGGTGCCGAAGAGGGCGGGATAGTTGGCAGTTGGCAGTCAAAAGCTAAACTACCAGCCACTGTTTTCAGAACTCGACGTGGGCGCGGAATGATGGGACCGTGACTGGGCCGCGGTCGCGGTTGTATCCAGGATTGTTGATGTGTTGCACGCCGGGAGCGAGATAAATTCCGCGCCAGACGTGAACGGTGTAGAACGTTTCAAAAATATCTTCGCGGCCGTAGTTCAGGCGTCCGTCGCCGAGAAGGAATCCGAGGCCGCCGGCGTTCAGATAGTTCTGGTGGTCCTTCTTGCTACCGTTAGTGACAAACGCTACTCCGGCGCGGTCCTGGGCGCGATGCCAGCAGTCGCCATTCACTCCAAGGCCTGCCGCAGCCGTCTGATCCACTTCGGTGTAGGCAAATGATTCGGTGCGTCCGTCGTTCCAGCCTGCTCGCGCAAAGGCTGTCAGATAACGGTTTAGATTCTGCTCGAGATTGGCGCCGAACCCGTATTTCCGCGTGATGCTCCAGGGG
>Ga0126371_10004264_pt1 | contig 12587 bp, 10 predicted proteins | sample PanSoiMetaPlot_4_FD_110145 | JGI IMG/M metagenome (GOLD analysis project Ga0126371, IMG submission 110145) | Tropical forest soil microbial communities from Panama - MetaG Plot_4 | ecosystem: Environmental > Terrestrial > Soil > Tropical forest > Bulk soil | place: Panama | collected 2016-02-17
ACGGCCAAGGCGATGACCGAATTTTTCCAGGCATTCGACCAGGACGGCACTTTTGCGCCTAGGAGAAACCAAAGGGTGTCTTTTTCTTCGGGGGAGAGCCACCACCCGACGGCGCGTTCCATCCAGGTCATCTGAGACCAATCCCAGCGTTGCAGCCATTCGCCGCGGCGGATGGCCTCTCCCCATTCTGAGCCGATGGCTGAAATTCTCTGTTTTTGCCAAGTGGCCTGGATCGGCAGGTTTTGCACGGCTTCCTCCGCCTCTTCGACTTCGCTTTCGGCTTCAGGAGGATTCAAAACGGGCCACGCGGGACTCGGTCTCTCGTCGGGGAGTTCTTCTTCGGTCAGGGCCATCTGGCGTTCCACGTAAAGAGACTGCTCAAACCGCGCCAGCAACTGGCTGCGGCGCGAACGGGCGAAGAACCAGGTCACGATGACAAAGATGACTGTGGCGGCGGCTAGGGCTGCAACTTTGACTTCGATGGACAAGGGAGCCGAAAGAGCGAGATTCACCCATCCGGTGGGCAAGACATTTACCCAGACCTGCTGCGCGAGAGCATATTGCCGCGGGGTGTAAAACCAAACCACGGCCATACCGAAAAATCCCCAGGGCAGCCAGAACGGAATGATTTCGAGGTGCGGCTCGAGGGCGTAGGCCAGGCCCAGAATGAGGAAGAGCTCGGCGAGGGCGGCGAGCGTTGCGGTCAGCCAAGCTAGGGGGGAATCCCCAGGCTGTGCGAAAACAAAAAGGGCAACGGCGAGCGGCAGCAACCACCAGGAATTCACTGCGGCCTGGAGCAGGGTACGTTCGACGAACTCCGCTTCCGAAACAGGATAGAAATGGCTGTGTGCGCGTTCGAACGACCGTGTTAGCGCATTCCGAAGATTCTTGGCGCGCTGCAGGGCAATTCCCGCAAAGGCCAGGCTCACGCAACCGAGAATCATAACCGTGCCCTTGGGATCCTCGGAGCGGGTGGCGATCGCGCGAACGGCAATGAACAGGAACCAGACTTTCCAGTAGGAATTCGCGTTGCCTAGGCGCGGTCCGCTCCACCAGCGTTTCTGGAGTCCTTTGATACCGGAGCGGCGGGCGTGCTCTTTGACGGCTTTTCGCAAACGGCGCACGAGGCCTGCGTCGTAGAGGCGGAACTTCACGCGGATTCTCCCGGATCGCGGAGCCGCAGGAGCAACTCTTCGAGTTTTTCTTCAGGGGCCTGCATGCGGGTCTCGGCCATACGACGGTCAAGACGGAGGCCGCCGTGGTCCAGTACACAAATCCGGTCAGCGAATTTTTCGGCGATTTCGAGGATCTGCGTGGTGAAGACGACAGTTCGGCCTCGGTTGGTTGCCGAGCGGGCTTCCCTTTTGAATACGGCGATGCCCATGGGGTCCATGCCGGAGGCAAGAGGCTCATCGAAAATCCATAACTCAGGGTCCACCAGCAACAATCCAGCAAGCGCAGACTTATAGAGTTGGCCGCGCGACATGGCGCTCAGTGGCATGCCGGCCAAGGGCAGGAGGCTGAGTCGATCGAGCAACAGAGCCACTTTTTCAGGATCGGGATCCGGGTGATCGAAAAGCCGGGTGCACATGGCCACGTGTTGCAGTACGTTCATGCGCGCGAAGGCCAGCGGGAAGTCCGGCAAATACATCAGGCGTTTGCGCAATTCCATTTTTCCGCGATGGAACTCCTCGCCGTCGTAAAGAACGCGTCCCGTGGTAGGAGCCACAACGCCGGCGAGGCAGTTGAGGAGGGTAGTTTTCCCCGCCCCGTTGGCGCCGAGGACGCCGACAATCTGGCCGGCCTCGAGTTCGAGGGAGATTTCCTCAAGGGCCCAGACCCGGCCAAAGCGTTTCGACACCTTGTCGATTTGGATTCTCATCCGTTCGAATCTCCGTAACTGTGCGGCAAGTAGCGCAGTATAGCAAGGGCATCACCAGCCCGCATTTCGCTTTTCCCTGCGCAACATGGTATCTTCCCTTAGCCAGGGAGACACTTATGTCTGTGAATAAAGTTATTCTCGTTGGGCGGCTGGGCCGTGATCCGGAAACGCGCTACACATCTGGGGGCCAGGCGGTGGCGAATTTTTCGGTAGCCACCGATGAGAGCTACAAGGACCGCAATGGGGAACGCCAGAAGCGAACGGAGTGGCACAAGATTGTGGTGTGGGGAAAGCAAGCCGAGATCGCGCAGCAGTATCTGAAAAAAGGCTCGCTGGTATTTATCGAAGGGCGCATTCAATCGCGCGAATGGCAGGACAAAGAAGGCCAGAAGCGGACAAGCTTTGAAATCGTGGCGAATAACTTCAGGATGCTGGGCGGGCGAGGCGAAGGAATGGCTGCGGGAGCTGGAGCGGGAGCAGGCGGAGGAGCCGGCCGGGGTGGAGACGAGTTCGGTCACGATGCGGGCCCGTCGGAAGATTACGGGCAGGGCGGCAACCCGGAAATTTCGGACGAAGACATTCCGTTCTGACCTTGCGCAAGCGTTTAAATTCTGTGCGGAATTTCAGCTGAAATCGTTTCGGGAAACAAACTCGTCCACAGAAATATTCCTGCCGTGCAAAGCGCGCGACAAGTTCCCATAGCCGTGTCCCCCTTGTTCAATCTCAGGCAGACAATGCTTCACTTAGTAGCCAATTATTTGCAACAGTACCGCAAAAGCGAGCGAAAGCGCGGGAATTCATGCACAACGTGAGGGCTTGCGCATGGGGTAACGGGTTCACATGTCAAAGATAACTGGGGATTCCACGTATCGTTGTTCCGTCCACTCGTGTACACTTTGCTGTGAATCATCGCCTGACGCTCCGCTCGCGTGCTCTGTGAGGGCATCTTGCTTCCCAAAGGCAAGTTTCCTCGGCTTGCTCTGTCCGCCGCGCTCCTGGCAGCGGTGTTCTGCGTTTACAATCTATTGCTCGTACACGACGCGGCGGTGCGGCTGCTAGCTTCGAATTGCATCTGCCTTGGTGTGGTGATCCTGGCGGCGGGCAGCTCGTTCGTGGTGGCCTCGCGGTGCGTGGCTTACGCGCGGCAGGTGTGGCTGCTGCTGGGGATCGCGCTGGGAATCGAGGCTATCGGGCAGGCGCTGACAACTTACTCCCAAAGTTTCGTGCCGAATTCCGCGTTTTCGGCACAACCCTCAGACCTCTTCTTTTTCGTGTGGGCGGCGCCGATGTTCATGATCCTGCTACCCCGCTCAGAGGACAGGATTGCAGGGTTCGACTCACTGCGGTTGCTGGACTTTCTGCAAATCGCGCTGGTCGCGGTGACGGTATACCTGTACTTCTTCTATTTTTCTTCCGCGTGGCAAGCGGACCACTACTCACTGCTACGGGGGATTCTGCTGCTGTATATGGGCCGAGACCTGTTGCTAGCATGCGCGTTTCTCGCGCGTGCGCGGGCGACGCTTCCTTCGTGGTTCCGGTTTTTCTGCAACGCACTGGCGCTTGCGTTTTTCCTGTCGATGGCTTCCGATGGCGAGTATGTGTTTACGCTGACTGTCTCGGTAAGTTCCGCGACCTGGGGGGACTTGCTATGGATGACTCCAGCGTTCCTCATCATCGGAGTGGCGGCGTTCTGGAATTACGAGGCGTCGGCGGAGCCGCCGCCAGCCCCGACGCGGGCGGCGAGTTTTTTCACCAAGCAACTGTTCCCTGTGGCGATGCCTTTGCTGATGATTTTCATGGCGCGCGCAATCGCCGGAGAACACGGAGTGCTGGCGTGGATATTTGTGGCGCTTTCGGTGCTTTGTTCGGCGTTCCAGCTGATCTTCACCAACCAGCGGCAAATGCAGATTGCAAAGGACCTTTTGAGCACGGAAAAAGCGCTGCTGCGTTCCGAACAACTATTTTCCGTGGCCTTCCGCGCCAGCCCGGACGGGTTTTCCATCAATGTCTTCCCAAACGGGCCGTATCTGGACGTCAACGACGGCTTCACGCGTTTGACGGGGTACACGCGCGAAGAAGCCATGCATCGAACGCCCAAGGAACTGAACCTGTGGCTGCATCCCGAGCGGCGGGAGGAGGCGCTTTCGGCGCTGACGCAGCAGAGCGGAATTGACGACGTAGAGTTTGAGTTTCGTACTAAGGATGGGCGGATCCGCACGGGGATGATGTCGGGCTCGCTTCTAAATTTGGACGGGCGCCAATGCGCACTGGTGGCGGTGCGCGATATCACGGAGCGCAAAGCCGCGGAAGAGCTACTGAGGACGAATGAGCAGCGCTTCCGGTCGCTGGTGGACAATCTCCATACGTGCATCAGCTCTTTCGACCCGCAAGGGCGCCTGACGTTTGCGAACCGGGCATCGCTGGAACTCCTGGGGATGGCGCTGGAGCACGTGGTGGGGAAAACGCCAAAGGAACTGGGGCTGGTGGCGATCCGGGAAGATGGAACGACGGTTCAAGATTCCGCGCGGATTGTGCCGAGAGTCATCGCGACAGGGCAGCCGGTGCGCAGCGTCCTGCATGGGTGGCATGTGCCGGAACGAGCCGATGTAGTGTGGACACTTCTGGACGCAGTTCCGGAATTCGATTCCGCGGGCAAGCTACTGCGCATCGTAGCTTCGTATTCCGACGTCACCGAACAGCGCCGCACGCTTGGGGCGCTGAGAGAAAGCGAAGAAAGGTTCCGGTCGTTCGTGGAAAACCTGCATGTCGGGATCGTGTCGTGCGATGCGCAGGCACATATCCACTACGCGAACCCGGCAGCGCTGGAAATGTTTGGACTGACCGTAGAGCAAGTGACCGGGAAAACAGAAGTGGAACTGGGATTGGAGGTGCTGCGAGAAGACGGCTCGGTTCTTCCGGGCAGCGAGGGCTTGGTTCCCACGGTCGTGGGTTCGCGACGACCGATTCACAACGTGGTGATCGGCTGGCGGCTTGTGGAGTCGCGAAAGGTGATCTGGACCCTGCTGGACGCCGTGCCACAGTGCAATGAAGCGGGAGAGGTCACGAACATTTTGGTGTCACTGACCAACCTGACGGAGCAGAGGCGGGCGACGGCGGCGCTGCGGGAGAGCGAGGAGAGATTCCGGACGCTGGTGACGAATCTGCAGGCGGCCGTGGTGCTGCACAGCCTGGATGGGCGCGTGGAGTATGCCAATCCGGCCCTGCTGCGCATGTTCGGTTACAAAAGCGAGTCGGAAGTGGTCGGCAAATGGCCCGCCGAACTGGGTATCGTGACCTTGACCGCGGAAGGGCGAGAGATGACCGGCGAGGAGCGGCCGGTCGACGCGGTTTTGCGCACGCACTTACCGGTTCGCGACAAGCAGGTGGGTTTCCGCCATCCAGGGTCGCCCGAACCCTTGTGGGTTTTTGGAAGTTCGGCGCCGCGATTTGACGCCATGGGAAAAATGGTAGGGGTAATTACGTCGTTCCTGGACATCTCCGAGCAGAGAAAGGCGACCGAAGCGCTGCGGGAAAGTGAAGAAAGGTTTCGGACGCTGGTTCACGACCTGCACGTGGGCGTGGTGCTGCATAATCCGGACGGGAGCGTGCAGTTCGCCAATCGCGCGGCCCTGGAGACTTTTGGAATGACCGCGGAGAAAGTTGCCGGTCAAGTGCCGTCCACTCTGGGATTGTCGGCGATCGACGTGAATGGCAACGAGATTCCGACGGAAAACCTACCCGCGCACGTAGTGATCCGCACCATGCTTCCGGCGTTCAATCAAATTCTAGGCTGGAGGCGTCCTGGAATTCCCGAGGTTATCTGGATATTTGGGAATGCGGTACCGCAGTTTGCGCCCGATGGATCGATCCTGCGGGTAATCAGTTCGTTCTCTGATATTACGGAAATGAGAAACGCGGAGCGCGCGATTCACCAGCTGTCGACGGAACTGCTCAAACTGCAGGACGACGAGCGGCGGCGCATTGGGCGCGAACTGCACGACGGGATGGCGCAGACGGTACTGGCGGTGAATCTGAGCCTGGCGCAAATCCGGCAGTCGGCGCAGCCGCTAAACGAAACCGCAAGCCGCGCGCTGGATAAGGCACGGGAACTGCTGCACCAGATGTCACGTGAGATCCGCACCCTGTCGTACCTACTGCATCCGCCGCTCCTGGACGACCTTGGGCTGGTGACGGCGCTAAAGGAGTATGTGAACGGGTTCAGCGAGCGGAGTGGAATTGAGACTACGCTGAATGTGTCTTCGCGTTTCCGGAGGTTGCCGCAGATCGTGGAAACCGCATTTTTCCGGATCACGCAGGAAAGTCTGTCGAATATCCAACGGCACTCAGGCAGCAGGCTGGCGAAAGTGACGTTGCAAGAGGATGAAGAGTCCGTGATTCTCGAAATCAGCGATTGCGGCCGCGGGATAAACGCCGGCGCGAATGGAGAGCACCGGCCCCACGGCACGCGTTTGGGAGTCGGAATTCCCGGCATGCGAGAGAGGATGGCTCAGCTTGGAGGGTATTTGGACATCGAATCGAATTCGAGCGGCACAACGGTGCGTGCGCGGATCGGGGTATCGGCGCCGGTTTTGAAGGAAGCGACCCATGACGAATCTGCGTCTGCTTATCGCGGATGATCACGCCGTGGTGCGGGCGGGGCTCCGCGCCCTGCTGGAGTCGCGCAAAGGGTGGCAAGTTTGCGCGGAGGCCGCCGACGGGCGAGATGCGGTCGAAAAGGCGACAAAGCACAAACCGGACGTGATTATTCTGGATATCGGGATGCCACTGCTGAACGGCGTTGAGGCGGCGCGGCGCATCCGCAAGGCGCTGCCGCAGTCGGAGATTCTCATTCTGACGATGCACGAGTCGGATGAACTGGTGCAGCAGGTGGTGGAAGCCGGGGCACGCGGCTACATACTGAAAGACGAGGCGGACCGCGTGCTGCATGCCGCGATCGACGCTTTGCGGCAGCACAAACCATACTTTTCGACACGCGTTTCGGAAGCCGCCGATGCCGCGGAGCCGCGGGGCGATGGGGATTCCGGGAGGGCGGGCAGGTCGCGGCTGACACCGCGCGAGCGGGAAATCCTGCAGCTACTTGCGGAGGGAAAAAGCAACAAAGAAGTGGCGACGCTGCTGAACATCAGCGTGAACACTGCGGAGGCCCATCGCGCGAACATTATGCTGAAGCTGGATTTTCACTCGCTGGCGGACCTGGTGATGTATGCGGTGCGGAACAAGATTATCCGGACGTGAAGGCAGTTTTTATGTGTGATGTTTCGATTCCGCTTGCTCAGCCAAGAAAACGGTTCAGACTCTCCGACGTTAGCCTCGGCAGTGCGATTCGTGCATACTAAAAGCCAAGCCATGATCGAATATCATGACGCGACGATTCGTGTGCGGTACGCGGAAACCGACCAGATGGGTGTGGTCTACCATTCGAATTATCTGATTTGGTTTGAGGTCGGAAGAGTGGAATTGATGCGGGCCCTCGGCTTCGATTACAAATTGATGGAAATTCAGGACGACACGTTCATTGTAGTGGCCGACGTGCACTGCCGCTACCATCATCCGGCACGGTACGACGATCTTTTGACGGTGCGCACGCGCATTCTGGAGGCAAAAAACCGCACACTGAAATTCGGTTATGAACTGTTGCGGCAGACGGATCACAAGCTGCTGGCCACCGGACATACGATGCATATCGCGTGCAGCCGCGCGGGGCAGGTGAAACATTTTCCGGAGAAATATAAAACGGCGTTTCTTTCCCTGACGGGACAACAAACATAACTTGAGAATACTGCGAAAATTTTGCAGTTTGGGGCTTTAACTTTAAACTCTTCCAATGCCCATTCAACTGACGGGAAATGACCTGAAATTCGAGCAACTTTACGCCGTTTCCCTGCGCAACGAGCAAGTTTCCCTGTCGCCGCAGGCCATTGCCCGCATGCAAGCGTCGCGCCGTGTTGTGGAGCGACTAGTGTCGGCCAACGAAACCGCTTACGGGATTAATACCGGCTTCGGAAAACTTGCCTCCGTGCGTATTTCGCCCGAGCAGGTTCGGCAACTACAGGTGAACCTGGTGCGTTCGCACTCGTGTGGAGTGGGAACGCCGCTTTCGATTGCAGAAACCCGGGCGATGATGCTGTTGAGAGCCAATGCGCTGGCGAAGGGATTGAGCGGCGTGCGGCCGGTGGTGGTGGAGACGTTGTGCGCGATGCTGAACGCGGGCGTGCATCCGGTGATCCCGTCGCAGGGTTCAGTGGGGGCATCCGGGGATCTTGCGCCGCTGGCACATTTGGCGCACGTGGTTATTGGCGAAGGCGAGGCGTTTTTGAAACAGGAACGGCTGCCGGGCGGAACGGCGATGCAGCGCGCAGGAATTGCGCCGGTGGCTTTGGAAGCCAAGGAGGGGCTTTCGCTGCTGAACGGGACACAGGGGATGCTGGCGCTGCTGAGTTTAGCGCTGCTCGTGGCCGACATGCTGGTGGACACGGCAGATGTGGCGGCGTCACTTTCACTGGATGCGTTGCGAGGGAGTCCGGGAGCGTTTGACGCGCGCATCATGCACGCGCGGGCGTACGCGGGCGCCAGCATGACCGCGCGCAACCTGGCGCATCTGAACGAAGGCAGCCAGATCCGCGAATCGCACCGCGCTCCGGACAAAGATGCGCGGGTGCAGGATGCATATAGTTTGCGCTGCACACCGCAAGTGCATGGCGCGGTGCGCGATTCGCTGGTGCAGGCGCGGGATATGGCCGCTGTTGAACTCAACAGTGCGACGGATAATCCGCTGGTGTTTGTGAAAGAGAGTGGCGGAGGGGACATCGTAAGCGGAGGGAATTTTCACGGCCAGCCGCTGGCGATGGCTGCGGATCAGGTGGCGATTGCGATTGCGACGCTGGGAGGAATCGCGGAACGGCGGGTGGAGCAGATGACCAATCCGCTGACCAGCATGTTGCCCGGGTTTTTGACGCCCGATCCGGGATTGAACTCCGGCTTCATGATCGCGCAAGTGACGGCAGCGGCGCTGACGAGCGAAAACCGCGCACTGGCGACGCCGCATTCGGTGGATTCGATTTCGACGTCGGGCAATCAGGAAGATTACGTCAGCATGGGGATGAGCGGGGCACGGCGACTGGAGCGAATGCTGTACAACCTGCGGCACATTCTCGCGATTGAATTGCTGTGCGCGTGCCAGGGAATTGATTTGCTGGCGCCGCTGCAGACCGGTGCGCTGGCGAAACGCGCACACGAAGCGGTGCGGAGTGTGTCGCCGAAGGTGACGGCAGACCGGCCGCTTGCTCCGGATATCAATGCAGTATCGGCTTTGATCGCTGAGGGCAACATCGCCAAAGTACTGCACTAGCTATAGGCATTTTAGAAGCGCCCAACACTTAATTACTTGGGGAGCCCTTTCTCATCGTAAAGGAATTCTCCATGGTCAATCACGGGACCCCTTAATGTGTTTTCTGAATTCCTTCCCGATTGCAAGTATCTCTGCGACGGAAGGTTTTTTCTTTTGGTGGCTCGAACTCGCGTCCGTTTGCTCGTTTTCTTCTTTGCCACGCCCTTGGCCTCCTCCATGGGGTCCCTGCCTACGGTTGGGCGTCAGGGCCACAAAACGATTTCGTTACTATCCCAGCGCTTCCAAGAAATAGGTGAACATGCGCCAGCCGGCAATGTAGCTGAAGGGGCGTAGTTCGAGAGAGTAATGGCCTACGGGAAGTTCCAGGGTGCGGGTTTCGGCGCCGTGGCGGCGGAGCGCGCCGAGCATCTGGTGGGTTAGTTCGGGGAGAAAGGTGGGGTCGTATTTGCCGTAGACCATGAAGGTGTTGCGGGCGGCGCCCATACCGCGCTCAACATAAGGCATGGGGCTGATGGGTGCCCAGAAGTCACGCAATTCCTCGACGGTGACTTCGTGGCGCAAGCCTTCCCAGACATGGTTGGTGGTCATACCCTGGCTGACGACGTCGGCAAAATAGGTGGAGACGTGGAAGAAGCCGCCGGCACGGACGCGTTTGTCGTGAACGAGAGTGATGTAGCCGACCGAGGAGCCGATGCTGGTACCGAGAATGCCGAGACGCGTATAACCGCGCTGTTCGAGCCAATCGAGGCAGGCCCGGGCATCTTTGACCGCCTGGCGGTTTGCGACCAGGGTCAACCCGATGTTGGGTCCCACCAATTGATCGGCTCGTTCATGGCCGGCGGCCATGCGGCGGTCGTGATACGGGAGGCTCATCTTCAGGGCCGAAATGCCCATGCGTTGAAGCCAATGGCAAAGAGCCACCTGGCCGTGCCATTTGGCGTTCCAGTTAGGGAGGACGAGGACGGCGGGGCCTTGTTTGCGCGCGGGGAAAAATTGGCCGTAAACGGTGTTGTTTTCGGGCCAGGGGGAGGTGGCAGGGCTGGTGAAGGCGAGGACATTTTCGCGGTCGAGGCGGTAATCTCGTACCTCTTCCAGGGCATACCATAACTCGCTGTTTTCCGTGGCTTTGCTGGCGTACTGTCGGACAAACGCGCGCGGCTCGGCGGAATCGGACGGCGCGCCGCCGATGTGCTCGAGGCCCCAGTCGAAGGGACGCACCATGCGGTTGTCGTCGGTAGTCCAGCGGCGGTGTTCGTAGCGCCGGATCCAGTGTTCGTAGGCACTCATGGCCATATTTTTAGTGTAGCGAAATGGCGCCAGCTTACCAAAGCGCGGGACGGCGGCGGGCAAAAACCCAGTTCTGGTTAGGCATGCGACACGCGGGAAAGTGGGACGCGTTGAGCGGTTTGCAGGGGTATGGCACATTCGGATTGTGATTCCTTTCTTCGTTTTTCTTTTTGGCCTGGTTTTCGGGAGTTTTCTGAACGTCTGCATTTCGCGCATTCCCGAGGGACTGTCCGTGGTTTCGCCGGGGTCGCGTTGCCCGTGTTGCCTGACGCCAATCAAGCCCTACGACAATATTCCGGTGGTGGGTTGGCTGATGTTACGGGGAAAATGCCGGACTTGCGGCCTGCCAATTTCACCAATGTACCCGATTGTGGAGTTCCTGACGGGGCTGCTGTTTGCGCTGGCGTTGCGGGAATTCGGGCTGACGTTGGCGACGCTGAAATGGATGGTGTTTTCGTGCCTGATTGTGGTCCTGGTGGTTACGGATTTGCGTGTGCGCATCCTTCCGGACCTGGTGAATTTTCCCGGGATGGTTGCGGGCCTGCTGTTTTCCCTGGGCACTCCTGTGCTCGACACGACTGCGACTACGCTGTACGTGCTGACGTACCGGCGACTTCCCTTTTCGTTGTCATGGATGGTTGTCAGTTTGCTCAACGCCGTGCTGGGCGCGATTTTGGGAAGCTTTCTTTTGTGGGGCGCAGCCAAGGTCTACAAGCTGGTGCGCAAAAAAGAGGGCATGGGCATGGGGGACGTGAAAATGATGGCCATGGTGGGGGCGTTTCTTGGGCCGCGAGGAGCGTTCCTGACGATCCTTTTGGGGACTCTGCTGGGAAGCATCACAGGGCTTGGCTGGATCGCTTTGCTTTATCTGGGGGGATGGAAGCGCAAGGTTGCGGAGCGCGCGGCACGCCGGGGATTGGGCAGCGTGGCCAACATTCGCTGGTCTCTGGCTTCGCAATACCAGCTGCCGCTCGGGACATTTCTTGGCATTGGGGCGTTGTCGGTGGTGTACGGCTTTCCGTGGCTGGATTCGATTCTGCCGGGGTGAGCCGGTCCGACTGGTAATCCTTAGGAATTCGCGGATTCCCCCGGTGGTGGGGAAGCGTTAAAATACATCTATAAGTTCTTTTGTGTTGCGTTTTAGGAGCTCCAGGGCCGCTCCTTGGGAGGTTCAAATCATGCAGGCCTCTTCCTTTTGGCGAGTGACCGCCTTAGTGGTGATTTTCGGCGCGGCTGCGCTGATTACGCCGGCGCAAGACGCATCCCAGCAACCGAGCGGTGACCCGGTGGCCGATGCCGCGCGCAAGGCGCGGGCCGAGCAGAAGAAAGAACCCAAACCCAAGAAGGTCTTCACGAACGACGATATTCCTTCGGCGCCAGTGGCGGCTTCCACTCCTGCTCCCACCGACCAGAACAAGGACCAGGGCGGCGGCAAACAATCCGCGGAACCGAGTACCGGGAAGAAAGAACAATCCGGGGACGAAAAGAAGGGCGAATCCTACTGGCGGAAACGGTTCAGCGAGGTCCGACAGAAGATCTCGGAAACGCAGCAGGAACTGGAAATCTTGCAGAAGGAACTCAATAAAGACCAGGTGCAGTATTATTCGGATCCGCAGAAGGCGATGATGCAACAGCACGACCGCTCTGACATCAACGAGCGGACGGCGAAGATCGACGCAAAGAAGAAAGAGCTGGATGCGCTGAACCAGAAGCTGAGCGACATGGAAGACGAGCTGCGCAGAGCGGGTGGGGATCCGGGCTGGGCACGGTAAGGGCGCCAGAGCCATCCGGGAAAGATACTCAGAACGCGGCTTTTCGATAAAAGCCAAAAAAACAGATTCCTCGGTTCTCGGAATGACACTGCAAGGTATTTTCCCGCAATCTGTAAAGAAGGCGGCGTAGCCCTTCGCTCGGCTCTGGGCAAGGAACCGCTCCTACATGTCCCACGGGTAAATTGTGTTTGCAGCGGACGGCACACAGGCAGGAATGCCTGTCCACTCACCATCGGAAGGCTTGTGTTTCGGGCGGTTCTCCGGGAAAATTTGTCGC
>Ga0126371_10004265_pt1 | contig 12586 bp, 8 predicted proteins | sample PanSoiMetaPlot_4_FD_110145 | JGI IMG/M metagenome (GOLD analysis project Ga0126371, IMG submission 110145) | Tropical forest soil microbial communities from Panama - MetaG Plot_4 | ecosystem: Environmental > Terrestrial > Soil > Tropical forest > Bulk soil | place: Panama | collected 2016-02-17
GCCTGCTCACAGGGCCCCCGGACCTGCTGACGGCCCGCGACCGTCAGGCCGGTTACGAGCAGTCGCTCCGCGAGCACGGGATTCCGATGGTGCCCGAACTCATCAGGGCCGGGTCGTTCCTGCATGATCACGCGATCGAGGCAGCGACCGCGCTGCTGGGGCTGAACCCGCCGCCTACCGCGATCTTCGCGGCCAACAACGTGCTCGCAGAGGGCTGCTTCGTCGCCCTGAGCGCCGCGGGGATGAAGGTCCCGAAAGACATGTCCGTTGTGGCCTTCGACGACGTGCCGTGGATGAGCATGGTCAACCCGCAGCTGACCGCCGTCCGCCAGCCGGTTGCCGACATGGCCAGGAGCGCCGCCGAGGTGCTGCTGCGGCGCTTGCGGGAAGACGGGCGGCGGTCGCCGAGCACCAGCGTGTTCCAGAGCGAGCTGATCGTCCGCGGCTCGGTGGCCCCGGCTGCCAAGAAGACCAGGCGTTAGCCTAGCCCCTCTCAGATCGGAGAACGCGTAATGACAACGGCACCCGCTGAGATCGTTCCCAGCTACCGATGCCTTTCGTGAGAGGACGCGCGGTGATGAGAGCGCCGGCGGTGGTGTTTCCCGAGCCGGGGCGGGTCGAGATCTGGGATATGGAGGTCCCCGAACCAGGCCCGGACGAAGTCCGGGTTCGCACGGCCTTCTCTGGCATCAGCCAGGGAACCGAACGGTGGGCGCTGACCGGCCGGTACGGCCATTTCGACGAGGATTACTCGGCGTACTACCCGTGCTCGCCCGGCTATCAGGCGGCCGGGATCGTCGAGTCGGCCGGATCCGCCGTAACCGACCTCACCGAGGGCGACCACGTGTTCGTGCCAGGGACGCGCTTCTTGCACCCCGATCTCAAGTACCCGGGGCCGTGCGCCGCGTCGCACGCCGGGATGCTGGTCGCCGCCCGGTCCGCGGTGACGCCGGTCGCGCCGGAGGTCGACCTGGCGGCCGCCGCCTTGTATCACATGGCGGGCGTCTCCCGGCACGGCGTCAGGCTGGCGAAGGTTCGGCCTGGCGAGCTGGTCGCCGTGATCGGGCTCGGCATGATCGGCCAGATGTCGGCGCAGGCGGCCAGGAGCGCGGGCGCGCGCGTCCTCGCGACCGACTTGATTCGGCTGCGGGTGGAGGCCGCGTCGAAGTACTCGGCGGACCGGGCGGTCGACGCGAACGCCGAGCGCATCGAAGACGCCGTCCGCGCGGAGGCACCCGACGGCGCCGACGTCGTCATCGACACGACCGGCGACCACCGGATCGTCGGTCGCTGCCTGGGGCTGATCCGCCGTGAGGGCCGGATCCTGCTCCAGGGGTACTACCCGGACCCGGTCTGCTTCGACTTCCACCCGACCCACATCATGCGGCCGACAGTGGTGTTCCCGTGCGGCTGGGACGACGAGTACAACGACAAGCTCGCCGCCGATCTCGCCAGTGGCCAGCTGGCCATCGGCCAGCTGATCACGCACCGCATCCCGTTCGAGGACGCGCCGTCGGCCTACCAGCTCGTGCTCGAGCACCCCGAGCAGTCGCTCGGAATGGTGCTCAGCTGGAACCACGGCTAGACCGCCCGAAGCCCAGAAGGAGGAGGATCGTACATGGAGCGCGGAGTCTACTTCGACGCCTGGTTCCCCCGTCAGCACTGCTATCACCCGAGCCTGCCGCCCCGCCGGCTGAAGATGATCGAGGATCTGGAGTCGTACCGGGCTACCGCGCTCGTCTGGTCGGCGCTGGGCGGCGGCTCGATCTCGCTGCCGTATCTCGAGCAGGAGGCGTGGCAGAAGATCGATCCCCGCTTCCGCATGTACGGGTTCGTCAACGACGCCGAGTTCATCCAGCATTGCCAGGACAAGGGAATCAAGGTTTTCGGGATCGTCTTCGAGGTGCAGGGCTGGGAGTTTCCTGCCGAGCTGAACGAGGCAGAGGACGAGATCCTCGCGCTGAATGAGCTCCGCGGCGAGGGCATGAGGGGATGGCTCGGCCTTCGCGAGTTCACCCAGAACCGGTACCCGAAGCTCTGGCGCCCGCTGGAGCACTACTTCCCTGGCGGCCTGGTCAACAGCGACGGCGAGCAGGTGACCGACCTGCTAGAAGAATGCGTCTCGCGCGACATCTTCGGTGCGCCGTGCCACTCAACCTGGGTCGAATGTCCCGATCGCGAGCACTACGCCTATCTGATGGACCGCAACAACCCAGTCTGGCGCGAGTACCTCAAGGCCATCATCCGGATCCAGATCGACGCGGGTGTCGCTGGCGTCCAGCTTGATGAGGCCGACCTGCCGATCTTCGCGACCGGCTACGGCGGCTGCTTCTGCAAGGACTGCATGAAGCTGTTCCGCGCCTATCTGCAGAAGCTTCCAGCCGAGGATCTGCCGAAGGAACTCGGGGGCGAGGATCTCGAGGCGTTCCACTACGGCTCGTGGCTGCTGGAGCGCGGCTACGACTTCAAGGCCAACCGCGAGACCACGCCGCTGTACTGGGATTACATCCGGTTCCAGCGGCAAACGATCGTCGGATACTTCGGCGAGCTCGCGGACTACATCAAGTCCTACGGATCCCAGAACGGTCGCGACGTCCAGGTGTCTGGCAATTTCTATTACCTGTCGCCGCACTATTACCCGTTCGAGCCGAAGACCGACATCCTGATCACCGAAATGGACAGCACAAGTTACCGGCAGCCGTCATGGTGCCGGTACTCCGCCGGCTTCGCCGGCGGCAAGCCCGTGATCGTCGTGGAGAACCCGTACGGGGGCGTGCCGCCTGAACTGCTGCCGAAGCTGAAGGCGGGCAAGGGCTACGACCTGTTCCGCATGATGCAGTACGAGGCATCCGCGCTCGGCATCAACATGAGCGTCCCCTACGGCGCTTGGATGGGCAGCGTCATAGAAGACTCGTTCTGGGCGCCGCACGACCTAGTCGTCGAGATCCAGGATTTCATCGCCGACCACGAGCAGGCGCTCTACTCCACGGCGACCTACTCAGAAACTGCAGTCGCGTTCAGCGTGGAGAGCAGCTTCGACTACCTCGAGGAGCACGGGTCGGGCAGGCGGTTCCCGTTCTGGTCGGTATGCGACCGTCTAGTAGACGCGAAGCAGCCCTTCGACGTGGTGATGCTGCCAGAAGGCAAGCTGCGGCCGGACACCATCACGCCGGAAGCGCTGAGCCAGTACCGGACCCTGATCCTGCCCGAATGCAGCTACCTGACCTCGGCGCAGGCGCACGCGGTGAAGGGGTTCCTGGACCGCGGCGGGCTGGTACTCGCGACCGGCGACGTGGGCCTGAACCTGCCCGAGGATGTCCGGCGCGACCTGCTCGCCCACTCGCGAATGTTCCGGTCCACGCAGGTGCGGCCCGACGACCTCGCCGGAGGCCCGCAGATCATCTGCGATGTCGAGACTGACATGGCGATCAACATCGCCAAGATCGGCGACAAGGAGGCGGCGATCCACCTGATCCGCTACGACTACGACGAGGACAGCGATCAGGTTCCGGTGATCCCGAAGATGACCCTCGACGTCCGGCTGTCCCGGCCATTTCGGATGGCGAAGACGTTCAGCCCGGCCGGCGAGGTCGGAGTGCACATCACCGTTCGCAGGGACATCAGGGAGATGCACAGAATCGAGTTGACAAACGTGCCGCTCTACTGCGTGATCTTGCTGCAGGGGTAACAGGGGCGTCAGGAAAAGGGAGGACCCATGCCGCGCTTCAGGGTGGGCGTGCAATTCGAGCCACAGCACTGCTCGGTGAGCGAGCTGCGCGACGCGTGGCGGCGGGCCGAGGACCTCGGGGCAGACTCGATCTGGACCTGGGACCACTTCTTCCCGCTGTCCGGTGACCCGGACGGCCGGCACTACGAAGGGTGGTCCCTGCTGGCCGCGATGGCGTGTGACACCTCGCGTGCAGCGATCGGCGTCCTGGTGAGCTGCAACTCTTATCGCTCGCCAGACCTCGTCGCCGACATGGCCAGGACGATCGACCACATCAGCGGCGGCCGCGTCGTGCTCGGCTACGGCGCGGGCTGGTCGGAGCGCGACTACGACGAGTACGGCTTCGACTTCGGCACGGTCGGCTCCCGGGCCGCCGCCCTGGAACCCGGCGTGGTCAGGATCAAGGCACGGCTCGGCAAGCTCAACCCGGCGCCCGTCGGGCCGCTGCCCTTGATGATCGGCGGCGAAGGGGAAAGGGTCCTGCTCCGGGTCGCGGCCGAGCACGCCGACATCTGGACCGGGTTCGGGCCGGCGGCGACCTTCGCGCACAAGAGCCGGGTGCTCGACCAGTGGTGCGAGAAGGTCGGCCGTGACCCTTCGACCATCGAGCGCAGCGTGCTCGCCAACGACGAAGGCGAACTGGATCAAATCGACGAGTTCGTGGCCGCAGGAGCGCAGGAGATCATCGTCCCGGCACAGGCTCCGTTCGACCTCAGCGCCGTCACCGTCGCCCTGCGCGCCGCCAACGGGAGGTCGTGAGGTGCCGGCCGGCTCTGTGGACCGTCGATCCTGGGGTGGACCGGACTACGAGCCGCGGGTGCGGGAGCGTCCGACGGCGAAGGGGTTGCCCCTAGAGCACCAGGGACAACCATGAAGATCGGCGTGTGCTCGGCTAACTCGGGGCCGTACACGACTCGCGCGGCGCTGAAATCGGTCGCCGAATTGGCCGAAGGTTTCGGGGTCGAATCGGTCTGGGTCTCCGAACATCCGGTCCTGGCCGACCCACAGCAGCCGCCATCGCCGATGGATCCAGCCGATCCGATCCTCGACCCGGTGGCGACGCTGGCATTCCTGGCCGGAAGAACGAGTTCGGTACGACTCGGCAGCGGCGTGATCGTGCTCCCATTCCGCAACCCGCTCGTCCTCGCTAAGGAACTCGCCACCGTCGACGTGCTCTCCGAGGGCCGCCTGATATTCGGCATCGGGGTCGGTTATGTAGAGCAGGAGTTCTCGGCGTTGGGTACGCCGTTCGGCGACCGCGGCGCCCGAACCGAGGAGTACCTCGCGGCAATGCGGGCGATCTGGACGCAGCCGCATCCGGAATATCCGGGCAAGCTCATCTCGTTCAGCGGCGTTCAGGCCAACCCGCGGCCCGTGCAGCGGCCGCACCCGCCGGTCGTGGTCGGTGGCTACGCGCCACCCGTCTTGCGCCGCGCCATCCGCGACGCCGACGGGTGGTACGGATGGGGACTGGACCATCAGGCGACGGCCCGGTACATGGCATTGCTCCGCGCCGCTGCTGGCGAGGTGGAGCGCCGTGACGACCTCGGCCAGTTGGAGGTGACGGTCACGCCGCCGGGCGACGTCGACGTCGCTGCCGCGGCGGCCTACTCCGACCTCGGCGTCGACCGGCTGAACCTGTGGCTTCCCTGGGACCTTGATGAGGGTGGGCTGGCTTCGTTCTTCGCACGCGCCGTCCGGCCGCTCGTTGACGTCTACGGGAATTGAGCTAGAGGGTTCTTCGGTGCGGTGGTATCGGCAGGTCCAGTTCATTTCCGCGGTGCCGATGCCTGAGCAGTGGACGGCCGACCTGGGAACAACCGTGAACGGCATGTGGGCCTCGGCGGAAAATCGTTCGCCGGAGGAAGTCGCTAGATCGCATGAGGGTGGCCGACGCGTTTTGTTCTCGGTCCCGCTCATTGCTCTTACTCAAGGTGTCTACGGCAGCGATGCCGGCCGCCACCTGCTCGAAGAGGTTTGCCGGGACGTCGAGGGCGGACCGTCGCGCGTCGGCTGGTACTACTGGGAGCCAGAGCCCGTCTACTCGGCCTGCATCTACAGCCCGGTGTTCAGGCGCTACCTGCTCGATCGCTGCCAGGACGGCATCGACCGGGGGATGGACGCGGTGAACCTCGACGAGATCAACACCTGCATCGGGCTCATGAACCGGAATGCCGGCGGATCGGGGTTCTGCCGGTACTGCCTGGAGCGGTTTCGTAAGCACCACGCTTCGGCCGGATCGGATGACGAGGCTCTTCGCTCGCGGCTCAGGCAAGACGATGCGCTGTACGCGCGGTACCGGCGCTTCCACGAAAATGAGGCGTTCGGCGAGGTCGTGCGCTTCATCGGTCAGCTCCGCGGCTATGCCGCGGCTGCCGCTGCCTCGTCGGCTGCGGACGGCTCGGCGGACTTCGCGATCACCGCCAATGTCGCCTACCTCGGCAACAATGTCGGTACGCACGGCGCCCTCTGGGGACCGATGTGGGGCGAGCACCTCGATTTCGTGATGGCGGAGAACACCTACCGCGTGCCCGAGGCGGGAGCGCAGGGTGCGCAGGGCCCGCACCTGCTGCTGCCCAGAGGTAAGTTCACGGCCTGGTACCGGCTGGCTTCTGGATTCGCGAGCCGTGCCCCGGCCTGGATCTGCCCGAGCATCCTGGTGCCCAGGCAGCTTGGCGGACAGGAGCGGACCGCTTACTACCTGCTGATGTTCGTGGAGGCCTACGCGAACGGCGGCCGGTGGGCCTACAACTGGTGGCCAGGCGTCGATGACCGGGCCAGGTACTCGGCGACGGTGCCGGCGGGGCTCAAGGAGTACATCAAGTTCATCGCCCTGAACAGCGAGTACTTCGAGCTGGCGGAGACCCGCAACGACCTTGCGATCTTGTACTTGGACAGCGCGATCAGCCAGAAGCCGGAGGCGCACCAGAAGTACCTCGCGCTGGCTCAGGCGCTGGCCGAAGCGGGTTACCAATACGACGTCCTGTACGTAGGCGACGGGCGGTTCAACCCGGCGCGGCTTGATCCGGACCGGCTCGCGCCGTACAAGGCCCTGCTGATCCCCGAGGCGGGGTCGATCACCGATGGGGAAGCGGACGCTCTGGCCGCTTACCTCACCGATGTCCGCGGCCACGTAGTCCTCTATGGCGATGCGCCCGGCCCAGCGGCATGGCGCAGGGAAGACGAGCGGCCGTTGCTGCGGTTCTGGACGGACTACCAGGATGCTGATAGGCAGCGGATCGTCGGCACGGTCGGCACGCTCAAGTACGAAAGCGTGACCTGCTCCGACCCGCTGGTCAACGCGATCCGCTGGACGAGGGCCAGTGAGCAGATCCTGCACCTGCTCAATTACGACTACGACGCCGCGACGGACACGGTGCGCCGTGTTCGCGGCCTGACCGTCCGCCTGCCCTGGCCCAGCGGGCGCGACGCCAAGTGCAACCTGCTGTACCCGGGCGGCGAAGAGCTGCTGACCTGCACGACCGGCGACGGCCGGCTAGTGGTGGAGGTCCCCGAACTGGACCTCTACGGGCTGCTGGTCGTGCGTGAGAGTCCTATCGCCGGTGGTTGAGGAGACGGCGAGAATGGAGCATGGAGATTCACCAGCCGAGAGCACGGGCATCATGCCTCCGGATTTTCCGCGCATGACGACGGTCGAGGCGGACGGCGTCATGCTCGGGGTCGAGCACTTCGGCGACGCGGCGGCGCCGCTCGTTCTGCTCACGGGCGGCACGACAATGCTCTCTTGGCCCGACACGCTTTGCAAGGCGCTCGCGCGCGGTGGGCGCCACGTCGTGCGGTACGACCTGCGCGATTCCGGCGCGTCGACCACCGTCGATCCCCAGGCTCCGGCGTACACGCTGCGCGATCTTGCAGCCGACGCCGCGGCGCTCGCCCGGGACCTCGACGACCGGCCCGCGCACCTGGCGGGCATCGGCGTCGGCGGGATGGTCGCCCAGATCGCCGTGCTCGACCACACGGACGCCTTCTCGGCGGTCACCCTCGTCGGAACGCGGCCTGTGGCTCCGGGCCCCGTCGACGATGACCTGCCCGACCATGACACGGCGACGATGGACCGGCTGTTCTCGCGCTCGATGCCCGACTGGTCCGACCGCGCCGCGGTGGCGGAGTTTGCCGCCCGAGGCGCGGAGATCCTCGGCGACGACCCCAGCGCCGCGCGCGCGATCGCCGCGCGCAAGTGGGACCGCACGCCAAGTACGGAGCCCGCGGTGCAGATGGCCAACCAGCTGGGCATGGTGTTCGCCAGGCTCGACTGCACACCGCGCTGGCGCGAGCGCCTGTCCGAGCTGGCGATCCCGACGCTGGTGGTGCATGGTCGCCGCGACCCGTTCTTTCCTGTCGGCAACGGCGAAGCGCTGGCGCGCGATATCCCCGGTGCCCGGCTGCTCGTGCTAGAACGCGCCGCGACGACGATCCCGGATGCGGCCGCCGATGAGGTCGCGGCGGCGATGCTCGCGCTCTAGGCGCTCACGGTGCTGGCGGCCCTAACAAGGACAAGCGTCGTCAGCCGAGATACAGCCGCGTGCTGCCGATCTCATGAAGCGTTCCGCAGCCATGGTGGCCTGGAAGGTTGAGCCCGTCCTTGGCCACGGTGTCGCGCTGACAGGGGAAGAACCAATAGCGATAGCCGTCATTGCCGATCCTGAACGTGAACTTGATCGTGACGGCGTATTCCTGCGGGTTGATCTTCCTCGGCCTCGACACCTCGCGGTGGCCGGCGCCGAGCTAGAGGATCTTCGGCGGCGGCTCGCGCTCGCAGTTGAGCGCGAGGCCGAAGTAGACGAACCACCGCTAGCCCTGGCTGACCACGAACGCCTGGCCGGCGGTATTGATGTCGTAGTAGGACCCGCCGGCGCTGCACTTACCCGCCGAGGCGCAGGACACCGTGTTGATCGCGGCGTCCGGGTAGTTGCTGAGGCCGGGAACCTGGATCGCGGTGCCCCACTTGCCGCTCACCTGGCTGACCACGAACGCCTTCTGGCCACGGCTGTAGGAGCCTCCGGCGCTGCAGTTCCCCGCCGAGGCGCACGACACCGAGGAGATCTGGGCGCTGCCAAGGAGGTTGTTCACGGCGGTGCCGGGCACCTCGATCGCGGTGCTCCACTTGCCGTTGACCTGGCTGGCCACGAACGCCTGCTGGTGGTTTGAGCCGTCGGTGTAGAACCCGCCGGCGCTGCAGTTCCCCATCGATCCGCACGACACCGAGAGGATCTGGGCGTTCCCGCCCGCGTTCAGCGCGGCGGTGCCGGGCACCTCGATGGCGGGCCGCCATGTGCTGTTGACCTGGCTGACCGCGAACGCCTGCTGGTGGTTTGAGCCGTCGATGTAGAAGCCGCCGGCGCTGCAGTTGCCCGCCGAGCGGCACGACAGCGAGGAAATCTGTGCGTTCCCGCCCGTGTTCAGCGCGGCGGTGCCTGGCACCTGGGCCGCGGTGCCCCACTCCCCGTTCACCTGGCTGACCACGAACACCTGCTGGTGGTTTGGGCCGTCGGCGTAGAACCCGCCGGCGCTGCAGTTCCCGGCCGTCCCGCACGACACCGAGCTGACCCCGGCGCTGCCGAAGACGTTCAAGGCGGCGGTGCCGGGCACCTCGACCGCGGTACCCCATACTCCGTTCACCTGGCTGACCACGAACGCCTGCGTGTGTCCGGAGCCATCGGCGTAGTATCCGCCCGCCGTGCAGTTCCCCGCCGAGCTACACGATACCGAGTTAACCCGGGCGTTATCGCCGGCGTTCAGCGCGGCGGTGCCGGGCACCTGGGCCGCGGTGGCCCACGTCCCGTTCACCTGGTTGACCAGGAACGCATGCTGGCCGGCTGAGCGGTCGGTGTAGAACCCGCCGGCGGTGCAGTTCCCGGCTGACCCGCACGACACCGAGCTGACCTCGGCATACCCGCCGACGTTCAGTTGGGCGGCGCCGGGCACCTCGATCGCGGTGCGCCACTTCCCGTTCACCTGGCTGACCACCAATAGCTGCCGGCCGGCGTCGGTGTAGGTCCCGCCTGCGCTGCAATTCCCTGCCGAGCGGCACGACATCGAGGCGATCCCGGCGCCGCCGGCGTTCAGGCCGGCGGTGCCGGGCACCGCGGCCGCGGTCTGCCATTTGCCGTTCACCTGGCTGACCACGAGCGCCTGCTGCTTGCCGGAGCGGTCGACGTAGAACCCGCCGGCGCTACAGTTCCCCGCCGAGCCGCATGACAGCGAGCTGACCTGGGCTTTCCCGCCCCTGTTCAGGGCGGCGGTGCCAGGCATCTGGGCTGCGGTCTGCCATTTGCCGTTCACCTGGCTGACCACGAACGTCTGCTGGTGGTTCGACCCGTCGGCGTAGGTCCCGGCAGCGCTGCAGTTCCCCGCCGATCCGCATGACACCGAGCCAACCTGGGCGTCCCCGCCGATATTGAGGGCGGCGGTGCCAGGCACCTCAGCCGCGGTGCCCCACTTCCCGTTGACCTGGCTGACCACGAACGCCTGCTCCTTGCCGGAGCCGTCGGTGTAGAAGCCGCCGGCGCCACAGTTCCCCGCCGAGACGCACGACAGCGAGCTGACCTGGGCGTCCCCTCCGATATTGAGGCCCCCGGTGCCGGGCACCTCAGCCGCGGGGGCCCACTTCCCGTTGACCCGGCTGACCACGAACGCCTGGCGGTGGCCCGAACTGTCGGTGAAGTACCCGCCGGCGGTGCAGTTCCCCGCCGACCCGCACGACACCCAGCTGACCTGGGCGTCCCCGCCCGCGTTCAGGGCCGCGGTGGCGCGCACCTCGGCCGCGGCGCCCCACGCGCCATTGACCTCGCGGACCACGAACGCCTGCTGGCGGCCGGCGCCATCGGTGAAGTACCCGCCCGCGGTGCAGTTGCCCGCCGAGCGGCACGACACCGAGCTGACCTGGGCGTCCCCGCCCGCGTTCAGGGCCGCGGTGCCGCTCACCTCGGCAGCAGCGCGCCAGAAGCCGTTCACCCGGCTGACCACGAACGCCTGGCGGTGGCCGGACCCGTCGGTGTAGAACCCGCCGGCGCCGCAGTCCACGGCTGACGCGCACGACACCGAGCTGACCTGGGCGACCCGGCCCGCGTTCAGGGTCACGCTGCCGCGCAGGTCGGCCACCCGGAACACCCAAAACCCATTGTGCTCGCTGTCGACGAACGCCTGCTGGCCGCGGCCGCTGGCCTCGTACCCGCCTGCGGTGCAGTTCCCGGCAGACGCGCACGACACCGAGGTGACCGCCGCAGACCCGTTCGCGCCGGTCAGGTTGATTACGCCGGGCAGCGGCGTCGCGGTGCCCCACTTGCCGTTCACCTGGCTCACGAAGAACGGCCGCCGGTCACCGAACTGGTCGGTGTAGTACCCGACCGCGGTGCAGCTTCCCGGCGACCCGCACGACACCGAACTGACCTGGGCGTTACCCCCCTGGTTCAGGCCTGCGGTGCCAGGCACAGGGATCGCCGTGCCCCATCCGCCAGCCGCCGCCGGCGCGGCCTCCGCGACGCCTGCGCCGGCCAGCAGGCCCGAGCCGAAAACCAGGCCCGCAACAGCGGAGACCACAACCGATCGTCCCATCACGACACCTACCCCGCCCCTCAGAACCGCTGCCCGGAAATCGGGCAAGGCGACAAAGCCAGGACCAATGTTCACACGCCACGCCGCCAATGTCAGTCACCCCGAAAACATCACACAGCACGCCGGCCAGCATGAACGCCGCAAGCCGACCAGTGGAACCGTGGCGAGGCGTCATGACTCCCTGACACCGGATGCGCACTTTCAGCCTGCGTCCAGCCGCCGTGCTGCCGCTTTGCTGCCGCTGTGCCGATACTTCGCTGGCGGTGTCTGCGCACGTCAGGGGTGTTCTACGCCGTGCTTGGAAGCACCTCACGCGAGCCTCGACCCGAAGGAGGAAGCCTCGAAAGGCTCGCGGCTGTTATAGCCGAGGAGCCTATGCGGGGGTTGCGCGGGCTGCTGCGCCAGCTCCGACTCGAGGCGCACTGCTGACCAAGAACGGCCCGCCACAAAATCCTGATGACGGTCCACCAGCGGATCGCCCAGCTGGTAATGCACCTGGCCAGACCTGCGCTTGCGCCGCGTCCGACGCGCTGTTTCTGGTGCCGCAACGTGTTCTCACCTTGGTCATCGCCGGTCGTATGCATGTCGCTGCAGGCATTGGCGATGACCGGGGTGAGCTGCGGAAACGTCGTGGCGATCGGATAGAAAGCCGACACCGCTTCCGGGCTGGTGGCTTCTCTTGCTGCAGCAGTTGTCGACTACGTCTCGCTGGCTACCATGAGGCGCCGCCGGTCACCTCCGGGTAGATGGCGCGTCGCGGGGAGACGGGGAGTGCCGTGGGTGCAGCGTCCGCCACGGACGCGCATTCGCTGGACCGCCTGACACATCGGTCCGCCAAGTCGACGCGCTCTGGTGACCAAGAACAGCTGGCAGAAGCTGAGCACTGGCTGGCGGCCTGCGTCGGGTTCACGCCAGGAGACCCGGGCGGGATAGGTCGCGGATGATGTGCACGAGCCGGGGGAGCCGACTGCCGGGAATTGGTGCTGCGCCTCGCGAGGGACGGTGAAGCGACGTTGGACATGTCTGCTCGGCGGCATAGCCACGGATCAGGTCGTGCATCGTGTACCTGCCGGGCCGGTGCTCGGCGATGAGGCTGATTTCCGCCAGCTCCGCGAGGGCCCGGCGGGCATCGGCGCGGGAGGTTGCGGCCAGGCTCGCCGCGGCCGCGACGCTGATGTCGGGCTCCCAATGCGACCCCAACAGAGCAAACATGTCCGCTGCTGATGGGCTGAGCCGCGCGCGCGACCACGAGAGCAGTTCCCTGAGGCTGGTGGCTGGATCCCC
>Ga0126371_10004266_pt1 | contig 12586 bp, 9 predicted proteins | sample PanSoiMetaPlot_4_FD_110145 | JGI IMG/M metagenome (GOLD analysis project Ga0126371, IMG submission 110145) | Tropical forest soil microbial communities from Panama - MetaG Plot_4 | ecosystem: Environmental > Terrestrial > Soil > Tropical forest > Bulk soil | place: Panama | collected 2016-02-17
AGACACCACCGTGTACCTGCACCTATCGCAGACACATCTACATGCCGCCGTTAACCCGCTCGATCAGCTCACCATCAGTGAGCCGCCTCAGCAAGACGAGGTGCACAAGGGATGAGTCGGCCACCCTTCGAGGTGGCCGATGTCATGCGCAAGGCAGGGGACAGATTCCGTGATCGTTACGGCGCAAGCGTGAGCTGGCCACAGATCAAGGTGTTGGAAGCCATCGCCCGCTGCCGTACCGCCGCTCTCGGTGGTCATCGCGATTTGTGCTCGCGCTGCGGTCATCAAGCCATCTCTTACAACTCGTGCCGCAATCGCCACTGCCCCAAGTGCCAGACCAACGCTCGCGAGCGGTGGTTGCAACGACGTCAGCAGGAGCTGCTGCCCGTAGGCTACTATCACCTGATCTTCAGCGTGCCACATTCCCTCGTCCCCTTAATGTGGCAGAACAAGCGGCGGCTGTTTGCCTTGCTGTTTGAAGCCAGCGCGGCCACCCTGCTCGAAGTGGCGCTCGACCCCAAGCACCTTGGCGCCGAACTCGGATTCTTGTCCATCCTCCACACTTGGGGGCAGAAACTCGAACGACATCCTCATATCCATTGCGTCGTACCTGGCGGTGGATTGTCGGCCGACCACACCCGCTGGATCGGAGCGGGCTCCACTTTTTTCCTGCCTGTGAAAGTCCTCAGCCGTGTCTTCCGCGGCAAGTTCGTGGCGGGGCTGCGACGCGCCTTCCCAACCACCATCTCGTCTTCTACGGCGCGTGTGCCTCGCTGAACGAACCCAATAACTTCGCAGCCTTCCTGCAGACCCTGTTTTCGACAGGATTGGGTGGTCTACGCCAAGCCGTCCTTCGGCGGAGCCGAGCATGTTCTCCACTATCTTGCTCGCTACACGCATCGGGTCGCCATCTCCAACCACCGTTTGCTCTCGGTCTCGGAGACCGCGGTCAGCTTTCGTTGGAAGGACTATGCTCATGGCAGCCGACAACGCTCGCTGACCATCGCCTCGGAAGAGTTTCTCCGCCGCTTCCTCCAACATGTACTGCCTAAGGGGTTCCCGCGCATCCGCTATTTCGGATGGCTGGCGAACCGTCGCCGCAGAGACCTACTCCCTCTGTGCCGTTGCCTGCTCCAACAGCAGGTGCCAGCCGCGGACGCAGCAAACCAAATTGAAAGATCGGCAGTCGGGCGATGTCCTCAGTGTGGCGGGCCCATGTACGTCCTTGAACAACTCAGCGCTGCCCAGATCTACTTCTTCGAGGTACCCACTCTTGACTCCTCGTAAACCACAACCCATCTCCGCGCGCATTGGGTGTCCCTTCACATCCACCCTCCACGTCTGCCTGCACCACAAACAACCCACAACGGACAACACTATGCAGTGCTCGTTCCCGCCCCCGACCCTCGCCTCAGCGTCCAATACCGTCCGTGTTGTTTGTTCCGGCCACCATTTCCGTGCAGAATTCCGCGCATCAAACCGCTTTGAAAAGCCATAGCTCCGGGCATCTTACCCGCCGTGCCAACGGCTTCCTTCTCACGGCTCTATCGAAACTGCTCCGCCGCTATTGGCGACTTGGCGTTTTGAGGACTTCACGAAACCACAGTTTGGTTCCTGCGGAGCAGTCCCGATAGAGTCCTAACGTTATTCGCCAGGAAAGCCTTTTGTAGCTACGCGGAGGGTTGTCGCCTGGGTTCTTGTCCGAAGAAACCCCCACGGTAGACCTGGAGTCGGGTTAACATGTCTCCACTAGCGAGGTACAGGTGCCCACCGAGCCGTCGATCTCGCGCGACCGAGTCTTTCGCTTCGGGCCTTTCGAACTCTCCGAGCGGGAAGGAGAACTGCGCAAAGGCGGAGCGCGAATCAAGCTGCAAGAACAGCCTTTTCGCGTGCTGGTGGAATTAGTTGCTAACTCAGGAAGCCTTGTATCCCGCGAAGATCTGCACAAGAAATTGTGGCCGGCCGACACCTTCGTGGACTTTGACGTTGGGCTTAACTCAGCCATCCGCAAGCTGCGGCAGGCTCTGAACGATGACGCCGAGAATCCACGCTACATTGAGACACTGGCGAAGCGGGGCTACCGGTTTCTGGCGCCTGTGGCCGTTGCTCTCCCTGAGCCGCCGGTTGCGAAACTGGCAGCGGTGAGTGTCGAAACGGCCACACTTCGCTCGGTCGAGCCTCATTCTGTCGTTGAGGAACTCACGACTGCGGAACCGCGACTCAATGAGCCACCGTTTTGGCGGAACAAAATTCGACTTTGGCATCTGGCCGTAGCGGGCCTCGCTCTGCTGGCGCTGGGTGTCGGGCTTGCCTGGTGGCTTCGCCCGGCCGCCGGGCGACAACCGGTTGCGCAACGCATCACCGCCAATCCTCCCGACGTGCCAGTAACCGGAGCAGTGATTTCTCCGGACGGCAAGTACGTGGCGTACTCCGATGACACGGGCGTGTATATCCGGCTCATCGACGGCGGAGAGACGAGGCCACTGGTACTGCCTAAGGGTTTCGACGGAGTTCCTACCAGTTGGTATCCCGACAGCACGCATCTGCTGCTCACTAGCGCCTGGAGACCGCAAAAGAAAGCGAAAATCTGGAGGGTATCGATTCTGGGGGGCGGACCACAGATGCTGCTGGAGGACGCGCAAGATGGCGTCGTATCGCCGGATGGGTCGCAAATCGCGTTTCTGCACTTTGGCTCTTCCGAATACGACCCGGAGCTCTGGCTAGCTGAGGCGGACGGGCGTAACGCACATCGTCTGGTGGAGCGGAGACTGGGCCGTTCAGGGAAGGAAACCGACCTGTGGTCGGCAAGTTGGTCGCCCAATGGGCAGCGCATAGCCTATATGGAGCGCGAAGGTGTTCCCTCCAACGACTCGACTGGCGACAGGTTCCTTGTGTACAGCCGAAAGGCGGATGGCAGTGATGAAAGATTCCTGTTCCAAGACGGACGCATGGATTCTGTTCCAGACACGAATGTTCCGCTTCTGCCTCCTCCGTTGTATTGGGCGCCGAATGGTCGCCTGTATTTTGCTTTGCAATCCCAGAAGCGAAAGGGAGGTCACGATGATGCCGTTTGGTCAATCGGCGTCGACCAGAATACAGGCGAAGCGCGGGGGCAGCCGCGCGAACTGCTTAGTGGGCTAGGTTGGATTGGCGGGTTCAGCGCCAGCAGAGATGGGAAACGCCTGCTCTTCTGGCGAAGTAACGTTTCGGCCCAGGTCTTTGTTAGCGACTTTGATGCGAACTCCCGAAAGATGAGCTCGCCGCGACGCCTGACGATTGACCGGAGTGTGGACTTCTGGCCTGCTGACTGGACGGCGGACAGCAAGGCTGCCGTGTTTGTTTCCACACGCGACGGAATGCACAAGATTTACAAGCAGGATCTCGACGCTACTACGCCGGAAGTGTTGAACGAATGGCGTAGGGTCGAAGTCCTTTTCCCAAGGTTGAGCGGCGACGGTAGCGAGATCCTGGATGGTGTCACTGACAAGCCCGATGATGCCAGCGCTCCGGTTGACCTTACGGCGGTTCCGATTGCCGGGGGAGCTCCCCGCATGATGTTGAGCGAACCCGGCATTAATAACCTTATATGCGCGAAGCCTCCGTCGCGGGTGTGCATGCTGAAAGAACTACTGGCCTCGGGCAGCTTCTTTTACCTTTTCGACCTTCACCAGGGTAAGGGCCCCTTGGTAGCGAAGCTGCCGAGCGATGCCGCCTCAGGCTTTTCGCCGGATGGTTCCACCCTGGTATTGGTTACCGATGGGGAGAAAGGCCAGATGCGTTTCGTCTCCATCGATTCAGGAGCCACGAAAGACGTCGTCGTGAAAGACTGGCCTATCCTGAAAGGCGCAGATTGGTCCGCGGATAGCAAGGTGGTACTCACAGCCAGCGTCACTTCCGCGGGGGCACCCGTCATTTTGGGCATTGACAGGGAAGGCAATGCGAACGTGTTGCTGGAAGGCGATCGAAGTGCCCCGATCGGTTGGGTGATTCCGTCACCGGACGGGAAGCATGGTGCTCTGGAGATTACGACCGGCGAAAGTAATGTTTGGATGGTGGAGAACTACTGAGCGTCGCGGGCTGGATCTGAGACAAGAAAAACGGGCGCGACGGTGGACGCGCCCGAGAGTTCAATTACTACAAACTGGTTAGCGATGATCGCTGAGTGCGAGGACCGTGAAGGTTTGGGGCGTGCCGCCGCTGCTGGCGATCTCCATCGCCCGCTTAGTGGACAGTGGATTGCGAGCGACGTTCTGTCCGGTTGTCCAGACCTGGGTCAGAAAGTACTCGTCGCCATACCGGTGGAACACCAGCCGGCTGTTCGCGGAAGGCGCCGTGGCGTAATTGGGCAGCGTGTTGACGATGGCGGAGTGCTTGCCGTCGGTGCTGCTGATACGGATGGAGCGCTCCGGGGTGACGGTGAGAACGAGGTATTCGCCGGCCGGCAGGGAGCGGTCTTCGACGCTAAAAGCGAACGGGACGTTTACCTTCATCAGGCGCTGGCTCGGGGTTGTCTGGGCGGAAAGGGTGATGGCGGCGGCGAACAACAGGCAAATTGTGATCTGGCTGCGAAGGCTTTTCATTGGAACCTCTCCTTTTTTGATGGCCGGTGAATCCGGCTGACAGGCCGCACTTTGCCGCGAATGTGCTTCCCGCACAATGGTCTGGCTCTGATCTGGGACTAGGATTCTTATGTTTGCCTAACTCATTGAAAATACAGGCCTACTGCCATCCATCTGTTCCGTTTAGGTGCTCAACGGCTCGACGTCATGATTGGGATTCGGCACGAATTGGACTGGATTCCACTGCAACAGAAGACGTGAATATTCTTGGGGACCGAATATTCTTGGCGAGTCGTCAACACGGAAGTAGACTCCACCCAACGAATCACGACCGGGCTCTTTCAATGCACAACCGACGGTTGTGACAGCTCTGCTCTTTGTGAATCGAGGCGGGTAATCACAGCTCGCATGTTTTCATCGAGAGCCTTTGCATAGGTTGGCAGAATTGCTGTGCTCGAGTGTCCGAGCAAGTGAGCAAGGGTTAACTCGGTGGCGCGTGCCGCGTTTGCCCTCGTGGCAAATGTCGAGCGCAGGTCGTAAACACGGCGGTCCTCCAATCGGGCAGCTTTCACAGCCTCCTTCCAAGGCTTCTGATAACCAGTCCAATATGCTTGCCGGTTTCGCGGCGATGGGAATACATACTGCGAATATTCCGGCCCCACGAAACCCCGCCACGACTGGAGCTCTTGGCGACAGAATTCGGTCAACCAAACACAGCGCTCGCCAGCTACCGTCTTCGACTTGCGAACTAGAATTCGTGCAGGGGATGAGTGCATATCAACATTTTCCCATTTGAGCGGGAGCGCTTCCTTTTTCGACCGAAGACCCGTCTCGATCAGAACAATGACGCACATACAGCCCGCAATAAAAGCAGTGTTGGCACTTCCGTTCGGTTGGCCTGTTTTGCCGCCTTCTGGTTGTAGTTCACGGACAGAACACGGACAGAACACGGACAGGTCAATCACGGTCACTGAGTGTAATGGCGATTAACAACAATTGACGAGGCCGGATAATCCTTTCTGTCACTGTTTCAAGTATCGAAGCGCAACACATCCTGATTTAAAGATTTTTGACTCAACAAGTTTCAATTGCAATCTCTCCCGCAGGCTAACACGGTCCAACAAGCGTCTTCCTTCTCCCGCAACGATTGGCTGAACGACAAAACGATATTCATCCACTAGACCAAGCTCGATAAGTTGTGAAGGAATATCCACGCCGCCGACCAAAATATTTTTGCCTCTTTCTTGTTTCAGTTTAAGCATTTCATCGCGAAGGTTCCCACGAACAATTCGCGTATTTCTGTCTTCAGCGCTGTCTAATGATCGTGAAAAAACAATCTTGTTGATGGAGTCAAAGGCTCGAGCAAAGTCCTTGTCTGCCTTCGTCGCGGACTGGTCTTTGGCGATGTCCGGCCAATAAGGCACCATCAATTCATAGGTTTTACGGCCAAAGACTTGCAGATCGGCCTCGAGCGTGAGGCCCGTGAAGTATTCAAAGACTTCGTCATCGGGAATTACTTTGGTGTGGTCGCAGCAGCCATCTAGGGTGACGTTGATTGCGAAGATTACATTTCTCATTTTCGCCTCGGTGCACACACGCATCAATTATCGCAAAGCGGATTTGAAGTTGACGAAATCAGCCCACGCTTCAATGTGTGCTCTCCAAGACCCTTGTGAGGCTTCCTGATTAGTCACGCGTGCGGCAAGGCGCTAGGAGGTTGTTTCCCTCCTGACAAGGGGGCTGTGCAGTTTCCGAATCGTCGGTCGGATCATTACGTGTTCCCTTCCGAGCGCTACGGAGCCTCAGGTGACGAGTTCAAGGCTTGCGGGTACTCAACTGACCTCGAAAAGCCCATGACTAGATTTAAGGCCTCCTGGGAAAAGGCGAAGAAAGACGCAAAGGTGGAGTGCCGCTTTCACGACCTGCGACAGGGTGGGACACTTTTTCCCGCCAAGTAGCTAACCCCCAAACGTTTAACATCGCCGTACAGAAACCCTACTCTTGGCGGGAAATACGCACTACATTCGCAGCAACGGTATCGGGCGAAGTTCATTGAGGAATCGGTGATCTTTACGAAGAGCAGGCGATTGATGCTGGGCTCGTTGTTGAAAGTGGCTGCCCGACCGGCGTCGTAAGGGGTTGACCGTGGATCGACGAACCAGCGCTGATCTGGAAGCGGTGCCCTCCCAGGACTTAAAATAACCAGAGACTGGGGTACTAGGTATGCTGCCTCTGATTTCGGTCATGGCCGCTACGACTCCAATTCGCCTGAAACGCAGAATCCGCTCCTTAAACCGCCGGATCCGTGAGGCGCGGATGATCGCCACGGCATTGAAATCCCGACACCACCCGATCCTGGCGCATCTTGTTCCGATGCGCCGCTGCAATCTCTCCTGCACCTACTGCAACGAATACGACGACTTCTCCAAGCCGGTACCCACAGCTGTGGTCCAGCGCCGGCTGGAGCTGCTGGCTGCCCTTGGCACGAGCGCGGTTACTGTCAGTGGTGGAGAGCCATTACTCCATCCCGGGCTCGACGAGATCATTCGCTGCATTCGAAGTCATCGCATGCTTGCGGAGTTGATCACGAACGGATACCTGCTCACGCCGGCACGCATCCGTAAGCTAAACGATGCCGGACTCGACCATCTCCAGATCAGTATTGACAATGTGGTGCCAGACGAGGTCTCGAAGAAGAGCCTTAAGGTTCTCGATAGGAAACTGCAATGGCTCGCCGAGAACGCGGAATTCGACGTAAACATCAATTCTGTGCTCGGTAGCTCGATCCGCCATCCAGAGGACGCGCTCACGATCGCGAGTCGAGCACGAGAGCTCGGATTTCAAAGCACCGTAGGCCTCATTCACGACGGCTCAGGACAACTGCGGAAGTTAGATCATCACCAACGAGGGGTTTTTCAGGCTATGTCGAATCTCCGCAGGCCCTTCTATGACTTAGCGCTCTATAAGCGCTTTTATGAAAATCTGGCGCAAGGGCGACCCAACGACTGGCATTGTCACGCGGGGAGCCGCTACCTCTATATCTGTGAAGACGGTCTCGTCCACTACTGCTCTCAACAGCGCGGTTATCCCGGTATTCCGCTTGAAGAGTACAAGCGTGAAAATCTCGAACGCGAATACCACACGGTGAAACTGTGCGCCCCCTACTGCACAATTCCTTGTGTGCAACGCGTGGCCATGGTGGATGAATTTCGGGAAAGACCAAGGCAGGCTCTCGTGCGGTTCTTCTCAGCACAGGGGGACAGTAGCCAGACATCTCGTGACCTACCCACATCCATACGCGTTCTCACGTGGCTGTTTCTGCCACCTGACCAACCTAGCTGGCGGCGCCGTTTGACCAGCGCCTTCACACGCGCCGCATTATTGTGTCTAAGGGTCAAGTAGTTCGGTCCAATCTTGGCACGTTATGTTGGTGCAATTCGATCGTGCCCGATGCCGATTGCGCTCACCCAATAGAACTTCTTCAGGGATCAAGCCTAATAAGAGCTTCCCGAGTATGATTTGTCCGGAGAGACGCTACAGGATTACCGCGGACATCAAGCCCGTAAGTTTGCCCTTCAAGAGAGCCAAAGGGTTTTTGGGCCGCATTGAACTCATGTTGTCTTGACCGTATGGACGGACTTGTCGAATGCTCGTCACGTGCTCTTCATCCGAAAACCACGCGGCTTTGACACATTGGAATGCGTAAAGTGTTTCCCGTGAAATTAGTGTATTGCGCGGCTCTCGCACATTCACGGTTTCGCGCGCCTGTCTCCGGTTTAGTCGTTGTACGGCAAGATGAAAGGAAAGTATCCGTAAACATTGGCCGACTTATCAGTACTTATCAGTTGGGCCGAAGATCAGATGCCGGATCGCCGACCCGAATTCACCGGTAATGCTTCGCAGTTCGACGGTTTCCTTGTGAACTGTAATCGCTCTTGACGCAGCCGCTGAGAATTTGGCCAGAAGTCGGCCACGACGAGGGACGTCACCGGCAGACCTGCGTTGGAGTGCGCCAGCCGGGCGAGGCTTTGCCCACCTGCTTTTCAGTGACAACTGACCACCGGCCACTGTTACGGCGTCACCACTTCATAGGACAAAATCTTCCACTGCTCATTTTGCTTCCCCCAGAGCAGCGTCAGCGCCCCCGGATGCTCCCCCGGCGTCCGGAAAGTGAAAAGCGTCGCGTAATACTTCCCATAGTGTTTCGTCTCGCTGTCGTCACCCACGTACGGATCCTTAGTCGATCTCTTATGGCACAAGAACGACGACTCCAGTTCGTCGGGCACAGCTACCAGCGTGTACGCGCCTTCGCCGGCATGCTCCACCACTTGCAGGTCCTCGTTTGCCGGACGTACTGGCTCCAAAGCATCCTTTAAGTGTTCCAATTTGCTCACCCGCTGTGCCACGCCGTTGAGTACATTGCGAATCGCCGCCGCATACTCCTCAGCATTGGCAGGGCGCTTCTCTCCCTCCGCTAAATAAAGATCGACGCACGCATCACAGCTCTTCGCAACATACTCCGACGCCCGCTCGTAGTTGTCATCCACCAGCCAAGTTTGCAGAAAATCGTGCGTGGCCTGCACCACCGCCGGCTCTACAGCAAACTTCTCTCGTGCCAGCCGCTTCGCCGCAACTGTCGGCGCCTTACGAATATCAGGAGTCGCACCCTCTCTCGCCTCCGTCGGTTCTAACTGCCACGATACCACCTTCCAGTACTTGCCTTCCTTCGCCCACAGCAACGTGATGGCGTCGCTCGTTCCTCCCGCACTCTTCAGCCGAAACACCGAGGCAAAGTACGTCCCATGCTTATTCTCCGTGCCCGAGATTCGCGACTTCTCGTATTCGTCGTATGCTTGCTCCGGATTGCACTCAAAGTCCGCCGCGACACCGTTCGAAACCTGAAATAGAGAGAACGCCGTCACATACGGTTGCTTCATTGGCTTGATGTCTTCTCCCTGCAAGCTGTCCGGCTGCACCGCCTGCGCCACGGTCGACACTTTTCCAATCGACTTACTGCTGTTTGCTAAGTCCTTAGCCGCTACATACGGGGCGTTTCCCGCATTCACAACCCTGCCCGACTGCGGCCCATACTCCGCCAGACATGCGAAAGAGCGCGTCGAAAAATATGCCGCGGATATTTCCGGCTTCCCTTCGACCAGCCACGCCTGCAGAAAATCCTGCACCGCGTCTTCCAGCTTGCCGTTGCCCTTCCGCGGAGCCGGCGGCACGTCCCCGGGCAACAGGTCGGCGCTCGAATCGTCCGGATATCCCGGCAGACCGAACAGGTTGTGCCACCAATCTGTCAGCCCCTGCCAGCGTTGCAGGTGTACCTGCGTGTTATTGCCCGCGCGCACATCGGAATTCGCCGCCGTCAGATGGCCATTGAACAAACCCGTTGGAAACGACGACGAGCGATAGTCCACATCAATATCCGCATGCCGCCCGTCGTGCGTTATCGAAAACTGAATCGAAGGCGTGCCGTCCTGCCGGTAGTTCAGCGGATACCCTTTGTGAAACACCGTGTTGTCGCGATCGCGAAAAAACTCCTGCGAACTCTTGAGCTTCGGCACGGCATCCGGCTTCAGGATTGCGTACATGCGAAACTGCAAGTCGCCGCGTGCCCGCGTGACCTTGCCGTTGATCGCCTCGATGGCCTCCACCAAATCGAACGCCGTTCCCATCGGCTTGCCGTCTTTGGCCGTCAGTATGGTCGTCATCAGCGCGTGCGTCACCGCCTCATAGGTGGTGCGCGTCGATAGCGAATACTGGTTGTACTCCTTCGGACTCGCATGATCGTTCGTGAGCTTGTTGTAATCCTCGTACCATTCATCGATGAGCTTTTTCTGCGCCGGATTGAGCCCCTCATAGGTCCCATGAAAATCTGGCGCGGAGGTACTCGGCTGCGTTTGCTCGAAAAAAGGGAGTGCCCCATCCGCCGGGGCCCCTAACATTCGGTTCTTGCGTGAATCGGGTTGACCTAGCGCTCCTCCAGCACACACCAACATCACAATGGCTGCACCCATCGCAACTACGGCACGCATTCACTCCTCCAGCTGGCGCACTTCACACTATAGCCGAGGAGCTAACGACGAGTTCCGGGGACGGAGCGCTTCACTCAGAGCCCCAACGAAGGTTATCGGGTGTCCGCGGAAGGGAGTCGCAGGCGCCCCAAAGCTCTGTCACGCCCGCCTACGATTGCAGGAGGACCGCAGAAATCTTCTTGGACCTGCCGTTTCACATCTGTTACTGCTGACTCAGGGTAGGCTCACGCGCGTGTTCCCAGGCATAATGTCGCGCTCAAGAAAGGCAGGAGCAATCGCATTTTGGCCCACTTCGGTCTGCGTCCAGCTGAGATGAAACATCGGACCAACATTCTTCAAATCTATAGTGAAATGCCCCTTGTCCGAATGCCAGTCGAGATCGACGACGCTCTTCCCCACCTTTATATGTTCGACACGCAGCGACTGCCATGACGTCGGGACCTGCGGAGCGAAGTGCAGGGCATTTGTCCGGCCGTCAGGCTCCAGCCCCAACATGCCATGGATCGCTGCGGAAAGAAACGCTGATGAAGACCATGTCTGCTCCGGCACTGATTCGCGTTGAGGTGTAAAGAAACTGCCGGACATCACTTCATGCATATGGCCAAGTGAATCTGCTGAATCCCAAGGCACGAGACTTTGCCACAAAGCGTTCGCTGCTTCCGACCGATGATCCTGCCACATCGTCTCAGCAGCCGCGGCTGTTGCGTGGGCCCACACACTTCCCTTCGCGTATGAGGTGGGGTCGTAGTCTGGAGCCGTGGACGGCTTACTGCGCAATCCCCACGCAGTCAGATACGGCGAAGCCATGAGTAGATCAAGAGTTGCTGAAGTCTGTTCCCGGGTAGAGGCTCCACAAGCAATAGCCGCCAGATCTGCCGCCGCCGTGCTTTCCGTCGCCTTCCCCGACCAGGTGAATCCACTAATCCAGTGATGCGCGATGCTATCCCAGTATCGCGATCGGATGCTCTCGCGAGCGCGGAGACTCGCGGACTCGGCCTCCCGACTTACGACCTCATCGTGCATCGCCGAAGCAAGTTGCGACATGGCATGAGCTGCTTCTACCCATGCGGCGGACAGCGTCAGTTCGTCTGTGAGGCGATCCTGCTCGTTGCCACTCATCTTGTCCGCGGGTACGCGCGGAAGGCCGTCCCCTTTATCGAGTGTGGAGAGACAGTATCGGTACGCTTTCATTGTTGCAGGCCAGTGTCGCGACAGAAAAGTCTGGTCACCAGTGATCCGTTCGTATTCGGCAAGTACCCTAAGAAAATCGAATGTTATGTCAACATGAACATAGAGATAAGGATAGTCCTTCGCCCAGTTCAGGAAACCCGCGCTTTGAGAGATCTCGTGCCACATCATGCCGTTCTCAGAGTTTTGATACTGGTAAAGAAATTCTAGTTCGCCTGTGGCGCGCTTGTAGTTGCCTTCATGCAACAATGCTTCCGTCGCCAACAGACCATCTCCTGCGAAGTACCAAGCGTATTGTGGCCGACGCGATCCGTGTGAAGGTCCATAGCCCGCAACAACCGCGCAACCCAGACGCGCATTACACGTCCAAGCCTGCTCCAGCGCTATCTGCGCCCACTCAATCGCACGATTTGCTTCGGCATCGGGCGTTGTGATCTTTACGATCTCCGATGATCTGAAACGTTTCGCGTCCTCACACGCGGACATGTCGGACGCCCTTAGCAACGATGCTGTTGCCGCGTGCACCTCTTCATTTCTTTCACTCTTCCCTGCAAAGACCAGAGTCGCGCACCAGCCGCTAGCACAGGGACTAGGTTCGAGGGTGAGAGTCAACGAACGATTGAAGTCGCTACCGCGGCGATCGTTATTCGGTTCAGTGTGTTCTGTCGCTTCCGATGACGAGATCAATGCTCTGAACTGTTGCGAAGGTTCGCTCAAAAGAAAGCCTCTCGCATCCTGATCCCACGAGGTCTCCTGGCCGCCGATGCCGGCGGGCCACATTAAATTGAGCGATGGCTG
>Ga0126371_10004267_pt1 | contig 12585 bp, 6 predicted proteins | sample PanSoiMetaPlot_4_FD_110145 | JGI IMG/M metagenome (GOLD analysis project Ga0126371, IMG submission 110145) | Tropical forest soil microbial communities from Panama - MetaG Plot_4 | ecosystem: Environmental > Terrestrial > Soil > Tropical forest > Bulk soil | place: Panama | collected 2016-02-17
AGACGGCCAGCGCTTTGCGCATCGCCATATCTCCTTTTCTAAAACATCGTTGCAGAAATTAATCGGGCCAGGCGATTCGCAGGCGAGGAGGGCGCGCCCGTCCTGACTCGGGCCGAGGTACTTGGCTATTTTAACATGCGGCTGGGTGTAACCTGTCCCACCGATACCTGACAGCAAACAGGGATTTATCCCACAACCGCATCACTCTGCTTTGTGTGCTCCCATGCTGAACCAAACTCGTGGCGGGGAAAATCAAAACTTCAGTTAAGATATTCGCGCGGAGTTTTTCGCGTTAGTCGATGTTTTGGCATGCGCTTCGACCACATCGCGGCAATCATAATTTATAACTCTGGGAGGCAATCATGCTAAGGACTCGCGGAAACCGCATCACCTGGCTGGGTCACGCTACTTTCAAAATCACGCTCGCGAACGGCAAAGTCATCTTGCTCGACGGCTGGGTTGACGGCAATCCTGCCTGCCCCAAGGAGGCCAAAAAACTCGACCGCGTGGATACCATTCTTATTACCCACGGTCACGGCGACCATATCGGCGACGTCCTCTCGCTCGCCAAAAAATTCAAGCCGCAAATCGTCGCCATTTATGAAACCGCCGGCTGGCTCGAATCGAAAGGCGTGAAGAACGTCACCGGAATGGGCAAGGGCGGCACATTCAAAGCGGGAGAAATCGAGGTCACCATGGTGCACGCCATCCATTCCAATAGCATTCAGGATGGCGACAAATTTCTCTACGGCGGCGAACCTGCGGGGTACATCGTGCGCCTCCCCGGCGGCCTAACGCTTTATCACGCGGGAGACACGGCGGTCTTCGGGGATATGAAAATCATCGGCGAACTCTATTCGCCGGAAGTGGCCATGCTTCCCATCGGCGATTTTTATACCATGGGCCCGCGCGAAGCGGCTCTCGCGATTCGCCTGCTCAACGTGACGCACGTCATTCCTATGCACTACGCTACTTTCCCCGCGCTCACCGGCACGCCCGAAGATCTGAAACGCCTCACCAGCGACATCCCCGGCCTCGAAATCCACGCCCTCAAACCGGGCGAAACCATCAGCTAGCGAACTGTATCGGCAGTGTTCCTCACTCGTATCGGAGCGCGATCATCGGATCGACGCGCATCGCGCGGCGAGCGGGAATGTATCCAGCGAGGACACCTACGGCCACGAGCACGAGAGGGGCAAGGATAAGCGTGAGCGGGTCGTAGGACTTCACGTTGAAGAGCAGATGCGTGACCAGCCGCGATGCGCCTAACGCGCAAGGCAACCCGACTGCGATTCCGATTAGCACCAAACCCAACGTTTCGCGCAGGACCATCTTCAGAATTGCGCCCGGTTGCGCGCCCAGCGCCATGCGCACACCGAGTTCATGAGTGCGCCGCGAGACTGAGTACGAAATAACGCCGAAAATTCCCACCGCAGCAAGCAGCAGGGCAATCGCTCCAAACAGCGCAAGAAGCAAAGTGCGAAAGCGCGGCTGCGCGACGGACGGGTCGGCGGTCAGGGCCTCCGGCAACGAAAGAATGTTCGTGACGGGCAGATCCTTGTCGATCGAAGCAGTGGCCTGGCGAATTTCCGCGGCGACTGCGGACGTGCTCAGCGAGCTGCGCACGACGACATCTTCGCCCCACAGCGGCGCTTGGTCGAAGGGCACGTACATCATCGGCCCGGGTGCATGGTCGAACGAAAGATCGTGGACGTCGCCAACGATTCCGACGATCTCGCGCGAAGTATTGCCGTCGGGAGGAAATCCGAATTTCATGCTCTTGCCAAGCGGATCCTGATTGGGGAAATAGCGGCGCGCGAGCGCTTCACTGATGATGGCAACGCGCGAAGCAGGCATCGAATCCTGCTCGTTGAAAATTCGCCCTCGCAGAAGCGGGATATTCATTAGGTGGAAATAATTTGGGCTGACGGAGACGAAGTCGGCGAGCAGGTCTTCGCCCGGACGCACCGGAGGGTTCCCCACAATAGTGAAACTCAGATTGATGAAGCCATCGATGATCGGCACGGGAACGGCAAGCGCAGAATCGCTCATCCCGGGAAGAGATTGGATTTTGGCCAGAGATTGTCGTCCGAAGGCAGCCCACTGCGCGGGTTGCGAATATTGGTATTGCGGCAAAGCGATGTTGGCCATGATGACGTGCTGGGGATTGAAGCCCGGATCGGTGGAGACGAGCCGGTCGAAGCTGCGAATCAGCAAGCCGGCAGCGACAAGAAGCACCACAGCAATGGCAATTTGCGCGGCGGCAAGAAAACTACGCGCGCGTTGATGGCTTCCGGCTTCGCCTGAGCGGCCGGAGTTTTCTTTCAAGGTGGAGTGCAGACTGGAATCCGCAGCAAACAGCGATGGGACGAGTCCGAAAACCAAAGTAGCGGTGACGGAGAGCAGGAATGCGAAGAGCAGCACCCAGAGGTCAACGCTAATAGTGTGGAGTTGAGGCAAATCCGGCGGGAGAAGCGAGCGGAGGCTCTGCACACCCCAATACGCAAGCAAAATGCCGGCGGCTCCGCCTAGGAGCCCGAGAAGAGCGCATTCGGCGAGCAACTGGCGCGCGATGCGGGAGCGGCCTGCGCCGAGGGCCATGCGCACAGCAAACTCGCGAGCGCGAGTGGTGGCGCGCGACAAAAGCAAATTGGCGATGTTGGCGCAAGCGATGAGAAGGACAAGGCCGACAGCTCCCAGGAGAACAAGGAGCGGAGTTCGCACGCCGCCGACGATGGTGGTTTGAAGCGGCTCGAGGCGGATGGCCCAGCCGGCATTCTCCGCGGGCGATTGTTTGATAAGGCGGGCGCTGATGGCGTCCATTTCCGCCTGTGCTTGCGCCAACGAAACGCCAGGTTTGATGCGCGCTATCGTTCTTGCCCAGTGTCCTCCGTGACGAGACATCCACGGGCCAAAGAGCGGGTCATCCACCAGAGGAATCCAAACTTCGTTGGGATCGGTGAGCATGAGCGGAAAACGGAAGCTCGCCGGCATGATGCCGATAACAGTGAAGGGCCTCTTATCAAGAGAAATGGACTGTCCGATCAGATTTGGGTTCGCGCCGAAGCGACTACGCCAAAGGGCTTCGCTGAGAATAACCACCGGCGCTGCGCCCTGAACGTTGTCGCTGGGCAGAAAAGTGCGGCCGGCGAACGGCTTCGCTTCGAACACAGCAAAGAGGCCGGGCGTGACGGAGCTGGTGTTGACTTCAGTTGGTTCGCCTACTCCCGTAAGCGTGAGCTGATGGAGAGTGTTGGTGACCATCTCGCTGAAGACGGTATTTTGCCGGCGGATCTGGACGAAATTCGGATAAGAGAAACCGCCCGGACCGGGGCTTGCAACTTGGGAGTCGAACACCGATACGATCTGATTGGGATTCGCGTAGGGCAACGGGCGCAAAAGGACGGCATAGACGACGCTGAAGATGGCGGTATTGGCGCCGATGCCGAGAGCGAGGGTGAGCACGGCGACGGTGGTGAAGCCCGGAGATTTGCGCAGCATGCGCAAGGCGTAGCGCACGTCTTGCCAGAACGAATCAAAGGCTGTCTCCCAGCCCACAGCGCGCACGTTCTCCTTCACGGAATCCATGCTACCCATTTCCATACGCGCTTCCCGGAGCGCCCGCTGGCGGCTCACGCCCGTGCGCATTTTTGCGGCGGCTCTCTGCTCGAGAAAATCGCGCAGTTCTTCGTCGAGCGCGCCATCCTCGCGCCATTTTGTGAAGAGCGCACGCAGGCCGCCCCAAAATCTTCGCAGCATCGACATGGGTGCTAGGACGCCTCCAAAATGCGCGCGATGGCGGCAATTTGCCGGCCCCATGCGCGCGTTTCAGTCTTCAACTGCCGCCGGCCCACATCCGTGAGGATGTAATACTTGGCGCGACGATTGTTTTCCGTGGCGCGCCACTCGCACTTAAGCCACCCAGCACGTTCGAGGCGCCGAAAGGCCGGAAAGAGCGAACCGGGATTCACCTGAAAGACACCTTTGCTGATTTGCTCGATGCGCATGGCGATGCCGTAGCCGTGCATGGGTTCAAGGGCAAGGGTTTTGAGGATGAGCATGTCGAGAGTGCCCTGGACTAGTTCGCTCTGTCTGCTTTCGGGTGGGACGGGCATGAATGCTGCGCTCCTCTAGATAGTCAAGATAAAGATACCGTGTTTCTCTCGATTGTCAAGAGGAGAAGGGATTTTGCGCGGATGCGAGGCAGAGTGCGAGCGGCGCGCTTACTCGTAGCGGAGCGCGATCATGGGATCGACTTTCATGGCGCGCCGCGCCGGGATGTAGCAGGCGAGCAGCGCGACCCCGAGCAGAAACAGCGGCATGCTTATAAATGAGCCCGGGTCAAGCGGGCTTACGCCAAAAAGAATTGCGGAAAAAATCGATGAAGCCGCTGCGCAAAGAATGATTCCGATGATTGCTCCAGTGAGTACCGGCGTCATCGCCTGGCGAATGACAAGCCACATCACATCGCGATTGTCGGCGCCGAGGGCCATGCGAATGCCGATTTCGCGCACGCGACGGCTGACGCCGTAGGAAACCATTCCATAGATTCCTAGGGAAGCGAGAAAAAGGGCGAGCGTGCCAAGAATGCCCGAAAAGACGGACACCACACGCGCCGGTTCGCGCCAAAACTCCAGGGTTTCGGAAAGCGGACCGATCGTCGTGCTCAAATCCGGATCCAGTTCTCCGAAAATGTCGTTGATTTCCTTGCCGATGACCGGATTCGCTGTCGCGGTACGGACCATTACGTTAGCGTCTGACTGCTGAGCAGGGCCGGCGGGTTCATACAAATACAGTTTGCGCGAATCGCCGAGATTCGCAACCTGCGCGTCGGCGGCAACGCCGACGACCTGCCAATCCGTCACGCCTGAATTAGGTTCACCGCCGCCATGAAGCATTTGCCCGATCGGATTCTGGTCGGCGAAGAACCGCCGCGCGGTGGATTGGCTCAAGACGGCAACGTGCACTCCCGTTCTTACTTCCGCGGGCGTAAAGCTGCGACCCTGCAAAATGGCGATGCCAAGCACATCGAAGAAGTTCGCCGACACATGGTTGTACTCAACTTCGGAGTCCTTAGTCTTGTCCGGCAAGGAGAAGCCTGTAAGGTCATGGGAATTTGCAAGCGGGATGCTAGTGGCTGACACGACGGCGTCGACACCGGAAAGAGCAGCGAGGCGCTGTTGCAATTGTTGCTGAAAAGCAGTGGCGCGCTGTTGCGTGTAGCCGGAATTCGAGAGGCTGAACGCGGCGCCTTCGATATTGTCCATGCGAAAACCTGGATTGACAGTTTGCGCGCGATAAAGGCCGTGCAAGAGCAGTCCTGAGGCGAGCAATAGCAGCATGCAGACGGATACTTGAACTCCAACGAGGAGATTGCGCATGCGTCCAGTGCTAATGGTTCCGGTTTGCGAGAGCGCGGCGTCTTCTTTCATGGCGAGCGTGAGATCCACGCGAGAGGCACGCAGGGCAGGCGCGAGTCCAAAGAAGCAAGCGGTGGCAATCGAAAGGGCAAAAGCGTATGACCATGTGCGCCAGTCGGAGCTAAGGTGCAGCGCGAAGGCAAGCTCCGGACCTGTGGGCAAATGCGCCATGGTGAAGCGAAATAGCGCTGCGACAGACAAATAGGAAGCCAGCGCGCCAGCCGCACCTCCGAGGAATGCAAGCAGCAGGCTTTCTGTAAGCAACTGCCGGATTAATCGTCCTCGGCTTGCTCCGACTGTGAGGCGTACGGCAATTTCTTTGCGGCGGCCAGCAGCGCGAGCAAGAAGCAGGTTGGCGATATTGGCACAGGCCAGCAGCAGCACCAGGCCGACAGCCGTCAGGATTATGCCGGCGATGATCAACATCGGAGTTCGGAACGACGGCATGGAAAGAAGAGTGGCCTGGTTAAGGGAGACCGTTGTGATCCTCCCGGGCTGAAGGGAGTTCAGTCCCGACGCGACGACGTTCAAATTCGCGGCTGCCTGCTGCGTTGAAACGCCAGGCTTCAAGCGGCCAATTAGCGCCAGCCAGCTGAGGTAGTCATCGCCCAGGTAATCGCTCGCGGGGCGGAAGGACTTGACCATAGTGAGCGGCGCCCAAAAAGCCGAGGCGACCGCTACTGTACCCTCAAATCCCTGCGGCGCTACGCCGATGATGCGAAATGATGTTCGATTAAGCGTGATGGTTTTGCCGATGATCGCTGGATCGGCACGGAATGTGCCGCGCCAGGCGGCATCGCTCAGCACGACTACTGTGCCCTCACCGGCTGCGGCGCATTCAGAATCCGCAAAAAAACGCCCCAGCTCCGGGCGGATTTCGAGCACATCGAAATAATTGCAGGATGTCAAAGCGCCCATGATGGGCCGCGGCTTATCCGTGACCAGGCTCGTTTCGGTGAATGCGGAATAGGCCAGCAGTCCGGAAAACACGCGGTTCTCTTTTGCGTAGGTCTTGTATTCGGAATAGGAGACGAAGGAGTCATCATCGTGGACGTTGCGGTGATAGGGGCCTTTGACTGATCGAATATTCTGGCCCACAGCGACGAGTTCATTCGCGTGCGGCACCGGCAACAGACGCAACGCGGCTGAGTTAAGAATCGTGAAAATAGCCGTGTTCGAGCCGATGCCGAGAGCGAGAGTGAGCACAGCGATGACGGTGAATCCGGGCGATTTGCGGAGCATGCGCGCGGCATAGCGCAGATCTTGTGCGAAATCGTGGATGTAATTTGTGCGGCGCATATCGCGGCATTCCTCCTTGAGTTGTTCGACGCCGCCAAATTCGCGCAGAGCCGCGCGGCGCGCTTCGGCGGGCGGCATTCCTGCAACGATATTGGAAGCGATTTGGTGTTCGAGATGGAAATGTAGTTCGGTGGAAAGTTCCGCGTCGGCGGTGTTGCGCCGGAACAGCGAACGCAAGCGGAGAGCGAGTTTTCGCAAGAAGCGCATCGTTCACTCGTAGCGGAGCGCAACCATGGGATCCACTTTCATGGCGCGGCGCGCGGGAATATAACAAGCGAAGAGTGCGACAAGCAGGAGCAAGACGGCGACGGTCGTAAACGTCGCTGGATCTGCTGCGCTGGTATTGAAGAGCAGGGTCACCATGAGGCGCGTCAACAGAAGCGCTGTGCCTATCCCGATGGCGACACCAGTCAGCGCGAGCCGTGAGCCGTGCCCGAGCACCAAGCGGAGAATATCGCGGCGTTGCGCTCCGAGCGCCATGCGAATGCCAATTTCGTTTGTGCGCTGCGATACGGCGTAAGACATCACACCGTAGATACCGATCGAGGCAAGAATCAAGGCGAGCGCCGCGAACACGCCGAGCAAAAACATCATGAAGCGTGAGCGGGCGACGGAATCGGTGATGAGCTGGTCCATGGTGGCGATGTTGGCGATGGGTTCCTCTCGGTCCATTCCGGCAACGATCTCGCGGATGGTTGGAACAATGGAGAGAGGCGCAGCGCCGGTGCGTATGAGGACGGTCATACTGTCATAGGCAAGTTCAGGATAGGGCCAATAAACGGTGGCCCAAGGCTTGGCGCTGAGGTCGGCGCCGTGGACGTCCCCGACGATGCCGATGATTTCGCTCGGGACGTTCGTATCTTTCATGTCGATGGTAATTTTTTGGCCGAGGGGATTCACGCCGGAGAAATATTTCTGCGCGAATGTGTTGTTGATGATGACGACGTGCTTTGACTCGGCGAGTTCAGTAGGAGAAAACGTGCGGCCTGTGACGACTGGGATTTCCATGGTGCGGAAATAATCGGAGCCGACCACGCGGACGGCGGTGTCAGGCCGCTGGGATTCAGGCAACGATTCCTGGCCGGGCAAAATTACGTCCGTGGCGACTCCTTCGGCTGAGAAGAGCGAGAAGGGGGGAAGATTTTCGTCACTGACGGAGCGGACACCAGGGATTTGCCTGACCTTATCGAAGAGCGTTGTGAAAAAAGCCATTCGAGCGGCGTCGTCTTTGTACTTTTTTGTAGGCAGCGACAACTTGAAGCTCAGCAAATGGTCTGCGTCGAAGCCGGGGGCGACGCGAATCAAACGGATAAAGCTCTGCATGAGCAGGCCGGAACCAGCAAGGAGTATGAGGGCGAGAGCGATTTCGCCAACGACGAAGACGTTGCGAATTGCGCGACTGCGACGGCTGGCGGAAGCGCCGCGTGTACTCTCCTGGAGCGCCGAAGCGATCTGGGAATGCGCAGCGATGTATGAGGGCAAGAAACCGAACAAGCAGGCAGCCAGCAGAGTGACAAACATGGCGAAAACAAGAATTCGTGGATCGACAGAGACGCTAGACAGGTCAAGCAGATTTTGCGGGCTGGCCTGAAGCAATACATTCACGCCCCAGAGCGCAAGGAAAATCCCGAGCCCTCCGCCGACAGCGGCCAGCAAAAGGCTTTCTGTGAGCAATTGCCGCGCGACGCGCCAGCGGCTGGCGCCGAGCGCCGTGCGAACCGCGATTTCGCGTGTGCGTCCAGCAGCACGAGAAAGCTGCAAGCTGGCAACGTTGGCGCAGGCGATCAGGAGAACGAATCCCACCGCACCGAGGAGAATCAGCAGCGCAGGGCGAATGGAGCCGGAGATTTCTTCACGGACAGGAACGACGGTGACGCCCCAGTTCGCGTCGTAATCCGGAAATTTCTGCGACAAAGCGGAGGCGAGAACGTGCATTTGGGCTTGGGCCTGAGGGACGCTGACGCCTGATTTGAGACGAGCGATGACGGTGAGGAAGCGTCCGACATTCGTATGGCTGTAAAAAGGTTGAGGAAACACAAACGGAGTCCACAGCTGCGGATGAGTGCCAGTAAGCGAGCCGCGGACGATGAAAGAGTCAAAGCCCGGTGAGGCGACGCCAAGAATCTCACATTTGGTGCCGTTCAGTTCAATGGTCTTGCCAACGACCGCGGGATCGGATGCGAATTGGTCGCGCCACAAGCCGTAGCTCAGGACCACAACGTCGTCATTTCCCTTCACGCCATTTGCAGCGGTGAAGCCATGACCAAGGGCGAATTTCGCACCGAGAATGTCAAAGAAGTTGGCCGATACGTCTTCTTCTGCAATCTGTTGAGGGCGCCCAACGCCGGTCAAGTTTGAACGAGAGTCGGCGAGATATGCCATGTCTTGAAACACATGGTTCTGGGCCTGCCAGTCGAGAAAATTGCGAGGTGCCACGACGTTAGGTTTGGAAGCTTCCTTCGAGGTGTGCTCCCACACGACGACGAGACGATTGGATTCTTGGTAGGGCAAGGGTTTCAGGAGCACGGCGTCCACAACGGAAAAAATTGCGGTGTTGGCGCCGATGCCGAGCGCGAGAGTGAGAACGGCGACGGCGGTGAATCCGGGAGACTTGCACAACGTACGCAATCCATAGCGAAGGTCTTGCGCGAGATCTTGGATGTAATTGGTTTTACGCATGTCGCGGCACTCCTCTTTGAGGTGTTCGACGCCGCCAAATTCGCGCAGAGCCGCGCGGCGCGCTTCGGCGGGTGACATTCCCAAAGAAATGTTGGCGGCGATTTCGTGCTCCAGATGGAAGCGCAATTCGTCGTCGAGTTCGATGTCGGCAGCGGTCTTGTGAAACAACGAACGCAGGCGCAGCCGGACCTTGTTCAGCAAGCGCATATTCATTCGTACCTCAGCGCGACCATGGGATCGACTTTCACCGCGCGGCGTGCCGGGATGTAGCAGGCGAGCAGCGCGACGAGAGCGAGAATTAGCGTGACCGCCAAGTAGGTTGCCGGGTCCGCCGCGCTGACGCCGACGAGCATGTTGGCGATGAGACGTGCGGCGGCGAAGGCGCTCAGGCATCCGAGAATCGATCCGGTAGCGACAATCACAAAACCCTGGCCCAAAATCATCTTGAGGACTTCCGCGCGCTGCGCGCCGAGCGCCATGCGAATGCCGATTTCGTGCGTTCGCTGGCTCACGGAGTAAGAAATGACTCCGTAGACGCCAACAATTGCCAGGACCAGGCCGAGCAAACCCAAAACCGCAGCGAGGCCCGCCGCCAAACGGAAGAGCAGAAAGCCCTGAAGGGTGTCGAGACTCTCCGTCATGGTGTGGATGTCGAATACTGGAAGATTGGGCGCGAGGCTCCGTATGACATCCTGAGTTTCACGAATCACAATCTCCGGCGGCGCGGCGCTGCGGACCTGCAGAATCTGAAGCGAGCCTAAAGCATAGTCCTGCGCGAGCGGCAGGTAAAAGAATGGATCGATAGGGCCGGTGACAAAGTTAAAGTGGCAGTCCTTCGCCACGCCAATGACTTCAAAAACTGGATTGGTGGCGCCGCTGACTTTGGAGAAATGTTCGCCGATGGGGTCCTGATTTGGCCAGTAGCGCTCCGCAAACGCTTGCGAAACAATGACGACGTACGGCGCGCCTTTCTGGTCTGCTTGGGTGAAGCCGCGTCCGCGTACAATCGGGATGCTCATGGTTTCGAAGAATTGCGGCGAAACGACGCCGTAACCGACGAGAGGCAAACCCTGGCCCGGCGGATTCTGGTAATCGGAGATCTTGAGGTAATCGTTGCTCCCGTAGTTGCTCATCGGAACGCTTGAGGTAACGGACGCCGCTTGCACGCCGGGCAGAGCGCGCACGCGGTCGAGAACTGATTTATATAGCGCCAGACCTTGCATTTCCCCGTAGCCGATTTCCGATGGATCCATGGCGACATCCACGACATTGTGCGGGTCAAAGCCGAGGTTGGTGTGCTGGACCGCGCCGAGGCTTCGCGTGAAGAGCCCCGCGATTACCAGCAGCATGAGCGAGCCGGCGACCTGGAGAACAACGAGTCCGGTGCGGACGCGATTTTTGCCTCCGGCGATGGCGCGGCCTGATTCGTGAAGCGCCACGGTGATCGATGTGCGCGAAGCTCGCAGCGCGGGAATCAGGCCAACGAGGACGCCGGTGAGCAGAGCGGCGGCGAACGTGAAAACGAAAATGCGCCAGTCGAATCCATAAACCAGCGAAACAGGCACGGGTGTATGCAGATCAATCGAGCCAATCCCGTGGCTGGCTAAGATGCCCAGGAAGATTCCTGCTACGCCGCCGAGGAGCGCCAGCAAGATGCTTTCGGTGAGCAACTGGCGCGCTAGACGATTCCGCGCTGCTCCCAGCGCGGCGCGAACGGCCATTTCACGCGCGCGGCCAGTAGCGCGAACCAAGAGGAGATTCGCTATGTTGGCGCACGCGAGAAGCAGGACCAGCGCGACCAGCGCAAGGAAAAGCGCAGCGCCGTTAATCAGCGTGCTCGAAGTGGAAGGATCAGGACGCGCGAAGCGCTCAGAGTAAACGCTCAGCGTCATGCCCTTGTTTGTCTGGGGATATTGGTCAGAAAGGCGCAGGGCAACGACGTTCAGCGCAGTTTGTGCAGACGCCAGGCTGACGCCAGGACGAAGGCGTCCAAGGACGTAGAGATTCTGGAGGATGCGATTCGACATTAGGTCTTTCGGCCATCCGGCCTCGAACGTTCCCAACATGCCGAACGGAAAATACAATTGCGCGGCGGGCGCCGGATACAAACCGTGAAATTCCGGAGGCGCAATGCCAATTACTGTGCATGGATACGCATTCACCAGGATTGTCTTCCCAACAATATTCGGATCGCTTGCGAAGCGCGATTTCCAATATCCGTACGAAAGGACTGTGATGGGATCCGCGCCGGGTGCCTTGCCTTCCGAGGGCAGGAAAAACCGACCAGCGTAAGGTTTAATGCCGAGCAGCGTGAAGAAATTGCCGGTGACATACTCGGAGAAAGCGCGGTCGGCTTTGCCGTTGAGGCTTACACCGTCGAACGCGAGCATGTGGCCCAGCATGCCGGAAAAAACTCCCGAGGCCTGTGCGCGAATGTCACGAAGATCGGCCGCGGAGAACTGTGTGAGCAAAGGACCGTGACCCTGGCGGAACGCGAGTACGGCGAGCTGGCTGGAGTCTTTGACAGGCAGCGGACGGAGGAGCAGCGAATCCACGATGCTGAAAATGGCAGCGTTGGCGCCGATGCCGAGCGCCAGAGTGAGAACAATAATCGCCGAGAACGCCGGAGACTTGCGCAGCATGCGGAGGGCGTAACGTAAGTCTTGCGCCAGATCGTGAATGTAATTTGTGGAGCGCATGTCGCGGCACTCGTCCTTGAGCTGTTCGACGCCGCCAAATTTCAGCAGCGCGGCGCGGCGAGCATGGGCGGGCGACAGTCCTGCGGAAATATTGGCGGCGATTTCGTGTTCGAGATGGAAGCGCAGTTCGTCATCGAGTTCGCCGTCTGCGGCGCGGCGGCGCAGCAGGGAATTCAGCCGAAGCGTCAACTTTGTGAGCCAGCGCATGTGCTCAGTTTCCTCGCCCTATTCCGCCATGTTTAGAACGAGACCGATGGCGGAAGAGAGTCGTTCCCAGTTGGCCTGCTCTTTTTCGAGATATTTTCTGCCGGCGCGCGTGAGCGAATAGTATTTGGCGCGGCGATTGTTTTCCGAATCGCGCCACTCGGCGCGAATCCAGCCTTGCTGTTCGAGGCGATGCAGCGCGGGATAGAGAGCGCCCTGTCGAACTTGCAAGGCATTTTTGGAAACAAGATGAATGCGCTGGGCGATGCCCCAGCCGTGCATGG
>Ga0126371_10004268_pt1 | contig 12584 bp, 13 predicted proteins | sample PanSoiMetaPlot_4_FD_110145 | JGI IMG/M metagenome (GOLD analysis project Ga0126371, IMG submission 110145) | Tropical forest soil microbial communities from Panama - MetaG Plot_4 | ecosystem: Environmental > Terrestrial > Soil > Tropical forest > Bulk soil | place: Panama | collected 2016-02-17
CGGGCGCTGCGCCGGCGCATTCGCTTGCGTGCGTACCCAGATATTGTGCTTGGTGGCTTCGGTGTTGATGGCCTCCATCAACTCACGCGCCTTGTTGGAAAGCCCGCCCGGAGCAGGGGCTTTCATTGTCACTGGGGCCATGAGGTATCTCCTTCGAACGCGGGCGATCATCCCAAGTGATTAGGGAAACGGCGGCTCTGCCAGGCGGCCGGGAGCCAAGCCTTTGCCGAGAGGTATAGTGACTCCGCCGATTATTGGAAAGCGCGCACCGCCTGCGGGCGGCGCAGCAGGCCCCGCGGAAAAGGCATAGCCCGGGCGCTAGCCTAGAAGATCAATTTAAGAAATCGCGCAGCGCCCGATTGAATTCACCCCCGCGGTCCATGTTGGAAATGTGCCCGGCGCCCGGGAGCATGACAAAGCGCGAGCCGGCAAGCTTGTCATGAAGCTTTTCATGGAGCTTGGCCATACCCACTGGCGTACGCCGTCTTTCTCGCCGACGACGAACAGGGTCGGGCATTTCACCATCGCGACTGCGGACGCGTAATCATGCGCGGCAAGCGCCGCGGCGCAACCAATAAAGCCGTTGACCGGCGTCGCGCGCATCATGGCGCGGATCTTGTCGAGATAGGGCGGGTTTTTCGCGACTGTCTCGGGCGGAAACCAGCGCGCCACGGTCGGCTCGACCAGGGCTTCGATGCCTTGTTTCTGCGCCACCGCGATCCGCTCTTCCCATTGCTGGCTCGATTGCGGCGTCGATTGGCATGGTGAATCGGCGACGATGATGCGCTCGAACCGCTCCGGGTGCCGCTCGGCGAGCCCAAGCGCGGTGGCGCCGCCCATCGACAGGCCGGCGAAGGTAGCTTTGGCAATGCCGAGCGCATCCATCAACGCCAGCGCATCGTCAAGCAATGTATCGAAGGCGTAGCGGCCAGCCGGAGCCTCGGTCTCGCCATGGCCGCGCTGATCGTAGCGCAGCACGCGGAAGCGATCCTTCAGCGCCGCCGCCTGTTCGTCCCACATCGCCAGCGAGGTGGCGAGCGAATTGGAGAAGACGAGCCAAGGCGCACGCTCAGGGCCGTCGACTTGGTAATTGATGGCAATCCCGTTGGCTTTGACTTTCATGCTTGTTTTCATCCGTTCGTCATGCCCGGCTTTATGCCGGGCATCCACGTCTTAAACCGCCGCAACAATAAAGACGTGGATGGCCGGGACAAGCCCGGCCATGACGTGCGGGGTGCTCATTGCGGCAAAAACTCCTCCAACAAAGCGCTGAGCGCTCCCGGCGCCTGGGTCGGGAGGAAGTGCCCGCCGTCGTCAATGAGCTCGAAGCGCGCGCCGGGAATTTTCTTAGCAAGCTCGGCTGAGCCGGCATGCGGCCGCACCGTGTCATGACGGCCGGCAATGACCATTGCCGGACAGCGGAGTTTCGGCAGCATGTGCAGCATATTGGTGCGCGCCAAAGCGCGGAAGGCAAAACCGAAGCACACCGGATCGTTGGCGAGATACCGCCCGAGATAGGCTTCGTAAGCTTCGCGCTCACCGAGCTGTGGCGGATAGGACAAAGCAAGCGTTGTCGGCAGCGAGGCGCGCATGCCTTCACGCGCGGCGAAGGCGGCGCGCTCATCCAATACTGCGGCGCGGCTCGGATCGACGCCGGGCGCGGGATTGCACAGAACCAGCGCCCCGACGCGCTCCGGATATTTTTCGGCAAAACGCAGCGCCTGGGTCGCTGCGGCCGCGACGGTAACGAAGTGATAAGGCGCCGGCAGCGAAAGCGCAGCGGCGAGCGCCTCGAAATCCTCGACCAGCATATCGTTGGTGAATTCGTGTCGCACTTTTTCCGAAAGTCCCGCGCCGCGCTGGTCATAGCGCAGCACGCGAAAATGCTCGGCGAGCCGCGGCACGACGCCATCCCAGGAATTGAGCGTGCCGCCGAGCTCGTGCAGCAGCACCACCGACCGGCCCGCGCCGGCAAGCGCGTAGTGGAGGCTCACGCCGTTTGCGTCCACGAACCCCTCAGTGGATTTGCGCATATCCGTTAGATACCGAATAGATGATCGAGAGAGTAGCGGCCCGGGCCGGAGATCAAGACGTAGAACGTGGCGATGGTCCACATCAGCGTATATTCGACGCCAAGCTGATTCCAAAAGTACCGGCCGACGCGCCAGCGCTCGACATTGCTGACCAGAAGAAAACTAAGGACCACGGCAGCGACCGGGCGCGTGAACAGGCCGAGTGCCAACAGCGGCCCGCCAATAAGCTGCGTCGCTGAAATCGCCGGCGCCCATAGCTTGCCAGGACGATAGCCGGTCTCGTCGAGCTGCTTGGCCAAGTCGGTGAGGTTAAGCGCGCGCACGCCGGTATTGGGAAAGAAACCGAAAGTGTTGCGCAAGCCGTGCGGCACCAGCGCAAGCCCGACTGCGACGCGCAACAGCGCGTCGGCGAACGGCAAGAGCGTTTGGTAAAGTGCTGACAATGGAGCTCAAAAAATCACAGGGCCGCGAAGTCAGTGCGCCATCAAGACCGGCAGCTTGGCATTGGCCAGGATGTGACGCGTGGTGCCGCCGAAAATCATCTGCCGCAGCCGGCTTTGCGTATAAGCGCCCTTGACGATGAGATCGCAGCCGAGCTCGTCGGCCTTGGCCAGGATCGTCTCGCCGGCGCTGCGCTTCCCGGTGGGCTTAAGCGTGATCGTCTCGGCCTTGATCCCGTTCATCGCCAGCGAACGCGCCATTTGCTCGCCGCTCGGGCCGGCCACCGTGGCGCCTTCCACGGTCAGGATCGTGATCCGCTCCGCGGCGCTGAGAAACGGCATGGCATCGGCCATGGTGCGCGCCTGCTCGGTACTCTGGTTCCATGCCACTAGAATATTGGTTGCAAGGGAGCGCGGCGAAGCGGGGGGCGCGATCAGCACCGGCCGGCCGCTTTCGAACAGCGCCGATTCCAGCGTGATCATCGAGGGGCTTTGCCATTCGTCGCCGGGGCGCGCCAGTACGATCATGTCGAACACCCGGCCATAGCTGCCGACAAAATCATGCCCGCTCGGCGCGTCGCCTAACCAGGACCAGGACAGCGACGCCGGAACCTTGCCAGTCGATTCCGCGATCTGGTTGCTCTGCATGAACGAGCGGAACAGCGTTTCCGCCTGCCGCACCATCTCGGCGTCGTTCTCCTTGACGGCGACCATGGTCAGCCCGCTGTCGGGGTCCATTGCCACCAGATCGGCGACCGCAGGCCGCAGCGGGAAGCCCTCGATGCAGCTATCGAATTTCCGCGCTAGCAGCAGCGCGGTATCCAAGGCCGACACCATCGTCGGACTTTGCTCGGTCGGAACGAGAATGGTTTTCATGCGCGCACGCGCCCCGCTCATTCGAAGCCGAAAGTCAGTCGTTCCCGGTCAGTCGTTCCCCTGGGCGCCGGCCCCGCAACAGGGCTCTTATGGGCACCCCTCTCATACTGCCGCGCCGCTCCGATGCGGACAAGCGTCATAATCGCAGTGATAAACCCGCCTTAAGATAGTCGTTTGATAAAATGATCTCGATTCGCGGAGCGAGGACAATCCTCGCGGGCGAACGATAGGGCACTCGCCATGCGCAATTATGGCATTTCGCAAATACGATCGACTGCACGCATTGTCATGATTTGTCCCAATTGCGGCCAGGAAAATTCGGAGTTTGCCGAGACGTTGCGCGGCATGCGCTTTTATGCCTGCGCGGGGGAAGGCTGCGACTACAGCTTCGATCTCGCCGGTCCGGGCAAGCGTGCCGCCAATTCACTCGCCGAGGCCTGCAAGAAATTCTATGCCGCTTTCTACGCGATGCGCGGGCAGGGTGCCCGCTAGCATTCATCGCCGAGTGGCGTGATAAATCCTCGCTTCAGTGCGTAGCCGCTCGGGCGCAACCGGCGCGCCGTAGCCGTTGCGCGCCACCGCCGCGGAGGATGATCCATGAAGCTGCACTGGTCGCCACGCTCGCCTTTCGTGCGCAAGGTTATGATCGTCGCCCATGAGCGCGGATTGATCGATCGGCTTATTTGCGTACGCACGGTCGCGGCAATGACCACACCGCATGCCGAGCTGATGCGGGACAATCCGTTGTCGAAGATTCCGACGCTTGTGCTCGACGAAGGTAGGGCGCTGTATGACTCGCCGGTGATCTGCGAATATCTCGACGCGCTCGACGGCAAGCCACAATTGTTTCCGCTTGACCGCAAGCGGCGTATTCTGGCGCTACGCCGACAGGCGCTGGGCGACGGCTTTCAGGATCTGTTGGTGCTCGCGCGCAATGAGCGGCTGCGCGAACAGCCTTCGGAAGTCCATTTAAGAAGCGCGGCGGTGCGCAGCACAGCCGTGCTGGACAGTTTGGAGCGGGAGGCCGACGCGCTTGCGGCAAGCGCATTCGACATTGGCCATATCGCGATCGGCTGCGCGCTGTCCTATCTCGATTTCCGTTTTGCCGAGGAGGATTGGCGTAAAGGCCATCCGCGTCTTGCTATTTGGCACGCCGTCTTCGCGACGCGGCCCTCGGTCGAAGCGACGCTGCCGGTGGACGATTCTTGAGCGCGCCGGCAATTTCCTGGCGTCGCCGCGCTAAAGCGAAATGGCATTAGGTTGAATCCTCATTTCGCTTTAGCTTGTTGTTTGAACATGATCTTATCTGCCCCGGATCAAGTCCGGGGCAAGCTTTTTCGGGATCATTCTGTAGCCTATGGTGCTTTGGGCGAGGCGCAGCCAATGGAATTTGCCGATAAATCCGCGATCACCGAACTGATCCACGCCTGGGGTGTCTATCGCGACCAGGGCAAGTGGAAGGAGCTGCGCGGCACTTTCACGCCCGACGGGCATATTTCAGTGTCGTGGTTTCGCGGTCCGTTCGAGCAATTCGTCGAGCGCTGCCGCGCCAGTTTTGCCGCGAGCCGCGGTTGGTCGCGCCATCACCTGTTCACTTCGGCGATCAAGCTGGACAAGGACCGCGCGGTCGCCGAGACGCCGGTGATTATTCGCGTGCGGCAGAAATTCGGCGCGGTCGAGGCCGACCTCACCTCGTTTTCGCGCTTTCTCGATCGTGTCGAGCGTCGCGACGACGGTTGGCGCATCGCCGAGCGCGCCGCGATCTATGAGCGTGACCGGCTCGATCCGGTCGAGCCATCGCCAGCATTCGATGCATTGTTCGAAGCGGCCGAGACCGCGCGTTATCCCGAACCATACCGTTACATGGCGTTCCGGCTCGCGCATGCCGAAGGCCGCTCTCTGGCGTCCGTCATCTACCGTGATGGCGGCGCGGAAACGGCCGATCTTTACGCGCGCTATTTGCGGTGGCTCGGGGGCGGCGCGGCGTAAGCCGCAAGCGCGTTTGGCGGGGAGCTTCATGGCAGTCTACACCGATGTCGCAGCGGAAGATTTGAGCCGGTTTCTTGCTGGCTACGACATCGGCGCGTTGCTCTCCTACAAGGGCATCGCCGAAGGCGTCGAAAACTCGAACTTCCTCGTCCATACAGAAAAGGGGCACTTCATCCTGACGCTGTACGAGAGGCGTGTCGCCGAGCGCGACCTGCCGTTTTTCTTGAACTTAATGGAGCACCTCGCCAGCCGCGGCATCAACTGCCCGCAGCCGGTGAAAAATCGCGCCGGTAAGGTGCTCGGCAAGCTCGCCAGCCGCCCGGCGGCGATCGTCACTTTTCTCGAGGGCATGTGGATTCGCCGTCCCAGCGCGGCTCATTGCGGCGCGCTCGGCGAGGCGCTGGCGCGGCTGCATCTCGCCGGCTCGGATTTTGCGATGCGCCGCGACAATGCGCTGTCGGTTGCCGGGTGGCGGCAGCTCTACGAAGGTTGCCGCGAGCGCGCGCACAAGGTCGATCGCAATCTGGAAACGCTGGTCGGCGCGGAACTGGCCGTGCTGGAACGCGAATGGCTGCGCGGACTGCCGGACGGCGTCATTCACGCAGATCTGTTTCCGGACAACGTGTTTTTCCTCGGCGATAAATTGTCCGGGCTGATCGATTTTTATTTCGCCTGCACGGACACCCTGGTCTATGACGTGGCCATCTGTCTCAACGCCTGGTGTTTCGAGACCGATCACTCGTTCAACGTCACCAAAGGGCACGCGCTCCTTGCTAATTACGCCAAAACGCGGCCGCTATCCCACGAGGAATGGGAAAAATTGTCCTTGTTCGCGCGCGGCGCGGCGCTGCGTTTTCTGTTGACGCGGCTGGTCGATTGGCTCGACGTGCCGCCTGGCGCACTGGTGCGTCCGAAGGATCCACGCGAATACGCGCGCAAGCTTCGCTTCCACCAGAAAGTCAAGAGCGCGCGCGATTATGGATTGGTAGAGCCGTGAGTAATACAGCGCTGCAGCATCCGCCGTTGCCGCACGTCGTCATTCACACCGACGGCGCCTGCTCCGGCAATCCCGGACCTGGCGGCTGGGGCGCAATCCTCGCTTTTGGTGATCATGAGAAGGAGCTCAAGGGCGGCGAGGCGAACACGACAAACAATCGCATGGAGTTGATGGCCGCAATTTTCGCGCTTGAGGCGCTCAAGCGGCCATGCCGCGTCGATCTGCACACCGACAGCCAATATCTTCGCAATGGCGTAACAACCTATCTGGCGCGATGGAAACAGAATGGTTGGCGCACCGCAGACAAAAAGCCGGTCAAAAACATCGATCTGTGGCAGCGGCTCGATACGGCGATGCACCACCATCAGATCCGCTGGCACTGGCTGCGCGGTCATGCCGGTCATGCGCTCAACGAGCGCGCCGACCTGCTCGCGCGGCAAGCGATCGCGGAGATTAGGGCGGGCTCAGGCGCGGAAAAGGCGTAACTCGCTCAACCGGTCGTCCCCGCGTAAGGGAGGACCCAGCGCATGTTGTGTCTTCATTCCCGCTTGCGCAGGAATGAGCGGAAGAAGCTTCTTACAGCGCCTTCAAAATATTATCGGCGCTGGAAATCTCCGCCTTGCCCGGCGCATCCTCGATGTTGAGCGCCTTCACCACCCCGTCGTCGACCAGCATGGCGTAACGTTGTGAGCGGAGGCCCAGACCGCGCTCGCTCAAGTCGGCGGTCAGTCCAACCGCCTTGGCCCAGTTGCCGCTGCCGTCGGCGAGAAATTCGACGGCGTCGCCGCCGGAGGCTTTTTTCCAGGCGTCCATGACAAACACGTCGTTGACGCCGGTCACCGCGATCGTGTCGACGCCTTTCGCTTTGATCGCGGCGGCATTCTTCACAAATCCCGGGAGATGATTGCGATGGCAGGTCGGCGTGAAGGCGCCCGGCACCGCGAACAACACCACCTTCTTGCCCTTGAACAATTCGTCCGTGGTCTTCGGCTTTGGCCCATCGGCCGTCATCACCATGAAACTGCCGCTGGGCACGCGGTCGCCAACCTTAATTGCCATGATCCTGTCCTCTCGCTCTCGCAAATAAATCCCGTCCGCTGGCGCGGGCGGGGCATAAACTAACGTCTGGCGCGGATTAGTCGAGATGGGCGGTCACTTCGATCGCATCGTCGCCGGAAACCGCGGTCAAGGTCAGCGCCGCACCTTCGGCTTTGGCGTCTGGCGGTAGACCCTCAAGCTCGAATTCGAAGTGCCGAACGGTGCCGTTGGCGGCGCCCTGTTGCGGCAGCGGCAGCGACCAATCGGGCGTGGGGCCCTCGACAAACAGATCGACCGGCACACCTGTGGGCGCCGCAACATCGACGACGACGCGATCATGCGCGTCGCCCGGCTGACGATGCAGGCCGAGAATGGCAAGAGGCTCCCGGTGCTGGTCGGCGCTTTGCCCCGCGGCGTCTTGACCGGCGGCAGGTTTGGCGCGCTCACGCATCGGTTCGTGCTGCCCGAGCGCGACCGGGCGCGGCACGCGAGTCTCGGCCCGCTCGATCGCCGCGTTTTCGGCGCCGTCACCGCTGAGGTTAAGCACGAGATTGGACTCAACGGGGATGCAAATGTTGGAGCAGACATCGTATTCGAGCTTGAGCCGCAGCGCCGTTTGTTTTGCGCCCTCCACCGGGACGACATGGAGCGGCAAAATCACGTTGTTGCGATATCCGATCGAATTGCCGCCGGCGCCGTCGGGAAATCGCTCGGGCGCGGGCCACAGCACGTTCACCGATTTCACGTTTTCGGAACCGGAGAAATCAAATGTCGGCGGCGCTCCGGAATCGCCGGGATCGCGCCAATAAGTCAGCCACCCCGGATCGAGCCTGATCTCGATGCCAGCACGCAAGAAGGCGGAGTCCTGATTTTTGCTCGTCGCACCCGCGATCAAGCGCGCGGCGCTATGCGCCTGCCCATCCCAGTTCGAAGCGTCCTGCGCGGATGCGGATTGGGCGGCCGCAAGAGACGTCAGAATGGTGGCCCAGAACACGCGCCTCGACAGCGGGATGAACCGCGCAATGTGCGTGGTCATGTATGTGATAATGGCCGAAGCCGTGGGCGGACTTTTGGCTGCCGAGATCATAGCCGTTGTCTAAGCTGCGGCGGGCACACGTGCTACTGACATGATTGTGACCAGCGAACCAGATTGCCCCATTTTACGGCATCGTCTTGCGGGGCATGCGCGTTTTGTTGCCGACATTGGTTGCAGGAAATTAAACGCGCGCGCCCGCGTCATATTGTGACAATGAACTTTTTGACACTCCATTCGTTTGCAATTGCGGATCGATGGGCTAACCTTTCCGTTATGAAGATGTCGCGCGGCACATCTACCAAGAGCCGGCGCCGAGGCTATCTCGACGGCCAAATGCTGATCGCCATGCCGGCGATGATGGATGAGCGCTTTGCCCGTTCGCTCATTTACGTTTGCGCGCATTCATCGGAAGGGGCGATGGGCATCGTCGTCAACCATCCGGCGCCGAATATCAATTTCTCCGACCTTCTGGTGAAGTTGAATGTGATTCCGGCGACCGACATCATCCGGCTGCCGACGCGCGCCGGCGGCGTAAAGGTGATGCGTGGGGGACCGGTCGAAACCGAGCGCGGCTTCGTCTTGCATTCGGCCGATTTCTTTATCGAGAATTCGACGCTGCCGATCGACGACGGCATTTGTCTCACCGCGACCATCGACATTCTCAAGGCGATCGCGCGCGGCGAGGGGCCGGCGAGCGCCATTCTGGCGCTCGGCTATGCCGGCTGGGCGCCGGGCCAGCTCGAGACCGAGATTCAGGGCAATGGTTGGCTGCATTGCGCCGCCGATTCCGAGCTTATCTTCGGATCCGATCCCGGCGCCAAATATGAGAGAGCCTTGAAGAAGCTCGGCATCGATCCCGGCATGTTGTCGAGTGAAGCGGGGCACGCGTAGCAAGAATCAGAGGTCAGGCATCAGTTAGATCCCTGATCAGAGGACCTTCGCCCTGATCCCTGATTGCTGATCCCTGATTGCTGCCGATTCCGGCTCAAGCAGCGCGCGCACCCGCTCCGCGCTCATCGGCTCGCCGAATACGAAGCCTTGCGCATATTCGCAGCCGAGCTGAAACAGCTCGACGGCGTCGGAATCGGTTTCGGCACCCTCAGCGACCACGTCCATGCCGAGATCGTGCGCCAGCGCGATCATCGAGCGCAGGATTACTGGCCGTGTACCCTTGGCCGACATCCGGACGAAGGACTGATCGATCTTGATCGTGTCGAACGGAAAACGCTGCAGATAAGCGAGCGACGAATAGCCGGTGCCGAAATCGTCGAGCGCTAGGCCGGCGCCAAGCTCGCGGATGCGGTGGAGCATCTGCGCGGCATGTTCGGGATTTTCCATCACCGCGGATTCGGTCAGCTCCAGCTTGAGCGAGCCACGGGTCAGCGGCGCACGCCCCAAGACCGTGCGCAAGTCCTGGATCAGATCGTGACGCAGCAATTGCCGCGACGACACGTTCACGCTGGCGAACAACGGTTCGCGGTGGCGGAGCGTGCGCTGCCAGGTACTCAGCTGCCGCGCCGCGCGATCGAGCACCAATAGGCCAAGCTCGACGATCAGCCCGGTTTCCTCGGCGATGTTGATGAATTCCACCGGCGAGAGGCGTCCAAGTTTGGGATGGTTCCAGCGGGCGAGCGCTTCGAAACCGGCCACCGCGCGGTCTTCAAGGCGCACGATCGGCTGATAGAGGATCGTGATTTCGTCGCGCTCCAGCGCGCGGCGCAGATCGGATTCCACCGACAAGCGATCCGACTTTCGCGCCCGCATCGCGTCTTTGAACACGTCGATGCGGTCGCCGCCGGTACGTTTGGCGTGATACATCGCAAGTTCGGCATCCTTGAGCAGGTCTTCGGCCCGATTCGGCTCGCCGCCGCCGAGGGCGAGGCCGATCGAAGCGGTCAAGAATATTTCCCGGTCGCGGAACGTGATCGGGGCGCGCAGCGTCTTGCGAATGGTCTCAGCGAAGGCGGTGATGCGCGCGGAATCGCGTTCCGACAACAGAATCATGCCGAACTGGTCGCCGGCAAGCCGCGCCAGCGTGTCCTGCGGCTTGAACAGTCGGCCGAGCCGGCGCGCCAATGTCAGCAGAATGGAATCGCCGACGGCCATGCCGACCGAGTCGTTGACCTGTTTGAAGCGGTCGATATCGATCACCAACACGGTCGGACGCAGCGCGGGGTCCGATTTGGCGAGCCCAAGCACCGCCTTGAGCCGGTCGAGAAACAACTCGCGGTTTGGCAATCCGGTTAGATTGTCGTGAACGGCGTCGTGGAGAAGCCGCTCCTCCGCGGTCTTAAACTCGGTGACGTCGGTTATCGTGCCGACCAGGCGGACCACCTCGCCATCGGACCCGACAACCGGCCGCGCCCGCAAGGCGAACCACAGATAGTGGCCATCGGCGGTGCGCATGCGAAAATCTTGCACGACGCGTCCGCGGCGCTGTTCGAGCACGCTGTCAAGGGTGGCGCGGAAGCGGTCGCGGTCACCCTGATGCAACACGTCGAGCCATTTGGCGGCCGGACCGTCCAGCGCGCCATGTTTGAGGCCGAGCGCCGCCTCGGTCTCGGGGCTGGTGAACACTTTGTCTGAGGATACGTCCCAGTCCCAGATCATGTCGCCGGCGCCGGTCAACGCCAGCGCGCGGCGCTCTATATCAGAGACGATGCCGCTCGCCACGCCGCCGCCGGCAAACGCATGCTGCATCACAGTGAAGCCGATCAGCATGACGATAAGGACAAGCCCGCCCAGCAGCGCCGGTCCGACAATGTCGTTGGTGACGAGTCCGAGTACGGTCAAAGCCGCGCCGATGACCCAGATCACGAGGAGAAGCCAGGTCGGGATCAGCATTACCGCGCGATCGAAATTGTGGGTCGCAAGGTAAATCACGAGCCCAAAACCGAGCACCGCGACCAGGAATAACGACACACGCGCGATGCCCGAGGCGACCGCCGGCGCGAACAGCGCGACTGCAACCAGGGCGCCGAGAAAGGCGAGCCAGCCGACGGTGATATGCGCATAGCGCACATGCCAGCGGTTGAGATTGAGATAGGCGAACAGAAATACCAACAGCGTCGCGGCAAGAATCGCCTCACCGGAGGCGCGCCAGATGCGTTCGGCGCCGGACGAGAGATCGAAGACTTTAGGCCAGAAACCGAAATCGATGCCGATGTAGATCAGCACCGCCCAGCCGAGCGCCGCCGCGGCCGGAAACATCACGCTGCCTTTGACGACGAACAATATCGTTAGAAACAGCGCCAGCAATCCGGCAATGCCGATGACGATGCCCTGATAGAGCGTCAGCGAATTGAGCTTGTCCTTGTAGGCGTCAGGCTCCCACAGATAAAGCTGCGGCAGATTGTCGGTGTGCAACTCGGCAACGAATGTGATCACGGTCCCCGGATCGAGCGTGATGCGAAAAACGTCCGCGCCGCCATTGTCCTGCCGCTCCGGCGGATCGCCCGAGGACGGCGTAATGTAAACGATGCGGGAGAGACCGAGATCGGGCCACAACAGGCCGGAACCAACCATACGGTAGTGCGCCGCGACGACCAGGCGATCGATCTGCTCATCGCCACTATTGGCGAGCGCAAAAACCGCCCAGTTATTGCCGCCGGCGCGAGCCCGCACCTCAATGCGACGAATAATACCGTCGGCGCCCGGCGCGGTGGACACCTGGATGCGGTCACCCTCGGTGTGCTGAAAATCGACAGCGTCGGTTAGATCGATGGCTTGGGTATCGGTATGGACATTGATCGCTTCAACGGCGCGGCTGGCGGACGGCACAAGGAGGGCGATGACGAGCGCGGCGGCAGCGGCGATTGCATTGAAAGACAGCCGCCCGAGCCAACAGTCCGGCCAGCCGTCAAGCCACGCGGCGCGCAAAGATCTCAAACAACCCCTCCGTGCCGGCAAGCGGCGCCTCGCACCACGCAATACAAGTTCCCCGGAACCACTAACGCCTGCGCTTTGCGCCGAATTCACGACCGCCAAACGCTATATCCGCGGATGCCGGCAGCCGGGATCACTTGATTATTCCATGCAATCGCGTTCGGGTTTAGTAGCGGTTGGGGCGTTTTGGCGCAAGAAATATTCCCCTTTGATTTCAAAGGGTCAGTACAATTTTGCCGATGTGCTTGCCGCTTTCCATGTGGGCATGGGCGGCGCTGGCTTGCGCAAGC
>Ga0126371_10004269_pt1 | contig 12584 bp, 13 predicted proteins | sample PanSoiMetaPlot_4_FD_110145 | JGI IMG/M metagenome (GOLD analysis project Ga0126371, IMG submission 110145) | Tropical forest soil microbial communities from Panama - MetaG Plot_4 | ecosystem: Environmental > Terrestrial > Soil > Tropical forest > Bulk soil | place: Panama | collected 2016-02-17
CCAGGAGGCCAAATGAATCGGCCTAGAACAAGATTGCTGGTGGACGGCGGCGACCCGCAGGAAACGCGAAAAATCAAAGACCGCCTCGGCTTCGTCGACGGCCAGACAACCAATCCCACTCTCATTGCCAATAATCCAGAAATTAAGAAATTGCTGGCCAGCGGCCATCGCCTTTCCGAAAAAGAGGAACTGGACGAATACAAGAAGATCGTGCGCGAAATTTCTCCGCTCGTGGGCAGCGCCGGCGTTTCCATCGAAGTGTTCTCTGATCGCGCTACCAAAGCCGACCAAATGTTCGCGCAGGGCAAAGAAATGTTCTCGTGGATTCCCAACGCCTACATCAAATATCCGTGCACTACGGAAGGCTTGCGCGCCGCGCAGCTGTCCGTAAGACAGGGGATTCGCGTGAACTTGACGCTGTGTTTTTCGCAACAGCAAGTCGCGGCCGTTTACGGCGCTACCAAAGGCGCGCGCGAACCCGCCTACGTCTCCCCATTCGTCGGTCGCCTCGACGATATCGGCGAGAATGGCATGGACCTTATCAAGAATGCGAAACGCATGCTCGACAAAGGCGACGGACATTTGCTGATTCTTTCCGCCAGCATTCGCAGCGTTGAACATTTGCTCTACGCCATTCAGCTCGACTCGGATCTGGCCACTGTGCCGGGGAAAATTCTCACTGAATGGGCCGAACGCGGCGCGCCGCTACCCGACGCGAATTTCCATTACGAATCGAAAGGCACGCCGATTCCGTACGAAGAACTCGATCTCTCACAGCCCTGGGAAACATTTGATCTGCATCATGACCTGACCGACAAAGGCATCGACAAGTTCACCGCCGATTACCGCAAGACCATCGCCGAGGCCTCCAGCGCAAAAACGTAATTCGCTGCGCACTTTGCACATCGCCGTTCGCGTTTGCGAAACGTTCACGCGGTCCAACACCGTCTGCCTGAGCAGCAACTTACAAACGCCGCCGTAAGGCCTTCGTCCGATAGACCCGACGCCCCTCCGCATTTATTGTGTCCTCCAGGATCGCGGAAGCACGGGCCAGTCGCAATTCATCACCGGAAGCTTCCTCCACTTCACACTGGCTCAACAAAAGCACCTGCGCCCGCACATGGGAACGCAGGCGCTGCAGCTTTGGGCAGCAACGATTCACAATTCATGCGCCAAAGGAGGACGCAATGCCCGAACGCCAAGTGAAGACCGCGGTATTCGGAATTTATTCCACGCGCGAAGGCGCGGAAGATGCCATGGACGCGCTGTTGCACGGCGGATTCGCTCCGGGAGACATCTCCGTGCTCCTTCCGGAAAATCTCGGCAAGCCAACGCTCGTCGAGACGGCTACGGCTTCGAGCATTTACCAGCCGAGCGACGCCGACACGTACGAAACTTCCGCGGAGATGCGCAGCGATCGCGTCACCGAAATGGGCACAGTGAAAAACACGAAAGCTCCCGAAGGTGCAACCGCCGGCGCCAGCACTGGCGCAGTGATTGGCGGCGCGCTCGGAGCGCTCGCTGGAGTCGGCGCGCTGGCCATTCCGGGAATCGGCCCGCTTCTCGCTGCGGGCCCGCTCGTCGCTGCGCTCGCCGGAATCGGCGCGGGCGGAGTGGTCGGCGGATTCACTGGCGCGCTTATTGGCATGGGCATGCCTGAGTTCGAAGCGAAAAAATACGAAGGCCGCATGCAGCGCGGCGGAATTTTGCTCGCTGTGCATTGCGGCACGCCAGGCCAAGTTCAACGCGCACGCGAAATTCTTGAAGAAACTGGCGCGGACGATATTTCGAAAAGCGGCGAAGAGCGCACCGTCCGCCGCAAAGCCAAACGCAATGCGGATACAGCTCGCGACGCGGACGCAAGCCATCGCACCGATGCCGACAAATCGCGCAGCCCGCGTGCGGATGCCGAACGCGCTGACGTCGAACGCGCCGGACCGGAAAGCGTCGATCCCGAAAAAGTCCGCGAGCGCCGTACCGACGCAGACAAAGAGCGCGCGCGCCGCGCCCGCGCGGGAGGCCGTTGATGCTCCCCATTAACGCAGGGGAGCACGAAGCGCTTCGCAGGTGCTGCGTCACTCGATTGCATTTGGCGCCGCACTGTCATACCGAGGAACTGCACTTGCGAGGCACCGGCTCTCCCTCGCAAGGAATCTGCATTTCGTCCGCTGGAACTCGCCGAACGCGGCGAGCTCAGCCACAGGTCTCACTGCGCATTGCGCCACGCAAAGTGTGCATAACATCTCGCGCCAGCCTTGGTGGAAGGAAATTCATTGGTCAAACAGAACAGGAGGCACACATGTCAGGATTGTCGAAACTCGGCGTATTTTCTTTGGGCGTAACAGCAGGCGCAGTGCTCGGATTGCTGCTCGCTCCTGAAACCGGCGAGGATGCTCGCGCTTACTTGTCGCGCGCCGTGCGCCGCGGCGTCGAGCGCGCCGCCGAAGAAGGCTCCAAATGGGTGCAGCGCGCACAGGACGCCGCGGAGCAAATTTCCGAAAAGGCTCAGGACTACACCGGCCGCGCCCGTGAAGTCTACAACAACGCCAAGGAATCCATTTCCTAGGTGCGCTGGCGGATGTAGCTCAGGCCTGCCCTGAACCGTCGGAAGGGGACTTCAGCTTGCTCGCCTCGGCGGGACCGGAGGTTTTCGTTTTTGGTTTGCGAGCAACGTTCAACGCTCAATAGCCAACGCCGAAAACGTCACGTTTGAAGGCATCAGCTACAGTCGCCGACAGAATCGGCCATGTGGCTCACGCAAGGCTCTCGCGTCATTCTATGGGACGCGATCTGAAGGCGAAAACCCTCACGCCTGAAGGCATGAGCTACATTGCATAAATCCCTCCGCTCGCTCGCCGTTGCTCGGTGACCACGGTTCGGTCGCGTTCCCTGCTTACTCCAACGTCCAGCCTACCGAACTTGACGCCCGCATCTCTGCACGCTACGCTTTGCCCAGCGCTAACGCCCATTCGCAAACTCATCCGCGCAGGAGCATAAAATGGCTGATGCCATGCCGTCCGCCTTGCCCGCTGTGGAATCGTCTCCCCAGCAAAACGACCGAACCCTCATCGCTCCTCTGTGGCACACGATCCTCTTCGTCGTAGTCGTCGCGGCGATTTCCTTCGGCTCCATTTACTGGGCGCGCCGCTTCGCAGGCACGGGCGCCAGTGGCAGCGCCGCCGCTGAGCTCACACACAAAGGGCGAATGATGCTGTACTTCGGCACATTCATTCAGGAATGGATTCTCTTCGGCTATGTTTTTCTCGGCATGCGCGCACGCGGCAGAACAATCCGCCAGACCATCAACGCGCGATGGAAAAGCTTCAACGAAGTCGGACGCGACATCGGCATTGCCGCCCTTGTCTGGGCGACGCTAATCGCCATCAATGCTATCGGCTCGCTCGTTTTTCGCTCGCACGGCGCGGCGGGCTCGAAAGTCGTGCTCCAGTTTGTGCCGCACGCCGCTTCGGAAATTCCGCTGTGGACCGCGCTCGCGATGTCCGCGGGCTTTTGTGAAGAATTTATTTTCCGCGGCTACTTGCAGGAACAGTTCAGGCGTCTCACGGGGAGTGTAGCCGCTGCGGTCGGGATTCAGGCCGTGCTTTTCGGCCTCGGCCACGGTTACCAGGGTTTGTCGCTGATGATTACGATTTTCGGTCTCGGATTGGCGTTCGGCCTCTTCGCCGCGTGGCGCAAATCTCTTTCGCCCGTTATGCTCGCGCATGGATGGACGGACTTCGCCTCCGGCCTCGGCGGGTATTTGCTCCACGTGCTGCACAGAATCTAACCACTCGGCGTTTTAGCGCGGGCGCAGATCTTGCGCCGCCTCGCCTACACCGCTCTCCGCAAAGCAATGAAGGTTGGGCGTCCGAAACAGCGGAACTGCTCATTGAATTTGCGCGGGGGAGATGCCGGCGAGGTCAACGCCGCCGTAAAACACACCCCATTTATCGGGGATCTTCAGCGGCACCAAATCCACAACGCCAGCGGGAGAGGAAATTTCGCCGGGCGAAATCCAAAATGACTTCGGGCTGATTTTCTCGTTCGGCGAATGCAGGCGAATCAGCAGCGTCTCGTCGCCATCGACACTCTGTCCATTGCGAATGGCGAAAGCGAAGCGCCACTCCTGCATCTGGTCGCGAATGCGATTGAAGAGCGAGCCCTGCTTGCCTTTTACGAGCGTGACGACGGGCGGCGGAATAATCGGGCCGAGCGGGGCGGGCTGGTGCACCTGGACGGTGAACTCCGCGGGCAGGTCGCGCGGCGGGGCGTAAAATTCGAGCGCGCCGGGAATGGCTTGCGGCTGCGCGGGAAGCTGCCAGCCGGGCGTCGAATAATTGATCTGCTGGCCGCCGGCAAATTCGAGATGAACGACAGTGGCTTTGATTTGCGCGGGGCAGACAGGCGTGGTGATGCCGCTTGCGGCGGAAAGCGTGAAAGTGGCGCGGGGCGCGATGGGCTTGGGCCACTGGGCGATGTCGTACTGCGACGGAAGATACGCTGAAAACCACGAAGGCGAAACCGTGGACTGCGCGGAAGCCGCAAAAACATTGGCGAAAATGAGGTTGCCATTGTCGTCCTCGTTTTCCGCGACGATGGCGATTTCTTCGATGGGCTGCGGGAAATAATTCTGAAAGGCGATAACGCTCAGGGAATTGTTGCGCGCGATGAAGGAATTGTTCACGACGGCGAGCTGGAGAAATTCGCGGGGGAGTTCCACGGTGACGTTTTGTGATTGGCAGAGAGGCGCGCCATTGGGAGCGGGGGGCTTTGGCGCGGGCGATTTGGAGGCAGAGCGGAGATTAACGCCGGCGGGCGCGTGAGTGGTGCGAGACGCGTAGGCACGCAGGGCGTTCGGCGCGCACGTGAACGCCAGAGTGGCAAGAAGGGCGGCCGGCGGGCGCCAGGCGCGGCGTGCGTGGTCTTGTGAAAATCCCGATGAATGCATATTTTTCTACGATAGCACACGGGCTGCAGGCCTCAGAAGGCCACAAGTTGCGCTGCGTTGCGAAACGGTGAGGCAGCCCTGTATGGCGTCAGAACGCAAAGTCCACGGCGAGATTCTTCGCTCCGCTCAGAATGACAGACTGGGGCTGAGGAGGGCGCGAGGCAATCGGAGAGGCAACTCTGGCGCTGTTTTGGGCACGCGCGCGGACGGATTCCTTGCCGCGCGAGTACGCGGGGCGTAATATCGCCGCAGTACATGGCCCTGTAGTGGAGATTTGCGCCGCGCGCAGGTCGCGAGCGGTTGCCAGTTGGTCGTCCATCGTTCGCCCGGCAGTCGCCGAGGGCGGCCGCGAGTCAATTCGTTTCAGAGGAGCTTCTCATGCGCATCCCAGCCGCGTTTGCTCGTGCAATTTGTGTTTTGTTTATTTTCAGTGTTGGGCTGCCGCCGGTTCCACGAGCCAAAGACAAAAAGCCGGTGGACAAAGCTGCGATCAATGCCGCGATTGCCAAGGGCAATCAGTGCTATGCCCGAAAAGATTTTGGGGGCGCCATCGGAGCGTACAACAAAGCCGACAAGCTCTCACAGCATAATTGTCCCGACTGTTTGCTGGCGCTTTATCAGATTTACAAGCGAATGGGAGAGCTTGGCTACGCCCTCGATGAAGCCAAGAAAGCGCTCAAAGAAGCAGGCGAAGACAAGGTCGTCGCGGCGCGCGCGCATGAGTGTGAAGCGATCCTGTTGGCCGCGATGGCCGGGCGTAAGCCGACAGACAAGAAGCTCGCGCAAGCCGTGGAGGATTTGCACGCGACTATCGCGCTCAATCCGTCAGACGCGATGGCGCATTACAATCTTGGCATTTTGCTGATGCGGCAAGAAAAGAATGGGGCGGGGACAACCGAGCTGAGAACATATCTCGCGTCGCCTGCGCGTAATGCAGCTGACTCAAGGAAGGCGGAAACATACATCGCGAATCCGCTCTACGCACGCGAGCCGATCGCGCCGAGCTTTTCGTTTACCACCCTGGAAGGAGCGCAAATTTCTCTGGAGGCGCTGAAAGGCAAAGTGACGCTGCTGGATTTTTGGGGAACGTGGTGCCCGCCGTGCCGCGAATCGGTGCCCACATTAGTCAATCTGCACAAGAAATTTGCGGGAAAGCCTGTTGAGTTTGTCGGAATCAGCTCGGATTCGGATCAGAACGCCTGGCGGACGTTCATCGCAGCGCACCACATGGATTGGCCTGAGTACATCGACTTGTCTGACGCGGTCCAGGAGACATTCGAGATCGATTCCTTTCCAACGTATATCGTCATCGACGCGCAGGGGATGATTCGGTTCCGCCAGTCCGGATTTGACTCGCAAATGAGCGGCGTCGAGATTGAAGACGCGATTAACCGTGCGCTGAAGGAAAAGCCGGCAAAGGGAAAGCAATCCAGCGAGATCGACGCGAAACCGGGGAGGGGTGGTTTCGAGGACGTGAACGACGGGCGAATCGCTGGTACCAAAACACAAGTGCATTTTGCGTCCGCGGCTTTACGCGAGGATGCGCAGCAGGGAAGTCAATCGAGCGCAGGGGCGAGTTCGTCAGCGCAAAAGGCGCCGAACGCACCCGGTGCGGCGGTGGCTGCTGCTCCGATCGATCCGCAATTCAAGGCGAGCATTTTAAAACTGCTCGATGTGACGCACGCGATGGCGCTCGGGCAGCAGGCGGCGAAGACGGTGCTCGCGCAGCTGCGTCCGACGCTGGTGTCGTCACTGCCGCCGACGCCGCATCGCGAGCAGATCGTTGACGCTTACGCGGAGAAGCTCACGGCGCTGCTCGTTGGGCCGGAAGTGGTTGACCGGCTCGCGGGGGTCTACGCGCGGCATCTATCGCCGGACGATGTGAACAGCATGATCCAGTTTTACGATACGCCGGCGGGGCAGCACGCGCTCGCGTCCATGCCGCAGATTATGGCGGAGTCGCAACAGATCGGAGCGAACGCGGCGCAGGAAAATATTCCGCGGATTTTCGGCGAATTGTGCACGCAATTTCCGGAGCTGCGCGGGAAGGTGAAGTTCTGTCCGGCGACGACGCAGAATGAATCGAGCGAACGGATGGAAAAGAAGTGGCCAGTGGTCAGTGCTCAGTGGTCAGCGGGAAGACAATGAGTGTGAAACGGTCGGAGGACGTCACTGCGACGGCTATCATTTTGTTCTTCGGGAGCGGCTTCCTCATCGCCCTTGGAATATTTGTTGTATGGATGAACTTGCGACAGAAGAGCCACTCATTTGGAATTCTGTTTGTTCTGGCTTGGATATATGCAGTTCCGGCCGCATGGGGATCGATCAATGGTTTGGGCATCATGCGGCTGCGTCGTTGGGCGCGTGGCTCGACACTCGCTATGAGCGCGCTCGCGGCTTGCTTCTTTGGCTTCATCGTAATCGGATTTCTTACAGAGCCATTTCTAGTTGGGCGCGACCCGGAGTTCGCGCACTTAGGACTGGTCTTTGGAGGTCTGGGATTGCTGTCCTCAATTCCCCTTGGCATTGCGATTTGGTGGCTCGTGTTGTTCACGCGACCAAGAGTGAAACGGCAGTTTGAGGCTGCGCCTGCTGAAAGCGAGGATCCGTGAAACGGTCGGGGGATGTGACGGCGGCGGCGGTGGTGATGTTTTGCGGCAGCGCGTTTTTGCTGCTGATGGGCGCGTTTACGATCTTGACCGTGCTGGCTGCGCCAACGATGAACGCGGCGCAAGGACGGCAATTGCAAATGGCCGGCGCCGTGGTGGTCGTCGCGATGTATGGCGGGCTGGCGGCGTGGGGAATTGCGACGGGCATCGGCATCGTGAAATTGCAGCCGTGGGCGCGCATTTCGGCGATTGTGATGAGCGCGCTGGTGATTTTCGGGTGCGTGATGGGCATGGCAGGAATTTTCGTGGGCATGAGTGCACTAAAAGGGGACACCCGCTTTCCGCCGAATTTCGCGACGATAATGCTGATTGCGGTTTTCGTGGTATGCGCGATTCCGGCGGGAATCTCAATTTGGTGGGTGATTCTGTTCACCCGCAAGAGAGTCGCGCTGGAGTTTGCGGCGCGAGGGCTAGTGGCGGAAGCGAGCGGCGCAACGCAGATTGCAACGTCAGAGCAGGGAAGCGGGTATGGTGGCGAGGCGAATGAGTTCGCGGGCGAATCGGTTGCGCCGCAGGGCTGGCCAGTCACGGCAGATGCATCACGTTCAGCGCACCCGCAAATCCCCATCAGCATTCGCATTATTGCCGTGGCGCAAATCGTATTCTCGGCGTTCGGCCTGCTTAGTGTGCCGTTCTTTTTCATGCTCAAGGAAACGAGAGTCCCCGTACTCATTTTCGGATTTCTAGCACACGGCAGCGCGACTCTAGCGTATCTGTTGGTTCTAAGCCTTTTGCCGCTGGGATTTGGAATTGCGATACTTCGGCACAGAGCATGGAGCGTTGATGCCATGAGCGTTTTTCTTGTGGCGATGGTTCTGAATCTTGGGATGTTTTACATTTCCCCGGCGCGAGCGGCGTACGATTCCGCACTGCAGTCGGCGAACGCGGAAATGATTCACCGTATGAATCTTCCCGCGACGCCGCAGCAGGCGGGAGCACCGGCAGGCAGTTTCATGATATTCAACGTTCAGTCGCATATTTTCCAAAATTATGTGTTCGGATTTACATTGGCGCTATATGTCGTCATGTTGTTTTTTTTGCTGACGCGGCGGAAGGCGTTTCGCGAGGCGTGCGCGAAGGAACAGCAGGCGTAGGTGGAGAACAGAAGGCGCAGCGGGCGAAAACAAATTGGGGCGGACGGATGCGAGGCAAAGTGCGCATTTTCAGCGGGGGAGGGCAGAGTTCACCTTGGATGAGTTTTGTGTAGAAAAAAAAGTACTTGACAAAATTTGGGATTGAGCGTAAAAGTTTTCACTGTAACCTCGATTTGTGTCACTCGAAAGAGAACGCAAGTCGCCCCAACATAAACCTGATTCCAGCGCCGGCGTCCTGCCGGCGCTTTTTTTTATGCGTCCGCTAGGAACAGCAAGCGCCAAAAGCCGCAGAGTTTCTGAAACGCAAGACTGTGCGCTACCACACCCGGTGCGATCCAAAGCCAAAGTTGTTAGCAGCACGGTGAGGTGCGCTCAACGAAAACCGACGTCTGGCGGGATACCTTCACAAATTCACTCAGGGCAGAAAATCGCCCGTTTGGTTTTCAGTACAGCCTCGGGTCTGAAGACCCGAGCTACATTCGGTCAACTTTCTACGTAACGAACGGCCTCAGGTCTGAAGACCTGAGCTACATTACCCGGAGGTTTTAACGTGCCTGCATACAACGCACAGAATCCGCCCAATTCGATTTACGCCGGCGACGTGGCGCTCGCGTTCAACTCCGAAGCGCCTGCCGCGGGCGCGCCGAGCCAGCAATTCGCGCTGCCGAGCTACGGAGGTTTTCCGGAGAACGGCCGCACGATTCGCTGGCAAACGCTTTTTGGCACCGCGCCGACGAGCATCAACATCGCGCTGCAAACGGCGATGAGCGACGTAGACGCGCAATACGCGACGATCGACAGTTCGACGGCGACTACCGGCGAAGCCCGCACGGTCACCGGCGTGCGCGCGAAATTCATTCGCGCGAAAGTCACGGCGATCAGCGGCGGCTCCGGCGTGACCGTGCAGATTCTAGGGTGACGGTAGTGCGCCCGCGGAAAACACCGAGACGCGCCGTTTCACGCAAAGCGCAGGAGCGTGCGAAAAGCCCAATCTCTATGCCGGCGCCGACCGTGCCAAAGGTTCGATCCGCTCCGCCGCCGCGCGTGCGCATGAATCTTCGCGGCGCTATGCGCTTGCAGAACCTCGATGAGCACAAAATCGCGCAAGTGCTCAAACGACAAGTGAATCGGCTGCAGCGTTTGGTCCCCAAGAAAAAGCTCAGCACAGCGCAAGAGAAGCTTCTGCTCGAGGTGCTGAAGGAATGCGCGAAAATCATGGAGCCGGCATCTCGCGCAAATGCGACGCAGGAACCGAGCGCCTTTCAGCTTGTACACGAAATTCCTCGCCCGCCCAGGCAGGCAAGCCCACTGCGCGATTCCTCCGCGCACAGCGGTGTTTTCAGCGAACGGAATGATGAAGCAGTTCGGTAGCGATTCCCAACAGCCCAAAAAGCATGGCAACAACTGTTACATCCGGCCTTGAAAACTGGCTTGACGATGAGGAGCGGCGCGAAATTCAGCTCGGCTATCACGCGTTTCCGAAGCAGCGCGAATTTCACCAATGCGGCGCGAAGTACCGGCTGTTTGGCGGCGCGGCGGGTCCGGGAAAATCGAAGGCGCTGCTGATGGAAGCGATCGCGCAGGCGACCGAGACTCCCGGCGCGAATACGCTGCTGCTGCGGCGCACTTTTCCGGAGCTGGAAGGTTCGCTGCTGCTTTATTTTCGGCGCGACGTGCCGCGCGAATGCTATCGCTCGTTCAACGAAGCGAAGCATACGGTGACGTGGCACAACGGATCGACGACGCGGTTTGGGTATTCGCAGAGCGAAAATGATATTTACCAGTATCAGTCGAGCGAATTTCTTTTCATCGGGATTGACGAGCTGACGCATTTCACGCTGCGGCAATGGCAATTTCTAACGAGCCGGAACCGGTGTCCCGTGCCGGACGCACGGCCGTGCATGGCGGGCGCGACGAATCCCGGAAACATCGGGCACGCGTGGGTGAAATCGCTTTTTATCGACAAGCAGCCCGCCGCGGGCATGGAGCCGCGCCAATACGACGCAAGCGATTATGCATTTATCGCCGCGCGTGTCACGGACAACCCGATTTACGCGAACGATTCCGCGTACCTGAAAACTTTGCAGGAGCTGCCGGATTTTTACCGGCGCGCGTTTTTGGATGGCGATTGGTCGGTATTCGCGGGGCAGTATTTTTCGAATTGTGATCCGTCGCAGAGCGTGATTCGCGCCGAGCAGATTGGGGCAGAAACATGGTGGCCGCGATGGATTTCGATTGACTGGGGATTCGAGCACCCGGCGGCGGTTTACTGGCACGTTCTGCAGCCCGGGCGTTTGCGGCGGGAAGCTGGAAGCGAGGAGCAACATCACCGGCTTGCGGAGCGCCAGACGCGCGAATGCGGCGAGAGCCCTTCCGCGAACAACTTGGTTAATTCGTCTGCCGGTGACGCTGCTCTTCACGCAGAAGACAGCGCAGAGAAACGTGATTCGCGCTATCGAGGCGATTGCTATGAGGACAGCGAGTTTTGCAAACAGGCGGGGCGCGCGCCGCACACTGTAGACGCCCCCGCATCCCAACGAAACTATTTTGTGGACGGTCCTCCCCACGAAACGCGGCGGACGTCGAGTGTAACGGACGCCGCCGCGCCCACCTCTTCACGCGCGTCCAATTCGGCGAAAACGATTACCTACCGCGAATTTATCGCGCAGCATCTTGCGCCGCGCATTTTGGCCGCGCAAATCATCGAGCGTTCGCGTTTGCGAACGGGCGTCGCGGAAGAGATCGAGGCTATTTATCTTTCGCCGGACGCGTTCGCGCGCCGCACCGATGAATCTTCAATCGCCGAGCAGATGGGCGACATTTTACACTCGGCGGGTTTGCCGCGCCCTGTGCCGGCGGACAACGATCGCGTCGGCGGATGGATGCTGATGTATCAAATGCTGGACGCGCGCGAATGGCTCATCGCGGATTCGTGTCCGGAGCTGATTCGCACGCTGCCGGAGCTTGTCCGTGATGAAGTGAACATCGAAGACATCGCCAAGCGCGATGGCGACGATGCCGCGGACGCCGCGCGCTACGGGTTGAAGTCACGCGCTTCCGCACAAACGGCAAGACCGCCCCGCGAACAGGAATTCGCGCAGCGCGTTACGTCGACTGATCCTACGATTCGAGCGATTCAGGCGCGCAAGGCGGAGTTGGAATTCCCGGAGCGGAACAGGCCGGTGTTTGGGCGGTTTTCGCGATGGCGGCGACGGTGATGAGCGACGTTTCAGGCGCTCTGATGCTTATCCGGAGCATTCTGAGGAAGATCGCGGTGCGGCTGCGCGGGAGCCACACGCGGGCATTGGAGGAGGAAGTTGCGCGGCTGCGGGCGGAGAATCGGGCGCTGGTAAATTCCATTCTTGGAGTGGCAGGGATCCCGCCGATGCGCGTTCTGGAGGTTGGAGGCTTGAAGCTGGAGGCTAGAAAAGCGGCCGCGATCACCAGCAACACACGGAAAAGGCAAGACTCGAATGCGTCCGCATTGCAGACAGTCGCATTAGAGGCAAGTGCGGCGGCTGACGAGGCTCGGCGGGCCCGTTCATTCTTCGGGATAAACAAACGCCTCTACGAAAACGATTCCACCACACCACTGCGAGGAGTGCGGCGGCGTTCGTGGCAGCAGATTGGGCGAACGCTGGAGATTGAGGATGCACTGGCGGCGCGACGGGAACGCGAATCCGACAAAGATGCATTCCCCGCACCGCGGAGCATTGTGCTTCGCCATTCGTAGCGCGCGAAATCTCTCAAATTGCGATCGTCGTTAGCCGAACTGCTCCACATTCTCATTTCTCATATCACACACACTTTATGACACCTAAGAACAGAGTTGCGCATGCACGGCCTGCGGATGCGGGCACCGTCCCGGTAGAG
>Ga0126371_10004270_pt1 | contig 12581 bp, 13 predicted proteins | sample PanSoiMetaPlot_4_FD_110145 | JGI IMG/M metagenome (GOLD analysis project Ga0126371, IMG submission 110145) | Tropical forest soil microbial communities from Panama - MetaG Plot_4 | ecosystem: Environmental > Terrestrial > Soil > Tropical forest > Bulk soil | place: Panama | collected 2016-02-17
CCACGTGCCGGCCTGCATTGCTGAGGCGCGCATTCCTGTGTAGCGTTGTGCAACACACGAGGGGGATGCCATGCCGACAGCCATCGGGCGCACGCTCGCCTGCGCGCTGCTCTTCGCCACGCTCGCGCTTGTGCCCGCGGCGGTGGCGCAGAACGCCGAGCAATGGAATTGCCGCGGCGATACCGAGGACCTGGACGGGCAGATCAAAGGCTGCACGCAGGCAATCCAATCGGGAAAATACCGCGGAAAGAATCTCGCCTGGGCCTACATCAATCGCGGGAGCGTCTACGACTACCAGCGCGACTTCGACCGCGCGATTGCGGATCTCGACGTGGCCATCCGGCTCGACCCCGATTCAGTGGCGGCTTATCAGAATCGCGCCGCGAGCTACCGCAACAAGGGCCAGCTCGACCGCGCACTTGCCGATCTCAACCGCGCGGCGCAGCTCGATCCCCAGGATGCGCGAACCTTCCTGAGCCGCGGCGTCATCTATTTCAAGCTCGGCGAGACGAAGCGATCGATTGCGGATTACGACAACTCGCTTCGGCTCAATCCGAACTTCGTCGCCTCGCTGTACGGCCGCGGCGTCGCCAAGCTGAAGCTGGGCGACACCGATGGCGGCAATGCCGATATCCGCGACGCCAAGGCGAAACAGCCGAGCGTCGACGCGATCTTCGTGAAATACTTTAACATCGCACCGTAAACATGCGCGCCGCAGGTCCGATTGTCGCGCGTCCCCGCGCCGCGCAGGCATGCGCGCGCCCGCCGTCTACTGTCTGCGGGGCGACGCAACTGGAACAGGAACCGGCCTGCCGGCGTTCTACAGGCAGACCTGGGAGGAGTGCGATGGACAACAACCGAGTCGTCATTCCCAATAAGATACCGGCCGGAGTTCCGGGCGCCGGATGGGTCGTGGCCATACTGGTCGTTTTCTGCGTCGTCATGCTGACGGCGAACATCGAGGGATGGTCATTCTCGTTCGGCGGCCAGCAGACTGCCGCGCCGGCGCCGGCCCATCACAACAGCATGCACTCTACGTCCGGAGCGGGCCACTGAGCGCGTAGATCTCCGCGCGTCGATCCAAGCGGGTGTTGCTTGGAGGCGTGGCGCCGCGCCTTTCTTGATCAGGATCAATAATCCAAATCAATAAATCCGCCAGCAGCTGCTGACGCGGACCGCTTGGCAGGTGTCCGGGCGAGATATGTGGCCACCTCAGGCCGTCGTCCTGCGCGCGCGGCCGCGCCAGTCAGCCCAATCCTGGCCGTAGAGATCGATGGTCCACGACGCGTACGGTGCCGGCATCCGCGCCGGACCGCGCCGGCGCGATCCGAGCCGCAGCGCGACGGCGATCGAGGCCGTGTTGGCGGGATCGATGGTGTGGACGACCTCGTCCCAGCCGAGCGCATCGAACGCCCAGTCGACGCAACGCGACGCAGCCTCGGTCGCGAAGCCTTTTCCCCAGGCCGAGCGGTCGAGCGCCCAGGCTATCTCGGTGCCAGGCCAGCCCTCCGGCTGCCATGGCCCTGCACGGCCGATCCAACGGCCGGTCGCCTTCTCGATAACCGAGAAGAAGCTGAACCCCCTGATGGTCCAAGCGCCCGCGACGGCGCACAAGCTGCGCCATGCCAGCGGCCGCTGCTGCGCGCCGCCGAGAAAGCGCGTCGCCTCAGGATCGGCGACCAGCCTGGCCCAGGGATCGAAATCCTCGGCGCAAGGCGGTCGCAACCACAATCGCTCGGTCTCCAGCGTCGGGCCAAGGGGCGAGTCAAGCATCGGATCGTCCCTCCTCACTCGTTTGTGGCGCGTGGGTGCGCCAGCCAGTCGGGGCGCAGTAGCGACATCAGGCCAAGGTCGGTGCGGCTGCCGTCCAAAAGCCGGTAGGCGCTGCGCATCACGCCTTCGTCGACGAACCCGTGCGATGCGTAGACGTGGTGTGCCCGCGCGTTGCCCGGCATCACGGCGAGCCACAACCGGTACGCCATGGACTCGGCAAAGACCCAGCGAAGGACCTCGCGCAAGAACCGACCCCCGACGCCGCGATCCGGCATCGCCACCGCCAGCCGCAGGAGACACACATTGCCCTGGGCATCGGCGAGGTCGCGCACGATCGCGAAAGCCGCACGCTCGCCGGCCGCATCGATCCCGAGCAGATAGGCGCAATCCGTAAGCGTCAGCGCGGCGCGATGCTGCTCTTCCGGCGAGCGACCGACCATCCGCTCGTATCCGGGCATGCGCTCGGTCGCCATGATGAATGCAAGGTCGTCAGACCGTGCGGGCCGCAAATGCACCCCGGCCATTCTGGTCTCCAGCAACGGGCCCGATGCCGCGCACCGGGCAACGAAAAGTGCGCGACGGACGTACACGTGGCAAGACAGCTCGGTGCGCGCTGCGGCTGCAAATCGGTGATGACGGGCATCACCTGCATTCATGAATCGATCGGCGCGTACATCACCGTTCCCCGCGATCGGCAGGAGCCGATCGTTTTGCGCCTTTCCGGCGGGCCTTCCGCCGCGTAGTCTCCGCGCCCCACGGACGAATCCACCTTGAGGGCTTGATTGATGAAGCGAGTGTTTCTGGCTGTCGCGGTCGCAGTCGGCGTAAGCGTGAGCGTCGCGGCGCAGGCGCAGACTTATCCGGTGCGGCCGATCACCATGGTGGTGCCCTTCGCGGCGGGCGGCCCGACCGATACGATCGCGCGCCTCGTCGGGCAGGCCATGGGCATGAAGCTCGGGCAGACGGTGCTGATCGAGAACGTGACCGGCGCCGCCGGGTCGATCGGCGTCGGCCGCGTCGCGCGCGCCAATCCGGACGGCTACACCATCGGTATCGGCCACTGGAGCACGCACGTGGTCAATGCCGCGGTCTATCCGCTGCAATACGACGTGCTCAAGGATTTCGTGCCGATCTCGCTGATCGCCAACAACCCGCAGCTCATCGTCAGCAAGAACGCGGTGCCGGCGAAGAACCTCAAGGAGCTGATCGCCTGGGTGAAGGCGAACCAGGACAAGGTCAGCGAGGGCACGGCCGGCGCCGGCAGCGCCTCGCATATCGGCGGCATCTTCTTCCAGCAGCTCACCGGCACCCAATTCCAGTTCGTGCCTTATCGCGGCACCGGGCCCGTGATGCAGGACCTGCTCGCCGGCAACATCGATCTCACCTTCGACCAGGCCGCGAACTCGCTGCCGCAGGTGCGCGCCGGGCAGATCCGCGGCTATGCGGTCACGGCGAAGACGCGGCTTGCGGCCGCGCCCGACATTCCCACCGTCGACGAGGCCGGGCTCCCGGGCTTCTACATCGCGGTGTGGCACGGGCTGTGGGCGCCGAGGGGCACGCCCAGGGAGGTCATGGCGAAGCTTCTCGACGCCGTGCATGCCGCCCTCTCCGACCCGAACGTGAGGAAGCGCCTCGCCGAGCTCGGGCAGGACATCCCGGCACCCGAGCAGCAGACGCCCGAGGCGCTCTATGCGCATCACAAGGCCGAGCTGGAAAAGTGGACGCCGATCATCAAGGCGGCGAACATCAAGCTGTGAGCTAAGGCTCGAGTCCCTCGCCGGCGGGCGTGAACTCGAAGAGCTTGCGCATGGTTCGGGGCGCCAGCATCGACAGCGGATCGAGGCGCAGCTCCGGCGCGGCCAGCGGACCCGAGAGCCGGTATGAACAGCCGAGCAGCCCCTCGCCACCGCCCATGAGAAAGATCGGCGGCGCGGGCGCGTTGTTCACCGCGATGGGGATCATCAGTCCGTCGAGATCGAGCCGGTTCCGCGCGAGATCCACGCCGCCTCGGAAGGTCGCGCCGATCAGGGCGCCGGCGACGATCCCATCGCTCAGGACGACGCGACCAGCCTGCGACTTGAAGGTCGCGCGCAGGCGGGCGATGTCGAAGCGGCGCTTGCGCTCCAGCAGAAGCCGCGCGAGTGGCCGCAGGGCGGGCTCGTCCGCAATCGCGAAGTCACGCAGGGTCGCGACTCCGTCGCGGCCGGCGCCATCTGGCGTCATCGCCGACATGGCGATGAAGAGCCGGCCGCCACGGACGCGGCGGTATACATTGACGAGCCGCAGCAACGCACCAGCATCATCGGCTTGAAGATTCAGGGCGCGCCGATGATCCGAGCCATCGCGCAAGCGGCCCGACACGTCGGCATGACCGAGCGTGGCGGTGAGAGCGAATGCCTTGATATCGCGGTCCCGGACCGCGAGCCGCAGCGACACGTCGCGCAGCACCTCGTTGTTGAAGCCCGCCAGCGCATCGACCTTGATGTCGAGATCGATGTCGAGCCGCGCGGCCTCGGCATTGTCGACCGCGAGCGCCGCGAACACTGCCTTGAGGAAGCGGCGGCCGTCGCAGAAATCGCCACGGACCGTGACCCTCGGATGCCCATCGGGCTCGCGCGCCGTCGCGACCGCGCAATGGCGGCCCTGCTCGATGCGCAGCGCCGTGATCACCGCATCCGCCGGTGTCGCGGCCTGCGCGGGCGCCTGCGCGACCAGCGTCGACAACGCGGCGCCGAGCGCAACGCACGCGCCGCGGCCGCCGCGGGCCAACGCATCCGCCTGCAAACTCCCGCCCAACCGCACCCCCGTGCTCTGGCTGGAAAATCGTGGTCGCCGCTGGTGATTGGATGCCGCGAAAGTGCCAAAAGCGGGGCGCCACAATGGCGGCGACAGGACGCCGGACCGAGAAAGGGGCGACGATGAATAAACTGCACATCACCGCAATCGCGATGCTCGCGGGAGCCGCCATCGGCGGCGGCGCCATCGAAGCCTTGCACGCGCAGGCACGGCCGCCGGTCTACTACGTCATCGATTTCAGCGAGATCGTCGATGCCAAAGGCTGGAGCGCGCTCGGCAACCGCACCAACGCGGTCGCGGCGCAGCTGTTCAAGGAGTTCGGCGGCGAATACATCACCCGTACCGACCACATCACGGCGGTCGACGGCGCGCCGCCGCCGAAACGGATGGTCATCATCCGCTTCGACAGCGCCGAGCAGGCCAAGGCGTGGTACAACTCGCCGACGCAGAAGAAAGTCAACGATATCCGTCAGCAGACCACCAAGTCGCGCGCGTTCATCGTCGAAGGTCTTTAAGCCATCCAGCCTGACGGTCCGCGCGGTTTCGCGCGCCTCGGAGCGAGCCGCCATGACGAGCGATCCCCTGCCCGCCGCGGCCGAGCCCGCCCGGCTCACGGCCGTGCTGCGCGATGCCGGCGTGCTCGGCGACGGCCGCGTGCGCGACGTCGCGGTGGAGAGCGCGCGCAACACCATCCTGTCGCGGATCGTCCGGCTGCGCGTCGCTTACGACGGCGAGGCAGCGCAAGCGCCGCGCGCGCTGGTCTTCAAGACCGGGCTTCCGGACTGGATGACCGCGGAATGGAACGGCGGTCGCAAGGAGGTCGCGTTCTATCGAGAGATCGCCACCGTCATGCCGACGCAACTCACGCCGCGCTGCTTCGACGCGCAATGGGATAGCGAGACCCACGCCTGGCATCTGCTGTTGGAGGACCTCACCGAGACGCATCAGATCGCGACCAACTGGCCGATCCCGCCCAAGGCTGCGGACGCCGAGCGCATCGTCGTCGCGCGGGCGCGCTTCCACGCCGCCTGGTGGGACGATCCGCGCCTCGGCACCTCGATCGGCACCTGGGAGGATCCGGCCGATCCGCAGCTTGCGATCTTCGCGACCGAGTTCGCGCGCTTCGCCGACCGCATGGGCGATCGCCTGTCACCGGAGCGCCGGAAAATCTACGAGCGTCTGATCGCCGAGGGGAAGCGCCTCAATGCGCGCTATCACACGCATCGCAATATGACGATCCTGCACGGCGATGCGCATATCTGGAACATCTTCCTGCCGCGCGATGCCGCGAGCGACGACGTGCGCTTCTTCGACTGGGACGGATGGCGGCTCGACGTTGCGACCGACGACCTCGCCTACATGATGGCGCTGCATTGGTATCCCGACCATCGACGCCGCCACGAGCGCGCGCTGCTCGATCGCTATCACGCGGAGCTCATGGCGCGCGGCGTCGCTGGCTACGACCGGCAGGCGCTCGACGACGACTACCGCCTCTCGGCCCTGTGGCAGCTCGCGATCCCGGTGTGGCAGGCGGAGCACAACATCCCGCCCTTGGTGTGGTGGCCGCATTTCGAGCGCATCTTCATGACGCTCGATGATCTCGGATGCCTCGATCTGCTTGCCTGACCACGCGAGCTGCTTGCCGGATGAGGCAAGCGCAACCAGCGCAAATCGGCGGAACATAGGTGGCCCTGCTCCGTTTACGTGACGGCGTGGCGCACGCCGGGGCGACGCCTGGACCTCGCGGTCCAGGGCGCGTTGCCGTGACGGCCTGCGTCGATCGACCGGACCAACGGAACCAAGCAGAAACTCTGAGAGGAGCCTGGAAATGACATCACTCGGCAAGACGTTGCTCGGCGCCGCGATGGGCGCGGGCGTGCTCGCCTTTTCGACCATGACGGCGTCGGCTGCGATCGTGTGCAGCGGCAGCGTCTGCTGGCACACGCATTCGACGTACGAATACCCCAGGGATTCGCGCGTGATCGTCCACCCGGACACCTGGCGCTGGGGTCCGCGCGAGCATTTCAGCTTCCGCGAACACGAGGGCCGCGGCTACTGGCGCGGCGAGCGCTGGATCGAGTGGTGAGTCCGGCGCCGCGGCGTTGCGAACTGGCCTGACGTATCGCAGCCGTAAAAGCGGCTGAAGCACAGAGCAACACGCGTCCTGGCGTCGCCAGGGCGCGTGCTGATTCATGCATGCGTGCCTGCTGTCAGAAGAACCCGAGCGACTCGCAGCCGGTGCCGGCCGCAAAGCTCGCCTTGACCTTGCGCGCCGGGATGTCGACGACGTGCACCGAGCCGTCGCCCTGGCAGGCGACAAAAAGCTCGTCCCCGCGGAACGCCATGTCCATCGGCTGGCTGCCGACACGAATTGCGGTCTGCTCGCGGAATGACGGATCGACCAGGCTCACCATGTCGCTGTTGAGGCTGGTGACGGCAAGCAGGCGGTTATCCGGCGCATAGCGCGCGATCTGCGCCGGCTTCGGCACGTCATCGAGCACGACCTCCTCGCGAACGGTTCCGGCCTTCGTGTCGATCAGAATGAGCTTCGGCTCGGCGTCGTCGACGGCCACCACGGTCGCGCCGTCGGCCGAGATCGCGATGCCGGCGAGCGGGCGCGGCGTCTTGACCTTGCCGAGGAGCTTGCGTGCCGGCAGGTCGATCACCGAGACAGTGGCGTCCTCCTCGTTCTCGGTGTAGAGGCGCTGCCCGTCCGGCGAGATGATCAGGCGATGGCCGTTGGTCGAGCCGGAGTCGATCGCGCCGACGACCTTCTGCGTCTGCGGATCGATGATGGCGACGACGGCGCTGTTCTCGCACGTGATGTAGATGAGCCCGTCCGGCCCGCGCTTGAGCGTATGCGGCGCAATGTAGGGCCGCAGGTCGATGGTCGCGACGTGCGCGCGCTTGTGCAGATCGAACACGCAGAGCAGATGCTGCGGATTGGGATTGCGGCCGTGGATGCCGTCGCCGAAGATCGGCACATAGGCGAGCCCCATCTCGGGGAGGATGAGCAGCTCGTGCACCGTGCGCGGAAAGCCGTCGATCGTGACCTCGGTCTTGAACGTGACCGGGTCGAGAAACAGGACCTTTCCGCCCATCTTGTCGACGGCGATCATCCCGCGCGCATTGTCGATGCTGGCCATTCCGGCATTCCTCCGCTCGAGGCGCCGGATTTAAGCGCAGACGACGCGGCGGCGCCAGGGTGCCGGCCGGTCACGCCGGCGTGACCGCGGGAGGCCTGTCGTGCTGCAGGCGTGCCACGATCAGATGGAGTAGTCGGAAACCGAACTGCGGATTCTGGAAATAGAGCTCCTTGAACCGATCATAGTCGAGGCGCGCGGTCTCGACGTCGGTCTTGCATCGCACCGTCAGCGTCCGCCTGCCGTCCGGCGCGAACAGGCCGATCTCGCCGAGCAGCGCGCCCTTTCCGACGGCCTCGCCGAGCTCGATGATCTCGGCCTCGCCGGCGATCACGTAGAACGCCGCGGTCGCAAACTCGCCGCGCGCCATCATGAGCTGGCCCGCCTTGAACCGCTGCGGCCGCGTGAAGGGCAGCAGCCAGTCGGCCGTAAGGTCGCGCTGGACCGCCACGTTCAGGTCGCGGACGAGCTTGCGGATCTCGTACAGGCGGAATGCGTTGAGCGGCAGCAGCACGAGGCCGAGAACCGTGAGCGGGTAGCTGGCGTGCCACAGGCCGTAGACGATGGCCAGGAGGCTGGCCGCGATCGCGGCGATGCGTAGCGGGACCATGGTCTGCGCATACGCCGCGTAGACGCTCGCAAGCGCCGCCGCGACGCCGATCGATTCCATGAGCCAAGTCTGCATGAGCGCGCCCCCTCCGGGAGGCCGCATTGTCGCGCAGCCGGCATTCCGCGCAAGCGAAATGCCGGGCAGTTCCGGCTCGTCTGACGATCCCTACATCGAGAAAAGTGCGCCCGCGATCAATTGTCGTGCGGCTTCTCGGCCCGCAGCAACCGCCAGCGATGGAAGAAAACGACTTGCCCGTTCGCGATCGCGAACCCCGTGCCGGCGGTGCGGCCCGCCTGCGCGAGCGCGCGCACCACCGTGCGCAGCGGCGCGACGCGCGCCGTATCGTTGGCGATCGCGGCCCATTCGTCGAACTCGCGCGGCATGTCCCACGTCGCGCTTCCGAGCAGCCTGAACCCGGCGCGGACCACGGCCGCGTCGAGCTCGGAAGCCGGCAGCATGCGGACATGGGAAGGATCGCGCAGGCGCTCGATGGCGTTGTGCAGGTCCGACTCGGCGCGGTCCTCCGACGACACAACGTCCACGATCACGGCGCGACCGCCGGGGCGCAGCACGCGAAAGACGCCGTCGAGCGCGCGCTGCGGATTCGCGAAGTGGTGGATCGCGAGCCGAGTGATCGCGCCGTCGAAGCGCGCGTCCGCGAACGGGAGGTTCTCGGCGTCGCCGCGCTCGAACGTGACGTTACCGAGCCCGGCCTTTGTGCAACGCGCGCGCGCCTTGTCGAGCATCGCCTCGGTCGCGTCGAACGCCGTCACCGAACGCGCCGCAGGCGCAATCGCGGCGGTGACGACGCCCGGACCGCATGCGACGTCGATCAGATCGCCCTTGCCGGCATCGCCGAGGGCGTCGCGGAAGCGCGCCGCGACCTGGTCGTCGGTCTTCTGCGCCCAGGCGTCGAAGGTCTGTGCCTGGCGGGCGAATTCTTCGGTCACGGTCTTGAGATGATCCACGTGCGCGCTCCGATCGTCGGCGATGTGTCGACATCCTAACACAAGGTGCGCCTCGCGCTGGCGCGAGCATCCATTGCGGGAATGCACGCCGATTTGCTCCCGCGATGGCGCACCCGCGATTTCCTGACGCAGCCGCGCGTCCTTAACGCTTTGTAAATGCGGTTCGGCAAACATGACGGGTATTCCGGAATGGGCGAAGTACGTCCGAAGTCCAGCAACTCACGCCGGACCAATCGTCCAAACCGGGCCGGGATCTTAAGGAGAATCGTGCAATGGCCTATCGCTCGCTCAAAGCGTCTTCCGTCGCGGTCCTCGCGATGCTCGCGGCTGTCACCACGGCACGTGCCGAGGACGGCGTCTCGGCCGACAAGATCGTGTTCGGCCAGGCCGCCCCGCTCGCCGGGCCGACCGCGGCGCTCGGCCAGGGCATGCAGATCGGCATCAACGCGGCGTTCGCCGAGGCGAACCGCGCCGGCGGCGTGAAGGGCCACAAGCTCGAGCTCAAGAGCGTCGATGACGGCTACGAGCCGACGAAGTCCATCGAGGTGGTCAAGAAGCTCATCGGCGACGACAAGGTCTTCGCCCTCGCGGGCCCGGTCGGCACGCCGACCTCGGCCGCGACGCTGCCGATCGCGACGGCGGCCGGCGTGCCCTTCATCGGCGCGTTCACGGGCGCCGAGATGCTGCGCGCCCCCTACAAGCCGCTCGTGGTCAATGTCCGCGCGAGCTACTTCGAGGAAACCGAGGCCATGGTCGCGCACCTGACCAAGGATCTCGGCGCGAAGAACATCGCCATCATGTACCAGGACGACGCCTACGGGCAGGCCGGACTCGCCGGCGTCAAGAAGGCGCTCGAGAAGCGCAACATGACGCTCGCGGCCGAGGGCACCTATGAGCGCAACACCACCGCGGTCAAGGGCGCGCTGCTGACGATCATGAAGGGCCATCCCGATGCGGTCATCATGATCGCGGCATACAAGCCGGCCGCCGAGTTCATCAAGCTCGCCAAGATGGTCAAGCTCTCGGCGACCTTCGTCAACATCTCGTTCGTCGGTTCCGACGTGCTCGCCAAGGAACTCGCCGGCCACGGCGCCGGCACCGTGGTCACGCAGGTGGTGCCGTTCCCGGAGGACGAGTCGATCCCGGTGATCAAGCAGTATCAGGCCGCGCTCAAGGCGAGCGCGCCGAACGAGAAGCCGGGCTTCGTCTCGCTCGAAGGCTATCTGGTCGGCCGCACCATCGTGGCGACGCTCAACAAGATCAACGGCGAGCCGACCCGCAAGGCCTTCATCGAGGCGGTGCAGCAGAGCGGCGGCTTCGACCTGGGCGGCTTCAAGCTCACCTACGGCGCCGACAACAACCGCGGCTCGAACACGGTCTATCTCACGGTCATCCAGGCCGACGGCACGCTCAAGCCGGTGGATCTGCTGGAAAAGCCGAAGTCCTGATCGCGAACCGATCAGGCCCCTTCCCTCTTGCGCAGGCAGTGTATCGCAATGACCTCGGACATCACGAACGCCAACCCCAAGCGGGCGCCGTCCTGGCGGCGCTTTGGCCTGCGTGGCCGCCTGTTCGCGGCCTTCGGCGCGGTCGCCGTCACGACCGTGCTGGCGAGCGGCACCGCCCTCCTGTCGTATGACCGGCTCGGGCGGTCGCTGCAGGTCGTCACCAGCACGAGCGTGCCGCGCCTGACCCGCGCGGCCGACATCGCACAGGCGGCCGACGAGGTTGTCTCCGCCGCGCAGGCGCTGCTCGCGGCCACTGGCGATGTGGAGCGCGCGCGCGCCGCCGACGCGATCGAGAAAGCCAGTTTCCATCTCACCAACGTCACCGGCGACCTGCAGGGCGAGAATGCCGACCGGCTCAAGGAAACCGCCGGGCGCATGTCGGACAATCTTCAGCGGCTCGCGCGCGCGGTGGCCGACCGCCAAGCGCTCGCTGGCCAGCGCGTGGCCCTCGTCGACTCCCTGCGCAAGGCCCACCACGAGCTCGCCGACAAGCTCGCGCCGATGGCCGACGACGCCGCCTTCACGCTCACGGTCGGGCTGCAGTCGGCCGCCGACAAGGGCGACCTCGAGGAGGTCAAGAAGACGCTCGGCGGGCTCGCCGACAAGGACCTCAACTCGCTGCAGGCGCTGCTGACCCTGCGCGCCGAGGCGAACCTCGTGCTCGGCATCCTGGTCGAGGCCGCCGACCTGCCCGCCGCCGACCTGATGCCGCCGGTCAAGGATCGCTTCATCGCCGCGGCCAATCACCTCGACAAGGCGGCCGCCGACCTCAAGGACCCGGCGATCAGCAAGCTTGCGGCCGAGCTCGTGAGCTTCGGCCGGCGCCAGGGCAACCTGTTCGAGCTCAAGGACAAGGAGTTCGCCGGCGCGGTCACGGGCGCCAAGGTCGTCGCCGACAACCGCACGCTCGCGGGCGAGCTGCAGAAGGAGGTCGCCGCCCTGCGCGTGCGCAGCGAGGCTTCGGCGGCCGAAGCCGCACAGAGCTCCAATGGCGAGATCGGCCGCGGCCGCGTCATTCTCATCGGGCTTGCGCTCGCGAGCCTCGCGACCGCGTTCGGGCTCGGCTGGTTCTATATCGGCCGCGGCGTCACGCGCCGGCTCACCCGGCTGCGCCACAGCATGGCGCAGATCGCCGAGGGCGACCTCGATGCCGAGATCGCCGGCGGCGGCAGCGACGAGATCGCCGACATGGCCTCGGCCCTGACCGTGCTGCGCCAGGCGCGGCGCGAGGCGGTGCGCAACGACGAACACACGGCCGCCGAGCGCACCCGCATGGCGCAGGAGCGCCGCAAGGAACTGCTCACGCTCGCCGACGGCCTCGAAAGCGAGGTCAAGGCGGTGGTCGAGATCGTCACCGGCTCGGCCGGCAAGATGCACGACACCGCGACCGCCATGGCGGAGGTCGCGACCGGCGCCAATGCCGAGGCGGGCTCGGCCGCCTCCGCGTCGCAGCAGGCCTCGAACGGCGTGCACACGGTCGCGTCCGCGGCCGAGGAGCTCTCCGCCTCGATCAGCGAGATCGGCCGCAAGGTCGGCGAGTCGGCCGCCGTCGCGGCCGAGGCCGTCCGCGAGGCCGAGGCGACGCGCGTGACCATGCGCGACCTCAGCACCGCGGCGACCAAGATCGGCGACGTGCTCAAGATGATCCAGGACGTGGCCAGGCAGACCAACCTGCTCGCGCTCAACGCGACCATCGAGGCGGCGCGCGCCGGCGAGGCCGGCAAGGGCTTCGCGGTGGTCGCGAGCGAGGTCAAATCGCTCGCCTCGCAGACCGCCACCGCGA
>Ga0126371_10004271_pt1 | contig 12580 bp, 9 predicted proteins | sample PanSoiMetaPlot_4_FD_110145 | JGI IMG/M metagenome (GOLD analysis project Ga0126371, IMG submission 110145) | Tropical forest soil microbial communities from Panama - MetaG Plot_4 | ecosystem: Environmental > Terrestrial > Soil > Tropical forest > Bulk soil | place: Panama | collected 2016-02-17
CAAAATCCGGCCTTTCGAAAATGAAGTGGGCGCGTGCGGCCCGCGCGGGCACTTTAAAGAACCTGTTTCCATCCGAAAAGTGCACCAGAGCATAGTTGAACACCCGGAATTGCTAGATCAACGACCCCGCCTCCTGGGGATCCATCTCCCGGGCAAACACAGTGAACAGTGGCCCGTGTCGCGGCAAACGTGATGAGCAGCACGACCACGAACACCTGATGCACTCCGGGAAATAACACCATGGTTGTTCGTCAAACCCGCCATGCGTGGTCGAACGGTAGTGGGGGATTCGCAACTCGTGCCATCGACATTCTTGTCTCGCCAGCGGCCCGTCCTATAATTAAACCAAGGCACGATCTTATGACCTCTCTTCCAGGTTCCACGGACACGATGAACCGCGCCGTTGTGGCGTTCCTCGACGGCCGCCGCCTCAAGGGTTACCTTCTGAATTTCTCCGCGCTCAAGGAAAGCTTCCGCCTCTTTTCCAACGACAACGTTCACCAGGAGCCGGGCAGCAACATCCTGATGAAGGACCTCAAGGCCATCTTCTTTGTAAAAGACTTCATGGGCGATCCCTCCCGCAAGGATTCTCCTGATAGCGGGCCCGCCACGCACGGCCGCAAGGTGGTGGTTACCTTCAAGGACGGCGAACTGATCTCCGGCTCGACTGAAGCTTACAATCCGCAAAAACTCGGCTTCTTTCTCTTTCCGCTCAACGGTGACACCAACAACACGCGCATCTTTGTCGTCAATCGCAACGTCGCCAAAGTCCAATTCGCGAAATAGCGCCGTTCGTCCCGCTTTCTAAGCGCGAAATACTCGGAGGTGCCCCACCCTCTTGCGTGAGCTAACGCGAACGGTGGTTTCTAAGGGTGGGTCTTGGGTCTTCACACGAAGGATGGCTGTGAGGGCAGGTCCGCGTTTTCCCCAAACCACACTACTCGCTCTCCGGCTCCTGCGTCACAATGTGAATGTCCACTGACGGCGACTCCCGCAGGAATCGGTGCACCACGCTCAAATACAGATACTTCTTCCAATCGCGCACGATCGCCCGTCCGAAGATCACCTGCGTGATGTGTTTCGAGCGCACAAAATCCGCGATGGCATCTGCAACGCTGGTTCCTTTCAAACGAACCACCAGCGCGCCCAGATTCTCCGCAAACCGCAAATTCGCTTCCAGAACCTTGGAATTTTCCTCGCGCGTGGCCAGTTCGCGCAAGACATGCACCACGTAAAGCTCAGCATCCAGCCGTCGCGCCATGCGTGCCGCCCGCGCGATCAGGTATTGTCCCGACGGGCTCCCCGAAACACACACAGCAAGGCGTTCGCGCACGCCCCAGTTCTCGCGGATCTGCTTTGCGTCCATGTACGATTCCAGGCTGCGGTCCACCTGTTCCGCCACCTGGCGCAACGCTAGTTCGCGAAGGGCAATCAGGTTGCCTCGCCGGAAAAAATTCTTCAGCGATTGTTCGACCTTTTCCTTGCTGTAAACGTCCCCGCGCCTCATGCGCGCCACCAGCGCCTCCGGCGTCAGGTCCACCATTACCGTTTCCGTGGCGCTCAGGGGAACCCAGTCCGGCACCGTTTCTCGCACCGTAATTCCCGTGATGGCGCGCACCGTTGGCGCAATGCTTTCGATGTGCTGGATGTTCAGCGTGCAGATGACGTCAATCCGCGACGCTAGCAGATCCTGCACATCCTCATAACGCTTGCGGTGGCGGCTTCCAGGAATATTTGTATGCGCGAGTTCGTCCACCAGCACGACGGCGGGCCGCCGCGCGAGGATGGCGTCCACGTCCATCTCCTCGAATGTCGTTCCTTTGTAGTCGATTTTCTTGCGCGAAACCGCTTCGAGTTGTGCCGCGAGTTCCTGGATTCCTTTGCGCCCGTGTGTCTCGATGATGCCGATGACCACATCCTCCCCGCGGCTCTTCCGCCGGATGGCCTCGCTCAGCATGTTGTAGGTCTTGCCCACCCCTGGCGCGTATCCCAGAAAAAGTTTGAAGATGCCCCGCGCGTTCGCTGAGGGGGAAGCGACCTCCAGCCATTCTTCGGGCTTCTTCGGCAAGTTGCGCTCGGCTCCAATGCTTAAAATCGTCTCAGGTTACAATAGAAATATGCGGCGCTTCATATCCGGCCGTGGGATCGGGTTCGCTGTCGCCTCGATCCTGCTCATCCTCATCACCTCTGGCTACTCGCGGCTGCTCCACGTCAACCAGACCACCGTGGCCTTGTCGTTTCTTCTCGCGATTTTAGCAGTTTCCGCCGTGTGGGGCATGGTGGTGGCGATCTTCATGTCCGTTGGCGCCATGCTGCTGTTCAACTATTATTTCCTGCCGCCTGTCGGCACCTTTACCATCGTCGACCCGCAGAACTGGGTCGCGTTGGCCGCTTTTTTGATTACCTCCATCGTCTCCAGCCAGCTTTCCGCCCGCATCCGCCGCGAAGCCGACGCCTCCCACGCTCGGCGCCGCGAGGTGGAACGTCTCTATGCCTTCAGCCAGAAACTCCTCGGCGAAGGCAACGTCATTCAGCTGATGAATGCCATTCCCAACCACATCGTGGATTGCTTCGAAGCCGGCGCCGCGGAGCTCTTCGTACCGCAGAAAGACAAATTCTATCGCTCCGGCTATGGAGCCGCTCAAATCGACGAGGAATTGATGAAAACCGCGTACGTCCGCGACGAAACGAGTTCTGATCCGTCGCAGCCCCTGCATTTTGTGCCGGTGCGCCTCGGCGTCAAGCCCATCGGCAGCATCGGCATTTCCGGCGCCGTCTTATCCCGCCAGACCCTTGACGCCGTCGGCTCCCTGGTGGCCATCGCCATGGAGCGCGCCCGCGCCGTTGAGCAGCTCAGCGAAACCGAGGCCGAACGCCAGGGCGAGCGCCTCAAGTCCGCCTTGCTAGACTCCATCGCCCATGACTTTCGCACTCCGCTGACCTCCATCAAAGCAGCGGTGACCGATCTCCTCAGCGCCGACGGGCGTTCCGCTCCACAAAAAATAGAGCTCCTCACCATCGTGAACGAGGAGTGCGACCGCTTGAATCACTTGGTGGAAGAAGCCGCCGAAATGGCCAAGCTCGAGTCCGGCGAATTTGAAATGCACCTGCAAAAGGTTGATGTCCCTTCGCTCGTCGAGGCGGCACTCGGCCACTTGCGCACGGCGTTGGGCGACCGCAAGGTGGTCCTCAAGCTCGACGAAGACCTTCCCCCTCTTCGCGCGGACCTCGAGCTGGCGAAAGACATTCTTGTGCAGCTCGTGGACAACGCCAATCTCTACTCCCCAAAAGAGACGCCCATCACGATTTCCGTCGAGGAAAACGGAGGCTTTGTCTCCATCAGCGTCGCGGATCGCGGCCCGGGCATCGATCCCTTTGAGCAGGGACTCATTTTTGACAAGTTTTATCGCGGCAAGGATCAGCGCTACCAGGTGCGCGGCACCGGCATGGGTTTGCCGATTGCCAAAGCCATCGTCACCGCGCATGGCGGCGGCATTTCCGTCACCAGTCAATTGAACTCCGGCTCCGTCTTCACCTTTACCCTTCCGATCGCCGCTCAGACCGAACCTCGATGAATACCGCCAACATTCTGGTCGTCGACGACGAACCGCAGATCCGTCGCGTGCTCCGCTCAACGCTCACCTTCCGCGGCTACGAACTGCTCGAAGCTGCCACCGGCGAGGAAGGCCTCGAGCTTGCACGCAAGTTCAGGCCCGGCCTGATCCTGCTGGATATGAACCTGCCGGGTATCTCCGGCATTGAAACCTGCCGCGAACTGCGCCGCTTCACCGCCGTTCCCATCATCATGCTCACGGTGCGCAACGCCGAGCGCGACAAAGTGGTCGCGCTCGATGCGGGCGCCGACGACTACGTCACCAAGCCCTTTGGCATCGAGGAATTGCTGGCCCGCGTTCGCGCCTCTTTGCGCCGGCACTCCAGCGCTGAGGCTATCCCCGCGTTTCAGTCCCACGATTTGTCCGTGGATTTTGAGGAACGCCGCGTCACGGCCGGCGGCGAAGTTGTCCATCTTGCCCCGAAGGAGTTCGAGGTGTTGAAGCACCTGATTGCCCAGCAGGGAAAGCCTGTCACCCATCGCCGCTTGCTGCAGGCCGTCTGGGGCCCGGAGTATGGGGAAGAGACCGAGAATCTGCGCGTGGTGATCAACCAGTTGCGCAAAAAGATCGAGAAAGACCCCGCTCAGCCAAAATACATTCTAACCGAGCCCTGGGTCGGCTACCGCTTTCAACCGACAAAGCCCACTTCAGCGAAGCCTACCAGCCGCGGCAAATAACTACTGCGGTCATTCTCAACACGCGAAGCATTGTCATCCTGATAGCATCGATGAGGATGCCCGAAGAATCTTAAACGCCACACCAAGCAAACACTGTGCGTTGAGACCCTTCAGGATGACAACCCGCTGCGGTCCACCTCAGAAGCGGGCCGTACATCACGGCTTCGCAGCGTCCAGATCCAAATTCAATTCCAATACGTTGACGCGAGGCTCGCCGAAGATCCCGTACGTGCGCCCCAAGGTATGCCGTGCGACCGCCGCCCTCACCGCTGCCGTGCTCATTCCACGCGCCTTCGCGACGCGCGGAATCTGAAATTCCGCCGCGGCCGGTGAAATGTCGGGATCCAACCCTGACCCCGAAGCGGTGACCAGGTCGGTGGGAATGGCCGCGCCGGGATTCTCCTGTTGCAGTTTCGCAACGTCGCCCTTCACACGATCCACCAGCGCCTGGTTCGTCGGCGCCAGATTCGATGCGCTGGATGCGGAGGCGTCATAACCCGCCCCGGCCGCTGATGGCCGCGAATGAAAATATTTGTCCGCCGTAAACGCCTGTCCGATCAAACGCGAGCCGACCACGTGTCCGTTTTTCTCGATCAAGCTGCCCGCCGCCTGTTTCGGGAAGAGCGCCTTGCTCAGGCCGGTCATGGCCAGCGGATAAAGCAGGCCGAAAACCAACGTCGTCACCAGCGTAAATTTGCAAGCAAGAATAAGTTCTTTTTTCACCGCTGCCTCTATGCCAGGTGCATCCAGGAAACCAGAATGTCAATCAGCTTAATTCCCAGAAACGGAGCAATCACTCCGCCTAGTCCATAAATAAGAAGATTTCTCCGCAACAGCGACGCCGCACCCAGCGGGCGGTAACGCACGCCGCGCAGCGCCAACGGAATCAGCGCAATGATGATCAGCGCGTTGAAAATCACCGCCGAAAGAATCGCGGACTCCGGCGTGCGCAGCTTCATGATATTTAGCATGCGCAGCAGCGGAAACGTCCCGGCGAACATGGCCGGAATAATCGCGAAGTATTTCGCCACATCGTTGGCCACGGAGAATGTGGTCAGCGACCCGCGGGTAATCAAAAGCTGCTTCCCGATTTCCACGATTTCGATTAGCTTCGTTGGGTTCGAATCCAAGTCCACCATGTTGCCGGCCTCTTTCGCTGCTTGCGTGCCGGTGTTCATGGCTACGCCGACGTCGGCTTGCGCCAGCGCTGGAGCGTCGTTCGTCCCATCGCCAGTCATCGCCACCAGCTTTCCTTTTCCTTGCTCGTGACGAATCAACGCCATTTTGTCTTCGGGCTTGGCTTCGGCAAGAAAATCGTCCACGCCGGCCTGCCGTGCGATGGCTGCCGCAGTCAGTGGATTGTCGCCAGTGATCATCATCGTGCGGATGCCCATGGCGCGCAGGTGATCGAATCGCTCACGAATGCCCCCCTTCACGATGTCGGTCAGCTCGATGGTGCCGTAGATGCGGCAGTCCACAGCCACCAGCAGCGGCGTGCCTCCGGAGTTCGCGATGCGATCCACTTGCGATTGCACATCGGCTTCCACGCACTGGCCGTTTTCGCTGATATAGCGCTTGATGGCCTCCGGCGCGCCTTTGCGGATCTGGCGGCCATCCATGTCCACGCCCGACATGCGCGTTTGTGCGGTGAAGGGAATGAACACCGGGTTGTGCGGCGCCAGTTCCCGTCCGCGCAAGCCGTATTTTTCCTTCGCAAGCACGACGATGGAACGTCCCTCAGGGGTTTCGTCGGCAAACGAAGCGAGCTGTGCGGCGTTGGCGAGTTCAGCTTCGGTAACACCTGGTGCCGCATGAAACGCCGTCGCTTCGCGGTTGCCCAGCGTGATGGTGCCGGTCTTGTCGAGCAGCAACACGTCCACGTCGCCCGCCGCTTCCACCGCGCGTCCCGACATAGCGATCACGTTGCGCTGAATCAGGCGATCCATGCCGGCGATGCCGATGGCGGAAAGCAGTCCGCCGATGGTCGTCGGAATCAGGCATACCAGCAGGGAAATCAGCGCAAAGATGTTTTGTGGCGCTCCGGAGTAGATGGCGAACGGCTGCAGCGTCACGACCGCAAGAAGAAAAATTATCGTCAGCCCGGCCAGCAGGATATTCAGCGCGATTTCGTTCGGTGTTTTCTGCCGCGACGCGCCCTCCACAAGGCCGATCATGCGGTCCAGAAAAGTCTCGCCAGGATTCGAGGTGATACGCACCTTTATCTCGTCGGAAAGCACGCGCGTGCCTCCAGTAACTGCCGAGCGGTCGCCGCCGGATTCGCGGATCACCGGCGCGGATTCTCCCGTAATGGCTGATTCGTCAACGGAAGCGACGCCCTCAAGCACCTCACCGTCGCCGGGAATGAATTCACCGGTCGTGACCAGAACCACGTCGCCGGCACGCAGCTTCGAGCTGGGCACAATTTCCGTGCTGCCGTCTTCATGCAACCTGCGGGCTTCGGTTTCCGCGCGCGCCTTGCGCAACGTTTCTGCTTGCGCCTTGCCGCGTCCTTCGGCCATCGCTTCCGCAAAGTTCGCGAACAACACGGTGAACCAAAGCCATAACGTGATTTGCAGCCCGAACCAGAAATCGCCGCGGTGCTCTATGCCGTTGTAAATCAAAACTACCAGCGTAATTACCGCCCCCACTTCCACCACGAACATCACCGGGTTCTTGAGGATCACCCGCGGGTCGAGCTTCCAGAAAGAGTCGCGGATGGCGTTGCGCAGAATTTTCCTGTCGCCCAGCGAAGTCTTTTTTATCTGTGCCGTTGCCATCATGGAGTCCTCAAAACGCCTTTCCCGCATTCATCAGCAAATGATCGAGAATCGGCCCTAGGCTAAGGGAAGGGAAGAAGGTCAGCGCCCCGACGATCAGGATCACGGAAACCAGCAGCACCGTAAACAGCGGTCCCGTGACCGGGAAAGTGCCCAACGATTCCGGAACATGTTTCTTGGCCGCCAGATTTCCCGCGATGGCTAGAATCGGGATCACGGTGAAGAAGCGGCCCAGCAGCATCGCGGTCGCCAGCGTCGAGTTGTACCAAAGCGTGTTTGCGTTGATCCCACCGAACGCCGACCCGTTGTTGCCAGTGCTTGAGGTGTACGCATAAAGAATCTGCGACAATCCGTGCGGTCCCGGATTGCTGATGCCCGCTAGTCCTGCCTTGGTGACGATAGCAATCGCCGCGAAAATGAGAATCGTTAGCGAGGAAACCAGGATCGAGAGCACCGCCATCTTCATGTCAAACGCCTCGATCTTTTTTCCCAAATATTCCGGCGTTCGCCCGACCATCAGCCCAGCGATGAACACCGCCAGGATCACGAACACGATCATTCCATAGAGCCCGGAGCCCACCCCCCCGAAGACAATTTCACCCAGCATGATGTTGATCAGCGGCACCATGCCGGCGATCGGCGTCAGCGAATCGTGTGCATTGTTCACCGCTCCGCAGCTCGCGTCCGTCGTCACCGTGGTAAACAGTACCGAGTTGGCGATCCCGAAGCGCACTTCCTTTCCTTCCATGTTTCCGCCGGATTGTGTCTCCGAGGCTGTTGTGCTCACTCCCTTGAGCATCGGATTGCCGCGCGACTCTACGGCATAGGCCGCCAGCACCCCGGCCAGAAAAAGCACCGCCATCGCGCTCCACACCGCCCAACCATGCTTGTACGACCCCGTCATTCGTCCGAGAGTAAACGTAAGCGCCGACGGAATCGCAAAAATCATTAGCATTTCCAGGAGATTGCTCAGGGGCGTGGGATTTTCAAACGGGTGCCCGCTGTTGGTGTTGAAAAATCCACCGCCATTCGTCCCCAGCATCTTGATCACTTCTTGCGAAGCCACCGGGCCTTGCGCGATCACTTGTGTGTTCACGGTCTCATGATTCTTTGAGCCGTCCGCCGCTTGCTTTTCGACCATTTGCGGTTCCGTAAGAGTCGCCTGGGTGTACGGGTGCAGATTCTGCACCACACCTTGCGATGCCAGCACCAAGCCGCCCACGATGCACAGCGGCAAAAGAACCCATAGCAGCCCGCGCGTCGTGTCCACCCAGAAATTGCCAATGGTTTTCGATTCCTTGCGGGCTACTCCACGAATCACCGCGATCGCCAGCGCGATGCCGACGGCCGCCGACAGGAAATTGTGGTACGCCAGCGCCGCCATCTGCGTCAGATAGCTCATGGTCGTTTCCGGCACGTAGGACTGCCAGTTCGTGTTCGTCGTGAAAGAAGCTGCGGTGTTCCAGGCCAAATCCGGCGCGACGTTGGCCAGCTTTTGCGGGTTCCACGGCAGCCATTGCTGCGTGCGCTCAATCGCGTACGTCAGCAACAACGAAACCCCGCTGAACAGCAGCATTGCCACGCCGTATTCCTTCCAATCCATCTCCTTGCTTTCATCCACACCGCAGACGCGGTAAATCAACCGCTCCACCGGCCGCAGCAGAGGGTCCAGAAACGTGGATTTCCGCTCGTAGACGCGGTACAGAAATACTCCCAGCGGTTTGGTCAGCAACAGTACCAATCCGAAAAAAATGAAAATCTGGAACCAGCCGTTTCCGGTCATGGTCAGAACTTCTCCGGTTTTAACAGCGCGTAAAACAGATAGCCGAACAGCAGGGTCGAAATAACGATAAGCAGAATGTTTCCTAACATGGAGATTTCCTCTACTTGAGGCGCTCGCAGCCGCGTACGTACAGGATGCTGAGCGCGAAAAAAACAATGGTGCAAATCGCAAAAATCACATCTCGCATGGCTGGCTCCTGAATCTAACGATTAGCCTAGCGGAACATGCATTAAGGAACCGTAAGGGCAAAACATCGCCACACCCGCGGAGCGCTTGTCCCGCGCGAAAGCCTGTGGGAGACTCGAAAGCCTCATCATTCATGGCCGATCAAACCTCCGTCACCGCATTGCATGCTGCCGCCCTTCCGGACGCTCGCGTCGAATGGGCTTTTCTGCATTCGGGATTCGTGTTGATCGGCGTCAGCATGACTATGCTCGGCCCCATCCTCCCGTACTTCACGAATCATTGGACTCTCACCGACGCCCAGGCGGGACTTTTTTTCTCTACTCAATATTTTGGCAGTTTCCTGGGCACCCTGCTGACCAGCGCCCTGCTCCCGCGCTTCGGTTTCTCGAAAGTAATCAGCTTGGGCTACCTATGCTTCGCCATGGGATTCGCTTTTCTCGGTCTGGGACCCTGGTATTTCTCCACTGCCTTCGTGGCCATCTATGGAACGGGCTATGGCCTGACTAACCCTTCGATCAACCTGCGCGCTACGCAACTCCCGTCTTCCAACGTAGCCGCCGCGGTCAGCCTGCTGAATTTTTCCTGGGGCATCGGCGCGGTGAGTTCTCCCTTTTTGGTGGCTTTCGTCCTGGGGCATCTCAGCCTGCGCGCGCTCGCCCTCGCGCTCACGGCCTGCTACGTGGTTCTGTGCCTGGTCCATTTTTCGCGCAAGGAGGGAGCGGTGCGACAAACGCAGACCCCGCCAAAGAGGACGTTTGCCGTGTGGCGCGACACGCTACGGCCCTCTCCCTGGATTTCACTGGCATTGCTGTTTTTCTTCTATGTGGGGATTGAAATCTCCATGGGCGGCTGGGTGGCGATGGACGAGAAGCGCCTCGCCGGTATTACCACCGCCAAACTGGCCGCCGCGCCTGCCTTCTTCTACGGGTTTTTGCTGCTTGGCCGCTTCCTGGTTCCTTTTGAACTGAAACTTTTCTCACAGCGAAAGATCTGTTTGGCGGGGTTGCTTTTAATAGCCGCAGGAGTTTCCCTGGTTGCTGCTGCGCCCTCGCCGCTTTTGCTATACATCGGCGCCGCTTTTGCTGGCTTTGGCTGTGCCCCGCAATATCCAATCTACGTCACTTGGCTGGCCGCCATCTTCCGTGAAGATTCCACTTGGCTCGCGGCGTTATTCTTCGGTGCGGCCGGGCTCGGCAGTTCCATCATTCCGTGGCTCGTCGGCGTGATCGCTTCGCAGAAGCATTCCCTGCGTTTCGGATTCATCCTTCCGTTGGCCGCCGCGCTTTTCATGATTCCGTTTGTCCTTCGCGCGTGCGCGCGGCCGGATGCGCAACAAGTGGCGGCTACTTCGTGATGAGATGGCATCGTGATAACTCCTCCTTGGAAAGAAAAAAGCCTCCGCAACGCGCAGACGGGAGGCCTTTTCTTTCACGATCAGCAACAGCTTAGCGCTTGATGGTTATCTCTTCGGTTAGCTGGAACGTAATACGAGATTCCGCTGGAAACTCCACGTTCTTTCCCCCGGTCGTTCCGGAAGCTGCCAACCCCCCGCCGGCGCCCACGCCCGCGCCGATCGCGGCTCCCTTCCCCCCGCCCGCCAAGCCGCCGATCAACGCGCCGACGGCCGCGCCGCCGCCAGTGATCGCCGCAGTGCGCTTGCCCTTGCCCTTTTGTGTTCCGCCATATGTATTGGTTGCGATCACATAGCCCTTCCCCTTTACCTCCAGTCGCGTCAACTTGACGGAGAGGACGGCTTCACCTTTAAACGTGCCTTGCTTCTTTGCGTTCACAACCGCTCCCGTAACATGCGAGCCCTTGGGGATAGCCACCTCGTTGTCCACTAGGATATCCGTTGCGACGCTGCCTTCAAATTCGTCACCTGGGTTCGCCGTGCGGGAATTAATGGTCGAAGACAAAATCACAGGTAGTTCGGTTCCAGCGGCAACGACGAGGGGCTTCGGTGGCTCAGGAGGGAGTGTAGGCTGTTGTACCGTCCCGGCAGCCCCTTGCTGGCTGCTGTCGGTGGGCGAGTTGGTCGACGTGCCTTTGTTGCATCCTGTCGCGAGTGCTAACCCGGCAACCAGAATGAGTGATGCCCATTTTCTGTTCATGAGATTCTCCCACTTTTAGTGTGTGAAGGTAGACAAACTGTGCCGCTCCGCTATTCGTATGTTCCTGATTTTGGCTGGGCGCCGCGGCTTATCTTTTACCTTACCATTTCTTTGGAAGGGTGAGTAGAGCCGCTCGTTGCCCAACTCCGCCGCGCCAATTTACAATTTCCGCATGATGCCGGAAGCTCGAGTTGCGGCGCCTCTCTCCATTGAGGCCGCCGCGCGTGTTGCCCGCGAACTGTACACCTTGACGGGCGTCCTTCGTGCCCTCCCTGGCGAATACGACGACAATTTTCATCTGGCGATTCCCGACGGCCGCGCCTTCGTGCTAAAAATCATGCATTCCGCTCGCGAAGACTCCTTTGTGGACATGCAGTGCCGCGCACTAGCGCATCTTGCGGTCAAGGCCCCGCATCTTGCGTTGCCGCGCGTGATTCCCAACAGGTATAACGGATTTTTCGCGCGTCTTACCCCGGACGACGACACCTCGCGCCTCGTGTGGCTGCTTTCGTTCCTCCCGGGCAAGACGCTCGCCGAAATGCAGCCCCATTCGCGCGAATTGCTGGCATCCCTTGGCCGCCTGTTGGGAGAAATGGATCTGGTGCTTCTCGATTTCCAGCATCCCGCTGCAAACCGCTTCCTGAAGTGGGATCTTTCGCGTTCCAGGTGGGCGCGCGACTATCTGGGCCACGTTTCCGATCCCGTCCGCCGTGCGCTCGCCAAGAAATTCCTCAATCTGTTCGAACAGGAGGCCGTGTCCCGCTTTCCGCACCTGCGCCGTAGCGTGATCTATGGAGATGCCAACGACCACAACGCGCTCGTCGATGTTCAGGCGATGCGCGTGGCCTCCGTAATCGATTTCGGAGATATGCATGAGGGTCTTCTGGTCGCGGAGCCTGCCGTTGCCGCCGCCTACGCCATTCTTGGCGAATCGCGGCCGCTCGAAGCGGCCGCTGCGGTTCTCGCCGGCTACCACGCTGTTGTTCCCCTCCTGCAAGAGGAAATCGCGGCCCTCTTCCCGCTGCTGGCGGCACGGCTCGCCGTCAGTGTCATCAATTCCGCTCACCGCAAATCCCTGGTGCCCGGTGACCCCTATGTGACCATATCTGAAGAACCAGCTTGGACGGCTCTTGAGCGCCTGGCCTCGATTGATCCTCGCGAGGCTACAGAGTATTTCCGGAAAATTGTTGATACTCTCGCTGGGATGAACACGCGTATTTCGGACGGAGACCGTTCCGTGCTGGAAATGGTGGCGGCGCGCAAGCGCCTGTTGGGTGTGAATCTTTCGCTCTCCTACGACAAGCCCCTGCACTTTGTTCGCGGGTTCAAACAGCATCTCTTCGACGATACCGGACGCGCCTATCTGGACGTCTACAACAACGTTCCGCTCGTCGGCCACTCTCATCCCCGCGTGGTCCGCGCCATTCAGGAA
>Ga0126371_10004272_pt1 | contig 12580 bp, 10 predicted proteins | sample PanSoiMetaPlot_4_FD_110145 | JGI IMG/M metagenome (GOLD analysis project Ga0126371, IMG submission 110145) | Tropical forest soil microbial communities from Panama - MetaG Plot_4 | ecosystem: Environmental > Terrestrial > Soil > Tropical forest > Bulk soil | place: Panama | collected 2016-02-17
AATCCCAGCCGCACGTTGCTGGGCGGATATTCCACGCCGAAAAAGTAACGTGAAATCCGTCCGTCCGGCGTCAGCAGCAGGATGCCGCTGGCGTGCGCATAGGCCTTGCTCTTTTCGTCGTAGCTGTAGGTGAAATTCGCCGCCTTCGTCACCTCGTCAATCGGTTCGCGCGTGCCGGTCAGGAAATGCCAGCCGCTGTCCGTCGTGGGCCGCGCAAACCGGGCCAGCGCTTCATGTTTCTTCTTGAGCGCGGCGTCCGGCGTATCCGAGGTATCAAAGCTGATGAAGACCACGTCGTAATCCTTGCCGGGATTGAACGAAATCATCTTCAGGGTGCCCACCACGGCCTGTTCCACCTGGCTACACAGCATCGGGCAGGTATAATACGCGAAGACCAGCACCACAGGCTTTCCCCCGGCATACTCGCCTAGCAGCACCGGCTTGCCAGTTTCATCCGCGAATTTCGTGTCCAGCGGAATTTGCGCGTTAAGCTGCGGATCGAAATGCACGTTTACTAGCGCCGGAGGCAAGCCCTTCGACGACTGGCCCACGTTGTCGGGGATCATCTGCGCGCGGCTCGCGCCGGCCGCCAGCAGCAGCGCCGCGATTCCAGCGATGGTGCGAAAAAATTTCATCCTTACTTCTTTTCCTCCGCCACCGGATGAACCGGCGGCAGTCCCTTTTCCTGAATGATTTTCATCGCATCGCTTACTGGAATCTGTGCGATGCCCGCCCTCTGATCCACCCAGCCGAGCTTTTCGTTTTCCCGGGTATCGGCCTTCACCTTGTCCCGCATGTCCTGCTGCGGGTCCACCCGGTGCCCGGGCATGCCCTGCAGCATGGGTTCCGGCGGATACTCCGGACGCGTTACGTGGGACGGCGCCGGCTCCTCATAGGTGCTCAGCCAATAGTTCTTCAGGCCTTTGTATATGCCCAAGGACAATACGAACGATAGGACCGTCGTCACGCCGAGCCAAAAGATGAACTTTAAAATCGGCGAGGGCTGTACGTCCTCGCTCTCAAACGACACGTCCGCGTGCTCGGGCCTGCCGTTACCCCCCACGTAGTTGTGATGCTCAGTGCTCATCTGGCGCCAGCACCTCCGAAAGTCTTGGGTCCCCCAACGGCAGCAGCGGCCGCTGCTTCAGTTGCATGGCGAACATGCCCACCCACAGGCCGATCAACGCAACCGGAACCACAACGTCCAGCCACGTCGGCACCGCGCTCTGGGTAAATTCCGGTTTGGCCATCCAGTAGAGGTCCACCAGCCGCATGAACACCATCCACAAGGCGACTTTTGACACCGCGCTCGCGGTGCGCTTCAGATCGCGCGAGAGCAGCAGCAGGAAGGGAATCGCGAAGTTGAACACCAGGTCGACGACCGCCACCACGCCCCATTGCCCGCTCAGCCGCGCGCGGTAAAACGAAATCTCCTCGGGCAGGTTGCCCGACCAGATGATCAGCAACTGCGAGAAAGCGAAGTAAGCCCAGAGCATGTTGAACGCGAACAGCAGCTTCCCCAGGTCGTGCAGGTGCCGCTTGTTAATGACCTTGTTCATCGGCTCCGAGCCGCTCAGCAGCACGACGACGGCGATCATCATGGCCATGGACGCAATCGCCTGGCCCCCAACGAAAATGAATCCGTAAATCGTGGAAGACCAGCGCGGCGAAATCGACATCACCCAGTCAATAGCCGCAAAGCTCATCGCCAGGATGTACAAAATAATTCCCGGCGCGGCCAGCCTCTTCATCTTCTGCTTCAAGCCCTCGGCGTCCTGCCCGGTGTCCTGCTGTTTTGACCAGGCAAGGCAGAAAAACATCAGCGCCAGCCAGATGGCGAAGTACAGGACCGCTCGCGTAATGAATCCGCCGGTGGTCAGGTAACTCTGCTGAAAGACCGAAAGCGCATGCTCGCCGGTCTTCGGTGCGTTCAGCCAGCCGGTCTCTTCTCCGTTGCCGGAGTAGAGATATTTCATTCCGGCCAGCACCGGCAGAAACAGCACCAGCACCAGAAAGAGATTCTTGGAAGCGGCCTCGAGCGGACGCCGTATCACCATACCCCAGATGCCACCCGTCAAATGCTGCAACATCAGCAAGCCCAGCGAGCCGAGCGTCAGACCAAGAACGAGCATATAGCTGAAAATATACGCCTGGTAAAACTCCGCAGGCGATTTCATCCAACCATAAAGGGCCACCACGACGGCTGCACCGCCGACACCGATGCCGACGCTCTGCAGCCGGTTTACGCTCGCGGGCGCCTGGTAATCTTGCGCGGTCACTTCGTCGCTCCTCCGGACATGAGTTTCTCCCGCAGATCGGCCGGTAAGTCTCCGACCGGCGCGTTCCGGCTCAATTGCAGCGCCCGCAGGTAGGCGATGATCGCCCAGCGGTCGCGCGGCGGAATCTGCGCCGAATAGCCGTACATCGCGCCGAATCCGTTGGTAATTACGTCATAGATGTAGCCGACCGGCTCATTCCGCAGCCGGTCCTGATGGTAGGTGGGCGGGTGCTTCATCCCGCGCATCGCCACCATGCCCATTCCGTCGCCTTGGATGCCGTGGCAGGGCGTGCAATAAATCGTGTAGCGCTGCTGCCCGCGCTGCAAAAGCTCCGCTGTCAGCGGAAGGGGAAAGCTGTTCGAATCCTTGGGCACCAGCAGCGCATCGTCCTCTAGCGAGCCGCGCACCACGGTGTTTTCTTCGATGGGCCGCGCGGAACGCCCGTCGGTAAAAATCGCTGCCGGCGACAAGGGATTTTGCTTCGGTTGGTTGGCCATGTCCTGCCGCAAGGTGTTCGCGCCATCGCCGCATCCGGCGGCAGCTAACGCGCCCAACGCCGCAATCGCCAGAAGCGAAGGTCTATTCCTCATCCTTCACCTCGTTGACGTGCTGCGCGTGCAGGCTTCGCAGAAACTTGGCCGTCTGGATCAGATCGAATTTCGGGTCGCGCGCTTCGATACACAAAAAGAATTTGTCCGTGGAGGCTTGGGAAAAACGCTGCACATTGAAAACCGGATGATAAGGTTGCGGCAATTTGTTGAGGGCCAGCATGCTGATCACTGCCGTGAGCGAAGCGCCCAGCACGGTGAGCTCAAACGTCACGGGAATAAAAGCCGGCCAGCTGTTCAATGAACGGCCTCCGATATTGATCGGATAGGTGATCACCGACACCCAGTACTGCAACCCGAAACCCGACAATCCGCCTCCGATGCCGCCAAGCAGTGTCAAAAAAGCCACCAGGTTGCTGCGGAAACCGGTGAAGCCTACCGCTTCTGACAGCCCTTCGACCGGAAACGGCGTGTACGCTTCAATGTGCTTGTAGCCCGCCTCGCGCGTCTTGCGGGTGGCCGCCAGTAGGTCCTCAGGCGTTGAAAACTCTCCCATCACGCCAAAGATTTGTGAGTGCCGCTCGCTGCTCATTGGTGACCCTCACTGCCATGCGATTCCTGGTGCACCAGTTCGCGCATTTCAGAAATGGCAATGGCCGGCAGCCCGCGCACGAACAGGAACATCAGCATCGTAAACAAGCCCAGCGTTCCGATGAACGTCGCGTAGTCCCACACCGTCGCCGAATAGCGGCCCCACGCGGAAGGCATGAAATCGCGCGTCAGCGAAATCACAACGATTACGAACCGCTCTAGCCACATGCCGGTGTTGATGACCAGCGAAATCACGAACAGCGCGGCGATGTTGCGCCGCACCTTCTTGATCCAAAGCAACTGCGGCGTCAGGATGTTGCACAAAATCAGGGCGTAGTAGAACCACCTGTATGGTCCGTGCAGCCGCTGCTCGGTCATGAAAAAATCAAACTTGTTCTGGCTGTAAAACGCCAGGAAGAATTCGATGAAGTACCCGTAAGCCACGATCAGGCCCGTGGCCAGCATAACCTTGGCCATCTGCTCCAGGTGGCGCCGAGTAATGAAATCCTCCATGCCGTACGCCGCGCGCATCGGAATGGCCAGCGTCAACACCATCGCGAAGCCGGAATAAATGGCGCCTGCCACGAAGTACGGAGGAAAGATCGTCGTGTGCCAGCCGGGAACGATGCCCACCGCGAAGTCGAAACTCACCACCGTGTGTACCGAGAGTACCAGCGGCGTTGCCAGACCCGCGAGCAACAGGTAGGCAACCTGGTACCTTCGCCAGTGCCGTGCCGAACCCCGCCAGCCCATCGACAGCATGCCAAAAATGACTTGCTGCCACTTGGTCTTCGCGCGATCCCGCAGCGTCGCCAAGTCCGGCAACAATCCGACGAACCAGAAGATCAGCGAAACGGTCCCGTAGGTGGAAACCGCGAATACGTCCCAGATCAGCGGGCTGCGGAACTGCGGCCAGATGCCCATCGTGCTCGGATACGGCATCATGTAATAGGCCATCCATGGCCGCCCGGTATGAAGCAGCGGGAACAATCCCGCGCAGGCCACCGCAAACAGCGTCATCGCTTCCGCAAACCGGTTGATGGAGGTGCGCCACTGCTGGTTAAGAAGGAACAAAATCGCGGAAATCAACGTGCCGGCATGGCCGATACCGATCCACCACACGAAATTGACGATCGCAAAACCCCAGCCGACCGGAATGTTGATTCCCCAGATGCCCACGCCTTTGGTAAACAGCCAGGCGCATGCTCCGAACAGCATCATCACAATGCTAAACGTCAGTGCGAAGCCCGCCAACCATCCGATGCCCAGCGGCCGCGTCAGCACCGCCGAAGCGATCTTGTCGGTAACCGAAGCATAGGTATGCCCCGGCTCGAGCCAGGGCTCCTTTTCCCGTGGCACCTGCATGTTTTGCGTTACGCTCATGCCTTTTCCAGCTCCGCGTTCGGATTGCGCACCGCGGCCAAGTAGGTCGTGCGCGGCCGCGCATTAAGTTCCGCGTTAATTGCGTAGTTGCGCTGCTGCGCCTTCATCTTGGCCACCTTGCTGTTCGGATCGTTGATATCGCCGAAAACGATCGCTTCGGAGGGGCACACCGCCTCGCACGCGGTCACAATTTCGCCGTCGCGGATCGGGCGGTTCTGCTTTTCCGCCTCGATACGCCTATTGTTGATGCGCTGCACACAATAGGTGCACTTTTCCATCACGCCGCGACTGCGCACGGTCACTTCGGGGTTGCGCAAGAGCTTGAACTGCGGCGTCTCCCAATCCTGGAAGCGCAGGAAGTTGAACCGCCGCACCTTGTACGGGCAGTTGTTCGAGCAATACCGCGTGCCGATGCAGCGGTTGTAGACCATGTCGTTCAGGCCCTCGGCGCTGTGTGTCGTCGCGCCCACCGGACAAACCTGCTCGCACGGCGCGTTTTCGCACTGCATACAAGGTACCGGCTGGAAATGGGTCTGCGGATTATCGAGCGCCGGGCTGTACTCGGTCGTGTCGCCGGCGTGATGTCCATCTGTCGACGAAGGCGTATTTATGTAGTAGCGGTCAATGCGGATCCAGTGCATTTCACGCGCGCGCAGCACCTGGTCCTTGCCGACCACGGCAATATTGTTTTCCGACTGGCAGGCCACCACGCAGGCATTGCACCCGTTGCATTTATTCAAGTCGATGGCCATGCCCCAGGCGTGCCCCGGATAGGTGAATGCCTGGTACAGCGAATTGTCTTTCTCCGGTTCCTCAAATTCCTCGTGCGCGAACCGCGGGTTTTTCTTATATTCGTCGAGCGAAGCGTTTGCCAGAATCTGCCGCGCTTCCACGTTGAAGTGATACTGCGTGCAAGCCAGCGGATAGTCGTCGCCGGTCGCGGTTATCTCTCCGCCAAGGGCGCTCCACAACGTTTTCGAGGTGCGCACCATGTACGCGTTGAAACCCTTGTTCGTTCCCGTGTAGCCCGCGCGTGTCCGCCCGTAGCCCAGGTGGAGTACCACGGTGTTTTCCGCTTGTCCCGGCAAGGTCCACGTCGCCGCGGTAACCTTGCTCCCGTTCAGCGCAATGTCCACCACCGCCGTGCGGATCTGTCCATGCTCGCCGCCGCGCGCCATCACCTTGTGCGCGAAATCCTTCTTCTGCGCGAACCTCGGGCTCACCAGCGCCGCATTGTCCCAGGTCAGCTTGGTCACCGGCTTGGGCAGTTCCTGCAGCCACCCATTGTTGGCGAAGCGTCCGTCATAGATCGTCGGGTCTGGCCGGAACAGGTATTCCACCTGCTCGGGGGGCACGGAGCTGAATGCCGGCAAGCTCGCCGGGTCGAATTTCAGAGCCGGAGCGATCGGCGCAAACTTAGTGCCAGTAACCACCCCATCGTTCAGCCACTTCCGCCAGCCTGACTCCACGGTAAATGCCAGCTTGGCTGCCGCTTCGGTCCAGTAGCCGCGCACGGCTTCATAAGGCGGTAGGCCAGGTTTGTCGCTGAAAGCGGCCACGATATCGTGCGCTGATTTCGTGTAATACAAGGGCGAAATGAGCGGCTGGATGATGGACGCGGTTCCGTCGTGCGCCCGTGCATCGCTCCACGATTCCAGGTAGTGCGATTCGGAAACATGCCACTGGCAGTAGGCGGAAGTTTCGTCAAAATACGGACTCAGGTGCACAGCCGTGTGGACTTTCTTGAGCTTACTGACAAAATCGAAGTCGTGCGGCGCGTCGTAAGCCGGATTGCCGCCCAGAATCAACAGCAAGTCCACCTTCCCGGCGTCCATGTCCGCGCAAAGGTCGCGCAGCGAATCCAGTTGGTTTGCCGGCTCGGCTTCGACTGGCTCGGTGTAATAGAGCGTCGTACCGGTATTGCCGAGCGCCGCGTTGATGGCATGCGCGAGCGCGTGCACCGCGGATGATTGTTGCTCACCTGCAATTACCAACGAACTCCCGCGCGCCTTCTCTAAATCGCTGGCAGCAGCGGCCAGCCACTTCTCAACTTCGGCTGGCAAGCTGACCGCGCTGCCGTGCCCCAACTTTGCCGCCAGCGCTCGCGCAAACAACTCGATGTCGCAAGCGCGCATGGGCAGCTTATGGTCTGCGTTGGAACCGGTTACCGTCGGCGTCGGCTCGACCACGTACAACCGGGTCATCGAATCTTTCGCGCCGTCCGGACTCCGCCGCCGTGCAAATTGCCTTGCGTAGGAAATGTGCCCCGGCCCGCTCATCAGAAAATCCGCGTCGAGCGACAAAATCACGTCCGCCTTGGCCGGTACATAAACGGTGTTGACCACGCGCCCGAACGCCAGCTTGGCGCCTTCGCGCGCGCCGTCACTGACAGCCGGCTCCCACTGGTGCCATTTCGCCTGCGGATAAAGCGTCAGAAGCTTCTTAAGTTGCCAGGCCAGCGTCGGCGAAGTTACCGTGCCAGTGAGAATACGGAAATTCGCCCCGCTCGTTGCCTTCACGCTGGTCGCCAATTCCTGCGCAACGTCCAGAAACCTCGACCAAGCGCGGATTTCGCCGCCTTCGAGCACCGTTTGCGAGCGGTCCGGGTCGTACAAATTCAGGATCGACGCCTGTACGATGGCGCTGGTCGCGCCCAGGCTCGAAGGGTGATCGGGATTCCCTTCAATTTTCGTCGGGCGCCCTTCATGGCTCTCCACAAGGACGCCAACCGCGTCCGCGCCAAACGGCATCGCCGTGGCGTAGAAATTCGGCTTGCCCAGCACCAGACCGTCCGGCTGTTTCACGTACGGCACAATGTGCGTTTCATCCGGCCGCCCGCAGCCCGCGAGCCCGGCCAGCGCCAAAGACGCCCCCATCAGTTTCAGGAAGTCGCGCCGATCCACAGAGTCATCCCACTCCGAAGCGTGCCTAGGGAATTCCCGGTGCAGCAACTCCGTAAAGTGCGGATCTTCGGAAAGCTCTTCCAACGTGCGCCAGTATTGCTTGCCGCTCTTGTTTTTCAGTTTTTCGCGCACCGCGGCAAGCTCCAGGCGGTGCTTGTGCACGGTCAAATCTTCAGGCTCATCGTCATGATCGCCGTGATCGTGGCGGCGCTTGAAAGCGGCATTTTGTCCTTGCGGGCCTTGCAGGATGCGCAACTGCTTTTCGTGTTCGTGTTCGCTCATAGCTTCCGTTAGCGGTGACACGTTGAGCAGCTGGTCAGCTCAACTGTCGTTCGCAACTTGTACTCCGCCGCAAGTTGCCGGCCTACCTCTTCTTGATTGGCCGGGGCCTTCCAATCCATGTTGAAAATTTGATCCTTCGGGCGGAGATTCGCTTGCGGGTTGCGGTGGCAGTCCAGGCACCAGTTCATGTTCAGGGGTGACGCCTGCAGGATGAGCGGCATCTGGTTCACCGAACCGTGACACGAGGAGCAACCGATGCCCTTATTGATATGAATGCCGTGGTTGAAATAGACGTAGTCGGCCAACCGGTGCACCTTGGTCCATTGAATCGATTCGTCGGCGCGGTAGCTCTCGCGGATGATTTCCAGGTAGCCCACATTGTTGAACAACACCGAATGGCAATTCATGCAGGTGCGCGTGGGGGGAATACCTGCATACGCCGAGCTTTCCACGCTGGTGTGGCAGTAGCGGCAGTCGATGCCGTCGTCTCCCACGTGGTGTTTGTGGCTGAATTGAACCGGCTGCGTGCGCGTCACACGCTCGTTGGTGATATAGGGTGATCTTGCCAGGACCAAAACCGCGGTCAGCGCTGCTCCTGCAAGCAGAGCCCCTCCGAGCAAACTTGCCCGGGCAATAAAATTCGCACTGCGGTGAAAGATTTGTGCCATGTCAGCGTTGCGCTTGAGCAAAACTCTTCCCGGTGAGCGAAAATCCTTGGAAGTTGTCCACTCTTATGACGAACAGCGCCTGTCCGGTTACCCCAGCGACCCGATAGTTTCCTCTAATTTTTCCGGGAATGCAACTTTTATCCGACCTTTTTTGATTCTGCAACCTGGAACGACCAGTAGCAATGCGACCAATCTTTTCAAATTTTTCGAAAGAATGCAAAGGCCGGTTTCATCCTGAAATCTCTTCCCGAAATAGAATCGCGTCGCACTCATCTCTTCGTTTGTCTTTCTCTCTTTCTCAATAAGCTTTTCTTATGCCCACGCGCAGTTCAATCCGCTCTCGCTGATGGCCCTCGCCGTGCTATCCTTGGAGTGTTCGCAAGTGTTTTGCTGGCGTGCCACCTGGCTTCGGCCCTCTCCGAAGCGGCCGCTGCAAACTCCCGCTGGGGCGTGGTCCAACCGGTAGGACACCTCACTGTTAATGAGGATGGTGAAGGTTCGAATCCTTCCGCCCCAGCCAATCTAACTGATTCTCCGGTGTTTATTTCTCGTTTTTCCAACAAAACAAGACTTTCTAACAATTGAAGGCTAATTCACGAGTCTTGCCGAGCGATTCTGGACCGCCGTGCGTTGCTGGTCGCCTAGAACATGCGCCTACACTGCCAACGGGAAGCGCGGGTCGCTGTGGCGCAATTGACGTTGCACCAAAGCTGGTGAAGCCCCGTCCGCAAGCAAAGCACTCGCTGCACCGTGCCGCATGGAATGGAACCCGCCTTTCTCGATTCCGAGTTTTTCCAGCAACGGGTACAGCTGCTTCTTTCGCAGTTTGTCCGCGCACAGCGGCCGTCCGCGACGATTCACAAAAAAGCAAATCGTGCTTGGCGCTGTGGTGCGCCAGATGACTTTGGAGACGACAGCTGTGCTTTTTCCACCTTCCAGGTAGAGTGTTCCAGAGTGGCTGTGACACCCAAAATCTTTTGCCCGTCTCGAGCTATGAACCTCACCTTGTTTCCATCGGAATCGAATCGGGTACCCACCACAAAGTCAAAGAGCCGACTTTCATGACCATCCACGTTAACCAGGTCGCGATATCCCTTTGCCCCAACCACCTCATAATGGTAATGCTTCGCATCCTTGGTGAAGTGGAATTTACGTATACCAAACGAATCGTACTCTGGGCCCGACTGGCCATCGAGAACCACACTACGCAAGGCGCGATTCGTCCGGCCTGCCTTGAATTGGCCTCCGCCGCTGACGATTTCAAAGGCTAAATGAGCTGCCCGGGCATCCATGGCGATCCACGGAACGCCGGATGCTTCATGACGCGTGAGGCTAAAGGCCCGACCGGGAACATTATCGCGAACCTCGACAAAACTCTTTTCACGCCTTGCAATGTATGCAAAATGATCAGCGTCTTCCGAGAAGATCACCGCGCTCAGAATGTCGTCGAATCCAGGGCCAGCGTCGGGGCCCACAAACACCGCCACATCACCCTTCTCGCGTCGCGCCGCATAGACAAGGCTCCCGTTGGAGTTGAACTCCGGGCTGGAAACCCCGTGGAAATCAGGAGAAAAGTCTCTCACGCCTTCGGCCAGGGTCTCCATATAATTGCCTAAGCCCTGCGCCAGCATGCCGCTCATTCCTTTTCCCTCAAAACTCACGATTGATTTCCCGTCCAAAATGATGGATCCAGTGACTTTCTGCTTTTTGAGACCGGTTTTTGCCGCAGCTCCCGCGTAGGCATAATGTTGGCCGTCGGGCGAGAAAGTTAGCGGACTGAGTACGTCAAATGTCCGCCCCCCTTGTCCGTCGATGAAATACATCCAATCGTTCTTGATTCGGCCGGCCACAAAAAAATGTTTGCCGTCGCGGGTAAAGCCCCAGTGCGAACCCCAGAAATCATCCATTTCAGAACCGAGCTCTTTTCCATCCACAACGGCGATCCACTTCTTCTCCTTCTTTCCGAGATAGGCGAGCCGTTTGCCATCTCGGCTGTACCGGGCAAAAGAAATGTCCTGATAGACTGCTCCTGTTTCTCTACCATCCACCACCAGCTGGCATCTCTTTTTTTCCTGGCAAGCACCGAAGGCATAGGAATTTCCGTTGGGTTGGAAAGCCAGGGAAGATCTGGACCAGTGTTCCGATACATTCTCCCTGCCATCCACGACAAGAACCCAAGCCGACGAGGATCGCTGTCCAAAAAACACAAAGCGTGATTCGTCGTCATTGAAGTCCAAATCCGCGACATCTTTATACGATTGGCCCTGCTGTTTGCCGTCCAATTTGACGATCACAGAGCCGGAATGCCCTTCGACCCACGCCAGGTGCTGGTCCCCAACCACGCCTTTCTTGTATTCATTGCCTGGCGCTATTTCGCCGATAACCTCCTCCTGAAACTCGAGAGGTTTAGCTTCCTTGTCGGGGGCCGGGGGAGTCTGCCCGGTCGCAGAAGGATAGAGGATCGTCGCAAACAGGAACACCGCGAGAACATTCTTGACTAATGTGCGGATTCTCCTCACGGGTGAACCTCGCTGGTAAAGTTGTGGGTCAGACCTGTACTTTGGAAGGCAAAAGCTCTGGCTAAATGTATCGCTCGATGTCTAGGACGTCAATCCCAAGGTGGGAATGTAAATTGCGAAACATCATTCTGGGCAGGGGGCACGTGGAATGAAGGAATGCTCCGTAGACTTGCAGCGTGGGCAGGTCGTCTTGCCCTCGGCCAACACAGCTTTACCGCATAGAATGTGGTGACTGCCAGGTCCGCAGATTTCTAACACTTTCTAACAATTAGATTGAAGTAGCGGGTGGTAACGCCTTCAAGCGATGAGGCTTAGAATTTCGGGGTGTTCGAATCGTTCCGCCCCAGCCACTTCAATTGACTCGCTTGTTTATATTTTCTTTCTTCTTGCATTGGGCCGGCTTTATTAGCCTGCATTGCGATTTTGCGCATGTCCGCCGGATTGAAGCCGGTGATCATCGGATCGAATCGCGCCTGCTGTTCCTTCGTCAGCGATTTGTATGCCATCGCGATCCACGCATCGGTGAAGGAGTAGTAGTACAACGGGGCGTCCGAATGCAGGTAATAGGTCGGAGCGCGCTCCCCGTCCACCCGGTAGGACCATTCCTGCTACAAGGGAACGCCGAAAACCGCCACGCGGCCGGCCTTGTCGCTCATCATGCTCAGGAAATCGCGGATGTCCGGCCCTTCCTGAATATTATTGGTCAGGTGGAAATGAGAATCGTTGAAGTCATACGCGGGGGTTTGCGCGGCCGCCACCGCGCCACAGAAAAGATATGCGGCGGCAAACGCCGCAACAGTAAAGTCCGAATAGAGAGAGCCAATGAACGTTTCATGTTCCCCCGGGATTACTCACGATGGCAATTCGGCGAACGACGCGTCTATGACTTTCGCAAACTCCGCCAGCGCGGTTTGCATTCGTGTCAGAAGATCATATTCCAGGCCGGTGTAAACTTCCCTGGGGCCCATCTGATGGTTTGGCACGAGGAGAAACGCTTCGGGAATCAGTCTTGCAGTCATGCCGGCAAGAGTTTCCAATAGCGACAGTTGCGCGAAACTCGCCGACGGGGGATAAAAAAGCGCCACCGGCTTTCCATAGAACTCTCCGCTGCCGGCTACCCAGTCCAGCGCGTTTTTCAAAACACCGGGAACTCCGTTCGCGTATTCCATGATCGAAATAACCACCCCCGCCGAACAATTCAATGCGGAGCGGAACTCGGCCACCGCGGGTGGCGGCGGTTCTCTATCCAGGTCGGGATTGAAATGGGGCAGGCTGCCCAGGCCGTCATGAGGTACGATCGTGACATTCCCGGGCCCCACCTGTGCCGCGGCTTTAAGTAGTCTCGTACTCACGGAAGCTTTGCTTAGACCTCCTGATAGCCCGAGGATTCTCATAGTTCCTCTTCCG
>Ga0126371_10004273_pt1 | contig 12578 bp, 10 predicted proteins | sample PanSoiMetaPlot_4_FD_110145 | JGI IMG/M metagenome (GOLD analysis project Ga0126371, IMG submission 110145) | Tropical forest soil microbial communities from Panama - MetaG Plot_4 | ecosystem: Environmental > Terrestrial > Soil > Tropical forest > Bulk soil | place: Panama | collected 2016-02-17
ATCGCCCTGCGGACCGTCACCACGCCGGACACCGTGCGGATCGAAGTCGCGGATTCCGGACCGGGAGTTCCCGCCGAAATCCAGGCACAGATCTTCGATCCGTTCTTCACCACCAAACCCGTCGGCGTCGGCACGGGCCTCGGCCTCTCGATCTGCTACGGCATCGTGCAGGAGCACAACGGGCGGATCATGGTGGATTCGCGCTCGGGTAAGGGCGCGACGTTCATTGTGCAGCTCCCCCGGGACGCCCGTCCCCTGCCCAAGGCGTCCCCGGAGTCGGCTACCCGTCCTGCGATCGATCCCGCGGGCCTCCGAGTGCTTCTGGTGGACGACGAACCGGCTCTTCGGGAGGCCGCCCGGCGGTACCTCGAACGATCGGGGATCGCTACCGATGTCGCTTCGGACGGCCAGGCCGCACTCGAGGCGCTCGGGGCCCACGTGTACGACGTAATCATCAGCGATGTCCGCATGCCGGGGATGAATGGGCGGGATTTCATCGCCCGCCTCAAGAAGGACCGTCCCGAGCTCTTGCGACGCTTGATCCTGTCGACGGGAGACACCTTCGCCGAGGACACGGCGGGGCTCGTGGCAGAGACCGGCGTACCCACCTTGGTGAAGCCGTTCGACTTCGACACGCTCGAGCGAATGGTCCGAAAGACGGCCGGAGGCATTGAAAACGTCAAATAACTAGACAGTTCCCCGCTGGCCCATTCCGTGGCTATTCCAGGGCAGAATCGTCACTTCTGTGAAGTTCACTGTCAAATATCTATACGAATCGCACGGTACAGTTTGTTCGTTACAAATCTCTATCTAGATATAGATCAACAACATACGTAGGCTCCGAACCAGGTACGCGATGTGCCTTAGGGTGGGCGAGCAGTTCAACCGCGCCCACACCGGAAGGCTGACAATGAAGCGCTCGACTCTGGTTCTCGCTCTCGCTGCTTCGGCTCTGATCCCCTCGATCGGTGTCGCCCAGTCCTGCTCGGCCAACAACTGCCGCACTGCGAACCAGGTGGTCGCTACGGTCGGCGCCCTGATGGGCCTGTCGCTGGACCGCTCGGCGGCCGTGACGGTGAATCCGTCGGCGCAGGACATCGCGACCGGCGCGCAGGTTCTGAGCGGCCCGACGGCGCGGGTGAAGTCGAACACGGATTGGCGTCTCGAGGTGAGCGCGGCGACGACCGAGTGGACCGCGGGTCAGGGCGCGCGGAGCGGCAAGCCCGCGGCAGACCTCGCCTGGCGGGTGGGCACGAATGGTGGATACACGCCGATGTCGACGGATCCGGCGCAGGCCGCGGCTGGCAGCCACACCTCGGACACGGAAGTGGCCTTCCAGTACCAGACGTCCTACGACAATCAGCAGGATCGGCCCGGCGCCTACACGATGGTGGTGCGGTACACGCTCACGACGCGGTAAGCATCCCGATGAACGACAGCAGATCCCTCGCGCCTTTCGGCGCTCGGGACAAACTCAGGGCGCCGCGAGCGTGAAGACGACCGTGAGAGAGTAGTTCCCCGGAGTGTCGGCACCCCAGGCATACTTGGTCCGATAGAACATGCTCACCGGCGCGGAGCCGCCCGTCGCCGGAATGGATTGCACGGTCACCGGAGTCGTGGTGAGTCCCGCGAACGTTCCCCCAGAGCTCGTACTCCACGTCAAATCCGCACAGGGCTTGTTGGTTCGGGCCGGAGCCGACACCACGGTCGTGGTCGCGGACCAGAGGGCCGTGCCCGCGCTGATCTGGAGACGGCACGTCACGTTACACGCCACGGTCGCTGACGGTCCAGCGTTGGCGACGAACCCAGCATCGTAGTCGGCCGATCCCGGTGCAGTGAGCGCCGTTGTCGTTGTGGACAATGACAGCTGCACCACGGCATTGACCGTCATGGTGGCGGCGATCGTGGCCGTCGAACACGTGCCGCCTCCCCCAGCCGCCGTGCAGGTTTGACCCGCCAGGGTCCGAGGCCCGATGGTCAGCAACGCCAGCACCACACCCACGCCCGCCTTCATGGTCCACTCCGCCGGACGGCCATGAACGAGCCGGCCATCGTGGTCGCCCCGCCGGTCTCGACCCAGCTACCACGCATCGTATCCCGCACGACGGCGGCTACGTGCCTCCGGCCATTCGGGTCGAAGAAGATGTCGAAGTCCACGGTGGTGTCGTTGACGGTCTGACCCGCGATGGTGCCCGACAGCGGTGTAATCGTACCGCCGTCATTCTCGGACGCGTTCGCACTGCCCTGGAAGATCCCGTTCGACTGCGACGAGATGATCAAGGTACCCGTGATACTCGCCGCGGTGGGGGAGGTCTGGCTGGCCGTGTAGTCCCAATCGCCGGTGACCATCAGCGTGGACGACCCCGTGTCCGTGGACGTCACGCACCCCGCGAGCAGGACCGCGCACAGGCCCAAAGCCGGGTTCACCCGTGCCCCTTGGCGGCGCCCCGCCCCCGCTGATTGGTGGGATCGAAGAGACGCACGGGACGCGGATAGACGGGCACCCGGATCACCGGCACCGTCACGCCCGGCTTCACGACAAAGGTCGGGGCAGCACCCGTGGCATGGACCGGCTCGCGGACATCCTGCAGCTGGAGCTCGAGGTGGTACGTGCCCGGCGGGAGCGCATCGAAGTGCGCGGCGCCGGCGGAATCGGTCCGCGCGGACCAGGCGTTCCCCGCCGAATCCACGGCGCTCAACGAGCCCGGCCGGAAGTCCACGCGCGGCACCCGTCCCGTCTCATCGGCCGTGGGAACCAACTGCACGTTCACGGCCGCCGTCGACCAGATGCCGATCTCGACGCGCTTCTGATCGACCGACTGGACCGCAGAGGCGGGATTCGCGACCTCGCCGAACGGAAGCGACGTCTCATCCACGCGCAGCCGCTCCGCCGCCTCCTGGTACAACGTGAATTCGCCGTTCTTGTCGGTGACCGTCGTCTCGCCATCCCGCCGGATGACCACGCCCGCCACGCCTGGCTCGCCACGATCCCGCACTCCGTTCCCGTTCCGGTCCTCGTACACCACACCGTGCACCAGCGAATGCCCTGACCCGGTTTGCACGGCCAGCGAGTGCTCGAGCTTGACTACGGGCACCCAGCGGTTGCCCCCCGTGGGTCCGGTCAGAAGCGGGTTGTGCTGGACATCGACGGTGAGACGCAAGTCCTCAGGCAACGGCATGACGACGCCGAGCCGGACGAGCGTCGCCGACGGCAGCGCCCCGAACCACAGGTACTGCTGGACCTCGGCGTGCACGCGGGCGTTGCCCCATACCGGCACGTTGTCGGCACGGACACCGAACAGGGCTTCGTGTGGGAGATAGCCGACCCGCGCGGCGTTCTGGTCGTACGACAGGCTGGCCTCAAAGAGTCCGCGATCGGTCGAAGCACCCATGGTGCCCTCGATGCCGTACCGGCCGCCGGCATCCACGATCGATGGCGCGTTCGGCAGGTCCGTCGTCCGCGACACCTGTCCCACCGACAGGCCGCCACTCGCGTAGAATGGCCCCCAATGCATCGCGGCACCCGCGCGGACCGCCGACTCGTTCGAGCCGAACGACCCGACGGCACCATTCACGGTGTAGGCACTGCCGTGGGCGTCGAGCGTCAGCGAGAGATGACTGTCCACCTCGTACCGCGGGCTGACCGACCACCCGACGGACCGGAGGCTCCCGAACCCCTGATTCTGGTCCGTGCTCAGGAAGGCGGAGCCGTTCAGCTGAAGGTTGCCCATGGTGTGGGCCGCCTGCGCGTCGAACTCCGTCTTCGCGCGTGCGTACGCGGCGGCACCACCGGGCGCCGAGAGGGCGCGGAGCTGGAACTGGTTGTCCGTGGAACGCTGATCGAGTTCCGCGGAGAAGCCCATGCCGGACCCCGTCGCGTACGTCCGGTGCGCGAGCTCCCCTGACACCGTGAACCCGGAGAACGCGGGAGACATCCCCCCGACGCCGAACGCCTGCAGCTGCCGGGGCGCGAACACGTTGTCCTGGAAGTCGGTGGCGGTGGCGCCGACCCAGCCGCCGTCCACATGCATCCCGATGCGCGCCCCGTACAAGTGCCCGCTCGACGACTGCGTGCCGACACTTGGGGACGCCCCAAGCACGTCGGCCGTGTAGCGGTTGTCGTCGAAAGAGAATGACGCACCACGTCCGTAGGCATTGAGGCCGGTGATGTCGGAGAAGGTGTGACCGGTCGCGCCTGCGGTGGCACGCCAGTGCGGCGCTCCGAGCGACAGGTACGAGCCCCCCAGGTAGTACCCGACCCGGGCCAGGGCAATCGGATCCGCGGTCGCCGTGTTGGTGGCCTGGACCAACCGGCCCGACATCGTGAGACCATTCGCCAGCGGGCCCGTGGCGTCTACCTGGAAGACAGGAGCGGACGTGCGGTCCGTCAGCACCGACGCGACGCCGGAGTTGATCTGCATCGTCGGACCACCGTGGATCGCGGCCCCCGAGACGATTTCAAGCCCGGCATCCGCCCGCGCCACGTCGCGGCCACCAGCCGCCACCACCAGCCCCAGGCGAATGGATCCAATCCCGGCATCACGCGGCACCCAGAGCACCGCCTCTTGAGTCGCCGTGGCGCCCGCGGGAATGACGATGGAGGTCGGCGCACCGTCGACCCGCCAGCCCACCGGAGCAAGCAGGCGGACCGCCATGGTGTCGGTCGCGTTGCCCGTATTCGTGACGAAGTAGCGCAAGGGAATCCGCTCGCCGGCATGACCGCCGAGGACGGTCTGCGCGAGTCGAACCAGCGCGCTGTGGATCGCGAGGACGTTGAGGCGAACGACCACCTCACCCCGCACGGCCCCCTGCTGGCTGAACTGCACTCGGGCCACGGTCTGCACGCCGGCTGGCGCGCTTCGGGAGAGGTTCGCGGTCACGACGACGGGGCGAATGGCCTGGCCCGACGTCACGGCCACCGTGCCGCTCAACGCGCCGACGAGATGGGCGTCCCCCTCGGCAACGACCTGGTACTGTACGTCACCGCCACCGAGCAGATCGGCCGGCACGGGGACCGCAACCACCTGCACCGACCGCGGGGTCGCCGCGGCTTCCACCGGCTCGAGCTCGAGGCGGGCGGCGGGCGTCGCCGATGCGACCGGGGCCGGCTCGGGAGCGGGCTGCGCGACCTGGGCCGGCACCTGGGTTGCGGTCGCCAGGCGCACCACCGACCGCACCGCGGGCGCCGCGGGATTCACGGTCTGCACGAGCGTGTCGGGCCGAGTGGCAATCGGGGCGGCCGCGACGGCCGAGGGAGCCGGCGAGTGGCGGTCTGCGTGCCGCAACGCGCTCCGGAGCGTGACCGTCGCCCCCGCTGCAACAGCCGCGGTGGCCAGCGAGAGCGCGCCGATCACGCCCCAGCGGTTCACGGCGACGTCACCGTGAGTGTGACGATGATGTTCGTGCTGTAGGTCGCGGGCGGCGTGTTGGTCCACGCGATCAAGCAGCGAAAATGGACGCTGTTGCTCCAGTTGGTGTTCCCGAGCGTCCGTTGCAGTCCGGTGCGGGCTTCGACCTGGACGTCGGTCGTCGTGAGGGAGTTCCAGGTCGTCAGGTCCGAGCGCTCCCACTGCAGATCGCCGACCGGCAGGGTGCCGAAGCTCCCCGATGTCGCCCGGATGCTCACGGTGGTCGAACGGAGCATCGTCGGCGGACCGCCGCTGATCGCCACGCTGTACGACAGCGCCGCGGGATCAAGCACGAACCCGGCGTTGTAATCGGCAACCGCAGGCGCCGGAACCGTGACCGGACCGCCCGTCACCGTCAACACCACGCTCCCCTGCGCGAACACGCGCGAGGGGAGCAGGAGGGTGAGGACCAGGACCAGACGGCGCACTAGGGGACGTCCAACGGCACCTGGCCGGCCGCGACTTCACTGCCACCGAAGTCGAGCAGCGCCAGAACGACGTAGTGTCCGCTGGGTAGCTTGGGAAGCGGTACGCGCGCCCGGCGCGCAGCGCCCGGCAGCACGTAGAACGTGGGGACCGAATCCCTCTGGGCCACCGAGTTGTCGAGGTGGCGGTACTCGATCTCGCCCTTCACAATCGCCGGCAGCCCGCCCGTGTTCCGGAATTGCACCGAGGTCACCACGGTGTCGGGAGCCGGCGGAACGGGCTTCGCGCCACGCACCGGGGCCACGCGCACGGCCCGCGCGGTGTCGATGCCCATGCCTTCGACGTCCCCGTCGACGGAGAGGCCGGGCGGCTCGATGTAGACCTTCACGCCGAGTCGGAGGACGTACTGAACCTGGCGGCCGGCGCCCGCCTGCGGCGGCGCGGCTTCCACGAACACGATGCTCCAGCAGGTCGCGGGGAGTGAGTCGGCACCCTGGAGCCCCAGCCGCACGCCCTGTGACGTGTGCGGCGGCAGGCGGAGGCTCAGGGGGAACACATGCAGATACTTCGCGCAGGATTGGGGAACGGTGCCGAGCTCGAGGAACCGGTTGTTCCCGTTTTCGTCGCGATCCCAGTCTTTCAGGTAGACCGTCGCCTGGACCGTGGTGTTGGTCTCGTTCGAGACGTTGAACCCCGCCACGGACGGCGACGACGGCTGCGGGTGCAGCACGATCTCCGCCTGATCGACCGAGACCTGCGCAGCGGCGGGACGCGCCGCTGCAAGGCCCCACACAGACAACGCGGCGAGTACGCTCCAGCGCACCCGCCGCGTCGTCAGAGAGAAAACCAGCTTCACGGCTCGGTCAGCGTGTACACGACGGCGAGCGAATACGCGCCCGGAGCGTCGGTGCTGTGCCACGCCGCATGATAGAAGATGTTCACCGACTGGCTGCCGCCGGTCAGGGTCTGGCTGATCACGTTCGCGCCCGTGGTCGACAGCGCGGTGTACGTGCCACCGGAGGTCAGGGACCAGGACAGGTCACCGGCCGACTTCGTCACGCCCGCGGGCGAGGTGAAGTTGGCGGCGCCGGACGCGATGGTCACGCTGAACGGGACGTTGGCTTTGCCGGTCACCGAGGGACCCGCGGTCTGCACGGGGTTCGCGGCCGAATCGACGTTGTCGATCGTCGGCACGCCCAGAGCGGTCGTCGTCGCGCTCAGGGTCAGCTTCTGCAGGGTCGGGATCGTGACCGACGCGGTGGTGCTCACAGAGCAGCCCGCGGTGGTGCACGTCTGGGCGTTCGCGGTGGCCGAGAAGGCCAGGCCGAGAACGGCAACCAGAGCAACAGTCAGACGGTTACGCATCGTATGCTCCTTCAGGTGGTTAGTGTTCACTTCCAGCATCAGTTGAGTCCATCTGCCACCGTCTACCTAAGGCAACGGGTGTGCCAACTGCCCAAGGGCAGGCCACTGTCTAATTTTTTTACGTAGGAGGCCCTAAAAGGGGGGCAGATTATAGTGCTGATTCTACCAAAACACAATGTTTTGGTGATTTTGCGTGTTCACAATGTTCAGTATTCAGTTACCTGCCTCCAATCCCCTAAGAAAAAGCCCCTCGCACCTTGCAGTGCGGGGGGCTAAATGCGGCGCGGACTAGACGGTCGGGGGCGGTATCTAAGCCCGGCGACCTGCCCGCCGACGCTCAAGGACGAGCCGGCGATCCGAAGAGGACCGGCGCACTGCCAGCCGGCGCTCGACGTGGTCAGACCGACGGTCTGACCCAGCTCGCCTCTCCACTACCACGGCCACGACAACCAGCCGCCGATCGTCCTGGAAGCGCCGATCCACGCCTGCCCGCCGGTCTTGTAGATCCCGGCGATCCGAAGCTTTCCGGCGATTGAGAGGCGACATAACCGCCATACCGAAGCTCCTGTAAAGCTTGGGTTCTAGGGATTGCTAAGGTATCGCTCGCCGCCCCACCCCGCCAGACGCAGGGGGTCGGAAGCGTCTATCTTCCAGTACGACAATGGATAACATCGCGCATACCCTGGTGGGGGCCGCTCTCGGGCGGGCCATCGGCGACTCCCGGATCCCCGCCCCCGCCATCCTCGGTGCCCTGGCCGCCAACGCTCCCGACTACACCGAATACCTCCCCGGAATGCCCCCCCGGTCGAACTTCAACCATCGGGGGATCACGCACTCCCTGATCGGCGCGGCCATTCAAGCCGCGGTATTCATCATCGTGACCGGGGTGGTCATGATCCCGCTTTGGCGGCGCGAGAACCGGCCGGTCCCATGGAAGACCATCATCGGCCTCTACACGGCCGCACTCGCCAGCCATCTCCTGATGGACTGGCAAGGCTCCTACGGGCTCCGCCCCTTTCTCCCCTGGAGCAACCAGCGCTACTACGGCGACTGGGTGGCCATCGTCGATCCGTTTTTCTGGTTGGTCCCGGCCGTGTTCCTCGCCTGGGGCCAAGTGCGTCGCTGGACCTCCGCATTGGGATGGGGGATCATCGTTCTCGCGCTCGTCGCGATCGTCCTCTTCGCTTCCTTCTTCTTCGACCGCGCCGTCGCGAGCTGGGTCGACGTAGCGACGATCGCGATTCCCGTGGTCGGCGTCATCGGCTGGCACAAACACTGGTTCGCCCCGGGAGCCAGACGGGCGGGCGCTGCGACGGCTCTCGTCGTCCTCGGCCTCTACACGGGTGCGCAAGCGGTGACCTCCTTCGTGGTACGGCACGACCTCGGCGTCGAGGCGCAGGCTCGCTTCGGTCCGAACGCCACGTACGCGCTGGTCACCCGCCCCGGCTTCCCGTTCACGTGGACTCCCGTGATGGGAAGTGCTGATTCCGTGGGTGGTCCGGGTTGGAGTGTGCCACGCCATCTCGACGTGCCGGTCGTCAAGCGCGTACTCTCCACACCGCGGGCGCAGGCAGCGCTGGCCTTCGATCGCTTCGTGACCGCGGATGTCGATTCCGTCCGCCAGCCGCCGGTGGTATACCTTCGGGACACGCGCGGACCTTCCGTCGGCAGGCGGGGGTTCGGCATCGTCGCCCTCGAGCCGCCGAGCACGCCCTGACCACTCCGCCGCGGACACCGCCCCCCAGGCCGTCGAACCCGACGACACAGGCGCCGACCGAGGCGACCGACACTCCTCCGGTCGACGCCCTCAGCACGCTCGCGCCCAAGCTCGATCCGATGTTCCGGCTGGACCATCTCGTCACGGTCTCGCGCGACCGGGCACTCTATCAGGCCTGGGACCGCGTGCTGAAGCGGTTCGTCGCCCTGCGCGTGCATCTGATTCCGAACACGCCCTCCCGCACCTGGTTCATGCGGGAGACGGAAACGCTGGCAGCCCTCGATCACCCTGCGATCCGTCACGCCTACGCCGCCGCGGAGATCGGGGGCGTCGCCTACCGGACGGCGAACTGGATCGACGGCGAAAGCCTGGCCGAGGCGATCCGGCGCGGTCCCCGGCCCATTCCGACCGTCATGTCGCTGGTCCGCGACCTCCTGGGCGCGCTCGAGTACGCGCATGCGCACGGCGTGATCATGCGTCGGATCCTACCCTCCACTCTCATGCTCGAGATCTCGGGTCGGGGCATCATCACCGACCTTCGCTACGCCAATTGGTGTCTTCCGAACGTCCCTCCGGACGAGCAGGGTGGCGGCGCGCCCTATACGGCCCCGGAGATCCGCAACGGCGGAGCCGGTGAGCCCGCGAGCGACCTGTACGGCGTGGCCGGTCTCATCTATCTGGCGCTGACCGGTCAGGACCCGGCGGCCGATCCCACCGCCATCGTGCCGCCGCGCACGCTTCGCCCCGCGATTCCCGCCGCGGTGGAGCGCGTGGTGCTGCGCGCCCTCAAGCCCGAGCCCTCGGCCCGGTATTTCACGGCGACGGAGATGCTGGAGGATTTCGTCGCGGACGCGGGCTCATTCCACGAGCCCGCCGCCGCGCCCCAATTGATGGATTCGGGGTTCGAGCGCCGGCTCCGCCGGGCCCTCGGCGACGACTACGAGCTGCTCGGCGAGCTGGGTTCCGGCGGATTCGGACGCGTGTACCGGGCGCGCGACCTCGGGCTGGAGCGCGAGGTGGCCATCAAAGTCCTGCACCCGTCCCTGACCGCCGATCCGGTGGTGGTAGAGCGGTTCCGGCGCGAGGCCCAGCTGGCGGCGCGCCTGCGGCACCCCAACATCGTGAGCATCTACGACATTCAGGGGCGCGCGGGATTGCAGTGGTATACGATGGAATACGTGCCCGGCCAGAGCCTGGCCCAGCTGGTTCAGGGAAAGGGGCCCCTCTCCGTCGAGCGGACGGTCCGGGTCTTGAGCGAGGCTCTTTCGGCGTTGGAGCACGCCCATTCCCTTGGACTCGTGCACCGGGACCTGAAGCCCGAGAACATGCTCCTCGAGCCCGACGGCCGCCTCCGGATCACGGACTTCGGACTGGCCCTGGCCCTCCGCGGCGAGCGCTTCGGCGGAGCGACTTCACGGAGCGGCACGCCACAGTTCGCGGCTCCCGAACAGCTCCTGGGAGAACGCGTGGACCCTCGCGCCGATCTCTACTCCCTCGGTGCCACGGCCTACTTCGCGCTCCTCGGCCGTCCCCCGTTCGAGGGTACGACGCCGGAGGCCATTCTCGCCAAGCAAACCGTCGATGCCCTGCCCCTGCTGGCCGCGGAGCGCAGCGATGTGCCGCGGGAGCTCGAGGTGGTGCTGCGGAGGGCGGTCACCAATGATCCGTCGAAGCGGTTTCAGCAGGCGGCGGCCTTCCGCGAGGCGGTGCTGGCCGCCGCGGGGGGATTTCGGCGCAAGTTGCTTACAGTGTTCAGGAAATTGGCCGGTGCCTGACCGGGATTGGGGATTCGGGAGTGTGGATTTTGTGGCCCGAGACCAATCCCGTATCCCCAATCCCGAATCCCGCTTTATCTCCAGCGGAAAATCTTCAAGGCGACCCCGAAGCAGACGGTGCCCCAGACCGCCACGATCGCCAACGGGGTGGTCAGCTGGAAGACCGAAGTCCCGTCGATCATCACCGCCCGCAGCGCATCGTTGAGTCCCGTGAGTGGCAGCGCCTTCACGAAGGGGATCATCGCGTCGGGGAACCGCGAGTAGGAGAAGAACGTGCCCGACAGGATCCACATCGGCAGCATGGCGAGATTCATCAGGCCGGACACCCCCTCCACCGTACGGGCGCGGCTCGCGATCAGGAGACCGAGACCTGAGAAGCACAGCGAGCCCAGCAAGGCGATGCCGGCGAGAGCCAGCCAGGACCCGCGCACCCCGACCCCGAAGATCAGCCAGCCGAACCCCACCAGCGCGGCCACTTCCACCACCAGGAAGACCAGCCGCGAGAGGATGAAGCCCAGCAGGTAGTGACTCTTCCGCATGGGCGTGGCCATGAAGCGTTTGAGCAATTTTTTCTGCCGGGCGGTCACCACCGCGAATCCGACGCCCCAGATCCCGGACCCGAGCAGGTTCATTCCCAGGAGCCCGGGAATCAGGAAATCGATATACCGGGAACCCTTGGCGGTGACGTGGTCACTGGTCGTCGCCACCGGATCGAGGCGGCCCGCGGCCCGCTGAAGCGCGCGGTCCACCGCGAGTTGTGCGGGCCTGCTTTCGTCCCGCGTCGGGTCGAATCGGTACACGACGGGATTTCCGGGGATGACCAGAATCCCAATCCGCCCCGAGCGGAGCCTCGTCCCCCCTTCGACCGAGTCGAGGATGACCGGGCGCAACGACGAATCCGCCTTGAGGCTCGCCACCACCGCGCTGTCCCCGGTCCCGGCCTGTACACCGACGTTGATCGCGCCAGGCCCCTTGTTCCGGAACGCAAGACCGAGCGCGGCGGCGAGGACGATCGGGAACCCGAACACCCAGAAGATGGCTTCGGGCTCCCGGTAGAACTCCCGGACGCGCGAGACGGTGAGCTGGACGATGGGGTGGTTACGCATCGCGCAGCTGGCGGCCGGTGAGGGACACGAAGACGTCTTCGAGCGTCGCGTGATGGGTCGTGAGCGATGCGAGGGCGATCTGACGCTTCTGGAGAGCGGCCATCAATGCCGGGAGGACCATGTGCAACTCAGCCGCCGTCAGCGACAAGCCTTCAGCCGTGAGCCGGACACTCTGCACGCCCGGCAATTTTTCCAGCTCGGGTTTGAGATCCGCGGCCGAGCCGCCGTTGGCCAGCGCGAAATCGATGACGTGCTCGGCACCGAGAGACGCGATCAGCTCCTGCGGGCTGCCGAGCGCGATCACCTTCCCGTGGTCCATGATCGCCACGCGGTCGCAGAGCCGCTCGGCCTCATCCATGTAGTGCGTGGTGAGCAGGACGGTGTGTCCCTGCCCCTTGAACCGCTCCACGACTTCCCAGAGCTGGCGCCGCGATTGCGGATCGAGACCCGTGGTCGGCTCGTCGAGGAAGAGGAGATCGGGCTTGCCGACCAGTGCGCAGGCCACGGCGAGCCGTTGTTTCTGGCCCCCCGAAAGCTTCCCGACCCAGCTCTTTTTCTTCTCGCCGAGGGAGACGAGATCGAGCACCTCGTCGACCGTGTTGGATCTCTCATAGAACGACCGGAAGAGCGACAGGGTCTCATGCACCGAGAGCTTCTCGGCCAGCTGGGTCTCCTGGAGCTGGATCCCCAGGTGTTCCCGCAGGGCCCGCCCACCCGCCTCGTCGGACCACCGCATCCCCAGAACTTCGACGTCGCCCGAGTCCGGGAGCGTCAGGCCTTC
>Ga0126371_10004274_pt1 | contig 12575 bp, 15 predicted proteins | sample PanSoiMetaPlot_4_FD_110145 | JGI IMG/M metagenome (GOLD analysis project Ga0126371, IMG submission 110145) | Tropical forest soil microbial communities from Panama - MetaG Plot_4 | ecosystem: Environmental > Terrestrial > Soil > Tropical forest > Bulk soil | place: Panama | collected 2016-02-17
AGCTGTCAAGTTAAGCTTTCGCGTTCTGAGTTTGCGCTGCCATGCGAACTCGATCGACCTTAACAGTCGATTGCGAGCCGAGGAAGAATGCGGTTATGTAACAAACACGGCACGTCGAAAGTAGGCCGGGTGCGCAGTGTGCAACGGGCAAGTCCATGCGCAACAGGTGGTCGCTTATGAACCAAGATGGCCGCCCTCAGGCCGCCGAGTACGACACCGTCTCAGAACATGGCTCAGTCACTATAGTCGAACCATGGTTGTCATTCACAGGCTCATCGCAAAGAGCGAAGCCGATCACATCTTACTGGCAAGGCGAATCTGCGAGTCCTGCAAGAATAAGTTTCTCATTGTCGATGACGAGCCTATGAAGCCAGCCTGATTGTGCGTGTTGTGTGCGTGAAAGGGGTACAACTCAGGCCAAAACGGGACAAATCAGCAAAGCGCATTCCTCAATGTTTTCAATCTGGTTTCGCTTGGTTTTGTCTGGGGTGTATGCCGGAATCGCGCTGTTAACCGGAGGGTTGTAGGTTCGAGTGCTACCTGAGGAGCCATTCTTTTCAAGCACTTGCATCAACCCCTCCTTCGAACTTGGAACCGTTGTGGTAGGAGTTTTGACTGAGGCGACCCGGTTCCGTGTTTGAAAGATCGCTCTTGTTCTTGAATTGATGGCAGACACGACACTCGCCGGGATCGGCTGCATGCAGACGTTTGCGCGCCCCGCTGGTCCAATTGGATTTTCAAATGTGCTGAATCAGAAGCGCCACTAATGACAATTTTAGAAAGTTCGCGCATCACGCGGACGTTTTATCGTCGAGACACGTTAAAGCTTCTAACTTAACGCGCACAAACTAATTGCAGACTACACAATCATCTTTTTGAAATTGCGTGCTGCGATGGTGAGAGCGCCGAGTCCCATGAGGAGAAGGGCGGCGGCGTTGATCCAGAGATCACCAAAGCCGGCGCCGCGGAGGATGATGCCGCGAGAGATCTGCATCATGTAGGTCGCGGGCACGAAAAAGCTCATTAAGTAAAAGATCCACGGCATGTTGTCGAGCGGGAAGATGTAGCCGGAGAGAAAGATGCTCGGCAGCATGATGCCCATCGAGCGCTGCATGGCGTCGTTTTGGGAATTTGCCTTTGACGAGATCAGCATGCCTAGGGATAGGTGCGTGAACATGTAGCACATTCCAAGGCCCAGCAAGAGCAGGGGATTCCCGTGGATCGGCACGCGAAACGCAAAGCGCATGAACGCCAGGATCATGAGCATCTCAAACATCGCCAGTCCGAAATAGGGCATGATCTTACCCATCATCAAGCCTAGCGGACGCACTGGGGTCACGAACAGCTGTTCCAGTGTGCCGCGTTCCTTTTCGCGCACGATCGAAAACGCTGTCAGCATGGTAGTGACGAAGAGCAGCAAAACTGTCATCAATCCCGGCAGAAAGAAGTTGGGCGAGCGCGAATCGGGATTGAACATGACTTTGGGACGCATCTCGATCGGTGGCTGTTTACCCTCAGGCAGCAAGCGTCGCAGTGACTCGTCAAGTCCGATGGCAGAGGCGACATTGAGCGTTTGCCCTGCGACCGAGGAGTCGGAGCCATCTACCAGCACCATCACCTGAGCCGTCTGCCCGCGCAGGAGTTGACGGTCGAAGTCGAAGGGGATCTTTACACCGACTTTGGCGCGTCCGGCGACCATCTCATGCGTCAGCTCGTCGTCGGAATGAACGTATATATAAATCTTGAAAGTGTCGGAGCTGCGGAAGCGATCGAGCAAAGCGCGGCTGGTTTGGCTGCCTTCGATGTCGCCAGCATGCTCCATAAGGCCGCTCTGGTCAAAGACGACGGTCTTTACCTGGCGCACGTTGGTGTCGATAGCTGCGCCGAGAATGATCATCTCCACAATGGGAATCAGCAGCGCGAACATGATCGCCATCGAATCGCGCCGCAAGTGCAGAGATTCCTTGTAGAAGATCGCGCGAAAACCGCGAAATGGATTATTGCTCCACGCCATATTCTGAACCCATTCCTGTTGTCATTCCGAACGAAGGGAGGAACCCCTACTGCTACTCACGCATTCCGGATTCAATAGAGATTCCTCGACATGCTCGGAATGACAAATAAGAATCCGTGGTAGATCATCCTGGTACCGCCTCCAACTCCGCCTGCCTTCTGTAAGTTAATTCGACAAACACGTCTTCCAAATCCGGCATCAGTGAACGAATCTCGTCCGGATGCACTCCCACCCTCTCTAATTCATTTCTCAATTCGTCTTGCGTAACCCTGTCATCGAGCAGCGCATGAATTGAGCGACCAAAAATGGTTGCGCTGCGCATGAACGGCAGCGTGCGGCACAACCGCAATGCCGTAGTCACATTCCTGGTCATGATCTCAAAACGCTGCGTGCCGGGTGGCGAGACTTCGGGAATTTCCCGCAGGGTGTCCGGGGTACCATCGGCGATCAATTTGCCGTAGTAGATGTACGCCAGGTGTCCGCAGCGCTCCGCCTCGTCCATGTAATGAGTAGTCACGAAGAAGGTGATGCCCTGACCGCTAAGTTCGAAGAGGAGGTCCCAAAGCTTTCGCCGCGCGACCGGATCGATGCCCGCGGTTGGCTCGTCGAGATAAAGAATCTTGGGACCGTGCATCATGGCGCAGCTTAGCGCCAGACGCTGCTTCCATCCTCCCGAAAGCTTTCCCGCAGCACGGTCCTTGTATGGTGTGATCGCGTTCTGCTGCATCGTCTGCTCGATCTTCGCGTCGGCTTCCTTCTTCTTTAGGCCGTAGATATGCGCGTAAAAGCGCAGGTTCTCGAGCACAGTGAGATCGTCGTACAGCGAGAATTTCTGGCTCATATAGCCAATGCGCTGTTTTACTCCGTCGGGATCCTGCGTGACATCGATGCCCTCGACGATTCCCCGGCCGGAAGTTACGGGAAGAATCCCCGTCAGCATCTTGATGACTGTCGTCTTGCCGCTTCCGTTGGGCCCTAGAAATCCGAACACCTCTCCGGTCTGGACTTGAAAGCTCACGCCATCGACGGCGGTGAACTCGCCGAACTTGCGAACAAGATTTTCTGCAACGATGGCGGGCATTTACTTCTTCTCCAGAAACTTAACGTCAGCGTTGATACCGGCGCGCAGGCGAGATTCAGGATTTTCCACGCGCAGCTTCACGCCGATGACTTCGTGGGTCCGCTCTTCTTTCGTTTGCACATTCCGCGGAAGAAACTCAGCCTGCTGCCGAATCTGTTCGACTTTCCCGTGAAACGGCTTGTCAAAGGCGTCGACGCGGACCTGGGCGTCTTGTCCAAGATGCACACGGCCAATCAACCCTTGGGGAACGTAAACAACGACGTAGAGCTGGTCGCTTTCGAGCAGCTTCGCGACGGTGGTGTTCGCGGCCAGCAGATCGCCGGGCCGGATGTCCATCACTTCGACCACAGCGCTCGTGGGCGATTTGACCTCGCGCTCCTCCCATTGAGACTCGGCCTGCTTTAGATCGCCTTCGGCTGCGACCATCTGCGCTTTGGCCATCGCGATGTCTTCATGACGATTTCCCCGCTCCGCGCGCTTCTTCGCCGCTTCAGATGCGGCGACGCTGCCTTCTGACGCCACCACCGTTTGCTGTGCGGACGCTAAGCTAGCCAATGCCGTCTTATAACGATTCTCGGCGTCGTCAAGGAACTGTTTTGAAACCACGTCCGCACGCGCCAGCTCCTGCGCTCGGCGATAGTTCACTTCTGCGTTGGCGAGATCAGACTGGGCTCGGTCTACGTCGGCGCGGTGAGTATCCTGTAGATGCAGTTGGTACTCGGCAGTACCTCGCGCCTCGGCAATGTCTTCGGAACGTGAGCCACGCAACATCTTTTCGTAATTGGCTTTGGCTTCCGCGTACTTCCCGCGCGCCGTGATGAGGCGTCCGTTCAACTCCGTGTCTTCGAAGGTGAGAAGCACCTGACCGGGCTGGACGTGGTCGCCTTCGAGGACATTCACCTTAGCCACGCGCCCTCCCACTTTGGAACCGACGCTGATGTTGCGGGCTTCCAATGTCCCAGAGGCAGTGAGTGAATCGTCGCGCGCGAACCAGGACCTCATTCCCAGCGTCACGGCTGCGATGACTACTACAGCAATGATGGCGGCCCAACGCTTCATAACGACTTCTCCTTGCTTGCGGAGGCTGGGGCCGCGTCGACGGGCATCGCCTCCGCCGCGATGCCACGCCAGACGATGCCGAAGGTCTTGTCGATCCAGATGTCCAGATCGTTGCGTGTGGTGAGCGACCAGATCATGTTCGTGCCGAATACGGCGTGCTGCATTATGCGTGCTACTTCCTGCGGCGCCATATCGCGGCGCACTTCGCCCAGTTCCTGACCTCGTTGCATGATGATTGCGATGTGGCCCCGTCCCAACTCGAGAACGCGTCCGAGAAATTTCGAGAGCGTGTTGTTGGTCATGGCCACTCCGATCAGACTGCGCAACAGGAGCGGACTACGCGACGGCCTCTGCGTGAGTCCGTGAATCATGTCGAGCAGCACCGGGCGCACGCTGGCAGCGGTGTGAGCCCGTTCTTCTGCGGCCTTCACCACGCTGAGCTGGCGTTCGGCCAGAGCTTCGAGAATCGATTCCTTTGTAGGGAAGTAATTGAAAAAGGTGCCCTTGGCGACGTCGGCAGCTTCGGTAATTTCCTCAACCGGAGTATTGGCGAACCCCCGCTCGGCAAAGAGGCGCATCGCGGCCTCGAAGATGCGGCTGTGAGTTTCATGACGGCGGCGCTCGCGGCGCCCACTCCTCGTGGGACTAAATCTTGACTCGTTGAGCATAAATGACTGCTGGTCATTCTTAGATTACACTAAATATGACTTGCAGTCAATATTGTTATTATGGTCAACGTTAGGAGTGATGCAAGTCTATGCTGGTCAACAAGATTCCTGTACCACGTACGCAGCGCCGAATAGAGCCTCGGAACCATAGCCACATGACCTGCTCATCAGGACCTCTCGGTTGTGCGTCCATTTCGGGAATTAGGCTGGACAAAGCAAAAGGCGGACTAGTCGCCCGCCTCTTAACCTCAGTGGAAATGTTCTGTCGCTTTCGAGTTAGTAAAGCGTCGGTTCAGTGCCATTCCGGATGCTCGTGCCGCCACCTCCAGTATTCGGCCTGGCGTTCGCGGTTCAGTCTGCCGTAATCGCGATATTGCCGTTCGCGCCGTTCCTCCATCAGCCAATGGCGATATGCGGCTTGTTCGTGCGCGTTCCAGTCGTGATAATCCCGGCGTTCACGATCGTAGTAGCGCCGGTCTTTCTTATCGTGATCATGATCGTGATCTTTGTCGATGGCTTGCGTTCCCAAAGGTGCAATCAAGGATGCACCCAAAAACAGTGAGATCAAGAAGCGAGGCATACGGTGCATATATGTTCTTCCTCCGACCTGTAACTCAAGTCTCTGCATTATTAAGATGCACAACTCAGACTTTGCTTTGTCGCTCAGAACGGATTTTGGAGCTATGCGGTTGCGGCCAATAACGCGCTGGTTGCCCCATTTTCTACAGATTTTGCCTGCAATGTGGATTTGAAACTGCCAGCTTTGCGGAACGTTTGATGTAACTAGAGACCTGGTAAAGCGACATCGAGTTCGCAATAACCTCGTGAGGCGCCTTGTCCGTTTCTGAACACCAGCTTGCATCCTTGAACTGCGCTGAGGCGTCGTCGCGGCTTGTAAGCAGTTGATATTCGAGGAAAAGCTCTCGGCACACGAATTGCATTCATACGACAACGCTCTAGCTGGGAGTGCAGCTCTTCACAGTTGGAGATACTTCATGAATTCGCTTCGATGGGGACTGCCGGCAACGCTCGACCATTTGCTCGCGGATCTTCGATATGCGGCGCGAGGAATGCGACGCACACCCGGGTTTTCGATTACCGCGGTGCTGATGCTGGCGCTTGGCATTGGAATGAATGCGGCGATCTTTAGCGTCTTCGCGCACGTTCTGCTGGCGCCGCTGCATTTTTCCGATCCGGGAAGCTTGTACATCGTCTCGTCGCATGCTGCCTCGCTGGGTGACGCGCGGCGGGCCGCCTCCGGTCCAGACTTTCGTGACTATCGCGATCAGAACACAGTCTTCTCTGGAGTAGCGGCGGTGGTTCCTCACTTCTCGGAGGTGTTGACCGGAGAAGGCTCGCCCCGCGTGGTGAACTGCGCCGCACCCACATTCCAATTCTTCAATGTAATGGGCATTCATCCCGCTATGGGACGCCTTTACACTCCGGAGGAATACACCTCGCTGCACAACACCACGATCCTGATCTCCTGGAAGTTCTGGAAGGAGCAACTCAGCGCCGATCCACACGTCATTGGGCGCAGCCTCCGCATCGAGGATGTCTCCTCGACGATCGTTGGCGTCCTCCCGCCCATGCCTGACCTGTACTACGATGTAGACGTTTGGGACAAGCTGACTACGGAGCCAAGCTGGCCCTACATGAACTGGCGCGCGAACAAATTCCTCGACGTGGTCGGTCGACTGAAGCCGGGAGTCAGCCGGAGCGTCGCAGAGCAGCAGCTCACGTCGATCCTGCGCGGAGGCGACGGCGAACCTAGCGATGTGCAAGTTCGGCTAACACCGCTCAAAGACTTCATCACCGGACCGGTAACGCGCCAACTCGACATTATCATGGCCGCCGTCGCGCTGGTGCTTCTCGTCACCTGCATGAACACGGCAGCTCTGCTGCTCTCGCGCGCGGTCAAGCGGTCGCCTGAGTTGTCCGTGCGCCTGGGACTTGGCGCAAGCCGCGGGAGAATTCGGCAGCAGCTCCTGGTGGAGGGTCTGGTCCTGAGCGTGACAGGAGGTGTTCTGGGGATCACTCTTGCTGCCACGTCCATCGGCTTGGTCCGGCAGATTCCCGGTTTGTCACTCCCCCGTCTGGAAGACCTGCATCTGAACCTGGCCCCGTTATGCGCGAGTACCGGCGTTGTGGTGCTGACGAGCGTGCTCTTTGCGGTTCTGCCTGACAGTCTGCTGTCCAGGCTCGACGTTGCCTCCGGGCTGCACGGCGGGCGCACCGAAACCGGAAAGGCACAGAGGCGTCCCTTTTCGGTTCTGATCGTCGCCGAGATCGCCTGCGCAGTGGTTCTAACCGTTTGTGCCGGCTTGCTGGTGCGCAGCTTTATCCGTGTGCAGTCGGTTGATCTCGGGTTCCAGCCAACCAAGGTCATGACTGCCTACCTGCGGACCAACTATTTCGATCCGAAGGGCTACACATTCTGGCGAGCTGTGCTGGAAGGAGCCGCCAACGTTCCCGGCGCCAGCGCGTCAGCGGTCTCCGACTGTATGCCTGCGGCGCGTGCCAACAGCGCCAGCTTGGCGTTCGACGATCGCCCGAATGATCCGGCTCACGCCCCCTCTGCCGAAGGTTGCTGGATTAGCGCTGACTTCTTCCGAACCCTTGGGGCGTTGCTACTCAGGGGACGCTTTTTTTCGGATCGTGACAACGATACTACTCAGCCAGTCGTCATCATCAATGCCGATGCCGCTCAACGTTTCTTCCTGGGTAAAGACCCAATTGGCAAACACATCACGGTTAACTATCTCGCGCTCGGTAGCCGCAACAACCGCCCGCCGCCACCACGCGAAATTGTCGGGATCGTTTCTGATGTGAGACAGCAAGCGCTCGACCTGCCCAGCGAGCCCGCGATCTACATGCCTTACACGCAGGACGACACGGCTCATGTGCTTGCCTCTATGAACCTGTTCGTGCGCAGCGCCGGTGACGACCCTGGGCTACTGGTGAACAGCGTCCGCGCGAAGATTCAGTCGATATATCCGAATCAACCGGTGGAGCGAGTCAGGGTAATGCGCGAGGTGGTCTCCGGCTCCATCACACAGCGCACGTATAGCGTGAGTCTCATGACCGCGTTTGCCGGCCTCGCGCTCCTTCTGTGTGCGCTCGGCATCTACGGTGTCGTCTCATACGTCGCGCTGCAACGTACACGCGAGTTCGGCATCCGCATGGCTCTTGGGGCCCGCCGTCAAGATGTGCTGCGCAACGTGCTGCATCAGGGAGGCTCGCTCGTCGTCGCCGGAGTGGCAATCGGTTTCTGCCTGTCGCTACTGGCAACACGAGGACTCTCACAACTCCTGTTTGAGACCCACCCCTTCGATCCCGTAATCTTCGCGGCCTCCGTGCTGCTGCTCGGACTGATTGGTCTGTTGGCATGTTTGCTGCCTGGAGTGCGCGCCTCGCAACTCGATCCACGCGTGGCGCTGAATACGGAGTAGCCCAAAGCGAACAGCCTGACAGTGCGGCGTTGCCACTTGTCCGGTTAGGTCACTTATTCTTCGAGATTGCCTCGAGAAACTCCTGCGGCGGCAGATAGCTATGGTCATTCATGTAGTGATAGATCATGGTCGGACTCGCATATTCAATTCCTAGGAGACCTTTGACTCGAATCTCCCCCGATCCCAAGCCAATTTTTATGCCATCACGCTCAGCTATATACCCGAAGGTGGGCTCAGGGCAAAACTGGCACCGGTGCATACCGCGCGCGAGATTTACAGGTTCCCTGCAAAGCGCAAATACCTTTGCCAATACCGCCGCAGGCGCCTGACCCTTCGGGAAAATGTGTTGACTGTCAAGCCAGCCAACATTCACGACGTTGGGCTCAGCCAATCTTCGGATGTAGCTGTATGGAGTCAAGTCGGCAAAGTATGCCATGCGGCGAACCTCTTATCTTTGCTAGCGCAATCCTGCCAGCGCGGATAACATCATCAACCCAGGCCGAAGCAAACGACCCATGACAGCGCCGCAAAAAGTGCGAGAGCGCGAAACCGAGGAGATGCCCACGCCGAACTGACAAGCGCAGCAACCGACGACGCAGCTCCGATGAGGAACATCCACTCCCGCGCAGGCAACGATGCTGGCACTTGGGGAAGCGCAAGAAAGCCGAGCGTCATAAGAAAAGGACCGGCAAGAAACAACATTGCAGGCCATGTCCTTGTTCGAACCTTCACCGCGGCTTCATGCGTTGCAATCACGCGCAAACCGGTTATCCAGGCCAGCACAGTCAGCGCGACTGGCACAACTAGAACCAGGACGATTGGCAGGGGAAAGTTCATCCATTTATCACCTTTTTGGCGACTGCCTATCTCGGCCCTTACAGAAGAACATCATGGAGCAACTGAAAGGGCCGCACAAGTTCCGCTCCGGCTTGTTCAAAACGGTGGCGTAACGGCTGAAGAGGCCGACTTTCTGTCCTTCACTGCGGTCAGGCTCTTATTACGTAGCGACGGAATACCTCAGCAACACGTGCCTTCTCCTCTGGCGAGCGATCTTTCACCCTCCTGATCCACGGTATCCAGCGCCCGCGGATTTTTGCGCCGGCAGCAAGTAGTGCTTCGAAGACTGGAACGAAGTCGGTTTCGGTCGCGACGTGCTCAAATCCGTAGCCTGCGTGTTCTAATACCGTTCCGCCCCACGCGTTGACCTCCTCCAGTGGAGCGCCACGCTCGAGAAGCAGTTTGACGATGCTGAGGTGTCCTCCTCCTGCGGCCCAATGCAGCGCGGTTGCGCCGCTGGTTGCTCGATCCAGGAGATCCGCGCCATGATGCAGCAGAAATCTGACGACGTTCTCCCGGCCATACATACAGGCCCATAGAAATCCCGTCTGTAACTGCCTTTTCGTCGACGGCGGCTTCAGGTTGCCATCGGAATCGAAGCACGCCTCAACAAGATCGATTCGTCCGAGACCGGCGGCGCTCTCCAAGTCGACCTGCGCTCCGCGAGCAGCGAGAAACTCCGCAGCCCGCGGGCGTCCATTGGCGAAGCAGGAAATTAACGCGATCTGCTGGTTGCCGGCCAGATTTGGCTTGTCGATGAATGCGCCGTGGTCCAGCAGGACCTGCAACAGGGGTTCCTGTACACCAGCTACTTCGGGATGAACACTGGTGGCAGCCAGGCCCAACGTTGTGCATCCTCCGCCGTAAACATCGGCCTCCGCGTCCACCTCCGCTCCGGACCTCAGCAAACGGTCCGCGATCTCCACGATGTTCTTGGGGGTTTTCTGCCGGTATCCTTCAACGCCATTTGCCGATGTGTAGTGCAGAAGCGTGGCGTGATGCTCACGCGTAGAACGTTCCAGTGCCAACTTGGGATTTTCGCGAAGCAATCGTTGGAGTGTCTGCACGTCGCCGGAGACGATTGCGTCTGCAGCCGCCTCGAATTGCGCTACTGACGAACTCTGGCGCGCGACTTGCTCAATATGCTTGCCAAGTTTCGCCCAGCTCATGAATCCGTGGGAACGAGCAATCACAAACTGAGCGTCGGCCAAGGCACATTTGCGCTGGTCTGAAAGCAGCTTCCGCGTCGCGAATTCGGTGACTTTTTCAATCCAGTTCCGATTTTCGACCGGCAGGCCCGGAGTGATTTCAAGACGGCTCAGGCGGACAAGATTGCCGATCCATTCTGAGATCCACTCGCGCAAGGAATAAGGGTTCCCAGCTTTGCAAATCTTGACCAGTTCCTTGGCAAGTTTCTTGTACTGTTCGAGATTCGGCTGTGGTGGAAGAGGAAGGACGTCTTGCGGATTGGGAAACATACGAATCTCCTTTCATCGCATGCCTGGAGTCCGCATGAGTCAGGCTGAAAGAAGGTTCGTACCTTCAGTTGTGTTTCGATGGGTGGGCACTGCCCTTTCCGCGGACTGGATGCGCCCCTAGCGCTAGAGCCAGCCTATCCCGTCCCCCCGAACCGGTCAATTAGAGCTCGATAGTAATTTCTGCCAGAAAAGAGATTTTGATACAAGAACCGGATAGTGTGCATTCAGTCGTCGCAGCTAATGTGTTCGCATGCACAGAACGATCGAACCAACGATTCTTTACTTCGGTACGCCGGTGGCGCTGATCTCCAGCTTGAATGAAGATGGCACTTCGAACATCGCACCCATGTCTTCGGCGTGGTGGTTGGGATGGAGCTGCATGTTGGGACTTGGCTCCATGGGTAAGACATCGGACAACCTGCTTCGCATGCGAGAGTGCGTGATCAATTTGCCGTCGGTCGAGCAGGTTACCCACGTCGACCGGCTCGCACTTACTACCGGCAAGGATCCGGTTCCCGAAAAGAAACGGAGCTGGGGTTACCGCCACGAGCCCGACAAATTCAGGATCGCCGGGCTTACTCCTGTGCCGTCGCTCGAAGTTCGGCCGCCGCGAATCGCGGAGTGTCCGGTACAGATGGAGGGCGTTGTGCATGATGTCCGCCCATTCGGAAAGAACGTTTCCGCCAACGCGTTTGAGGTGCACATCGTGAAGCTGCATGTCGAGGAATCGTTGCTGGTAGGAGAGGGACCGCGCCCGCACATCGATCCGGAGCAGTGGTTTCCGCTGATCATGAGCTTCTGCCGTTTCTTCGGCATCGGCAGCGAAGCACATCCGTCGCGGCTCGCCGAATCTGATTTCATGAAGTTGGTTCGCGATGGAACCGGAGTGCCGCCGGCAGTCGTGAGCCAGAATATCTCGGTTAAGATCCCAGTTCGGGAAAATGAAGTCACGGGAAGAACTGACGCCCGTTGATCCTGGAGACTCCGGAATCGCAAACCAGAGCTCCTTGAGTCGCTGAATTCGCTTTGGAGTGCCCCGAAATCGTCGTTCCAGCGCCCCAATTTGGCCCCTACCCAGGCCTAAAAGTGCCTCAAAACTGGCCCCTTTCAGCTCTTTTTGGCTTGCCTGGGCGTCATGCCTGTCTTTTGTTTGCCTTGTGATATCACTGCGGGAAAAGAGGCGGTCCATCCTCTGTTTAGAGGCTTCGGGACTGTCGGATGTAGAAGCTATGACTGTCGGCCTTCCACAAAATGTAAAATCTTGAGATTAGAAGCCTTTCGATTCGCCGGCGAAAGTTTTGCCCAGGGGAAACACTCTGGTCAGATGATCAGCAAAATTACGGCGAAACTAAATCAATTTACCTTCGCCCTGGGCTCATTGTCGAACCATGAACCCGTTCCGGACTCAAATTGTCGGGGATTGGTCCTTGCGCCGGGAGATTCCACGTGCTACAAAGTGCTCGCGATTTTCCTAGGCTACAGTCGCAGCTTAGCGACTGTAACACCGCACAGTGGTCACTACCAACCAGAAAGGCGAACATACATGACTATCCTTTGGTGGATTATTGTGGGTCTGATCGCGGGCTGGGCTACTGGCAAGATCATGAAGGGTGAGGGCTACGGAACTCTCATGGACATCGTGATCGGTATCGCAGGTGCGATTTTGGGTGGATTCATAATGCGCACTCTCGGTTTTAAGGGAGAAGGCGGCATGATCTACACCATCATCATCGCCATTCTCGGCGCCGTGATTCTCACATCAATCGTGCGTTTCTTTTCCAAAAAATCAGCGTGAAGTTTTAGAAGTCCATTGCGCCATTCGTCTTGAACAGGAGAGGGGTCTATGACAATTCGAGCATTCCGTTCTGCATCTTTCACGGCAATCTTGATGTTGGTGATTTGTCTCGCAGTTACTCCGGCGCTTGCCGCTTCCAAGATTAAGGCAGACGCGAACCGGACACTCGCACCCGGCGACACAACTCAGGG
>Ga0126371_10004275_pt1 | contig 12575 bp, 18 predicted proteins | sample PanSoiMetaPlot_4_FD_110145 | JGI IMG/M metagenome (GOLD analysis project Ga0126371, IMG submission 110145) | Tropical forest soil microbial communities from Panama - MetaG Plot_4 | ecosystem: Environmental > Terrestrial > Soil > Tropical forest > Bulk soil | place: Panama | collected 2016-02-17
GAAACCGCCGAGCACGATGTCCGGTCCATTTGGTAGCCTCCTTCGATCGCAAAGTCTGGACGAAGGAGAGTGACGGAACAATTCGGCGGGCCTTCGTCCGCCTCATAGCATCTGCACAGAACCGGCCTGAGCCACAGGCTATCACTCGGTTAACATCGATAGGACTGCGCGAAGGAGATCCGAAGTCGATTCCACCAATTGGTCCGCACCAGCCGCTTCAAGCTCATCTCGGGAGACTGCGAAGTAGTTCAGATGCCCTTGCAGCATCCGTTTGATCCAGGCGCCGGTTTTTCGCGATAGGGTCGTGCATTATCCAGCGCAATTCTGTCTTGATGGCCAGCAGCCTCACTCGCATACGCTTCTTGATCGTCTTGCGCCCGATGACGAACGTGCCCCATTTTGCGTGACCGCGTGCAGAAAGTGCGTGAAGCCGAGGAATTCGAAGGTTTCGGGCTTCCCCTCTCCAAGCTTCTCACGTTGCTTGGCCGCATCGCGGACAAAGCGGATCAGCCGGGTTTTGTCCGGGTGCAACGCCAGCTCGAACTTGCGCATTCGTTCCTTGAGTTCGTCAAGGAACGCCCGCGCCTCATGCTCGTGCTGAAAGCCGACGATGGGTGCTCTCATAATCATTCGGCTCTCATCCATTTGAATGATGCGCTGGCGCTGATTCCAGGCTAGGCGACATTGAACGTGAAATAAATTTTTTCACCACGAAAAAAGCCGAGGTATCATCTTATTGGGCGGCGCCAGCTGGCTATGGGGGAAATGTCCAACACTCGCATTATCACGTGCTGTCTTCTCTGGTCGACTTGTTGAGCCGTTAGTGCCCCTGTGACCGCATCACGGGACAGCGCCGCGAGCCGCCGTATGTAAGTCTAGTTTTCTACAAAAAGGGGTTTTTCTGATGAAATACTACCGAAACCCGCGCGAAATCCCGCCCAACCCGCACGAGCCTGAGCCGCTGCTAGCGGGCGCCTGCTTCGTCCCGTTCCTATTCCACTCTCCGGAGCGCGCGAACCATGGGTAACCCTCCGACCCCCTGGCGGGTATCGACGGGCGAGTACTTCAATCACGCCATCGGGCGGTTCGGCGAGCAGGGGTTGCACGACTGGGCGGGCCGCGAAGGCTTCGTGGTGATATACGGCGCCAGCGGCTCGACCCGCACGCCCAGAGACCAGCCCCAACGGCGCGTCCACCAGCCGACCACTAGAGGGATCGATACCGTCCTGTACCGGCCGGCGGACCACCAGATCCTGGTGGTGGACAACAAGGGCGACGCGGCGGCACCGACCGGCATCAGTTCAGCCCCCGTCGGGGAAGTCAGTGCGTTCACGGACAACCTGCGGCAGAAAGTGCGGAACCGCATCACGAACATGGAGGCCGCCCGCGCCGGCCTGCCACCCCAGATGGCTGGCCACATGAACAAGGTAATCGCCGACCTGCGCAAGGTGGATACGGCGCTGGCCAACAGGGGCCGGAACTGGCCCGCCAACGTCGCATTCGCCGTCTCGAACGCCGGCGGCACGGCTTCTGGCGTCTCCCCTGCCCTCACCGCCCGCCTGCGGGCCGCCGGCATCAGGAACATCCAGTTCATCGACTTCCGTGGCCCCAGGGTAAGGCAAACCTGGCTGGCGCGGGAGGCCGTGCCGTTCCGCAAGTTCGGCCCGACGCGGACGCGCGTCCAGGGAAGCCTGACCCGGCTGCCGTCGCTGGCCCGACTCGGCCTGACCGGCTTCGCCATTGCCGGCACGGTGCTCAGCATGGCCGCCAACGCCAGCGCCAGCCCCGCCCTGGCCACGGCGGCCGAGATGTTCAACCCCAAGGGCCTCCTGAAGGAGGCCATGATGCAGAACATTAGCAAGCTGGCCCAGCCCAGGCCCGACTCCCGGGCCGTCTCCGAGATCCTCCGCGACCCGGCCACCGCGCACACGCTGCGCGTTATCGACGTGCTCAGCAAGGACCTGCGCCCGTTCACCGACGAGCTGGCCGAGCACCACGTCCGCGTGAAGGCGGATGCTGCGCTCGACATCCTGCTGTTGGCCGGCCGCTCCCGCGGCATGGACGCCGCCGACCAGGCCGAGTCTTTCTCCGACCTGGAGGAGCAGCTCGGCCTGTACCTCGACGACTTGGACGTGGTCGCGGAGAACCTGAAGACGGCCAGCGGCATGGCCCCCCAGGTGCTCAACGCCGCCGCGGGCGCCGAGCAGCTGCGCAGGGGCATTCCGATCGCGGCCCACCAGCTGTTCAACGCAGGCTTCAGCGTCGAGGAGATCAACGAGATGGACCTCAACCTCATGCGCTTCTCGACCGCCGCGCGCAGCGCCTTCGCCGACCTCGACGCCCTTTCCGCGAAGGTGGACTTGTTTCGCAATGAGATCGTGGAACTCCGCCGGGGCATCTGGTGGGAATCGTGGGCGATCCTCCTGGCGCCGCTGGTCAACGGGCCGGCACCAAGCGAGCCGGACCCGTCGGACCCGGAGAAGGACCGGCAGGCGGTGCTCGATGTCTTGCCCGACGACGTGGGCAGGGCCATCCCCCTTGCCGAGATCAAGCGCCGCGTCCATGCCGCGGGCGGAGATTTCATCCCGAGCGTCGAGCGCGTCCTGGCCGACCTGGAGGCCAGCAACAAGGTCGAAACCGTGTCCGGCCCTGGAGTGCGCGACGGCAAGGTCTGGTACCGCTCCTCAGGGTATGTCCATCGGCCGGCCGGTGACTAGTGGGTTGTGTTCGGGGAACGGTCGGGGGTTCCACTCAATGAGGTGAAAGGCCGCGAGTCCTGAGAGCAGACTGTCTCATACCGACTCCGGTTGATTACGTCCTTGCACGCTGACATGGCCACCAGTGGAAGAGGGTACTATCGCGGATGGAGTCTGGTTGCTGGGTGAGGGTGGCCGACCGCCGCGTCGAGGCTCTCGATGGTGTCAAAAGCAGCGATTGGCGAGCGGTTCGTCAACCGGCACTGGCAGGAGCGGTTCTAGGATCGCCCGCTCTTCAGCGGTCAAATTGCTTGCATAGGTAAGTTGGTCGCGGGCATAGTGCTCGCGCGTGCGGCTGGTCCACATGTGATCCTCTCAAGTTGTAGCTAACTCAAGGGAATCAGCCGACTTAGCGTGCGCAACCTCAGTTTTTTCATTCAGGCTGTAACATGGCTAGCCCCAAACATATTGGCATTGTCGGTGCGACCGGACTGGTCGGCGAGTTGATGCGATCAATCTTGATTGAACGTGATTTTCCAGTAGCTAGCCTGCGTCTCTTCGCGTCGGAACATTCAAGAGGCAAGGTGCTGCAATGGAAGGACAGATCCCTGGTCGTCGAGGATGCGTCGCAGGCCGATTATGCCGGGCTCGACATTGTCTTCTTTTCGGCAGGCGGGGATACGTCGCGGAAACTAGCACCGGTCGTTGCGGCGGCGGGCGCTGTTGTTATCGACAATTCCTCGGCTTGGCGGATGGACCCAGCCGTACCGCTGGTCGTAGCGGAGGTCAATGCTCATGCGCTCGCCTCGATCCCCAAACGGATCATTGCAAACCCGAACTGCACGACCATGGCGGCGATGCCTGTTTTGAAGCCACTGCATGATGCCGCCGGCTTGACTCGCATTGTCGCCAGTACATATCAAGCGGTCTCCGGCGCAGGGATAACAGGCATGCATGAACTCAACACGCAAGTTCAGCAAACGGCGGATGGCTCCGTTGCACTTGCCCGTGAAGGAAACGCGTTGAATTTTCCGCTGCCGCAAAAATGGGCCGTGCCCATCGCATTCAACGTTGTGCCAATGAACTACAAGATCGTCGAGGACGGCTACACAGAGGAAGAGATCAAACTGCGAGATGAAAGTCGCAAGATTCTCCAAATCCCAGACCTTACAGTGTCCGGCACATGCGTACGGGTTCCGGTCTATACGGGACATTCACTGTCCATCAACGCCGAATTTGAACACGACCTGCCTCCGGAAGCTGCGCTCGATCTTCTCCGCAAGGCACCGGGCGTAATCGTGGTCGAAGTGCCCAACCCGCTGGCGACGACGGGTCGTGATCCGGTTTTCGTTGGCCGGGTGCGCCGAGACCCTACCGTCAAACACGGACTGGCATTATTCGTTACCGGCGACAACCTGCGGAAAGGCGCTGCCTTGAATGCGATACAAATCGCCGAGGCGTTGCCGTAGGACTTATCAAACAGACACCTAGACCAGGCAACTGCTGGCGGCGGACAAATTCGATCAACTTGTTTCTTGGATCGCTCGTCGACAAAGGCGTTCTGATGTACTCCCTTGGCTGGTTTCGTCCAAGGACGAACCCGCATCGTCGGCAATGTAAGGACACGCTTCAGGCTGCATTCAGTCGAACCTGCAGTCCTCTTCTATCTCCGCATCAGAAGAGCAGAGAACCATTCAAGCGGCGTGTCCTCAAGAAGGCCAAGCCTGATCATTGCCTCGATGTCGGCTATAGCTTTAGCCCGGTACACAGCCGAAGCGCCAAGATCGTCGAGGATGGCATCGACAAAAGCGATCCAGGTCCGGATTGCCGACATGCTTCGTCCATGCTCGCCATCGCCCACCCGATTAAAGTCAGTGCAGCTCACATGTCTCCGAAAAACGGAAATAAGAAGGCCCCCCGCGAAATATCACGGCGGAACCGTGCCACGCTGATGCGACATAAATTCTATGACTGGTGAGGAGAGTTGATTCGCACGCGGTGCCGAAAGATTCGCACGCGGTGCCAAAGTTCCGCGCTTACCCAACTGGAACATGTGGAAATACGCTTCCTTGCTTCCTTGTTGACCTGGTTCGACTTGACCTGCGGCAAGGCATGAACGCCGATTCCGCCGCCAGCGTTAACCTTGTCGTAAACGCTCTAAGATTGCCAAATTTGACGGAATATGGCGCGGACCGATTGCGTACGGAACTTGGTGAGGACAAATTGCGTAATAGGATGCCTGCGCGCAAGATTCATAAGTTGGGGCGATTGAGAAGGAACATCCTTATGCACGTTTTTCAGGTGAGGACTCTTGGGGTCCTCGACCACCGCGTAAGGAAATAATGCGATTGGCCCCCTAATCGGGATTGCAAGCTTATCCGTGGGGACCAGCTCGTGCAGCTGCGCGGCAAGTGCGGCAAGCAGTTGCTTACCGTCGAAGGACACGAGGTGGCACGTTTGCGTCGCCCGCGGATTAAACTCGATCATGTGGGCGCGTCCGTCGATCGGATCGAGGATAAAATCGAAGCCACAAAGTCCGGATAGGTTTAGCTGGCGAGTCATGAGCGTAATGGCTTCTGACACTTCCGCATGCGCGATGACGTTTACAACGGTAGCCGGACCATTCGCATATCGCGTCGCCAAAACCTCAACAATTACGTTTGCAAGAACGTGGCCTTTCCAACACGCAACTGCGGCGTTCGCCAGCTGTCCGCAGATGAAGGCTTGAATACTCACCGATGGGCAACGCCGCAGCAAGCACGGCATAACCAGATTGGCATCACGATCTATGAGGAGGCGCTTAAGCGTTCGCAGCACACCAGGGGGCGCGCTGAACTTGCGAAAGGCGCGCTTGGCGTCCGTCGAACTACGGACGATTGCGACACCCCATCCGCCCAGGCTTCCGTCCGTCTTCAACACAGCTGGGAAGCCAATAATTTCAAGCTTGCGCTGGAGATCGGCCTCATTGCAGATCGGGGCGGACGCCGGGAACGTCACCCCCAGAGCCTGCGCCAACGATGCGATCTTGTCGCGGGCGTGGAAGATCGGAAACAGCTCGGGGTCACCCAACGAGCGCTGAATGAGAGACCGCAACTTCTCGGCGGTGAGGTTGATCGGCTCCGTAGCGGCGTACAAGCGGTGCAGTTGCGCGACAGTGTCCTCGTCGGCAGGAATCAATAGATCAGGCCGCGACCCCTCGATGGCTTTACGAAGCGATCGAAGCGGACGAAGCGCGTTGTATCGATAGATACTGGAAACGAAGCTAACATGGGCAAGCGAATGCCCCGCAGGGCATAGAGCATGCACCGAGAAGCCGGACTCGGAGAGTTCCAGGGCCAATCGCGTTGTTGTCAACCAGCGACGGGCTGTTACCACCAGCACCCGAGGCACATTGGCAATTGGTGTTCCGACACCGGAAAGCGCTGCAATATCCTGGCCCCGGGAACTCATCATCGCGGCGGGGCCGCTCGATTCTGCTTGGCCCGAGTTCACAGCTTTGGCGCTCCTCAACGCATTCCTTGACGCAAACTCAGCCAGAATCCGCGATGCCTTTCGGTAAGCGACCGGCCATTTATTGCTCGGCCGCTGCGAGCTCCCTCTATTGTTTGCGCCGCACAATGTCTTGACTAATCCGCCGGGCGGCGAAATCGCAGCCGTACACGAAACGCAACAACGGCCCAAAACTGCCTGCCGCAGCCAATCCAACAAAATATAGGCCCCTTACCGAGGATTCGAAATTGGACGACAGCTTTGGCATCTGCCCGACCCTGCTGATCCGAGATCGAAGCTCCTCATCAATAAAGCCCAGTCGGTCGACATCGGCGCGATACCCGGTAGCTGCGATGACATGTTCGGCCTTGATGGTCAGGACGCCGTTGGGGGACTGAAGGCTGAGTTGAACCCGGTCATTGTGAATTTCCGCGCCAATAAGTGCGTGGCCGAGGATCGTCGGAATGCGGCCAACGACCCGCGGCCGAAGATGCCAGGCAGAGGCCGGGCCCAAATGGCGACGGACTATCTCAAGTCGCAGTCGCGAGGGAAGATGGCGGAACAGCTGCGGGAAGTCAGAATAGATTCGAGATTTCAGGCCAGGCCCGAGCCCCGATTGCGGGTGTCGCAGGCGCTCCCAACGGCTCTTTCGACGGCGCTTGGGTTCAGAGCCAAATCGGATCTCTTGACCACGAGCCACCAGGCGCACTTTGGCCCCAACCTCGTCCAACAGCACTGCAAGGTCGACCGCTGAGGCACCTGCGCCGATCACCGTGACATCGCGCCCCTTAAAGCGGTCGAGATTGTGGTGAGCACTACTGTGGCTTACCAACTCGGGCGGAAGTGCCCGCAGCGTTGCCGGCACATGATCGAAATGGGTAATTCCAACGGCCAATACGACACGACGCGCATCGATCGTGTCACCATCATCAAGTCGAAGTCGGAAGCCGCTTTCGCGAGCGCGCAGTCCGACCACCCGCTGCTCGTCCACCCCGAGCACAAACCGCGACAAAAAATCGAGTGAATAGTCGACGAACGTATTAAGTGATACCGGAATTGCAAGATCGTCGTAACGAATCACGTTGCGAGCGCAATAGGAACGCAAACTGTGTTCAGTCACCGGAGCCGATAGGTTTGATGCGAATCCATCAGACTTCAAAAGCATGCCTTTTGGCATATGGTTCTTCCATGTATCCATGGGTCTGCCATAAATTCGATAATTTCGGCCAAGATTGTTGAGGTGCGCTGCGATCGAGAGACCGTACGGCCCAGCGCCAATAATCGCCGTTTCCAGTGTTTTCACGATAGTTGATCTCCCGCAGATGCCCTGACTGGCTGAAGTGATGGTTCACGAACCTTCCGTCGGCGTGTCACTACTGCTGGCAGCCGCTAACGCTCAATCGGACGATAGGGCGTGATCGCACAATGCCATTCACAAACGAGCCTTTCGATGAACGCGTCAAATCCCGCTTCCTTTCATTTCATTGAGGACATCGCGAAGCGGCGCCAAACAAGCGCCTCGGCGCATGCAATCGCGTGCTCCGCAAGTTGCTTTTCGCTTGGCAGAGATCGTGCAAGCTCGCGTTCGCCCCAACGGCCGGGGGTCGCGGCGCACGCGGCGCAAAGAATTCGTTGTCAGTACTTGTCCAACGGCAAGCGGGTTGTCAGTTACGTCGACCCCGATGGTGCCAGAGATGACTGCGGATGGGACATCTTCTGGCCCGGCGAAATCCTTGAGCCCGATCGGGTCCCCGCTATGGAGTTCAGCGCTCTCTGTTAGGGACATGGTAACGGTGTCGCTTGTCGACTGGCTCTCGAACCCCACATGGCGGTTTGGCTATCCCGAGCGATTGCTGCTGTCCTAGAGAAGTAGGGACTTGAGAGTGGGAGTCAGTTGGTCCAAAGTGCCGGCCAGCAACAGAACGCGTCACGAGTTCGATAGTTCGGGTAAATTTTTTCAGCCGCCTGCCGCCCGGCAATGCCGGCGATCAGCAGCTCAGCATCACAAGCGCCATGGTCTGCTTGGTGGTCTGCTTGGTGTTCTGTCTTCGTGTTCCGTCTTCGATCCGCGTTGGCAACTCATAAAATTCTAAAATAGTGACAAGTCGTTATGATGCGTAAAATGTAGTGTGTAAGAAACTGTGCAGTGGAACCGGTCGATCTATCAAGTCGTTGTGCAGTAGTATCGCCATTCACTCACGGAAGTACCATCACAATACTTTATCGGTCAAGCGGCAGACCTCGTCGGAGCAAAACCGAACCATTCCCGCTTTGGCCAACGTGTTCCATTTGCAACAGCGGCAGGTGGTGAAGGATTTGCTCCATCGTCTGAAGCCCCGACACGCTCAACACGTTTCTTGAGATTAAAGTTCGAGCCGCGATTAATCTCAAAACCAGTCGCTGGCGTCCAAACCAAGATAGGCAGCCGGAAACGGGAGCAGCCATCATGACACGATTTTACCAACCAGACCTCACCGAAAATCCCGACAGCCCGTTTGTTCGAGACGGCGCCGACAAACTTGTCCGCCGGTCCTATTGGCTGGATATGGACGATCGCACGCTCGTAATGGTCATGGTCAATGGAATCGGTGCGAACCTGACGAATGAGGAGAAGAAGGCGCACTTACACGACCTGAGACGAGACCATCTGGTCGACCAAGTCTGTGTTCAAGAAATACTGCCGCCCGAGAAGTGAGAGCCAGCATGTGAAAAGCGGTCTTCCACCGTGAGCCACAATATTTTTGTCAGAGATTCGCTATCTGACGCTTTGTTTTACCTAAATACATCATCAGCAGTTCGATCCGGCTAGCGAACCAGGTCATTGAGGTGTGGCTTTGCGTTGCTGCGCGCCTTGATGAACTCCGCCAAGTTTGCCTCGCTGGTCTGGAATTCGGCGCGACTGAGCTTGCCCCGAAACAATTCGTACCGGAGCCACACTCGGTAGGTGTTCACGACATCGCTTTCGCAGTAGTCGGCCACTTCTTTGATCCGGCCTTCGCAATAATACCGCTCGACTTCACCGCCCTGAATGCCATCTGGCTTACCGGGCAATCCCATCACACGGGCGAGCTCATGCAAGGTCGCCTTGGCCGGCGCGCTAAACGAAGAGAGCACGTCACAGAGGTCGGTGGCGTCGTCGGTGTACCGATTGAAGTAGGGACGGGCCGCTAACCCAAGCGCCGACACGCAGTGCGTCATTGCGCGGTATCGTAGAACGGGCAGGTCGAACGACGAGCCGTTGAACGTGACAAGCTGCGGCCGCAATTCGGCGATGCGATCCACGAACGCGGTGATCAGCTCCTTCTCGGATCGTTCCCCGACATGCGGGGCACCAATGGCATCAACTTGCCAGGACCCGTCGTCACGATGGGCAACCAGCGCGCCTATGCACACAATGGAGTGATAGATGTGCTTGGGAAACTTGTCTCCCAGTGCAGCGCGGATTTCGTCATCGGTCTTGCCATCGTAACCATTGGCAGCCGCGAATCCCCTCAAGTCCGGAATCGTCTCAAGGTCCCAAACGATGACGTAATTGGACATGCGCTCCGACCAGTTGCAGTCTTTATATCAATATCACAGTGCGACGGTGGCGGAGCGGGCACCAATGACCGCTCCGGCTTCGCGTTTCAGCACGCCTTTCGCGCCTTCTTTGGAGTGGCCTGCTTGCCCGCCGCAGCCAACTGCCGATCAATCTCGCCATTCCGGACCGCGGTGACGAGATATCGATGACGCCAGGCAGCTTGTCGAGGGACGGCACCGCAATGGCAGCTTTGCCTTTGTCGAACTCGACGGCTTTGTAGCCGACCGAACCATGAAGGCGTACGTTCCATTGGAACAGCACGGGAACAGCACGCCACCAGGTAGGACGCGTTGCTGCTTGTCGCCTGGCACCCGCGTTGCGGTCGCGCGACACCAGCGTCGCGATGATCAAGCAGACCTACAGCAAACACATCGCTGACCATGCCGATGTGCGCGTGCGGCCGGCTTTGCTCGCACACTTGCTCCGGCCACGACCGGCCAAGCCCCATGCGCACTGTGGTATCTGGGTAGTGGATTGCGGTCGCTTCCCATGCACATCGGCGCATCTGGCGCGGGAGGACCGGCTGCAAATCATCATGCTGGCTCCCGAAGAGCTCCGGGCCGTAGACACTTTCAGATTGAACATCGCGGGCCGCGCCAGGCGGCCGCCGTTCGTGAATTACTTCGACACGGACTTGCGGCTGTGGGAGCAGTGCTCGAGAACACAGGCGTCAAGTCCGGCGAGAGACCGCAGACATGCCTGACAGTGTTGGGAGACATCCCTGACAGCGATCCGACCCGCAAGTTAGTCAAGTTAGACCTTGCGTGGTTGTGCTCGACACTATCCAAGTTAGAGCTTGAGGGATTGCGTTATCGCAGCACAGCCTGATCTATTACCGACAGCGGGCTCTACGCGGCTGAAAGACTCTGTCGTGCTCCCGCCTCCAACAAGGAGGCAGCAATGCTTCAAAAACTCGCTGATCACATCGCAACCTGCTTGGCATGCGCGGCAGAAGCAGAGCAGCGCGCGGCAGATGCAACCAACGAAACGACCCGCGCTGATAATGAAAAACTGGCGCGGACGTGGCGCCACCTCGCCAGCAGCTATCAGTTCGTCCAGAGCTTGGAGCGCTTCCTGCTTGATGCCAAGGAAGACAAGGGCGCGCGGCCAGCTGATCCGTTTCCCCCGGCGGAGACTGCTTTCGACCCGGAAACCATAGCCGTTTTGGCCGCCGCCTATGCAAAGTCCCTCGAAGGTCAGTCGGATGCTCTTCGCGAGGCAATCGCTAAACGCATTATCGAGTTGGCATCCAAGGGAGAGCGTGACCCTGACAAACTGTGCCAGGGTGCGCTTGTTTTGATCACGGGTGAACCCCCGGCGTCGTTGCTCGGACCGGGGCGAGAACGCAGCGGTCTTTGATATGTCAAGATTTGTCGAGATCGCGTCATGCCAACTGCGCCGCACCATGCGCCATGCTGCAGAAAACCGCTAAGTTAGTTGCTGATTGCCATCGACGCGCAGCTGAGTGCGCCGAAAGGGCCAGGTGTGCGCAGACTCCAGGCGATCGGCAGTTCTATCTCGATATGGAGCGCCACTGGCTGATGCTCGCCGATAGCTACGAGCTTACGGATCGGCTCGGTTCATTCCGGAGTTACGTTGATCGCCGCACGAACAAGCAGGGGCGCAAGGCCGCGTGCGAGCTGACGATCACAAGATTCCTGCGTAACGAGGCTCTCGACTCAGAGTTGCTGGAGGCCATGTCGGCGGCACTCGGCCAGGCATGCCGCGTGCTCGGCGTTTCGATCGGGGAAAATCCAATGACCGAGCTTGTTGCAGACCACATCATCGAGGCTGCCCTGCGCGGCATGCGCACCAAGACGGCGTTCTACCTGACTGCGGTCATCAAGTTCCGAGACTGTCTCCAATAAGGCCGCCCTGGCGGTTCCGCTCTCACTGCGCGGCTGGCTGCTGGCGCGGCGGCGAGATCGACGCTCCTCCTCCTCCATCCCAAAGCCTTGATACGACGCGCTGATTTATCGATGGCGCATTGTCCACCTACTCCGGATGCGCAGGCGGAGCCAGGAGCGTATCCGTGCAGACCTATATCGCCCTTGTCGAACTTGCCCGGATATGCGCGAGCCAGGCCCATTTCACCGCGGACCGTGCAGTGGGTCGCGAGCTGTGGCGCATGGCCTTGCAGTACCAGCACGAGGCTGCCGCCCTCGACAACGCCAGGCCCCCCGATGTCGGTCCGCCGCCAGCATGGCTCGGCGATAAATAGCCTGCTCAGAAGACTCGACCAGCACCTTGCCGCCACTCGCCGCGATCCGTCGCCGCAAAAAAAAGCCCCGCCCAAGTATGGTGAAGAGCGGGGCCGGAAAGGTTGAACGGGCCTCGGTGGAACCGAAAAGGCCCGCAGCGAGTCAAACCTGCCACAAGCCAGGTCCGCGGGGCAAGCGTGGCCCCGCACGAGAAAAAAAGCCCGGCGACGGGCGCCAGGGCTTAGTAGATGCGCAGCTAGCCTTCGGTGTCCTTGCCCTGTGAGCGCTGAAGAAGCTGCGCATGCGGCCGCGCGCTCGGTGCCGCGTGCCGCATGGGTCTTGCGCCGCTTCCTGCGCTTGCGCCAGCCAGCGGCAGCTCTGCCGGCGGCGTCCAACCCTTCTTCAGCCGCCGCCGGATCGTGGATCGATGCACGCCATGGCGCTTCGCCAGGGCGGATACATTGAGGGGTTTTGGGATCAGCGTTGCTGAGATAGTCTCGGCGTCGGTCATCGAGGTGTCCTCCTTCATGGAGGCAGCTCAGGACACAGCCGGGACTCTGCATAAGTGTCTGAAATAGGCCATGTCGCGCTGCCGAAGGAAGGCAGCCA
>Ga0126371_10004276_pt1 | contig 12573 bp, 13 predicted proteins | sample PanSoiMetaPlot_4_FD_110145 | JGI IMG/M metagenome (GOLD analysis project Ga0126371, IMG submission 110145) | Tropical forest soil microbial communities from Panama - MetaG Plot_4 | ecosystem: Environmental > Terrestrial > Soil > Tropical forest > Bulk soil | place: Panama | collected 2016-02-17
CCCAGAATTACTAACATATCCCTAACCTAAGGACGTATCCCTCCGCGCGGGCCTCTTAATTTCAATGATCTCCAACCTAATTCTCCGGCGACAACGCTCGGTTTCCTCGAAAAAGTCACGAAATTGCAATTCTGCACTCCGCATCCAGTCAGGATTGCGCCCAAGCCTTCTGGTTTCGCTATGACTGTCAATGACTCTAGCGTCAGCGGGGCTCGACCGCGAACATCACCATCGTCGCGACGCCGTCGTTCTCGAGTACACCCGTGGCCGAGCCCGCTCACGATACGCCCCGGCGCCCAAGCCGATTACTGTGATCACCGTTTCGACTGATCAGTCTACGGTGATGACGAACGTACAGCAACTCGTCTTCAATCCCGGAGACCCACAAATGACAGTACAAGTGACGGGAGTCGCGCCCGGTAAAGCGACCATCAAACTGGTCGGCACCTCGTACGACTTTGGACAGCCGTAATCGTCGATCGAGATCGTGGTGAAGTGATTCGTAGGCTATTCCTGGCGCAGCGCCTTCATCGGGTCGATTCGGCTGGCACGCCGTGCTGGGAGAAAGCTGGCGAGCATCGCCGCCAGGATCAGAAGAAGAATCATCAGAACGAGCGTGGCTGGCTCGCTCGCACGTACTCCGTCGACGAGATGGGCCAGCGTGCGGCTGGCGACGAATGCAGCGAGTGAACCGGCAGCCACGCCAGTCAGGATCATCGCGAGGCTTTCGCGCATTATCATTCCCAGCACCGTTGTGGCTGTCGCGCCTAAGGCCATCCTGAGGCCGATCTCGGGAGTTCGCTGGTTGGTCAGATAGGCCAGTACCCCGTAGATGCCGACGCACGCTAACAGCAAAGCCAGCGCCGCAAACACGCCGAACAGCAATAGAAGAAAACGCTGGCGAGCGAGCGAGGCAGTCGCGAATTCTTCGAGCGTACCAATTTCGTACAGCACTTGATCGCCAGCACCACCGCGCATCGCCTGGCGCAATGGCTCGATCAGAGTGCGCGGATCGACGTTCGTGCGGACAATGATGGACATCAGCTCCGACCAGCGGCGGACCAGCGCATCGGGAACCTGCGCGAACGGATAGTAGAGCTGTGCGCGAACGGTAGCTTGATCGTCAGATGCGAGCCCCCACTGGCGGACGTGACCGACCACGCCGACCACGGTCACCGGATCGGGCACAATTCCAATCCAGATCTGCTTGCCGATCGGGTCTTCCCCCGGGAAGGCTTGTTGCGCCATGACCTCGTCGATGACGGCGACCGATTGAGTGCCCCTGCGGTCGCTCTCGGTGATGAATCGGCCGTGGCGAAGTGGAATGCCGGCGACTTTCAAGTAGTCGGGCGTGGCGCTGTTGGCGAGCACCAGAGTCTTCTGCTCCTCCCGCGGCGTGGCTGCGCTGCTGGAGTAGTTGATCTCGTTACTGCCCTCGCGCATCGGAACCGTGTCGATCGCAGCGATCGCCCGAACTCCCGGGATTCTCCTGGCGCGGTCGAGAAGATCCTGCCAGGCAGCGCGCGTGCGATCCGGGTTTTGAAGTGTGGCCGGGGAAAGCGCCGTGCGCGCAGTAAGCACGTTGTGGATGTCGACTCCGGGATCGAGCGAAGACAGACGCAGCATCGTTCGTCCCATCACGCCGGCCGCGGTAAGAAGCACCATGGCGATGGCGATTTCAGCGACAACGAAGCTGCGATGCAAGCGGCGCGCGCTTCCAGCGACGGTTCTACCCCCTGCGCGCAAGGACTGCTCGAGATCGCTAGCGGGCGCTCGGAGAGCCGGTGCGAGTCCGAAGAGAATGCCGCTAGCGATCGAGATTCCCAAGGCGAACACCAACACGCGCCAGTCGATCCCGACTTCCTGAGCGCGCGGCAAACCGCCGGGCCAAAAGGTTGTGAATGGACGAATCCCCAACGCTGCCAGCAAGATGCCGAGCGCGCCGCCGGCCACCGCCAAGACAGCACTCTCTGTGAGGCATTGACGGGCCAACCGTCCGCGTCCTGCTCCTAACGCGACGCGAACGGAGAACTCGCGTTCATTTGAAACGGCGCGAGCGAGAAGCAAGCTCGCGATATTTGCACACGCAATCAACAACACCAAGCCGACCGCGCTAAGGAGCAGCCACAGCGTAGATTGCGTATCGCCCACGATGGGGCGCAGTTGGCTCGCGATGAATGTGCGGCCTTTATTGCTCTTCGGGTATTGTTGCTCCAGCCGACGTCCAACGATGGAAAGTTCGGAACTCGCCTGAGCCAGAGTTGCGTCAGGGCGAAGTCGTGCCCACACGCGAAAGCCGTGAATTTCGCGGCTCTTCAGTCTTGGCGACGTGTCCTGGCCGATGGGAGTCCAGACGTCGAATTCGCTATCAGCGAGTCGAAAACCGGCTGGAAGAACGCCGATGACTCTATACGATTTGCCGTCGAACACGATTTCGGAGCCGAGGGCCGTTGGGCTGGCGCCGAATCGCCGCTGCCAAAGGCGATGGCTGATGAGAGCGACTGGTGTCGCTGCAGGGCCGTCGTCTTCAACCAGAAATGCTCTTCCTTGTCCGATGTTGACTCCGAGCACGGCAAGCAAGTTGTTCGAGGCCTCGACGCCGTCTACGTATTCGGCCAGTCCGGAGGCGGTGGTAGCGGTGCCTCGCTTGATGGTCCACACCGCCATGTCGAGCGCTGGGACGGCGCTCTTGCAATCGAGATAGTTCGGATACGTGAATCCCCAAAGATTTCCGAGAGCCGTGTTCCAATTGGTTTGCTCCTGGAGACGGAGGAGACGCGCCGGCTCGCGATAGGCGAACGGTTTCAGCAGGACGCCGTGGATGACGGTGAACATCACGGTCGTCGCTCCGGTCCCTAGAGCGAGCGTTGCGAGCGCCATCGCTGTGAAACCAGGACGTTTTCGGAGCGTGCGCAATGCGTAGCGGACATCTTGGACAAAATCTTCGAGCCAGCGGGTTCCACGCGCGTCGCGGCATTGCTCCTTTACCTGTTGCGGACCGCCTAGCTCGAGACGGGCGAGCCCCCGCGCTTCCGCGGGAGTGTGGCCTTGGGTGATCAAATCAGCGACGTGTTGTTCGAGGTGGAACGTGAGTTCTCGTTCGAGCTGATAATCGAGTTTGCGCTTGAGGAACAGCCTTTTCCACCAGTTCATTCCGCGCCTCCTTCGGACATGGTGAGAATAAGGCCGATCGCGTTCACCAGACGCTGCCAACTCGCTGCTTCTGCTTCGAGCTGCGCCTTACCCTTGCGAGTAAGGCGATAGAACTTGGCGTCGCGCCCGCTTTCGGTTTCCTTCCAATCCGCGGTGAGGAGTCCGCGATTTTCGAGACGATGCAAGGCTGGGTAGAGGGAGCCTTGCGGCACCTGAACCACGTGCTTCGAAACCTGCTGAAGACGCTGCGCGATCGCGTAGCCATGAACCGGACCGAGCGCGACCACTTTCAAGATGAGCAGATCCAACGTTCCCTGTGGCAGATCGGACTTGGTGGGCATATTTTGCAATACCTCGAGCCTCTACATACCTTACCGCGAGCATAGGTAGAAGTGCAAGGTGTCGGCCCGGCGGATTGCGAAACGCTAAAATCTGGATCGTGAACATTCCCATCGGAACCAAAGGCCAAATGAAGCTTCGCGTGACGCCCGATATCGCCGTCAGTTTTCTCGGACCCGACGACGCGCGTGTGCTTGCTACGCCGCACCTGATTTACAAACTCGAGTTCACTGCGCGAAACTCCGTGCTTCCATTCTTCGACCCAGGCTACGATTGCGTGGGCACGCGCGTGGATGTGAGGCACCTAGCGGCGACGCCGATCGGCATGGAGGTGACGTTCGAAAGCGAGCTGATCGCGGTGGAAGACCGCCGACTCACGTTTCGCGTGCGGGCCTTCGATGACAAGGAGTTGATCTCGGAGGGAACTCACGAGCGCGGCATCATCAACGTCGAGAAATTCAGCGCGCGCGTGGCCGCGAAGGCAGCGGGGAAATAGAACTCCTGTTATGCTGATCTATCACGAAGGAGCGATCCATGAAACGAATCCTGACTAGCTGCGTAGTTTTTGCGACTGCCGCATTCGTGCTCGCGCAAGCGCCCAAGGCGCCTCCACGGCCTGGGCTGACGCTCACGACCTCAGCGTTCCCTGACGGCGGCGAGGTCCCCGCCAAGTACACGCAATCGGATCCGAACCCGGTGTCGCCGAAGCTCGATTGGACCAACGTCCCGCAAGGCACGGTGACGTTCGCTTTGATCTTGCACGACCCCGATGTAGCAATTCAAAAGAAGACCGGCGACGTTCTCCACTGGATGGCGTTCAATATTCCCGGGACCGCGACGTCTCTGCCCGAAGGTGTGCCCGGGACCGCGACAATGCCGGACGGAACCGTTCAAGCCAAGAATCTCCGGGGCGCCGTGGGTTACATGGGCCCAGGCGCGCCGGCGGCCGGTCCCGATCATCACTACACCTTCGAGCTGTTCGCTCTTGATACGAAGCTCGACCTCGGCCCCGACGCTTCACGCGCCGACGTGCTGGCGGCGATGGAGGGACACATTCTCGGGAAGGGCGTACTGGTAGGACGGTTCCACCGCAAGAGTTGATCTTCTGCGCGGCCGGTAGCGTAGCTTGAATGAAGTATCGATTCGTTTGGCTGGCTTCGGTCGTGGCAGTGGGAGCGCTGTACTACTGGATCGGCATCGGAGCGCTGCCCGAGCGGTTGGTTTGGCAGAACCAATTCGCTCGTTACGACGGCTCGCCTCCGGTGAAGAGTGTCTATGGCACCGAGGCCGTTAACGGCTACTACCAGCTGCTGGCTCGCTCGTTTGCGAGCGGAAAATTGCGCCTGCCGGTTGAACCTCTCCCCGAGCTTCTTACGCTGCCGGATCCGTGGAACGGAACGCAGAATTGGAACGCCCGGCTCCTCGATGTAGCGCTGTTCCAGCGGCACGACTATCTCTATCACGGCCCAACGCCGCTGCTGATGTTTTTTCCTGCCCTGGTACGTCTTCACCGGGCGCGATCTTCCGGAGAATTTCGCGGCATTCCTGATTTCGCTGCTGGCGTTCGTCGTGCTATCGGCACTATTCGGCGAGGTTCTTTCCGCGCTGGACATCCGCTTTTCGATGTTTCGGCATACGCTGTTCTTAGTTGCATTGGGGGTCGGGCAAGTGGTGCCGTTTTTGTTGCACCGGGCAAAGGTCTACGAAGTTGCGATCGCATGCGCGCAGTTGTGCCTAGCCGCGGGTTTCTTCGGTGCTTTTCGATCGCTCAACGGCGGGCGGCGGTCCATCGTTTGGGCGGCGTTTTCCGGTTTGTCTTTTGGGCTTGCAGTCGGATGCCGTCCGCATTTCGGTTTGGCGGCCGCGGCGGGCTTCTTTCTGTTTATCGCGTTCGCGCGAAAAGGCTCCTGGCGCGAGTTGATCGCCTATCTCGCGCCGCTGGCGATCTGCGGCGTGATCCTGATGGCTTACAATTACGCGCGCTTGCAGAATCCTTTTGAGTTCGGCACGCGATACCTGCTTGGTGACGATCGTTACCACAATTTCGGTGTTTCGCTCAGGAATCTCCCAGCCGGTTTGTACTATCTTCTCCTTTGCCCACCGAGAATTGAACCAGAATTCCCGTTCGTGCGCCTGGTGCTGCGATCTCCCCACTTCGCGCTTCCGCCGGGTTATTTTCTCGAACGAATCGCAGGCGTTGTTGCTTTGCCCGCTGATCGTCCTGGCACCGGTGGCTCCCCGTCTGGCGAGACGCGCGGGGGAGAACCGAGCGGTCCCTGCGCTGCTCGCCGCGATGGTGGCGTTCGCTGTGAGTTGCGTGATCTTCATCGCGCTGGTGCCGTTCTCTTCGCAACGCTACGCAGTCGACTTCATGCCGACGCTGCTGTTCGTCAGTTGCGTCGGCGCTGCGGCGCTGCTGCGCCGCATCCAGGTTGCGATGGGGCGCCGTTTGTAGCAACTGGTGTAGCGTGGCACTTACGTATGCGATCTTCGCGAACCTTGGTCTCGCAGTCCAGGGGCCCTACGATCAATTCGTGCAGCGCGATCCCCGGGCTTATGCAGATCTCGCTCGAAAATTCAGCCCGATCGTATCGTTTCGGCCTCTGTTAGATCCAACTCTTCGAGCCAGCGATACGTTTAATTTCCCCGCATGTCCACCAACGCGCGAGGCGCTGCTCTCGGCAGGTGAACTTGGATCTCGCTATCTGGTCTCTGCCCAATGCGCCCTGGGAGATTGCGACTATTCTCGGAAACTGCGCTGGGTTTTGGCTCACCACTGCCGGTAGATGTTCCATTCACTCCCGGGCCTCAAAAAGTCGCCATCGAATTCACTCCCACGAACCGAACGATGACCCTCTACTGGAACGACAGCCCCGTGCTACGGCATGCCTTACTGTTTCTGGTGACGTCCCGGTCACAGATTCGCTCCGGTTGGGACGCGGCGCTCGGAAAGATCAAAACTTTGAAGGAGGGATCGATGGCGCACCCGGCGAGCTCGGCTATTTGTTGAAGTAAAGCGTCACGTCGACGGTATGCGCTTTGTCGTCGACCTTCGTCTTTGCGCGGGTCGTTTTCAAATTGTCGAAGACGCCGCCTGACTTGACGCGGTCGAGAAAATGATCCGGGTACTCGACGTTGAACGGCATGCCTGGGTTGATGGTCCACATCTTGCGGATAACTGGTTCGCTCTCGATATCGAGCCCGACGATGTTCAGCTTGCCCAGCGTATACTCAGGCCCCGAAATCACGTTGATCGCGATGCTGACTTTGTGATCCTTGTCGTTCACGTCGCGCTCCACTTGAGACGTGGCCAGCAGGTATCCGGCGCGCCGCAGGCTCTGTGCGATTCGTTCCTGCCCCGCTTTGACATCGTCGAAATTCGCAGTCTGACCGGTTTTGATGTTCGCGAGTTTAGCGAACGGCTGATTGGGAGCTTCTGCGCCGGCGAAAGAAACGCGATCCAGCGTGTATACAGGTCCAAGCTCGATTTCCACACTCACGTCCACGCCGTCCACGTCTTTCGAAGGTGCGGTTGCAATCTTAGTGAACGCAGCGCGGATCATTCCGCGCGCTTCGAACACGGGACGCACCTGGGTATCGAGCAGCAGCCGGAACTCGGCCTCATCATAGGGAAGACCGACCGCGACGCCGTAAATCGCGGTTTCAAGCAATCCGGGCGGAAGATCGCCAGTGTTGGTGAACTTCACGCGCGCAATGTTGAGCCGGGCCTTGGACGGCCGGAACACGACGATCAGGTCGCTGGTGGCGTCCGACGTAGGCTTACCGATGATCGGTTCGTGATAGTTCTTGGCGGCAAGAAATTCGGAAATCCAGCCTACGTAGCGGTCGAGCACCGGTTTGGTGGCTGCAATTTTGTCTGAAAACAGCGGATCTTTCTGCTTCAAGAGAGCGCGCAGATCGGCGTCCGTGGCCGGGAGATCCTGAAAGCGATACGGATAAACCTGAGCTACCTCGACCACCTCGAAACTCGCGTCGTAACCCTTGCCATCCGGCGACGGAGCGAAGTGATACCCGACGTTATCGAACGCACCTGTGGCAACTAGCCGATCGCGTGCTGCCTCGAAGTCAGCCTTGCCCGCGACTTGTCCGGCGCGCAACTTGGCGACTGCGAGGATCTGCCCGGTCTTGTAAAGTTGGTTTCCTTCCACCGACAGGGTTTCGATCGGCCACGGCGCGCCGGGCGGAGGAGGCGCAGGCGTACTCTCAGCTGGTCCTGATGCTGCGGGTTTCGCTTGCTTGTGAGTCTGGGCCTGAGCGGCGGCTATGGCGAGCGCGAGCGTCAGGACGATGCGATAACGGTTCATTCCAGCTCGATGGGGATATATAGCAAGTGGCCCGACCGCTCCACTTGCATCACGATGGCCGCGCCCGGCTTGTACTCATCGAGCTTTTTCTTGAGCGCATCGACGGTTGCCATAGGAACTCCGTTCAAAGAGTAAATGACGTCACCCGGCTGAAGGCCGGCTCCACTTTCGAGATCCGAGGTAGATCCTGCCGCGACCACCAAGCCGTACTGCTTGCGCAAATCAGGCAGCAAGTCGGCAAGCTTCTTGTCGATGGCGATGACCAGCACGCCGAGCTTGGGAACCAGGTTATTCTCCGGATTCACCATGTCGGCGAAGCGCTGGGGATCGTCAACGGTATCGATTACCGGGACGTCGATGCTCAGTTCGTCCTTGCCGCGCAGGACCGTCAACGCGAGATGCTCGCTCATGGGCGAGCGGAAAATATAGGCTTCGAGCTGGCGGGCGTTGCGCATGACGTGGTGATTCGCCGTCATCACTACGTCGCCAATCTTAACGCCAGCTTTGTCGGCGGGACCGCCCGGCGTAACGTCACTGATTAGAACGCCCCAGTCGCGGTTCAATCGCAACCCGTCGGCCATGGTAGGCGTGATGGTCTGCACGCTGACGCCGATTCTGCCGCGATGCACATGGCCCTCCTTGCGGAGCTGCGTGTAGATGGTGTCAACAATGTTGCTCGGGATGGCAAATCCCAGACCTTCGCTTCCGCCTGACTGCGTGAGGATGAAAGTATTGATTCCGATCACGCGGCCGGCGGAATCGATCAGCGGGCCGCCGCTGTTGCCGGGATTGATGGGGGCGTCCGTTTGGATGTAGGCAAGCATGTCGTCAGGATGCAGCTCGCGCGAGGTGGAGCTGATGATTCCCATGCTGACTGAGCCTTCGAGTCCGAGTGGATTGCCGAACGCCATAACCAGCTCGCCCTGGCGCGCCACATCGGAATCGCCGAAAGCCAGGTGGGAGAGGCCGGTGCGTTCGATCTTGATGACGGCGACGTCCATATCGCGGTCACTGCCGATCAGTTTCGCCTCGAGCAGCTTCGGCTCGGGCTCAACAGTCATGCCACGGCCGGCAGGATTCGGGCGTGACGTCGATATCCGCACCTGAATGCGCCGAGCGCCTTTCACGACGTGCGCGTTGGTGACGATGTAGCCGTCGGCCGACATGATGATGCCTGAACCCGTACTACGCTGTTTGGAAAGCACTGCGGCAGCGTTGCCGGAATCGCTGTCGTCGGCGGTGACGTAACCGGTGGAGAAAATCTGGACCACGGCCGGGCGAATCCGGTTTACCAAATCCTCGAATTTGACGCTTAGCTCGGGCAAGCTGAAGGCTTGGGCGGACGGCTCGGCCGCTGTCGTTGGCGAAGACGCAGAGTCGGTCGACGGTTTATTTGCAGCAGGCGCTGCCGCGGGAGCTTGAGCGGATATAGCGCTCACGCCGAGCAGCGCCACCATTGAGAGCAATAAGCATCGCCTCATAGTTTCATTCTCTCTTACCGCACAATATCAACTGGTACAAACACTTGGAATCGGGAAAAGTTATGGAATCCGCGCCCGCAGATTTTTCAGAGCGCGGAGGCCTTCCTGGGAAACGTCGTGATCGGTATCCGAGGACAACGCTTGCAAGGGTGCAATCGAATCCTCGCCGCCGCTGGCAGCGAGCACTTGCGCGAGGCCGATCTTCTCGTCCTTGGTGGCTGTGGGTTCCTGGAACACGGGATAGAGCGCGCGACGAATCTCGGGATCACGCGCCAGTTCGATCAAATAGGGTTGCGTCGTGTTGTGATAGGACGCTAAAGTCAGACTGTTTACCAGGTATCGGAGGGGATCGAACTCAGCCATGCCACGCTTGCCGAGGGCGCTCAATGCAAACGCCAGCGCCAGACGCGAGCCCGTTTTTTGATCGGTGGAGAAAAGGCGTTCGATGTTGGCAAGGTCGGCCGGATCCTTGACCCGGGCCAAGCCTTCGGCCGCGGCCTCACGCAGTCCCTCGTCCTTATTTTCGAGGTAAGCGTTGTAGACGCCATGAAGCTGCGAGTCGGGCATCTCGGCCATGGCGGTTAGAGCAGCCCGTTTCACGCGGGTTTTCTTCGTGCGATCGAGGATACCGCGCAAATCATTGACGGCGGCGCGATTGTCTAGCAAGCCGGTGGTCTCGATGGCCGCCACTTGGACCTTTTCGTCCAGATCGTTGAGGCGCACAGCGACGCTGGGGCCGGCGCTCTGGTCGCGAATTTTCTGCAGCCCGATCAGCGACTCATAAATGACGCCGGAATCCTTGGAGCGCAGGGCCTCTTCCAGATCGGGGACGGCAGGTCGCGCACGGAGAATACCAGCGGCGCGGGCAGCGTTGGCTCGCCCGTCGCTGCTGGCGCCGCCGCGCGCTACTTTCCCGATGGCTTCGGCGACTTCAGGCCGGACTTGCACGTAGGCATCGATCACTTGATCGTTCGTGTCTGTGAACTTGCTCTTGATCGATGCGCCGACGCGCCGCAGAGATGCTGTCATCCCGGTCTTGATGTATCCGGGCAGGTAAAAGTTGACGAGGCCGTCCACGGCGCGAATCTGGATCTCGGCGTCGTTGTCCGAGCAGGCCTTCACCAGAGGATTCAAGCTGCGCTCTGTGCCGATGTCGACGATCGCCTTCACCGCCTCGCGGCGCACATCGGTGTCTTGGTCGTTCAGATACGGCTCGAGCTTGGGAATCGTGTCGGACGTGCCGTCCTTGCCGAATTCGCGCACCGCTTTGGCGCGAGACTTGGCGTCGTCAGTTGTATTTTGAGCAGCTGTGTTTTGCGCTCGGGCGGAGAGAGCACCCATCAGAAGACCGCAGAGCGAAAGCCGAAACGCGCTCCGTGTCAAGAAAGACATACTGCGTACCTCAGCGAACGAATTCCACCTCGACCTTGTTCGTGATCAGACCGGCCTCGTACCCCAGGTCGAGCAGCTTTTGCGCAGCCTGCGGCACGATCTCGCCGCCGTCCAGAGTATGGTGATTCACGTACATGCCGACGAATTTCTCGGCCAACCGCGGCTCCAGGTCGCGCGCGAATTGCAAAGCGTAGTTTAGCGATTCTTCGCCGTGATCGAGGGCGTATTGGATGCTCTCCCGCATCAGACGGCAGCACTCGCCCTTGATTTCCCCGTGCAGGGTCCGCAACAGCGCGTTCGCTCCCAGCGGCAGCGGAAGATCATATGTGGTCTTCCACCATCGTCCCAAATCCACGATGTTCTGGAAACCGCTCTTGCCATAGGTAAGCTGTCCTTCGTGGATGATGAGACCGGCATCGACGGAGTGCTCTGCCACGGCATCGAGGATTTTGTCGAACGGGATCGGGACTTCTTCGAAGTCCGGTTCGAATAGCCGCAGCGCTAGATAGGCAGTGGTCATGCGGCCTGGAATTGCGATGCGCTTGCCCCTGATCTCCTCGGGCGCCATGGGACGCGTGCTGACCAGGATAGGGCCGTAGCCGTCGCCGACGCTGGATCCGCTCGCCATGAGTACATACTTGTCGGCGACATAGGCGTAGGCGTGATAAGAAATCGCAGTAAGATCGTAAGCTCCCTCGGTGGCTTTGCGGTTCAGCGTCTCAATGTCCTCGAGCACGTGACGAAAGTTGACCAGCCCGGAGCGGACCTTCTTGGTGGCAAGGCCATAAAACATGTACGCATCGTCGGAGTCAGGGCTGTGCGCGCAGACAATCTCCGTTACGGAAGTGCTTGCCATAGGGGGTGAAGTTGTCGAAATTGCGGAACCACTCACACTATAGCAAACGGCTTCGAGACAACCCCGCGAAATGTTGCGATCCGATGAAGCGAGAAGGCTGAACGCGAAGGCCGGATGCAGCCGGATTAGCGGGCCTGGATGCTTTCGAGCTCCGGACGCAGCGCGCCGAGGGCAAACTCGAGCTGGCTGAGGCCGGCATCGACGTCCCCTAAATCGCCGTTGCGACCCTGGCGTTCCAACGCGAGGGCAGCTTCAAACGCGCTCTGCGCGCCGAATGTTGAGACCGAACCTTTTAAGCTGTGAGCATGGTGCTCAATGGCGACCGCGTCGCGCGCCGAAACTGCCGCGCGGATCTTCTCAAGCGTGGCCGGATAGTCGGCTAGAAACAGATCGACAATCTCGTGCAACAGGTCGGTATCGCCGCCCACGCGGCTGAGAGCGAGCTCTTCATCAAGCTGGTGGAGCTGATCGTGCACCGCGGCTTGCGAACGTTCTGAATTCATAGATGAACCTCGGGAAATACGGAGTCGATTGTGTGCATCAGTTCGGGTGCCCGAACTGGCTTGGTGATGTATGCATCCATCCCCGCTTCGAAGCAGCGCTGCCGGTCCAATTCGGAGGCTAGTGCGGTGACCGCCACGATGGGGAGATGTCGGCCGGAACCGAGCTCTCTGCGGCGAATTTGCCGGGCCGCTGCGAGGCCGTCCATTTCCGGCATCTGGATATCCATGAGAACCACGTCAAAGGGGCCGCGATCGAGCATCTCCAGCGCTTGTTTGCCGGACCCGGCGATCTCGACCTGGTGTCCCTCGCGCTCTAGAAGACGTGCGGCCAATCGTTGATTCACAATATTGTCGTCGGCCACTAGAATGTGTTTTTTCGATTTGAAGACAGCTGGGCGCTGAGGTTGTGTCGTGGCGGCGCGCGGGACGATGGCGGTGAATTGGAACCTGCTGCCGCGCCCAGGCACGCTTTCGAGCGAGATGCTTCCTCCCATCAGGTCCACAAGCACCGACGCGATGGATAG
>Ga0126371_10004277_pt1 | contig 12572 bp, 12 predicted proteins | sample PanSoiMetaPlot_4_FD_110145 | JGI IMG/M metagenome (GOLD analysis project Ga0126371, IMG submission 110145) | Tropical forest soil microbial communities from Panama - MetaG Plot_4 | ecosystem: Environmental > Terrestrial > Soil > Tropical forest > Bulk soil | place: Panama | collected 2016-02-17
GGCGCGGGGGAACGGCGGCACGCTGCGACTTAGCTGCCCCTGAGCGCGGGCGCGATGGAGCCCGCTCGCGTTCGAGGGGCATCGGCCACGGCTCAACGTTATTTCCCTGAGACATGAGGAATCGCGCCATGGGCGCCACGCAATCTCCGAAGACCGTCGCATCCGAAACCCGGACCGACGCCAATCGCGTCATTATTTTCGACACCACCATGCGCGACGGCGAGCAATCGCCGGGCGCGTCGATGAATCTCGAGGAAAAGATCCGGATCGCCCTCCTGCTCGAGGAAATGGGCGTCGATGTCATCGAGGGCGGCTTCCCGATCGCGTCGAACGGCGATTTCGAAGCCGTGCGCGAAATCGCCCGCGTGGTCAAGTCGTCGGCGGTCTGCGGCCTCGCCCGCGCCGCCCGCGCCGACATCGATCGCGCATGGGAAGCTTTGCAGCATGCGAAGCGGCCACGCATCCATACGTTCCTTTCGACATCGCCGCTGCACATGAAATACAAGCTGCAGATGGCGCCGGAGCAAGTGCACCAAGCGGTGATCGACAGCGTGTCGCACGCCCGCAATCTCTGCCCGGACGTCGAGTGGTCGGCTGAGGACGGCTCGCGCACCGAGCACGATTTCCTCTGTCGCGTGGTCGAAAGCGCGATCAAGGCGGGCGCGCGTACCATCAACATCCCCGACACGGTCGGCTACGCCGTGCCGGACGAATTCGGTGCGCTCATCCGCATGCTGTTTGACCGCGTGCCCAACATCGACAAGGCGGTGATCTCGGTCCATTGCCACAATGATCTTGGCTTGGCCGTGGCGAATTCGTTGGCCGCTGTGCGCGCAGGCGCCCGGCAGATCGAATGCACGGTCAACGGGCTGGGTGAACGCGCCGGTAACGCCGCGATGGAAGAGATCGTCATGGCGCTGCGGACGCGTCACGACGTGATTCCTTATACGACGGACATCAAGACCGAATGCATCACGCGCGCGTCGCGTTTGGTCTCGGCAATCACCGGTTTCGTCGTGCAGCCGAACAAGGCGATCGTCGGCGCCAACGCCTTCGCGCATGAAAGCGGCATCCACCAGGACGGCATGCTCAAGCACGCGGGTACGTACGAAATCATGACCCCGGAATCGGTCGGTCTCGGCAAGTCGACGCTCGTCATGGGCAAGCACTCGGGCCGGCACGCCTTCAAGATGAAGCTCAAGGAGCTTGGCTTCGAGCTGGGTGACAACGCCCTGAACGACGCCTTCCGGCGTTTCAAAGAGGTCGCAGACCGCAAGAAGGACGTCTACGACGAGGACATCATCGCGCTGGTCGATGACGAGATTCAGCGCGGTGACGAGCGCATCAAATTCCTCTCGTTGCAGGTGATCGCCGGCTCGAAAGGGCCGCAATCCGCGGAAATCGAGCTCGATTTCGATGCGGCCCGCAAGACAGCTAAGGTGACGGGCAACGGGCCGGTCGACGCCACGTTCAACGCCATCCGCGCCGTCGTGCCGCACAGCGCGCGCCTGATGCTTTATCAGGTGCATGCCGTGACCGAAGGCACCGACGCGCAGGCCGAGGTCACGGTACGTCTCGAGGAGGATGGCAAGACGGTCGTCGGTCAAGGCGCCGATCCCGATACGCTGGTCGCCTCGGCGCGCGCCTACATTCACGCTCTCAACAAGCTCCTGACGAAGCGGGCGAAGACCGCGCCCGCGGCGCTTACGGCATAACGGCGGTCCAACAACCAACCTCGGATCACACCAAAACGATGTTCGGCAATCTCCTCGGAATGCTGTCGGCCGATATGGCCATCGATCTCGGCACGGCGAATACGCTGGTCTACGTCAAAGGCCGCGGCATCGTTTTGAACGAGCCATCGGTGGTGGCCATCGCCAGTGTCAAAGGCCGCAAGCAGGTGCTCGCGGTCGGCGACGAGGCCAAGATGATGCTCGGCCGCACGCCGGGCAACATCCAGGCGATTCGGCCGCTGCGTGACGGTGTGATTGCCGACTTCGAGGTGGCGGAGGAAATGATCAAGCATTTCATCCGCAAGGTGCACAACCGTCGCAGTTTCGCCAGCCCGCAGATCATCGTCTGCGTGCCGTCGGGCTCGACCGCCGTCGAACGCCGCGCGATCCAAGAATCAGCGGAGAGCGCCGGCGCGCGACGCGTGTTCCTGATCGAGGAGCCGATGGCAGCGGCGATCGGCGCCGGGTTACCGGTGACCGAACCGACCGGCTCGATGGTCGTCGATATCGGCGGCGGCACCACCGAGGTGGCGGTGCTGTCGCTCGGCGGCATCGTCTATTCGCGGTCGGTGCGCGTCGGCGGCGACAAGATGGACGAGGCGATCATCGCCTATATCCGCCGCAACCATAATCTGCTCGTCGGCGAATCGTCCGCCGAACGCATCAAGAAGGAAATCGGCTCAGCGTGCATGCCGGAAGAAGGCGAAGGCCGCATCATGGAGATCAAGGGCCGCGATCTGATGAACGGCGTGCCGAAGGAAATCGTGATCTCGGAACGCCAGATCGCTGAAAGCTTGTCGGAGCCAGTCGGCGCCATCGTCGAAGCGGTCAAGGTGGCGCTCGAGCACACCGCGCCCGAGCTTGCCGCCGACATCGTCGACAAGGGAATTGTGCTGACGGGCGGCGGCGCGCTTCTCGGCAACCTCGACTATGTGCTGCGCCATTCGACCGGGCTGCCGGTCTCGATCGCCGATGATCCGCTGTCCTGTGTTGCGCTCGGCACCGGCCGCGCGCTTGAGGAAATGAAGACGCTGCGTAACGTATTGATAAGTATGTATTAGTTGGGTCAGCTTGGCTCCGGATCATGTACGAACTGTCGAAGTCCGTGTAAATAGGGTGCACGGCCAGCGTTGACGGGGGAAGGCGCGGGCATTTGGCGGAAGCAGTCGGGACCATGAGAAACGGTCGGCGCCAATGAGAGTCTCTGCCTCGACACGCGCGACAGTCCAACGACTGACGCTTCCCTTCCTGATTTTCGTTTCGGCACTGCTGGCGATCCTCGGCAAAGCCGATGTTTTACTGTTCGATCACGTGCGCATCGTCCTCGCCGATACACTCGCGCCGGTGCTCCACGTTGCCGGCGAGCCCATCGCGACGGTCTCGAAGGCGATCGGCACCGTCGAAGATATCGCGACGGTTTATCGCCAGAACCAGGAACTGAAGATCGAGAACCAGCGGCTGCTGCAATGGCAGGACGTCGCGCGCCGTCTCGAATCCGAGAACGAAGAGCTCCGCAATTTGGTCAAATTCGCGCCGCAGGGCGCTGTGTCGTCGGTCGCGGCTCAGGTAATCGCCGATTCCGGCGGCGCTTTCTTGCGCAACGTGTTGATCAATGTCGGGCGGAATGACGGCGTCTCTCGCGGCCAGCCGGCGTTGACCGGCGACGGTCTGGTCGGCCGCGTGATCGAGCTCGGTGATCGCTCCGCACGCGTGTTGTTGCTGACCGACATCAACTCGCACATTCCCGTGGTCGTCGAGGGTACGCACGAGCGGGCGATGCTCAACGGCGATAACTCCGATCAGCCGCGCTTGGTCTATCTCCAACCCAAGACTCCCGTGAAGCCGGGCGACCGCATCGTCACTAGCGGCAGCGGCGGCCTTTTTCCGCCTGATCTGCCGGTCGGCGTCGTCGTGTCGGTCAACGGCATGGTCCGTGTCGAGCCGTATGCCGATCTGGCGCGCCTGGAAATGGTGCGGGTCGTGAATTATGGTCTTGATGGTGTGTTGCCGGACAGCGCGATCCCGGCGCCGCCGGTGATTGGAGGGGGCCGCGCCCGGGCGACGCCCGCGCGGTAATCATGCCGTACTCTCGGAATCGCGATTATTTCGGTTTTGTTGCTCGCATGGTACCCGGCACAACGACGATGCTCTTCGTGCTGCTGTCGCTGTTACCGTTCCATGTGCCGAGCTTCGGCTCGATAGCGCCGGCCTTCGCGCTGATGGCGGTTTTTCATTGGTCGGTCTATCGGCCAGATTTGCTGCCGCCGACGATCGTGTTCATCGCCGGCTTGTTGCTCGATCTGCTCAATGGCACGCCTTATGTCGGTCTGTCGGCATTGGTGTTGTTGCTCGTGCGCACCGGTGTCTTGAGCCAACGGCAAGTCTTTAGCCACCGCCCGTTCTCGATCCTATGGCTCGGCTTTTTCGGCGCCGCCGTAGGGGCTTTCGCGCTCGAATGGGCGTTCGTAAGCTTGATGCAGGTGCAAGCGCTGCCGCCGCGCCCGTTCATTTTCCAGACACTTATCACGACCGCCTGCTTCCCCATCGGCAGCTACCTGCTCGCCCTGGCGCATCGCGCGATGCCGGCGCTGAGTGCGTGACATGAAGAAATCGAGCGGCCGCGGCAAAACCCTGACCCGTCGAGCCGTGATTTTGGGTGGTGGTCAGGCTGCGTTGTTGGCGGCACTCGCCGGCCGCCTCTATTACCTGCAGGTCGTTCAGGCGCCGAAATTCTCCATGTTGGCCGACGAGAATCGGATCAACATCCGGCTGTTGGTGCCGCCGCGCGGTCTCATTGTCGATCGCTTCGGCGTGCCGTTAGCCGTCAACCGGCCGACCTACCAGGCCGTCGTGATCCCCGAACAGGCGGGCAACATCAACCAGACGCTCGATGCCGTGGCCGACCTCGTACCGCTGACCGATGCCGATCGCCGCCGGGTTTTGCGCGACGTTCGCAACCATCACAGCTTCGTGCCGATCGTCCTGCGCGAAGACATGGATTGGAACGAGATGGCGCGTATCGACGTCAACGCGGTCGATCTGCCGGGCGTTTCGATCGAGCAGGGACTGATCCGCCACTACGTCTTCGGCGACGAGACTTCGCACGTCGTGGGTTATGTCGCGCCGGTCTCGGAACAGGAGCTTAACAGTGACGATCCGCTGGTCGAGTTGCCCGATTTCCGGGTCGGCAAAAGCGGCGTCGAAAAGCAATACGATCTAGAACTCCGGGGTACCGCCGGCACCAGCGAGGTCGAAGTCAACGCCTTCGGCCGGGTGGTGCGCGAGCTGGCGCACGAGGACGGTATCGCTGGTGACCAGATCGTTCTCGGTCTCGATATGGACTTGCAGGACATTGCGATGCGCCGCTGCGCCGCGCAGGGCTCGGCCTCGGCCATCGTGATCGATTCCTGGACTGGCGAAGTGCTGGCTCTGGCGTCGGCGCCGGGCTTCGATCCAAGCGCTTTCGCCAGCGGCTTGAGCCCGGCGCAATGGAAGGCGCTGGTCGACAATCCTTACAATCCGCTGGAAAACAAGGCGATCGCCGGTACCTATTCGCCAGGCTCGACCTTCAAGCCGCTGGTGGCAACCGCCGCGCTCGAGGCCGGCGTAATCACGCCGGATACGGAATTCTTCTGTCCCGGCGAATATCACCTCGGCAATACCGTGTTCCACTGCTGGAAGAAAGGCGGCCACGGGACACTGTCGGTGCGCCGCGCGATCAAGGAATCGTGCGACGTGTTCTTCTATCACACCGCCGATTTGGTCGGCATCGACCGCATCGCCCATATGGCGAACCGCCTCGGCCTTGGCCTTAAAACCGATATCGACATTCCGGGCGAGAAGACCGGCCTGATCCCGACGCGGGCATGGAAGCTGGCGACGACGGGCGTCGCCTGGCAGCGTGGCGAGACGCTGAGCTGCGGCATCGGCCAAAGCTTCGTCTCGGTGACTCCGTTGCAGCTTGCGACCTATGTTGCCCGCCTCGCCACCGGGCACACGGTCAAGCCGGTGCTAGTGCGCGACGGCGGCGTGATGACGGCGTCGAGCCCCATTGCGAACGCGATGAGTCCTGCCTTCGCGCCCTTGGGCATTCAGCAAAAGACTCTCGATGTGATCCACGACGCGATGTATGGCGTCGTCAACGAGGTACACGGTACGGCGTACGGCGCTCGGATCGAAGATCCGACGATGATCATGGGTGGCAAGACCGGTACGGCGCAGGTCCACCATATCGCGCGGGAAATCCGCGATCGCGGCGTCGTCACCGGCACCAAGGTGCCGTGGAAGGACCGCGACCACGCACTGTTCATCGCATTCGCGCCCGTTGCAGCGCCGCGTTACGTCTGCTCGGTCGTGGTCGAGCACGGCGGCGCCACCGGCGGCGAGGGCGGTGCGGTCGCGGCACCGATCGCCCATGATCTCTTGCTTGAAGCGCAAAAGCGCGATCCGGCGCGTCGCGTGCCCGTCGTGCCTTTCGGCGCGGCCAAGCTGGCCCAAGGCTGAACCAGTCATGCGCTGGCTTTACGATCCTTCCCAAGCGCAGCAGACGCTGAGCGTCAAGCTGCTGAACGTGAATTGGCCGCTGGTTGCGCTGGTCACCACCATCGCTTGCGTCGGCTTCGCGATGCTCTATTCGGCCGGCAACGGCAGCTGGCATCCGTGGGCCGAGCGCCAAGTGATCCGGTATCTGGTCGCGGCGTTGGTCATGCTCGTGGTCGCGATGGTCGATATCCGCGTTTGGCTGCGCGCGGCCTACGGCTTTTATGCCGTCACGATGATCTTGCTGATTGCGGTCGAGGTGCGCGGCGCCATCGGTATGGGCGCGCAGCGCTGGATCGATCTCGGCGTCATCCAGATCCAGCCGTCGGAATTCATGAAAATCGCATTGGTCATGGTGCTGGCTCGCTATTTCAACGGCATGCCGGCCGAGGAAATTCGCAACCCGGTGAAATTGATCGTCCCGGCGTTGCTGATTCTCGTGCCGGCGGCGATGGTCCTGAAACAGCCCGATCTCGGCACCGCAATCATGCTGGTGCTCGGCGGCGCGGCGATGTTCTTCCTCGCCGGTGTCCGGCTGTGGAAGTTTGCGGTCGTGCTCGCGGCCGCCAGCGCGGTGGTTCCCTTCGCTTGGCACCATCTGCGCGAATATCAAAAGAATCGAATCCTTACCTTCCTCAATCCCGAGAGCGATCCGCTCGGTGCTGGTTATCACAGCCTGCAGGCTAAGATCGCCGTCGGGTCTGGCGGGGTGTTCGGCAAGGGATATTTGTCCGGAACGCAGGCGCACTTGTCCTTCCTGCCGGAACGTCAAACCGACTTCATCTTCACGATCCTGGGCGAGGAATTCGGGCTCGTTGGCGGTTTGGTGCTGCTCGCACTTTATGCCGTCGTGTTCGTTTATGGTTACGCCATTGCTTTCCGGTCGCGCAGCCACTTTGGCCGGTTGCTTGCCTTCGGCATTACCACCAACCTGTTCCTGTACGTCTTCATCAACATCGCCATGGTTATCGGCCTATTGCCGGTGGTCGGCGTGCCGCTGCCGCTGGTTTCATACGGTGGAACGTCGATGCTGACGGTGATGTTCGGTTTCGGCTTGCTGATGAGCGTCTACGTCCATCGCGATGTCCGCATCGGCCGTTACGGCGAGGCCGAAACCTGAGCCTATCCGGCTCGACAAGCCGGTGGCGGGTTGTTATATACGGCGCCTTCCCGAGCGGGTGCATAGCTCAGTTGGTAGAGCAGCTGACTCTTAATCAGCGGGTCCCAGGTTCGAGTCCTGGTGCACCCACCACGCTTCGCCCTATTCTTCTCCTTGGAATTGGCGACGTTGCGAGGGTGGAATCATGGCCGGCGATATCGCGAAATTGAGGGAACGCGCCTCGGCGCGGTTGGGCGAGCTCTATAACGAGGCGGAGCTGGTCGCCGATCCCGGCTGGTCGGATGCCGAGAAGCTGACGCTCGCCTGCCGCATCCTTGCCGCCGATGGGCACGACACGATCGTTCCGGGCCTCGTCGCGCTGCGCACGACCAAGCCCGAGGGCTACCTCACTTTACCGATGGGCGTTGGCTTCGAAGAAGTCACGCCGCGCCGGATTCTGACGGTGGACAGGGATCTCAATGTGCTGAAAGGCAAGGGCAAGCCGCCCAAGGCGGCTGGCTTCCTGGTCAAGATTCTCGAGCTCCGCCCGGACGCCAGTTGCGGCATCCACACGCACGCGTTTTATACAGCCGCGCTTTCCATGGTCGACGAGCCGCTGACGGTAGCGCACATGGACGCCACCATGTTCCACGACGACTGCGCGTTCCTGAAGGAATGGCCGGGTAATCCGGTGACCGAGCTCGAGGGCGAGATCATTGCGGGCGCGCTCGGTTCGAAGCGCGCAGTGCTTCTGGCCAATCACGGCCTGGCCACGGTCGGCCAATCGATCGAGGAGGCTGCTTGGCTGGCGTTGTGTTTCGAGCGCGCGGCCAAGATGCAGATGCGCGCTCGTGCGATCGGCCCACTGAGCAAGATCGATCAGGAATTCGCGCGCGATGCGCACAATTACATGACCGATCCGTCGATGATCGCCACACAGTTCCGCCGCTTTGCACGCGGCGCGCTGCGGGCCGATCCTGGCTGTCTCGACTGATCGCCGTTATTTGCCGCGAAAAACCGGCGGACGTTTTTCCATAAAGGCCCGCCGGCCTTCGACATAATCCTCACTGGCGTAACAGCCGGCGACGATCGTCTTGCACAAAGCGCGGTCGATCTCGGACGACGGCTTGACCAGTTCGGCGACGATGCGTTTGGTCGCCGTCATGCTCAGCGGCGCATTTTCGGCGATACGCGCACAATAGGCGCGGGTGAACGTTTCGATCTCGGTGTCTGGACGTAAGTACTCGACCAGGCCCATCGCCACCGCCTCGTCGGCCGGCACGTGCCGGGCGCTATAAAAGAAATCCTTGGTACGCGCCGGCCCAATCAGGTCGAGCAGCTTCTTGATGTCGGACCATCGGTAGGTCAGGCTCAGTCGTGCCGCGAGGCTGGCGAAGCGCGCGCTTGATCCGGCAAATCGCAGGTCGCAGGCCAGCGCGATGCCAAGACCGATGCTCATGCAATAGCCCTGGATCATGGCGATTGTCGGCTTTGGAAATTGCTGCAACCGGGTCAACGCGGTTTCCGAGATCGTGCTGTAGCGCTCTTGGTCGGCGGGTGTCCCACGCAGGCGTTCGAATTCCGAGACGTCCGCGCCCGAAGTGAAGGCGCGATCGCCGGCGCCGCGCAGCACGACGACACGGACGCTGGGTTCGCGCTCGAAGCGATCGAGGATCGCCGGTATCGCCTGCCACATGTCGAGCGATAGCGCATTGCGGCGCGCCGGATTGTTGAGGACAAGCCATCCGATTGCGCCGTCGATCGTGGCGACAATCCGTTCGCTCGGAGAAATCGCTTCCGTTGTCATCTTCGCCTCGCTCGCAGCATTCACCTGCGCCGCTTTTATCAGACCATATTCTGGAATCCGCTGCGAGATCGGCCATCGAACGGGCTAACCCGCCGCAGGAACTATGTCCGCTTGCGTGCGTTTGCCGGGATATACGTTGTGGTGGAGATCGGCATGAAGCGCGGGCGCCCAGACGAGGAATCCGGCAAACGGCAACCGCGGATTGTCGAAAGGCGCGGGCGCCCGGCGGATCGCGCGCCGCGGGCGGCGATGTCCGACGACGCACTCGACATCATGAGCGCCGATTCGTTTCCGGCGAGCGACCCGCCGAGTTTCGCGGCCATGCGCCCCGGTCGGCGCAACGGCTGAAAGCGATGCGTCCGGGCTATTCCGCGGCCAGCGTCACGACCGCATTCTCGTAGGCGGCGTTGCCGGTGCCGTCGGGGAAAATGCCGCGCTCGGCGATCCAGTGCTGCGATTCCTCGAACACTTCCTTCGTGTAGGGTTCGAAAACGATGCGCTCGCCGGGCCCCCACCGACGCGTGTCCATCAGGCCATGGAATCGCGTGGGGAACTCTTTCTGGTAATAGTGCGTGTAAAGCTCGGGCCGCAGGTCGATGTCGCGTTGAGCGCGGCGTAGCGCCTTGAAATACTTGCGGACGTCCTCGGATTGCGGATTGCCATTGATCATCGACGCCATCATGAAGGTGGCGTCGATCACCTTTCGGAATCCCAGCTGCTCGAGGAAATAGTAAGGCCCGCTGAACACGGTGACCGCGGGCACTTTGCGGTCGAACAGCAGCTCCATGCGGCTGAACAGCAAGCCGTCGGCAAAACTGAGCTTGATGTCACCCAACGGCATGTATTGTTCAAGCGCCTGGATCGTCGCGTAATGGCTGCCGGACTGGTAGCCGACCGAAATCGGCACGCCTTTGAGATCGGCCGGCACTTTGATCGCCGATTCCGACGGCACGAAAACGCCGGCCGGCGAAACCGAATAGGCATCGGCATAGAGTTTGGCGTGGCCTTTGGCGGCCGCGACGTTGACGGTCCAATGGCAGGCGCCGCTGATGTCGCAGGTCCGGCCTTGCTCGATCGACTGGAAGGCGCCGACCTTGTTGCCGAGCTGGTGGCCTTGCCCGGAGCTCGAATCCATGGTCTCGCGGAATTCGTAATCGAGCCCTTCATCGCGAAAATAGCTTTTCTCTTCGGCGACCCATTCTTGCAGCCGGAAATGGGGGGCGATGATGAACTTGCTCATAGGTTCCTCCACTCTCTGATTCGATTCAGCAAACTGCGCCGTGTTTGGCTGCGTTGCGGCCGGATGACGTGGTGCGTCGTGCCCGGATCATCTTGACGTGTTCGTCCATCAGGCGGCGCGTGGCGGCCGCGTCGCGCGCTTCGATCAACGCTACCAGCTGCCGATGGACGTCCAGGATGTGGAGCGCGACGGTTCGCGTCAGGGCGGGATTGCGTGTCGGCCACGACACGTGCTGCAACGAGCGCAACTGTGCCGCCAGGACGCGGTTGTGCGAGGCCTCAGCGACGGCCACGTGGAAATCGAGACAGGCGCGCGTAAAAGCCGGCACGTCGTCGATCTGTCCTTCGGCGACGGCGAGAAGGCGTTTTAAGCCGGCGAGTTCGGCCGCGGTGGCATGCTCGGCTGCGAGCTCGGCCGCCAGCGTCTCGATCGCGCGCTGCGCGTCGAGAATTTCAGCGGCGCTGATGCCCGCGAGGTCGAGCTGAACGGCAAGTGCTTCGGCGAACTGCCGTGGGTTGCCGTGCGCGATACGTACGCCACCGCCCGCGCCGACCTTGATCTCGACGACGCCGAGCGCCGCCAGCGTTCGTAGCGCGTCGCGCGCCGCCATCCGGCTGACCTGGGCGCGTTCCGCGATATCCTTCTCGGTGCCGAGGAAATCGCCCGGCTTAAGGCGCTTGTCGAAGACGGCTTCACGAACCTCAGCGACCAGTCGCGCCGACAGCGTGCCGCCCTCCGGACGGTCGCCGGCCTTGAACAGCACGTGCACCGACATCGCCCCCTCCATGCAAGGCTGCAATCCTAGCCGCTGACGCAAATATATTAAAATATTATATTTAGGTCAGCGTCTGCGACATAGTAGTTCGCGAGTTGCGCTTTCCCTGGCCAGCCAGCGTTTTATGATCGGCGCCGAAAACAGGACCGTCCCATGACCAAGCTCGGCATATTCGTCGCCGCCATTCTCGCGCTTTCGACCATTTCGGTGGCGGTGTGGGCGTGGATTTCGATGGGCGCCACGGAAATATCGACGTCGGGCTATATCGCGTTGATCCTGGGCGGGCTGGCGACGCTCGGCCTCGCCGGCGTCTTGTTGGCGTTGTTGTTCTACTCGCATGCGAAGGGTTACGACGACGCGGCCGGTGGCCGACGCGACGACGACCAGCATTGATCGCTGTCGTACAAGGTCGGGTCGCCGACCTAACCGCGCGCTATCGCCGCGCCTTGGCTTGAGCTAAGAAGTCGCCGCGAGGTGGGGGATGAAGAAGACCGGATTGCGGTTGGCGCTGGTGCTGGCGGCTTTGGTTGCGAGCTGGCCGGCGTGCGCGCTCGATCGTGTGACTTTCGGCACCGACTGGCGCGCCGAAGCCGAGCATGGCGGCTACTACGCCGCGATCGCCGAAGGCATCTATGCCCGCCATGGAATCGAGGTCGAGCTGCGGCAAGGTGGACCGCAGATCAATCAGACGCAGCTGCTCGCTGCCGGCCGGCTCGATTTCGCCATCGTCTCGAACAGCTTTCTCCCGCTCAACGTCCGCCAGCAGAATATTCCGCTGGTCGCGGTCGCGGCGCTCTTTCAGAAAGATCCGGCCGTGCTGATTGCCCATCGCGCCGCCGGCTTCAAGGATCTCGCCAGCCTCAAGGGCAAACCGATCATGGTTGGTGGCGACACACGCGTCGGCTGGTGGCTCTTTCTCAAGGCACGGTTCGGCTACACCGACGCGCAGATTCGGCCCTACACCTTCAACCTGGCGCCATTCCTCACCAATCCGCGCGCGATCCAGCAAGGCTATCTGACCAGCGAGCCGTTTCTCATCCAACAGGCCGGTGGTGATCCGCAGGTCTTTCTGCTCGCTGATTCCGGTTATGCAAGTTACGGCTCGCTGATCGAGACGTCGGCGAAGTTGGCGCACGACAATCCCGATCTCGTGCAACGTTTCATCGATGCTTCAATCGAAGGCTGGTACGCGTATCTCAGGCGGGATCCCGCTGCCGCCAATGCGCTGATCAAGAAGGATAATCCCGAGCAAACCGACGCGCTGTTGGCTTATGCACGGTCGACCATGGCAAGCCATGGAATCGTCGACAGTGGCGACGCCAAGATGCTCGGCGTCGGCGCGATGACCGATGCGCGCTGGCATGCGTTCTTTGAGCAGA